>Ga0255097_1000710_pt1 | contig 13007 bp, 11 predicted proteins | sample Colum_Atlam_RepB_2_FD_188436 | JGI IMG/M metagenome (GOLD analysis project Ga0255097, IMG submission 188436) | Freshwater microbial communities from Columbia River, Oregon, United States - Colum_Atlam_RepB_8d | ecosystem: Environmental > Aquatic > Freshwater > River | place: USA: Oregon...
AGCAGTGCCAGCTTGATGATGCCGCCCATTTTCGGATCTTCGGGCCGGGGGTCAAAGGCCTGATGCAGGGTCATTCGGCAGCTCCTTCGAAAACCAATCGGCGGGCGTCGCGGCGGGCTTGCAGCCAGCCGATCACGCGGGCGCGGAACCCGGCCTTGCGCTTTTCCCAAGCGGTTGGGTTATGTACCACATCGGCGCGGTAGAACGACGGGCAGAGGATGGCGGCATCGGCCACCTCGCCGCAGTTGCCGCAGCCGACGCAGGATTGGTCGATACTGGCGACGGGATCATCGCGCAGGGGATCATCCAGTTTCTTCAGCGACAAAGACGGGCAACCTGACAGGCGGATACAGGCATGGTCGCCGGTGCAGATCGCCTCATCGACGCCAAAGCGCGGCGCTTCGACCCGGCGGCCCTCTTTGATCGCCTTTTGTGTCAACGGCTTTTCGCGGCGCTGTTTGTTCAGCATGCACTCGGACGAGGCAACGATGACCTTTGGCCCTTTTTCCGGGCTGGTCAGCGCCTCGCGGATGGTGTCGCGCATATGGGCCACATCATAGGTGCGGTCGATCTGGCGGACCCACTCAATCCCGATGCCCTTCAGCGCCTTCCCAATCGGGTTCTTGGTGGCCTTGGTCGCATTGTCGGCGCGCGAGGACATCACGTCCTGCCCGCCCGTCGCCGCCGAATAGTAATTGTCGACCACGATGGCGAGGCTGTCAGATTTGTTGAAGGCCATGTTGGTGAACGAGGACGACAGCCCATTATGCCAGAACCCGCCATCCCCGATGATCGCCACAGCGCGCTTTTCGCCGCCGCCGTCAAAGGCGGCATTCGCCGCGGGACCAAGGCCGTAGCCCATGGTCGCCCCGCCAATCTCGAACGGCGGCAGGCTGGCAAACAGATGGCACCCGATGTCAGCCGCGATCTGGTGTTTGCCCAGTTCCTTTTCCACCAGCTTCATCGCGGCGAAAATCGGCCGCTCGGGGCAGCCGGTGCAGAACCCCGGCGGGCGGATCGGCACGGTTTTCGACAGGTCGGGGATTTCGGGCCGTTCCGTATTCGGCGCGCGCACGGCGGCGGGCAGCATGGTGGGGGCGGCGTGGCGGATAAAGCTTTCCACCGCATCCAGCATGACGACGCCGGTGTACTCCCCGGCCATCGGGAACAGGCCCTTGCCGTGGAGTTTCACCTGTGACCCTGCGCGGTAGAGGAAAGATCCGAGCTGGGTTTCGATGAATTCCGGCTGGCCTTCCTCGACCACCAGAATGTTGTCCTTGCCGTCGCAGAACTGAAGAAACTGGCTGGAAATCAGCGGATAGGTGACGTTCAGCACATAAAGCGGCACATCGGTGTTGCCAAAGATGTCGGCAAGACCAAGCCGCTGCAAGGCGCGGATCAGCCCGTTATACATCCCGCCCTGCACCACAATGCCGAAACGGGCGTCCTTGGGGCCAAAGAACTCGTTCAGCCCGCGTTCTTGAATGAATTTCTCGGCCGCAGGCCAGCGGTTTTTCACCTTGTCCTGTTCGTGGGCATAAGACATCGGCGGCAGCACGACGCGGGCAAAATCGGACCGGGGGTTCGACAGCGCCTCGCGCACCGTCAGCTTGGGCCGCTGGTTGTCGCGCGTGGTGAAAGAGCCGGTCACATGGCAGGACCGGATCCGCACCATCAGCATGACGGGCGTATTCGACGCCTCTGACAGATCGAACCCATCCGACACCATCTTCACGATCGACGGCAGGTTTGGACGCGGGTCCAAGAGCCACATCTGCGCCTTCATGGCGAAGGGGTGGCTGCGTTCTTGCATGATGGAAGACCCTTCGCCGTAGTCTTCCCCCACGATGACCATCGCACCGCCGGTGACACCAGAGGACGACAGGTTGGCCAGCGCGTCCGATGCCACGTTGACCCCAACAGGCCCCTTGAACGTCACCGCGCCGCGGATCGGGTAATGCACGCTTGCCGCCAGCATCGCCGCCGCCGCCGCCTCGTTGGCGTTGGCCTCAAACCGAACGCCAAGATCGGCCAAGAGCTCTTCGGCATCGGCCAGAACGTCCATCAGATGGCTGATCGGCGCGCCCTGATAGCCACCGACATAACCAACCCCGCTTTCCAAAAGCGCTTTGGTGATCGCCAAAATACCTTCACCGGTAAAGGTTTCCCCCGCACCCAGTTTCAGATGTTCGACTTCGGCCTTGAAAGAACGTTCTGCCATGGTTCAAATCTCATGCTTGCGGATGTTGACCAGCATCTTTTGCAAGGTCGCAACAAAGGCCCGGCGTTCATCTTCGGGAATTCCGCGGAACATGCGCGCCTGCGCCTCGGCCATATGGGGCCAAAGGTCGTCAAAAGCGGCCCGCCCGGCCTCGGTGATATAAATGCGCACGGCGCGGCTGTCGGCGCTGTCGGTTTCGCGGCGGATCAGACCATCGGTCTGCATCTGATCCAGCGCGCGGGACAGAGTGGATTGTTCGGTCACGGCATAGACCGCCAGTTCGCGGATCAACGGACCTTCGACCACCGTCAACACCGCCAGCGCGCGGGCCTTGGGCGTGGTCAGGCCCATCTCGGCCATTTCCTCGCGGAAGCCCGCGTTGTAGCGGCCCATGATGCGGTTCATCAGGTAAGGCGCAAAGTTGGTCAGGCCAACCTCGCCCAGTTTCGGCGGGCGCTTGAGCGTGTCTGTCATGCCCCGAGCCTTTTTGCTGCGTTGAACCCTGACCCGCCGCCAAGACCTGGGCCGGGATGGGTGGAAGCACCGATATGGATCAGCCCCCGCACCGGGCCGGTGCCATTGGTGGAATGGGCAAAGGGCCGCCAGATGAAGAACTGGTCGATGCCGCAATGCCCGCCATAGGGGTCGCCGCCGACAAGGTTCATGTTCATACGCTCCAGATCGTTGGGGCTATAGGCACGCCGCGCCAGCTTGATCTTGTCAAAGCCCTTGATATGGCGTGCCAAAATCTGTTCCAGCCGGTCAGCGAAGGCGTCCTTGACGCTGTCCCAATCTGTGCCATCAATCTCACCTGCCGCGTCGCCCTTGATCGTGCGGGGGGCGTCGGGGATTTGCAGCCACAAGATCGCCTTGCCGTCGGGGCAACGCGAGGGGTCAAGCCGCGACGGTTGGCCAACGCAAATCGTCGGCACAGCGGGCAGCATGCCGCGCTCCGCCTCATTCGCCGATTTCGACACAGCATCAATGCCGTCCGAAAGGTGGATCAGCGCCACATCCTCCAGCCCCGGCGTCAGCCATTCCGGCACCGCATCCAGCGCGTAGTGCAATTGGAAATCACCGCGCCCGTGGCGGAATTGCGGAAGCGCCGCGCGATCCTCGGGCAAAGCGACCGACGGCAAAAGCCGTTCGTAAAGCTGGCCGGGTGCCACCGAGGCAAGAACCGATTTCGCGGCGATAACCTCGCCAGAGGCCAGTCGAACCCCTGTCACGCGGCCATCCTTGACCGTGATTTCCGCGACATCCGCGCCACAGCGCAGCGCCCCGCCCTTTTCCGTGATCAGCCCTTGAAACGCCCGCACCGCCGCGCCCGCACCGCCACGGACAATCGGCGCGCCAGCCGCCTCGAGTGCAAAGGCAATGACCTTGCCCATTTGCGCCGAATAGGTGCTTTCGGGCGTCAACCCGCAATGCAAAACCCAAGGCGCCCAAAGTGCCTGCACCAAGGGGCTTTGGTAATGCGCCTCCAACCAGCCGCGCGCCGGAGCAAGGGCCGATCCCATCCACGCCGCAAGACCACGAAGGCCGCGTTTGCGGACCTGCCCGAACAGCAGTTTCGCAGTGGGCCAAGACCAAAGATTGCCGCCAAGCAACGAGAACAGGAATGGCGCATCGGCCGCAATCCCGCCCACGTCGACCGCGTGGCGATCCCCATCCCCCGCAGCCAAGGCATTGAATTTTTTTATGTTTGCCGCCTGATCCATGGTCAGAACCAAGGAGGATCCATCCGGCCGCAGCACCGCTGTTGGGCTGCCTGTATGGCAATAGTCAAACCCATGCCGGGCCAGATGCGGCCCCAGCACCGCACCGGCGGGCGAGGTCATGAACAACACAAAGGTCGCCGCCATCACATCATGATGAAACCCCGGCAGGGTGATTTCCTCGGTCCGCATACAGCCGCCAAGGGTCGCCTCGCGCTCCAACACCAGCACGCGGTCGCCTTTCAAGGCCAGCATTGCGGCCGCCACAAGACCGTTGATGCCCGAGCCGATGATTATGTGGTCAAAGCCCATTCTGCGCCCCTGACAGACAAAGCAAATCAAGGGGATGGGCTTCACGCCCACCCCACGCTTTTGGCCGTGAAGCCCCGATTACCCGCGCGGAACCAGCGCCAGCGCCCGGATCGGGCTGCCGGTGCCGTTCTTGATCTTCAAGGGGGCCGCAATCAGGATCGCGCCCTTTGCAGGCAGCTTGTCGAGATTGGCAAGACTGGCCAGACCATAGCAGTTGTGCTTGTGCAGCAGGTTATGCGCCGGAAATGGCGGGGTCATGCCGCCCGCTTGACCCGCATCGGTACCGATGCACTGGCTGCCCCAGCCAACAATGCCTTTGGACAGAAGATATTCAATCACCTCGGCAGTTGGGCCGGGGGTGTGCGGGCCGGTTTCATTGGCATTGAGGAACAGGTTTTCGTCATGGCTGCGCTTGTCCCAATCAGACCGCAGGACCACCCATTCACCCGCCTTGATCGCGCCATGCTTGGCCTCCCAGGCTTTCACATGGTCGATGGTCAGCAGGAAATCGGGGTTCGTGCCACATTCAGCGGCAAAGTCCAGCACGTTGACCGGGGCGACAAGGCGCTGCACCGGCAGGGTGTCGGTATACCCATCGGCATAATCCTTGCCGGTGATCCAATGGTGCGGCGCGTCAAAGTGGGTGCCGGAATGTTCGCCGACCTTCAGCCAGTTCCAAGCCCAGAACGGGCCGTCCTTGTCATATTCCGAAATGCGGTGGATTTCGATCGCGGGGGTGTCCTTGGCAAACTCCGGCGGCAGCTTCAGCAGGGGCGTCTCCGGCCCCAGAACGCCGGTACAATCCACCACCTCAACCCCACCCGAGGCCAGCATCCCGGCAAGGCTCTCCAGCACATTTGCAGATGTCATCGTGATCTCCCTGTTGGTTGGGCACATCTTTGCCCTCACGATTCAGTCTAGACAGAATTAAATGCGTTTGCAAATATCTCTGTAACAACGGGGTGAAGAATCCATGACGGATACCTTCGATGCTGTCCTGATCGGTGCGGGCCACAACACGCTGGCCTGCGCCTTGCAACTTGCCCGCAAAGGCTGGCGGGTCGGGGTATTTGAACAGGCCGCAGCGCCGGGCGGCGCGGTGAAGACCGGGGAGTATACCCTGCCCGGCTTTCGGCATGATTGGGCGGCGATGAACCTGTCGCTTTTCGCCGGAAGCCCATTTTTTAAGGAAAATGCGGCGGAACTGATCGGCCATGGCGCTGAATTTGTGGCTGTTTCCAAACCCTTCGCGTCGGCCTTTCCAGATGGCACATGGTGCGGCGTGTCGACTGACCTTGCCGAAACCACCAAGCGAATCGCGGCCCTATCGGCCGAAGACGCCGAGACTTGGGGCCGCTTGGTCGCCGCCTTTGGCGCCGAGGCGCCGCATCTGTTCGGCCTTCTGGGCAGCAAGATGCAAATTCGTGCGATTGCATATTTCATGTTCAAAACATTGCGCGCCAAGGGCTTTGGCGGCACGCTGGATATGGGCCGCTTTTTGCTGCAGTCGCCACGCCAATGGCTGACCCAGACCTTTGCCTCGCCCAAGGTGCAGGCGATGCTTGGCGCATGGGGCATGCATCTGGATTTCGCCCCCGATGTCGCGGGCGGCGCGCTGTTTCCCTATCTTGAGGGCATGGCGGGTCAAGCCTTTGGCATGGCCTTGGGCAAGGGCGGGGCTGACACCATCATCCGCGCGCTGGTCAAAGCGATTGAGGCGCGCGGGGGCGTCGTTGCGCTGAACGCCCCTGTGGCGCGCATCTTGCATGATGGCATCCGCGCCAGTGGCATTGAACTGGCCGATGGTCGGCGCATCACCGCCACCCGCGCCGTGATTGCCGGGGTGGCCCCGCGCGCCCTGCCCCGTCTGACCGGCGGCACCACGCCCAGTTTTGACAAGGCGATGACCAATTTCACCCATGCCCCCGGCACGATGATGATCCATCTGGCGCTGGACAGCCTGCCGGATTGGGCTGCGGGGGCGGAGTTGAAAACCTTTGCCTATGTGCATCTGGCCCCGAGCCTTGAGCAGATGGCGAGAACCTATGCCCAAGCGCAGGCCGGGCTTTTGCCCGATGAACCGATCTTGGTGGTGGGCCAGCCGACCGGGCAAGACCCCTCACGCGCGCCGGATGGCAAGCATGTGCTGTGGGTGCAGGTCCGCATGGTGCCGGGTCAGATCAAAGGCGATGCCAAGGGCGAGATTGCCACGACCGACTGGGGGGCTGCGGCAGAGCCGATGGCGGCACGCGCGCTGGACATTCTAGAGCGTTACGCCCCCGGTACGCGCGCCAAAATCCTTGGCCACCGCATCGTGACCCCGGCGGAGCTTGAGGCCGACAACCCCAACCTTGTCGGCGGCGATCAGGTTTGCGGCAGCCACCATCTCAGCCAGCATTTCCTCTACCGCCCCGCACGCGGCCATGCGGATGGATCAACGCCACTCAAGAACCTGCATCTGACCGGGGCCGCCGTCTGGCCGGGCGCGGGCACCGGTGCAGGACCGGGAACCCTTTTGGCCGAAAAACTGGCCAGATGACTGTAAAAAATAAGAAAAACGCAATCAACCAACAGGAAGCACAGATGAAACTCTCACGTCGTTCCCTTTTGCAACTCTCGGCTGCGACCGTCGCGGTCGGGGCCTTTGGTCTGCCCGCACGGGCGCAGGCCATTGACGAACTGGTCATCGCGTACAACGTCAACCTGCCCGCTTGGGACCCGACCGTTGGGCCAAGCGCTGTGAACCCCACAATTCAGGGCATCTACCAATCGGTCTTTGACCAATACATCTTGCAAGGCCCCGATCTGAAACCGGCGCCGGGCCTGTTGACCGAATGGGGCTGGAATGACGACAAAACCCAGGTCTGGATGACGGTGCGCGACGGCGTCACCTGGCATGACGGCAGCCCCTTTACCGCCGAAGACGTGGCGTGGAGCCTTGCGCGCGTCGCCAAACCGGAAACCGGCAGCCCGATCCAGTTCGTCTGGGGTACGCTGGCAAACCACCGCGTTGAGGGCAACAAGGTGATCGCCGATGTGGCGCAGTTTGACCCCACCATCTTCAAATGGATGTATTTCTTGACCGGCTACGTCCTGCCGAAAGCCTATTACGAAAAGGTCGGCGCCGAAGGGTTTGAAGCCGCCCCCATCGGGACCGGCCCCTATATGGTCGAAAAGTTTGAACGCAACGCCTTTGTCCGCCTGAAGGCGAACGAGGCCTATTGGGGCGGCGCGCCCGAGTTCAAGACCGTGACCATCAAGTTCGTCACCGATGCCGCCGCCCGCGTGGCCGAGGTGGAATCGGGCAATGCCCATGTCACGCTGGAAGTGCCGTATGAGGAATATGACCGTCTGAAGGCCAGCCTGACAGGGGTGGCCGCCCCCATCTCGGACATCGGGATGATCTTCCTCAATGACATCGAGGTGATGACCGACCCGAACGTGCGCAAGGCCGCCGCCCATGCCATCGACAAGCAGGCTATCATCGACCGGCTGCTCGGCGGCTATGGCGTAAAGATCGACACCCTGCAAACCCCGCAATATGACGCCTATGATCCTTCGATCACGGTGGAATACAACCCCGAGAAGGCGATCGAGCTTTTGGCGGCATCGGGCTTTGGCCCGGACAATCCGGTGAAGTTCAAGCTGCAGACCACCAAGGGGTTCAAACCCAAGGATTACGAGATGATTCAGGCCATCGTCGGCCTGTGGCGCAAGGTCGGGATCGAGGCCGAGATCGAGATCTACGAGATTGCCAAGCATTACGAATTGCGCGCCGCCGACCAGCTTGCACCGGCGGCCTTCTACAACTGGGGCAATTCGGTGGGCGATCCCACGACCTCGACCGGCTTTGCGATGTTTGGCCCCTCGCCACATTCGGTTTGGGATGGCGAGGATCTGATCGGCATGATCGGCCCGCTGTGGGGCGAGAAGGACGAGGCCAAGCGGATCGACGGCTGGAAGGCGGTGGACAAATACATCGCCGAAAACGCGCTGGTGATTCCGCTGCTGCAATATGTCCAGCCGATCCTGTCGGCACCGGGGGTTGTGGTTACGCCGCATGCCTCTGGCGCGCTGTTGCCGCATCTGATGAAGCGGGCCTGATCGCCGCCTGTGCAACTGCGGGCGGACCGGGGGTTTCACACCCCCGGACCCCCGTGGGATATTTAAGCCACATTGAAGGCCCGAAGCGGCGCCCGGTCTTCGCCGGGTGCGCGAGGCAAGAGGCAAGTCACCGAAGATGCAGCTCGTTCGCGCGTTCCTTTTGCGCCTGATGACCACGGCCGTAACCCTGATCGGGGTGGCGGTCATCGTGTTCTTCGTCATCAGGGTGGTGCCCGGCAATCCCATTGCCATGATGTTGCCTCCCGGCGCGACCGAGGCGGATATCGCCCGGCTGACCGCGCAATACGGGCTGGATAAATCTATCCCCGCGCAATTCCTGATCTGGTGTCAGGGGGTGGTGCAGGGTGATTTCGGCACCTCGATCACCTCGAACCAGCCGGTGTTGTCACTGGTGTTGGGGCGGCTGCCCGCGACGCTGGAATTGTCGATCATGGCCTTGGTCATTGCGGTGGTTCTGGGCGGCATCATCGCCCTGACTGGCACGCGCAACCGGGGCACCAAGCTGGAGGCGGCCTTGGATGTCGGCAATGGCATGGCGCTTTCGGTGCCGGACTTTCTGTGGGGCTTGGTGCTGATCTTGCTCTTTGGGGTGCTGTGGCCTGTGTTTCATATCTCTGGCCGGGTGACGCCCAGTCTGGACCTGCCCTTCAGCAGCAACTTCTACCTGTTTGAAAGCCTGATCCGGCTGCGGTTCGATCTTTGGGCCGATATCGTCAGCCATATGTTCATGCCCGCCTTGGCGCTGGCCATCCCTTTGGCCGCAATCATCGGGCAGCTTTTGAAGCAATCCCTAAAGGAAACCATGCATCTGGATTATGTCACGCTGGCCCGCACCAAGGGCTATGGCGAGAACCATGTCATCACCCGCGAGGCTTTGCCCAATGCCATCTTGCCGACGCTGACGCTGGTGGGGGTGCAGTTCACCTTTCTGATCGGCGGCACCGTCATCATCGAGCGGCTGTTTTCCTATGAAGGGCTAGGCAATATGGCGATTGACGCTGTCATCAACCGCGATCTGCCGTTGATCCAAGGCATTGTCATCCTGTTCGCCGCAATCTTCACCGCCGTCAATCTGGTCGTTGACCTGTCCTATGCGCTTTTGAACCCGAGGTTGCGTCATGGTTGATAAATCGGGCGCAGACGGACGTTCGCTGATCCGCCGCCGGGCGGGGCTGAAGCTGTGGCTTTCGGGGGGATGGCTTGCGACTTTGGCGCTGGCGGCCATTCTGGCGCCGTGGATCGCACCGCAAGATCCTTTGGCGCAGGATCTGTTCTTGGGCCGGTTGCCGCCCGTCTGGATCCAAGGGGCCGAGCCGGGGTTTTATCTTGGCACCGACAGTCTGGGGCGCGATGTGTTAAGCCGCATCCTCTATGGCGCAAGGTTGGCGCTGATCGTGGCTTTGGTTGCCGGAACGGTGACCTGTGTGATTGGGGCGTCCTTGGGCCTGCTGGCGGGCTTTTTGCGCGGTTGGGTGGATGTGGTGATTTCGCGGGCCATCGACATCTGGATGGCCTTTCCGCCGGTGCTGTTTTCCATCCTGCTTATCGCGGTCATGGGGCCGGGGCTGCAGTCGATCATTCTTGCCATTGTCGTCATCGACTGGACCCGCTTTGCCCGCGTGGTGCGGGCCGAGGCGATGGCGCAGGGGGCGATGGATTATGTCGCCTCGGCGCAGGTGGCGGGCCGGGGGCGGATTTCGACCATGCTGACCGAGATTTTGCCGAATGTCTTGCCGACCATCATCGCGCTTTTGACGCTGGAAATGGGCATTGCGGTGATTGTCGAGGCGATCCTGTCTTTCGTGAACCTGTCGATTTCCACCGATGATCCGACATGGGGCGGCATGATTGCCGAAGGTCGCACTTCGATCCATCAGGCGTGGTGGGTGCTGATCTTTCCGCTGATCACCCTGTTCCTGACGGTTCTTTCGTTTTCCCAACTTGGCGAAGGGTTGAAAGACCGCTTCGATCCGGTGCTGCGATGAGCTTTCTGACCATCACGGGCCTGTCGGCCAAGCTGCGTGGCACCTCATTTCCCATTCTGCGCGATGTATCGCTGCGGGTGTCGGCGGGCGAGGTGCATGGGCTGGTCGGCGAAAGCGGGGCGGGCAAATCCATGATCGGCAAGGCGGTTTTGGGCATCTTGCCAACCTCGGTCGAGATCACAAAGGGCCGGATCGAGTTGGATGGGGTGGATCTTTTGTCCCTGACCCCGGCCGAGCGGCGTCGGCGGATTGGCGCAACGGCGGCGCTGATCCCGCAAGACCCGCTGACCGCGCTCAATCCCTCGCGTCGGATCGGGCCGCAGATCACCGATCGGTTGGTGGATATTCTGAAATGGCCGCGATCCCGCGCCGAGGCACGGGCGCGCGAATTGCTGGCGGAGGTGCAGATCCCCGATCCAGATCGCGTGATGCGGTCCTATCCGCACGAATTGTCAGGCGGCATGCGCCAGCGCATCCTGATCGCCAGTGCATTTGCCGCAGAGCCAAAACTGATCGTCGCGGATGAGCCGACGACAGCCCTTGATGTGACAGTGCAAAAGCAGATCCTGAAGCTGATTGCAGAAATGCAGGCGCGGCATGGCACGGCGCTGCTTTTTGTGACGCATGATCTGGGGGTGGTCAGCAAGGTCTGCCAGTCGCTTTCGGTGCTTTATGGCGGCAAGGTGGTCGAGGCGACCGGCGTGCGCGACTTCTTCCGCGAACCTGCCCATGCCTACTCGCGCGCCCTTTTGGCCGCGACGCCGAAATATACCGATCCGGCCGCAAGCCTGACCCCGGTGCCCGAGGCCGTCATCGCCGCCGTGCAGGCTGAAATTGCCGCCCATGACAGAACCCATGACAGGAGTGCGCGCCGTGGCTGATCTTTACACGGTTGAAAACCTGCACCTGTCCTTGCCGGACATGACGAAAAAGCCGCTTGTGGGCGCGGCCCCCCGGATCGAGATTCTGAAGGGGATCAGTTTCACCCTGCCCAAGGGCGAGATTTTGGGTGTGGTTGGCGGCTCGGGGTCGGGCAAGTCCACCCTTGGCCGGGCCATGGTGCGGCTGTTGGAGCCAACGGGCGGGCGCGTGCTGTTTGACGGCCAAGATATCACCCATCTGGAAGAGCCCGATTTGTGCCCGCTGCGGCGGCGGTTTCAGATGATCTTTCAAGACCCGATGAGCAGCCTGAACCCCCGCCATCGGGTTGGCCAGATCATCGCAGCCCCCTTGGCCTTGCACGGGTTTTCCGATGTCGGGGCGCGTGTCTTGGACGCATTGGATCATGTCGGCCTGCCGCGCGGCTTTGCGGGCCGCTACCCGCATGAGCTGTCCGGCGGGCAGCGGCAGCGCGTCGGCATCGCGCGGGCGATTGCCCTGCGGCCGGAATTCATTTTGGCCGATGAGATCGTGTCCGGCTTGGATGTGTCGTCCCAAGCGCAGGTGTTGAACCTGTTGGAAGGGCTGGTGAAAGAACTGGGCCTGACCTTGGCCTTCATCAGCCATGACCTGTCGGTGATCCGTCGGCTGTGCAGCCGGGTCTTGGTGCTTTATCGCGGCGAAGTGGTAGAAAACGCCGCCACAGCAGAGGTTTTTGCCGCACCAAAAGCCGCCTATACGCGCGAACTTCTGGACGCGATCCCGCTGCCTGACCCCGATCAGGTCTGGGCCTGAAGCGCTGCTTGACGGCCAAGGTCAAATCCTGTCCCTTTGACGCCGCACCAAAGGGGGAACCATGCTGAAGGGAATCGATCACCGGCTGAACGCCGATCTCTTGGGCACCTTGCGCGCCATGGGTCATGGCGACATGCTGATGCTGACGGATGTGAACTTCCCCGGCGCCTCGCTGGCCCGCCATACGGTGACGGGCCGGGTGCTCACCTTGGAAAACCTGACCGCCGCCGAGGCCGCTCGCGCGATTTTGTCGGTCCTGCCCTTGGACACCTTCGTGCCCGACTTTGCCGCCCGAATGGAAGTGGTGGGCGACCCCACCGCCCTGCCCCCCGTGCAAGCCGAAGTTCAGGCCGAGATTGACGCCGCCGAGGGCCGCGCCCGCCCGATGACGACGCTTGATCGCTTTGCGTATTACGACTTGGCCAAACAGGCCTTTGCCATCGTCCAAACCGGAGAGCGCCGGCTTTACGGCTGCTTCATGTTCCGCAAGGGCGTCATCATGCCCACGGAATAGCCCCATGAAACCTATCGTAAATCTTGGCATCTTCGTCGCCGATGCCGCCTTTCGCGCCGCCCGCATGCCAAAAATGGGTGAGACGATCTTGGGCAATGGCTTTGCGCTGGGGCCGGGCGGAAAGGGGTCCAACCAATCGGTTGCCTCTGCCATGGCGGGGGGAAAGGTGCATTTCATCACCCGTTTGGGCGATGATGATTTCGCCACAATGGCGCGCGGCATCTGGGCGCGGGCGGGGGTGACCCCCGAGGTGACGGTGGACAGCGAAAGCTTTACCGGCGCGGCGATGATCTTTTTGGAAGACGCCACCGGCAACAACGCCATCATCGTCACACCCGGTGCCGCGAGCCGCATCACGCCCGCCGATGTCGAGGCGCGGGCCAGCCTCATTCAATCAGCGGGCATTTTCATGACCCAGCTGGAGCAACCCATCCCCGCCGCCCAGCGTGGCCTTGAAC
>Ga0255097_1000713_pt1 | contig 12977 bp, 16 predicted proteins | sample Colum_Atlam_RepB_2_FD_188436 | JGI IMG/M metagenome (GOLD analysis project Ga0255097, IMG submission 188436) | Freshwater microbial communities from Columbia River, Oregon, United States - Colum_Atlam_RepB_8d | ecosystem: Environmental > Aquatic > Freshwater > River | place: USA: Oregon...
ACCACCGGGCGGCGCAGGTCCGGCCGGGCGGCCGCCATGCGGCGGTCGATCTGCCGTGCCAGACGGTGGCGCAGGGCCAGCAGAAGCAGGGCCAGGCCGTCGGACAGCAGGCCGGGCAGGATCAGCAGCAGGCCGGCGGCAAAGCCCAGCAGGCCTTCCATCATGGCGGTGGCAGGCAGTTCGCCGCGCGAAAGGGCGGCCCGCACCTGCTGCATCGCGCCCAGGCCATGGCGGCGCATCACCAGGATGCCGGCGGCCGCGCTGGCCAGCAGGTAGAGCAGCAGCCAGCCGCCGCCAAGGCCGCGGCCCAGGCGCAGCAGCAGCAGGGTTTCGAGGAAGGTCCAGGCCAGCAGCAGGAGCAGGGGCATCGTCAGAAAAGTCCGCGGGAGGCGCCACTGTAGCGTAAGTGGCTGATTCAGTATGGGTTAAGGGCACATCGATGATGATGCTATGACCGGGCAGGAGCCCGGAGAGTTTCCCACCACACGGAGAGTGACCCATGAAACTGAAAGCCGCCATTGTGGCCGCCACCCTCGGTCTGACCGGCCTGCCCCTGGCTGCGATGGCCGAGTCCAATGCCTCCAGCACGGCCAGGGAGGTGAAGGCCGATACCCAGCGCTACGCCAGCGACGCCAGCATCACCGGCAAGGTCAAGGCGGCGCTGATCCGCGAGAAGGACCTGAGCGCGATGGACGTCAACGTCGAGACCCAGAACGGCACGGTACAGCTCTCGGGCTTCGTCGATACCAAGGACCAGCAGGATCGCGCGGAGAAGGTCGCCAAGTCGGTGACCGGCGTCAAGGACGTCAAGAACGATCTGCGCCTGAAGTCCGGTTCGTAAGTCCGCCGGCCGGAAGGACCGCCCGCTCGCCGCGGGCGGCCCTTCCGGTTCAGTCGTAGCGCTCGCCGAAAGGCAGTTCCAGCCCGAAGCCGATGCCGAAGGAACCCTCGCGGTCCTGTGAGCGCAGTTCGCGCGGGAAGGTGTAGCCCAGCACCCATTCGCCCCAGAGGCGCTCGTGCATGATGGGGTGGCGCAGGATGGTCTGGACGCCGTACTCCTTCAGCGGGACCTCCGCTCCGGTGGAGCCGCGGACGAAGCCCTCGTAGGCGATGGCGCGCCGCTTCTCCAGCGCCTTGTAGTGGATCAGCGCGCTATGCCAGTCCACGCCCTCGGATTCCTGCGTGACGGTGGAGACGTTGGCCCAGCGCAGCAGGCGGGTATCGCTCAGCACCTTGCTGAAGTCGAAGCCGGTGGTGAAGCCGAAGCCGTCGTCGGTGTTCCAGAAGGGCGTGGCGCGCAGGTACAGCAGGTGTTCGTCGTTGGACCAGGGGATGTAGCCCACGCGGTTCTGCACGAACAGCATCGGTGATCCCAGGCCGCGCACGCCCACGCGGAAATCCGAGCGGAAGTTGCGGTTGCCCGGCAGCGAGTAGCCCAGGCCGGCCAGCCAGGCGTCGTCGCCCTCCAGGCTGGGGAACTGCGAGCGCAGGCCGAAGCGCTCCGTGCGGTCGCGCAGGAAGGCGTCGCTGTCGTCGCGCCCGAAGAAGCCCGAGAGTCCGTGCTTGATGTTGGGAAAGTCGGCGCGCACGTTGAGGCGCACGCGCGTCTTGTTGCCGTAGAACTCCGACCAGTCGTGCGACAGCTGCAGCCGCCCGTTGGCCTGGCGCGCGGTCCCGACGTGGTACTCGTCGCCGAACAGTCCGTCGATCCACATCGCGGTGGCGCAGGTCATTTCCTCCAGGCGCCGGCGTGCGAGATCCACGCGCACCTCGTCCTCCGGCGGCTCCTGGTCGCAGGCGGTGTTGGGCTTCACCTCGTCCTTGCCGACCACTACGTCCGGCGCGGTGCCGCCCGAGCCCGGCAGCACCGGGTCGCTGGTGAAGACGCGGTCGGGTGGTTGCGGCGTCGTGGCGGGCGCGATCTTGTCGATGGTGGCGGACGCGGCAGCCAGGGGAGGCGGCGCTTCGGCCGGCCTCTGAGGATTGCCGGCGCAGCCCGTCACGGCGCCAAAGGCCAGCAGCAGGAATGCGGGGCGCGGGCAACTTCGCCCGCGCGGGCTCCGGACGGTATTCATCGACCCCTTCCCTGGGTTGTCCAATCGGTCCATCGCAATGACCGTGGCCCGGGGCTTCCGGTTCCTCGGGCGGCTCGCCAGCCGCCGGGCAATCGCTGACAATCCCGCATCAGCTTTTCATTCATTGTTTCTTTTCTCCTCGGGAGCGTTGTATGCGATTTTCAGAAATCCTGCAGGCCATGGCCGGCAGCGGCGGCGCGTGGACCGCGAGCGTCGGCGAGGACTGGCTGCAGGGCCGCACCGTGTTCGGCGGCCTGCAGGCGGCCATCGCGGTGAAGGCGATGCGCGGCCTGGTACCGGCCAGCCTGCCCCTGCGTACGTTGCAGACCAGCTTCATCGCGCCGCTGGGCGCGGGCAGCTTCCGTGCCGAGGCGCGTGTGCTGCGCAGCGGCAAGTCCGCCACGCAGGTGGAAGCGCGGCTCTACGACGGAGAGCAGGTGGCCTGCCATGCGCTGGGCATCTTCGGCAGTTCGCGCGAGTCGGCGGTCCATGTCGAACTGCCCTATCCGGAGGTGCCGAAGGATTTCGACGGCGCCCGCGAAATTCCCTTCATCCCCGGCGCCACGCCGGTGTTCACCCGGAACGTACGCATGCGCTGGGCCAGCGGCACCTTTCCGTTCCAGGGTTCCACCGTGCCCAGGACGCAGATCTACGTCAGCCTGCGCGACGAGCCTTCCTGCGACGAGCTGCTGCTGATCGGCCTGGCCGACATCATCCCGAGCCCGGGCCTGTCTCTGCTGAAGAAGCCGGCACCGGCCAGCTCGCTGACCTGGACGCTGGAACTCTTCAGCGAGGAGTACGACGGCAGCGCCGCCGATCCCTTCCTGGTGGATGCCGAGGTGGTGAGCGCCGCCAACGGCTACATCAGCCACAGCACCACGGTCTGGAGTCCGGCGAAGCGCCTGCTCGGCCTGAGCCGCCAGAGCGTCGTGGTCTTCGGCTAGCCGCGGAGCATCGACATGCGAGAAGACGGCATTCCCAACGTGGTCGGCGTGGCGCTGGGCAGCGGTTCCGCGCGCGGCTGGGCGCACATCGGCGTGCTGCAGGGCCTGGAAGCGATCGGCGTGCGGCCCCAGGTGGTGGCGGGGACTTCCATCGGCGCACTGGTCGGCGCGGTATACGTCTCCGGCCAGCTCGACGAGTTCGCCGAGTGGGTGCAGACGCTCAGCGCCCGCGACGTCTTCAACCTGATGGACTTCACGCTGTCCGGCGGCGTGGTCAAGGGCGAGCGCCTGTTCGGCTTCTTCGAGGAGCGGCACAAGAATCCCGAGATCAAGTCGCTGGAGCAGCGCTACGTCAGCGTCGCCACCGAGATGAAGAGCGGGCGCGAGGTCTGGATCACCCACGGCCCGATCCTGCCGGCGGCGCGTGCGTCCTGCGCGCTGCCCGGCGTGTTCCCGCCGGTGAAGTTCGACGGGCGCTGGATGCTCGACGGCGGCCTGGTCAACCCGGTACCGGTATCCGCGGCGCGCGCGCTCGGCGCCGACGTGGTGATCGCGGTGAACCTCAACGCCCAGCTGGTCGGCGCGCACCTGGCGCGCCCGCCGCCGGAGGAGCCCGAGGTGGAAACACCGGCCAAGGTCGAGCGCACGCTGTGGCAGCGCGCGGTGACCTACCTCTCCAGCGGGGACGGCGAGAACCCGAGCTTCTTCGACGTGGTGGGCGCCAGCGTCAACATCATGCAGGACCGCATCACGCGCAGCCGCATGGCCGGCGACCCGGCGGAGATCACGCTGGCACCCGCGCTCGACGACTACGCGCTGATGGACTTCCACCGCGCCGGCCAGGCCATCGCCGAGGGGCGCCGCCTGGTCGAGGAGAATGCCGCGATGATCCGGGCCTGGGCCGGACTGCCGGCCCTGGAAGAGGATGCGCCCGAGAGCGACTAGGCCTGCCGGTGCTACCGCGGCGGCGGCGATTGCCTAGCGGGCCGGGTTGACCTCGACGGTCACGTGGACCAGCTCCTCGTGTATGGCGAGCTGGCGGCGGAAATCCTCGGGCAGCGCCGGCGAGGCGGTAGTCACGCCGAGGATGCAGGCGAACCTGTCGCGGCCCACGCGCCAGACGTGCAGGTCGCTGATCTCCGCCGGGATCGGGCTGTCGCGCACGGCCTCGCGGATTTCCTCGACCACCGGTGCGTCCATCTCCGCATCGAGCAGGGCGCGGCCCGACTCGCGCAACAGGCCCGCGGCCCAGACCGACACCAGCGCCGCGCCGACCAGGCCCATCACCGGGTCCAGCCAGCCCCAGGCCCAGTACTTGCCGCCCAGCAGGGCCGCGATGGCCAGCACCGAGGTGGCGGCGTCGGCCATCACGTGCAGGTAGGCCGCACGCAGATTGATGTCGTGGTGATGGTGGCCGTGCTCATGCCCATGTCCGTGGTCATGGCCGTGATGGCGGTGGTCATGGCTGTCGCGCAGCAGCCAGGCGCAGGCCAGGTTCACCAGCAGGCCGGCGATGGCGATGGGGATCGCCTCGTCGTAGTGGATGGCGCTGGGCTCGACCAGCCGTGCGACGGATTGCCAGGCCATGGAGACGGCCACCAGCAGCAGGAGAATCGCGCTGGTGTAGCCCGCCAGCACCTCGATCTTCCAGGTGCCGAAGGCAAAGCGCGAGTCGCGCGCCAGGCGCCGTGCCATGACGTAGGCGAACACCGACAATCCCAGCGCCAGCGCATGCGAACTCATGTGCCAGCCGTCGGCCAGCAGCGCCATCGAATTGAAGCGCCAGCCGGCCGCGATCTCCACGACCATCGCCGTGGCGGTCAGGACCGTGGCCCACAGCGTGCGGCTTTCCGCTCCCCGGTTGCTGTCGTTGAAGGCGTGGGAATGGACGGGGGCGGTCATCGGCAGGAATCTCGTATATACTCCCCCCTAGTATATCGGGAGATCGGGCCATGGCCCATATCGCGCGTGATGCCAAGGCGCTGACGGCGCGCATCCGGCGCATCAAGGGGCAGCTGGGCAGCCTCGAGGAGGCCCTGGCCGGGGATGCGGATTGCGTGGCCGTGCTGCAGCAGATCGCCGCGGTCCGCGGCGCAGTGAACGGCCTGATGGCCAAGGTGCTGGAGGATCACCTGCGCGAGCATTTCGCGCCGGTGGAAGGCACGGACGCCGACGAGATGGAGCAGCTCGTCGGGATCATCGGCTCCTACCTCAAGTAGGCGTCTTGTCCGGCGCGGCCCCGGGCTGCTGCCGCAGCCGCAGCAGCAGGTAGAAGGCGAAGCCGGTGGCAACCCCGGGGGCAATGCCCAGCAGCAACGCGATCCAGCCGTGGCGGATGCCCAGCGCCGACTTCTCGTAGGCCACCCAGCTGGCCAGCACGCACCAGCACAGGATCGCGTCCAGCGCGTAGCCCGAGGCGTAGGGATTGACGAAGCCGGCGGCGAACCCGCCGAGGATGTCGCCGTCGCGCAGCAGGGCGGGCATCACGATGAGGTTGAAGGCCACGGCGAAGCCGAGGCCGAACACCCACAGCAGCGCCTGGTACAAGTTGCGGCTCATCGGATTCTCCTGGATTTGCGCATCGGCCGGACCGATCTTAGCCTGAGCGCCGTGCGCAAGATCATTCACGTCGACATGGACGCGTTCTACGCCTCGGTGGAGCAGCGCGACGATGCCTCGCTGCGCGGCCGGCCCGTGGTCGTGGCCTGGCGCGGCAACCGTTCCGTGGTCTGCGCCGCCTCCTACGAGGCCCGCAAGTTCGGCGTGCGCTCCGCGATGCCGGCGATGCGCGCCGAGCGCCTGTGCCCGGACGCGGTCTTCGTGCCGCCGGACTTCACGCGCTACCGCACCGTGTCGCGCCAGGTGCGCGAGATCATGCGGCGCCACACCGACCTGGTGGAGCCGCTGTCGCTGGACGAGGCCTACCTCGACGTCACCGTCAACAAGCAGGGCCTGCCCAGCGCCACCGACGTGGCCAAGGCGATCCGCGCGGCGATCCGCGAGGAACTTCAGCTCACCGCCTCGGCCGGCGTGGCGCCCAACAAGTTCCTGGCCAAGCTGGCCTCGGACATGCGCAAGCCCGACGGCCTGTTCGTGATCCGCCCGGCCGATATCGATACCGTGCTGCCGCCGCTGCCGGCGGCGCGTATCCCCGGCATCGGCAAGGTGACCGACAGGCGCCTGGAGCAGATCGGCGTACGCAGCATCGCGCAGTTGCGCGAGCTGACGCTGGGGCAGCTGGTGCAGCAGTTCGGGCGCTACGGACAGCGGCTGTATGAACTGGCGCGCGGCATCGACGAGGAGCCGGTGGTGCCCGACCGGCCGCTGCAATCGATCTCGGCGGAGGACACCTTCGAGCACGACGTGTCGCTGGCGGAGACCGAAGCCGCGATCCGGCGGCTGGCCGAAAAGACCTGGGCCGGTACGCGCAAGACGCAGCGCGTCGGCCGCACGGTGGTGCTGAAGCTCAAGACCGCGGACTTCCGCATCCTCACGCGCAGCCACACACCGTCATCGCCGCCGTCATCGGCCGAGGAGCTGACGAACATCGCGCTGTCGCTGCGCGAGCGTGTCAGCGGCGAGGAGCAGACGCTCTACCGCCTGGTCGGCGTCGGGCTGTCGAACTTCCGGGGGCCGGACGAGACGCCAACTCAGGCAGCGCTGTTCGAGGCATAGCTTGGCGCAGCGGAGCGCGGCTCGCGCGTGCTCCACCAGATGCAGGCCAGCAGCGCCACCTGGATCGCCAGGCGTGCCCACAAGGCTGCCGGCGGGAAATCCGGATACAGCTCCGGGTTCAGCGTCATGTGGACGTTGGCCGGCGTCACGCAGAGCGTCAGCAGGAACAGGCCGTTGCCCGCCCATTGCCGGACCTGCGGGATCAGGATGCCGACCGCGCCGAGGATCTCGAAGGCGCCGCTGAGGTAGACCAGCAGGCGCGGGTCCGCCGGAATCCAGGGCGGCACGATGCCGGCGAAGAAGTCGGTGACGACGAAATGCCCGATTCCACCGAAGAAGAACCAGCAGAAGACGATGCCCAGCCCGATCTTGCGCAGCAGGTCGCGATCCATGGGATTCTCAGAGCGGGCGGGTGGCGCGGCGCAGCTGGTAGAGGTCTTCGACGCCGTCGCGGCAGCCGTCGATGAAGGCCTCCGGGTATTGGCCGTTGCAGGGGGCGGCGTCCACCAGGTTGGCGCGCTGCGCCCACTGGTAGCCATCTTCGTGGCTGCTGCAGTTGCCCTGGCAGGCGGAGGAGACGGTGGTCTGCCCGGGGGCGGCGGCGCAGCCGGCCAGCAGGGCCAGCGGCAGGAGGAGCGGGGCGAGTTCTTTCATGTCGGTATTCCGGTTCAGCGGCGGCGCATCAGGCCGTCGTCGATCATCTGCTGGAAATGCTCGACCACGGTCTGGTCGATCGGGCGGTAGCTCAGGCCCAGCTTCTCGCGGCTGCGGCGGTTGTCGATGCGCAGCGGCAGGCCGACGTTCTGCCTGACGAAGCTGCGTTGCAGGCGCGCCAGCGGTGCCACCAGCCAGACCAGGAAGGTCGGCGTTTCCTTGCGCGGGAAGGGGTATTGCGGGAACTTGCCGCGCAGCACGGTGCCGAGTTGCAGCAGGCTGCGCTCGCCGGCACAGACGATGTGGCGGCCCTCGGCGGCCGGGTTGTAGCCGGCCAGGATATGGGCTTGGGCCACGTCGCGTACGTCCACCACGCCCATCACCAGCTTGGGCGCGCCGGCGCGCATGGTGCCGTTGCCGAGCTGCTTCATGGTGCTGATGCTGGTGGAGGCGCTGCTGCGCGCCAGCGAGGGGCCCAGCACCAGGGCCGGGTTGATCGTGACCAGGTCCCAGCGCGACTGCGCCTTCTGGATCTTCCAGGCCTCGCGCTCGGCGGCGACCTTGGAGTAGGAGTAGGGCTGGTGGCTGACGCTGCTGCTGGTGTTCCAGTGTTCCTCGGTGAACACGCCGCCGGGGACCGCCTTGAGGTCGGCGTTGTCGCCGAAGATGCCGGCGACGCTGCTGGTGAGCACCACGCGCTTGACGCTGGCCACGCGGTTGCAGGATTCCAGCACGTTGCGCGTGCCTTCCACCGCGGGGCGCACCAGGGCCTCGTTGGCGTCGGTGAAGCCGGTGATGATGAAGGGCGAGGCGGTATGCATCACCAGCTCGCAGCCCTGCATGGCGGCGTCGTAGGCGCCGGGCGTCAGCAGGTCGGCCTTGAACAGCTTCAGCCGGCCGGGATGCGCGTCGGACAGGGCCTTGAGATGTTCCAGGCCCTTGGGCTTGGCCGGATCACGCACAGTACCGTGCACGGTGTGGCCGGCTTCCAGCAGGTATTTGACGATCCAGCCGGCGATGTAGCCGCTGGCGCCGGTGACCAGCACCGGGGCGGTCTTGGAGATTTCGGTCATGGCAGGGTCTTGTTGTCGTGCTTGAGGCGGGCATGGTGCCATGGCCGCCCCGGCCCTGCATTGACCCTCAGGCGTCCAGAAAGTGCAGTCCGGTCATGCGCTCCGACCAGGCCCAGAGGCGGTCGGCCGCGGCGGGGTCGCTGGCCTCGGGACGGCAGGCGGCCTTCTTCGGATAGCCGCTCAGCTCCTTGTAGCCGCCGGGGCCCCAGTAGTCGCCGCCGGCGACGCCCGGCATCGTGGCCGCGTACAGGGCGGGCAGCGCGCCCATGGCCGGCGCTTGCGCGAACAGGCGGGTGGCCAGGCGCATGAAGACGTTGCCGATGTCGAGGTTGGTGGCGGTATAGCCCGGGTGGGCCGCCACGGCGGTCACCGGCAGGCCGGCGCGGCGCAGGCGACGGTCCAGCGCGAAGGTGAACTGCAGCGTCGCCAGCTTGCTGGCGCCGTAGGCGTCCATTTCCTTGTAGGCCCGCCGCTCGTAGAAGGGGTCGTCCAGGTCCACGCCGGCGGTGAGGTTATGGGCGAGGCTGGCGGTGTTGAGGATGCGCGAGCCGGGTGCCGCCGCCAGCCGCTCCAGCAGCAGTCCGGTCAGCAGGAAAGGGCCGAGGTGATTGGTGCCGATATGGGTCTCGAAGCCGTCGCGCGTCCGGCCCCGCGGCGCCATGATCGCGGCGCCGTTGTTGACCAGCAGGTCCAGCCGGGAGTGCCGCGCCGCGAAGCCGGCAGCGAAGTCGCGGATCGAGGAGAGGTCGGCGAGGTCCAGGGCCATGACCTCGGTCCGGGCACCGGGCGCGCGCCGCTGGATTTCCGCCACGGCGCCCTCGGCCCGTGCCAGGTTGCGGCAGGCCAGAACCACGCGGGCGCCGGCGCCGGCCAGGCCCGCGGCAATCTCCAGGCCCAGGCCGCGGTTGGCGCCGGTGACCAGCGCCAGGCGGCCGGTCAGATCGGGAATGTCGCGAAGCGTCCACTGAGAAGTCATGCCGGGCTCCCTGGCCAAGGTATACGGGCATTGCAGCAGAGCCGGCCCGGCACCGACTCAGCCGTTTGCATCAGCCGGCCGTCACCTTCACCTCCACGCTCATGCCCAGGTAGTCCTCCGGCAGGCCGGTGTAGCTGCCGCTCAGGGGCACCGCTTGCCCGGCGTCGCGGGCCACGGCCACGCGGATCAGGTTGCGCCCGCCGACCAGGGCATTGGTGGGGTCGAACTCGATCCAGCCGGCGCCCGGCAGGAAGATTTCCGCCCAGGCGTGGGTGGCGCCGCCACCGACCAGGCCATCGCCCGCGTCCACCAGTTGCTCGTCGTAGAGGTAGCCGGAGACGAAGCGTGCCGCCAAGCCCAGGCTGCGTGCTGCCTCCATCTGGAACAGCGCGAAGTCGCGGCAGCTGCCGCTGCCCAGCTGCAGGGTCTCCACAGGCGCCTGCACCCCCATCTCCTCGCGGCGGGCGTACTGGAATTCCTTCTTGATGGCCTTGGTCATCGCCACCAGCGCGTTGAGCGTGCCGGAGCCGGTCTTGCGGCCGACGAAGCGCTTGGCCCAGGCGTCGATGCGGTGGTCGGGATCGGGGTAGTGGCGCTCCTTGGTGCGCCCCAGGTCCGCCACTTCCTCGGCCGGGTAGCTGAAAGGCAGCTTGCGGGCGTATTCCTCGATCAGGATGTCCTGCGGCACGGCCGGGTAGTGCTCCGCGCGGAACGTGGACAGGAAGCACAGTTCCTGTGCCGGCTCCTGGAAGCTGGCGATGGCAATGGAGTTGCCGAAGACGTCGTGCAGCCAGCGCACGCTGGCTGCCGGCGTGATCGACAGACCCGTCTCCAGCAGGCGCAGGTCGTGGCTGTCGCGCGGACGGCACATCAGGCGGTGGTCGTTGAAGGCGACCGGTTTCGCATAGCGGTACAGCGTCTTGTGCTCGACGCTCAGGATCGCCATGGGCGTGCTCCCTCCGGGATGTCGTTGCTCAGGGCTTTTCGGGGACTTCCGGCCAGCGTTGCGGGACCATGCGCAGTTTCGAGATGTCGTAGCCCATGGCGATGATGCGCTGCTTCAGCTCGCGCAGCTGCGCTTCGGGAATCTGCGGTTGCCGCGCCATCAGCCAGAGGTAGTCGCGCTTGCTGCGCGCCACGATCACCACGGAATAGTCCTCGGCCAGCCAGGCGATCAGGTACTCCGCCTTGATCGGCCAGATGAACTGCACGCCCCATTCGGCGTTGGTCTGCCGGTTCACCACGAAGGCTTTGGACGTCATCGTCTTGCGCGGACCGTCGAAGGTTTTCTTGCGGTAGGTGAAGGTGGTGGGAATGTTGCCGTCCGCGTCGAGGCGGTAGTTCTCCACCGAGTTGACCGCGTCCTTCTCGATCCAGGGCGGGATGTTGGCGATCACATACCAGTCGCCCATGAAGCGCTGCAGATCCACCGAGGCCACGGTGGCCAGGGGCGCGTGGTGGGCGCGGTTCATGCTGCAACCGCCCAGCATGAACGCCAGCAGCAGGACGGACAGCTTCCGCATGGACAGGCTCCGGTCATGGCAAGGGGCGGAGTGCCAGGCACTCCGCCCCTCCAGCTTACGCGATCAGCCCGCGATGTCAGTTGACGGAGTTCTCACGCCGTTCCTCCCGGCGCTGCTGACGGTCCTCGCGGCGGTCGGCGGCGGCCTCGCGGCGGTCCTGGCGGCGCTCCTTGGCGTCATTGTTGGCGTCCTGGAGCGCATCCACCGTGTCCTGGCGGCGATCCTGCACGCGATCCTCGGCGTTGCGCAGGGCCTCGCGGCGATCATCGGCGCGGTCCTGGCGTTTCTCGGCCCGGTTCTCCCGGCGATCCTGGCGGGCATCCTGGCGGTCGGCAGCGCGGTCCTGGCGCTGGTCGATGCGCTCGTTCACGTTGCTGCCGCTGTCGCCGCCGCCCGGCACCTGGGCGGACACCATGCAGCTCAGGCCCAGCAGGGTCGCCGCCAGGCCGCATTTCAGTGAGGTCTTCATCCTTGATTCCTCTTTTGTCATGAATGGCGGAACAATCCCTGTCCCGGAAGCGGCCATGCAGCCGATTCGCCACATTTGACGCCGCCCCGCCGTGAGGGTTCCGTGGCCGTTCAGCCGCGGTCCGGTATCGCTTGAACGGCGACTGAACGGTCTTCAGCCGTGAACCGCGGTGCCCGAGTAGACGTAGGTGAAGGCGCGCGGGCCGGGCAGGTAGCGCGCATGCAGTTCCTGCACGCGGAAGCCGCCGGCGGCGATCAGGGACGGGATGTCGCGGTTGAGATGGCAGCCGCCGGCAATGGGCTTCCACAGCGGCGTCAGGCGCTCCTGCCAGCGGCGCGGGCCGGCGTCCGGCGCGGTGCCGTGTTCGCAGAACAGCAGTTCGCCGCCCGGCTTGAGCACGCGCCGCATCTCCTCCAGCGCCGACACCGGATCGGGAATCGTGCACAGGGTGAAGGTGGTGACCACGGTATCGAAGCTGGCCGTCTCGGCGCCGATCTGCTCGATCACCAGCGGCAGGGTTTCGACGGGAATCGCGATCGCCTGTGCGCGGCGCTGGGCCAGCGGATGCATCTGTGCCGCCGGATCGACGCCGCAGATGTGCTGCACCTTGGACGCGTCGTAGAACGACAGGTTGAGCCCGGTGCCGATGCCGATCTCCAGGACACGGCCCCGCGCGCGCGGCACGATTTGCGAACGGGCCTTCATCACGTCGCCCATGCCGCAGGCGCATTCGATCAGATGGGGCAGGATGTGGCGGTCGTAGAAACCCATGGGCGCTCAGGCGGGCAAGTTCGCCGCTAGCCTAGCGGTCCCTCCGCGCAGGCTCAAATGGGGCGTGCTCCGGCCATGGTTTGCGTGCATGCTGCGGTCATAAAAACGATTACCGGGGAGAGACCATGCGGATTCGATCGGCGGTGCTGATGGGGGCCCTGCTGCTGGCCGCTTGCGGCGGCGACGGCGGCGGAAGCGAAGACGCGGTGCCGCGCGTGGAACTGGAGGACCTCTGCGTCAACTCGCAGTGCGGCGAACGCACCGTGCTGCTCGACATTCCCGGCGCCGAGAACCTGATCTTCTCGCGGCAGGGCCGCCTGTTCGTCAGCAGCGGCTCCGGGGTGTTCGAGATCCACAAGAACGCCGACGGCAGCTTCCGTGCCGACAGCATCTCCCCGGAAAGCTGCGGCTACACCGGACTGGCGATCCGCGGCGACCATCTGTACGCCTCCTGCGGCGATGGCCGCTTCTGGGCCGCGCGGCTCGATGCCGCGCCGCGGTTGCGCCTGATCCACACCATGAGCGGCATGTGCATCGCCAACGGCACGGCGCTGGGCGCCGACGGCCGCATCTACGTGGTCGACGAGCCGCTCAACGTTTGCGTGCCGGACCCCAAGATCAAGCGCCTCACGATCGACCCGGCCGATCCGCTGAAGGTGATCGACGAGGAAGTGTTCGTGCAGGGCAGTGCGCTGGGGCTGCTGTCGCTGGGCATCGGCAACGTGCTGCGCTTTCCCAATGGCCTGCAGGCCGAGGGCAGCCGCTTCTACGGCACCGACGGCGGCAGCATCTTCTCGGTGGACCTGCTGCCTGACGG
>Ga0255097_1000715_pt1 | contig 12973 bp, 11 predicted proteins | sample Colum_Atlam_RepB_2_FD_188436 | JGI IMG/M metagenome (GOLD analysis project Ga0255097, IMG submission 188436) | Freshwater microbial communities from Columbia River, Oregon, United States - Colum_Atlam_RepB_8d | ecosystem: Environmental > Aquatic > Freshwater > River | place: USA: Oregon...
CTCCGGCAGCGGCAAGTCCACGCTGCTGCGCTGCCTGGCCGGATTCGAGACGCCCACCGCGGGGCACATCCTGCTGGACGGCCAGGCCCTGGGCGACACCCCGCCCTACGAGCGGCCGATCAACATGATGTTCCAGTCCTATGCGCTGTTCCCGCACATGACGGTGGAGCAGAACATCGCCTTCGGCCTGAAGCAGGACAAGCTGCCCAAGGAACGGATTCGCCAGCGCGTCGCCGAGATGCTGGAGCTGGTCAAGCTCGAGAAGCTGGCCAAGCGCAAGCCGCACCAGCTTTCCGGCGGCCAGCAGCAGCGCGTGGCGCTGGCGCGCTCGCTGGCCAAGGGGCCGAAACTCCTCTTGCTCGACGAGCCCATGGGCGCCCTGGACAAGCAGCTGCGCACGCAGATGCAGCTGGAACTGGTGGAGATCATCGAGACCTCCGGCGTCACCTGCGTGATGGTGACCCACGACCAGGAAGAGGCCATGACCATGGCCACGCGCATCGCGCTGATGGAACACGGCCGCATCCGCCAGGTAGGCACGCCCGACGAGATCTACGAGCAGCCCACCAGCCGCTTCTCGGCCAGCTTCATCGGCTCGGTCAACCTGATCGAGGGCGTGGTGAAGGACGACGAGAAGGACTTCGTCACCATCGGCACGCCGGCCTTCCCGGACCTGATCTACGTCGGCCACGGCATCTCCGGCTTCGAGGGCCAGGAAGTGGCCTTTGCCCTGCGCCCGGAGAAGCTGCGCATCGGCAAGAAGGAACCGGAGCAGCGCCACAACAAGGCCAAGGGCGTGATCCAGGACATCGCCTACTTCGGCAGCCATTCGGTCTACCACGTGCACCTGCCGGGCGGCTACAAGTTCATGGCCAACTTCACCAACCGCCACCGCTGGGACAGCGACAACCTCACCTGGTACGACGAGGTCTGGGTGTCCTGGGGGGAGGAAGACGGCGTGGTGCTGAGCTCGTGAACGAGGACCTGCGCGCCGCGCTGCGCCGCTGGCTGCCGCAGCCCCGCTGGGGCGTGATCGCCGCGCCCTACCTCTGGCTGATCCTGTTCTTCGCGATCCCCTTCCTGATCGTGCTGAAGATTTCGTTCACGCGCATGGCCATCGCCATGCCGCCGTACACGCCGGTGCTTGAGTACATCGACGACGCGCTGACGCTGCGCCTGAACCTGGCCAACTACCTCAAGCTGTTCGGCGACTCGCAGTACGTGGTCGCCTACCTCAGTTCGATCAAGATCGCGGCCATCTCCACCCTGCTGTGCCTGCTGATCGGCTACCCGATGGCCTACGCCATCGCCCGCATGGGCCCCACCGCGCGCAACATCGCCCTGATGCTGGTGGTGCTTCCGTCCTGGACCTCCTTCCTGATCCGCGTCTATGCCTGGATCGGCATCCTCGACGGCAACGGCATCCTCAACCGCCTGCTGATGTCCGCCGGGCTGATCTCGGAGCCGCTGCAGATCCTCTACACGCCGGCGGCGGCCTACATCGGCATCGTCTACTGCTACCTGCCGTTCATGATCCTGCCGCTGTACGCCACCCTGGTGAAACTGGACCAGCGCCTGCTGGAGGCCGCCTACGACCTCGGTGCCCGGCCCTGGTCGGCGTTCTGGCGCATCACCTGGCCGCTGTCGCGGTCCGGCGTGATCGCCGGCTGCATGCTGGTGATGATCCCGGCCATCGGCGAGTTCGTGATCCCCGAAATGCTCGGCGGGCCGGACACCCTGATGATCGGCCGCGTGCTTTGGAGCGAGTTCTTCAACAACCGCGACTGGCCGGCCGCCTCGGCCGTGGCCACCGTGCTGCTGCTCCTGCTGCTGGTTCCCATCGTGATCTTCAACCGCCAGCAGCAGCGGCAGATGGAGGCCCGATGAAGGCCACTGCCGGACAGCGCTGGGCGGGCCGCTCGGTCCTGCTGCTGGGCTTCGCCTTCCTGTACCTGCCGATCGTGCTGCTGATGGTGTACTCGTTCAACGAGTCGCGCCTGGCCACGGTCTGGTCCGGGTTCTCCACCAAGTGGTACGGCGAGCTGTTCCGCGACCGCCAGATCCTGGCCGCCGCCTGGGTCAGCCTGAAGATCGCGTTCTGGACCGCCAGTGCCGCCACCGTGCTCGGCACCATGGCCGCGCTGGTGATGACACGCTTCCACCGCTTTCCCGGCAAGACCGCCTTCGGCGCCCTGATCACCGCCCCGCTGGTGATGCCCGAGGTGATCCTGGGCCTGTCGATCCTGCTGATGCTGGTCTCGGCTGGCGCCCTGCTGGGCATCCCCTCCAAGGGCGTGATCGCGATCTGGATCGCCCACGTCACCCTGACGCTGTCCTTCGTCACCGTGGTGGTGTCCTCGCGCCTGCAGGAGATGGACCGCTCGCTGGAGGAGGCGGCGATGGACCTGGGCGCCAACCGCCTCAAGGTGTTCTTCCTGATCACCCTGCCGATCATCGCACCGTCCCTGGTATCCGGCTGGCTGCTGGCCTTCACCCTGTCCCTGGACGACGTGGTGATCGCCAGCTTCCTCGCCGGCCCGGATTCCACCACCCTGCCGATCAAGGTCTTCTCCTCCGTGCGCCTGGGCCTGAGCCCCAAGATCAACGCACTGGCGACGCTGATGATCCTGATCGTGTCGCTGGGCGTGGTGGTGGGCTGGTGGCTGACGACGAGAAGGGAGCGGGACGGAAAGGCGGCTTAGCTTCCAGTCCACTAGCGCCAGCAGGGTATTGCCTATCTTGCCGTTACTGCCAGCTCAAGTCCGGCTTGCGATCATTCGCTACGCAATCCCTCAGATATAAGTTGATCAGGCTCTGATACGGAATTCCCGTTTCCTCGGCCATGCTCTTGAAGTAGCCGATGACGTCATCACCCATGCGGATCGTCACCTGCCGCTTCAGCTTGGATGCATAGGGGTTCTTGCGCGACTTCATCACTGAAAAGTCGTACTCCTTCTTCATGGCGTGGGTCCCTCGTAGTGCTGTCGCTCGCTGGCCGTGGCCTTTCGAGCCGAAATGATCCGGATCGCCTTCCCCCGCTGCCGTTCGCAGTGACAAACCACGAGGATGCGGGAACGATGGCTGACGCCCAGCATGATGAAACGCTCTTCTTCGCCGGAATGGCCTTCATCGAAGAACTGCCGCGCGTACTCATCGAAGAAAACCGACTTGGCCTCCTCGAAGGACACACCATGCTTCGCGAGATTCGCGCGTGCCTTGGCCGGATCCTATTGGAAGTCAATCATACATACAGTGTACATACGCAATGAGGGGCGTCAACGGGTGCACGAAGCCTTGGGCTCGCCCGGAGAAAGGGTACCGCCCCCTTGAACCCCACCCTGTCGCCACCAGATTCAGGCCAGTACCATTCAACCGAGTAACCCCTTGCCATGCGCATGGACAAACTGACCAGCCGCTTCCAGCAGGCCCTTGCCGACGCCCAGTCCCTGGCCGTGGGCCGGGACAACCCGCATATCGACCCGGCGCACCTGCTGCTGGCCCTGCTCGACCAGGACAGCGGCTCCACCCTGCCCCTGCTGCAGCGCGGCGGGGTCAATACCGACCTGCTGCGTACCCGCCTCTCCCGGGCGGTGGAGCAGCTGCCCAAGCTGGGCCAGGCCACCGGCGAGGTGACCGTGGGCCCGGACCTGTCGCGCCTGCTGAACCTGACCGACAAGCTGGCCCAGCAGAAGAAGGACCAGTTCATCTCCAGCGAGCTGTTCGTGCTGGCCGCCCTGGACGACAAGGGCGCCACCGGCGAGGCGCTGCGTGCCGCCGGTGCCCGCAAGGAGCTGCTGGAGAAGGCCATCGAGCAGGTGCGCGGCGGCCAGAAGGTGGACTCGGAGAACGCCGAGGACAACCGCCAGGCGCTGCAGAAGTACACCATCGACCTCACCGCCCGCGCCCAGGCCGGCAAGCTGGACCCGGTGATCGGGCGCGACGAGGAAATCCGCCGCGTGATCCAGGTGCTGAGCCGCCGCACCAAGAACAATCCGGCCCTGATCGGCGAGCCCGGCGTGGGCAAGACCGCCATCGTCGAGGGCCTGGCCTCGCGCATCGTCAACGGCGAGGTGCCGGAGTCCCTGAAGAACAAGCGCGTGCTGACGCTGGACCTCGGCGCGCTGATCGCGGGCGCCAAGTTCCGCGGCGAGTTCGAGGAGCGCCTGAAGAGCGTGCTCAACGAACTGGCCAAGGACCAGGGCAGCGTGATCCTGTTCATCGACGAGATCCATACCCTGGTCGGCGCCGGCAAGGCCGACGGCGCGATGGATGCCGGCAACATGCTCAAGCCCGCGCTGGCGCGCGGCGAGTTGCACTGCGTGGGCGCCACCACGCTGGACGAGTACCGCAAGTACATCGAGAAGGACGCGGCGCTGGAACGCCGTTTCCAGAAGGTGCTGGTGGGCGAGCCGAGCGTGGAGGACACCATCGCCATCCTGCGCGGCCTCAAGGAGCGCTACGAGGTGCACCACGGCGTGGACATCACCGACGGCGCGCTGATCGCCGCGGCCAAGCTGTCGCACCGCTACATCACCGACCGCAACCTGCCGGACAAGGCCATCGACCTGGTGGACGAGGCCGCCTCGCGCATCCGCATCGAGATCGACTCGAAGCCGGAGGCGCTGGACCGCCTGCACCGCCGCCTGATCCAGCTCAAGATCGAGCGCGAAGCCCTGAAGAAGGAAGACGACGAGGGCGCGCGCCGCTCGCTGGCCGAGCTGGAGAAGACCATCGCCGGCCTGGAGCGCGAGTACTCCGACCTGGAAGAGAAGTGGAAGGCCGAGAAGGCGTCCGTCGCCGGCTCCGCCGGCGTCAAGGAGGAGCTGGAGCGCGCCCGCCTGGACCTGGAGGCGGCCCGCCGCGCGGGCGACCTGCAGCGCATGGCGGAACTGCAGTACGGCCGCATCCCGGAACTGGAGCGCCGAGCCGCGCAGGCCACGGCCGCCCCCGAGGGCGCGCCGAAGAAGTTCGAGCTGCTGCGCAATTCGGTGAGCGAGGACGAGATCGCCGAGATCGTCGGCCGCTGGACCGGCATCCCGGTGTCCAAGCTGCTGGAAGGCGAGCGCGAGAAGCTGCTGCGCATGGAAGACGAGCTGCACCGGCGCGTGGTCTCGCAGGACGAGGCGATTAGCGCCGTGTCCAACGCCATCCGCCGCTCGCGCGCCGGCCTGTCGGACCCCAACAAGCCGATCGGCTCCTTCCTGTTCCTGGGCCCCACCGGCGTGGGCAAAACCGAGCTGTGCAAGGCGCTGGCCAGCTTCCTGTTCGACACGGAAGAGGCGATGGTGCGCGTCGACATGTCGGAGTTCATGGAGCGCCACTCCGTGTCGCGCCTGATCGGCGCTCCGCCGGGCTACGTCGGCTACGACGAGGGCGGTTACCTGACCGAGGCGGTGCGGCGCCGGCCCTATTCCGTGATCCTGCTCGACGAGGTCGAGAAGGCGCACGCGGATGTCTTCAACGTGCTGCTGCAGGTGCTGGATGACGGCCGCCTGACCGACGGCCAGGGCCGCACCGTGGACTTCCGCAACACCGTGCTGGTGATGACCTCCAACCTGGGCTCGCAGCTGATCCAGGAGATGCTGGGCAAGCCCGAGGAGGGCCGCCCGGAGTACGACGCGATCAAGGAAGCGGTGATGGGGGTGGTCGGCAGCCACTTCCGGCCCGAGTTCATCAACCGCATCGACGAGGCCGTGGTGTTCCACCCGCTGGGTGCCGCCCAGATCCGCGCGATCGCCAAGTTCCAGACCGCGCGCGTCACCCAGCGCCTGGCGGAACGCGGCATCGCCCTGGAGTTCAGCGACGCCGCCCTGGACCAGCTGGCCCAGGCCGGCTACGACCCGGTGTACGGCGCCCGCCCGCTCAAGCGCGCGATCCAGGCCCTGGTGGAGAACCCGCTGGCGCGGGAGATCCTCGACGGCCGTTTTGCGGCCGGCGACCGGGTGAAGGTGGATGCCGGAGAGGGCCGGCTGAACTTCACGCGCTGAGGGCCGCACATGAACCCCGCTTCGGCCTTGCCGGGGCGGGGTTCTGTTTTTTCCACCCCGGTTCGCACCCCCGGGACAGGCGGGCTACAATGCAAATCATTCTTATCTAGCTGCCGTCAGCCCCATGACCCTGTCCGAGCTGCCCCGCAACACCCCCGCCGTCGTGGTCGGGGTTCAGGATGTCTCCGCCGGCGACCCCATCGCCGTGCGCCTGCGGGAACTGGGCTTCGTGGCCGGTGAGCCGGTGCGCGTCACCGCCCATGGCCCGGCCGGGCGCGAGCCGCTGCTGGTGCAGATCGGCTATACCCGCTTTGCCCTGCGCCGCGCCGAAGCCGCGCGCGTGTCCGTGAAGCTGGCCGAGGCCCGGACATGACCGCCCAGTCCCTGCGCATCGCCCTGGTCGGCAACCCCAACTGCGGCAAGACCGCGCTGTTCAACCGCCTGACCGGCAGCCGCCAGAAGGTGGCGAACTACGCCGGCGTGACCGTGGAGCGCAAGGAAGGCCGCTTCGCCGCGCCCTCCGGCCGCCATATCCAGGTGCTGGACCTGCCCGGCGCCTACAGCCTGGCCGCCACCAGCCCCGACGAGGCCGTGACCCGCGACGTCTGCCTGGGCCGCTTCGAGGGCGAGGCGCGTCCGGACCTGCTGGTCTGCGTGGTGGATGCCACCAACCTGCGCCTGCATCTGCGCTTCGTGCTGGAACTGCAACGCCTGGGGCTGCCGATGGTGCTGGCCCTGAACATGTGCGACGCCGCCGAGCGCCGCGGCATCCGCATCGACGTGGCGAAGCTGCAGGCCGGCCTGGGCCTGCCGGTGGTGCAGACCGTGGCCGTGCGCCGCGGCGGCGCCGAGGCCCTGGTGAAGCAGCTCGACGGCCAGCTGCCGCCGCTGCCGGCGCCGCTGCCGGAAGGGTCGGACCTGCATGCCGAGGTCAGCCGCCTGCTGTCCGCGGCGGTCAGCGTGCCGGAGCGCACCGCGCGCATCGACGACGCCATCGACCGCGTGGTGCTGCACCCGGTGTTCGGCCTGGCCCTGCTGGCCGTGCTGATGTTCACGATCTTCCAGGCGGTGTTCTCCTGGGCCGCTCCGCTGATGGACAGCATCGATGCCGGCGCCGCCTGGCTGGGCGCTGCGGTGGGCGAGGCCATGCCCGAGGGCCTGCTCAAGAGCCTGGTCGTGGACGGTATCATCGCGGGCCTCGGCGGCGTGATCATCTTCCTGCCGCAGATCCTGATCCTGTTCCTGTTCATCCTGCTGCTGGAGGAGTCCGGCTACCTGCCGCGCGCCGCCTTCCTGCTGGACCGCATGATGGTCGGTGCCGGCCTCACCGGCCGCAGCTTCATCCCGCTGCTGTCCAGCTTCGCCTGCGCGATCCCCGGCATCATGGCCGCGCGCACCATCCAGGACCCGCGCGACCGCCTCGCCACGATCCTGGTGGCGCCGCTGATGACCTGCTCGGCGCGCCTGCCGGTCTATGCCCTGCTGATCGCCGCCTTCATCCCGCAGCGGGACGTGGGCATCTTCAACCTCCAGGGCCTGGTGCTGTTCGCACTTTATGCCGCCGGCATCCTCAGCGCGCTGGTGGTGGCCTACGTGATGAAGTGGACGCGCCGAGACCACAGCGAACACTCCCTGCTGCTGGAGCTGCCGAGCTACCGCCTGCCCAATCCGGCCGACATCGCCATCGGCCTCTGGGAACGCGCCGGCATCTTCCTCAAGCGCGTCGGCACCATCATCCTGGCGCTGACGATCCTGCTGTGGTTCCTGTCCAGCTTCCCGGCGCCGCCGCCGGGTGCTACCGGCGCCGCCATCGACTACAGCCTGGCCGGCACCATCGGCAGGTGGATGCAGCCGCTGTTCGATCCCATCGGCTTCAACTGGCAGATCTGCATCGCGCTGATCCCGGGCCTGGCAGCGCGCGAGGTGGCCGTGGGCGCGCTCGCCACGGTCTACGCCCTGTCCGCCACCGGCGAGGACCCCTCCGGCTCGCTGATCCCGATCATCGCCGACCAGTGGACCCTGGCCACGGCGCTGTCGCTGCTGGCCTGGTACGTCTACGCCCCGCAATGCCTGGCCACGCTGGCCACGATCCGCCGCGAGGGCGGCGGCTGGCGCACCGTCGGCATCGCCGCCGGCTACCTCTTCGGCCTGGCCTACCTGGCCTCGCTGATCACCTACCAGGCCACCCTGGCCCTGACGGGGGGATGAAGCCATGAACGCCTATGCCCTGTTCGAGTTCGCGGTGATCGGCGGCGCCCTGCTGCTGAGCCTGTGGACCGTGCTGGGCAAGCTGGCTCCCCACTGGCAAGCCACCCTGGTGGCCCGCCTGCGCGGCAGGCCGGCCCCCAAGGCCGGCAACTCCGGCGGCTGCGGCAGCTGCAACAGCTGCGGCAGCTGCGACAGCCCCAAGCCTGCTGCCAAGGGCGAGCAGCCGCTTCGGTTCCAGCGTTAGTCGCTAGAACGGATAGGACCAGCCTAGCTGGAGCTGCAGCACCTGGGCATCTTCGACCTTCAATGCGTCAGCCATCACCGCCAGGCGCAAGCCGGACCACTGCAGACCCGTGCCGAAGGCATCAAGCCCCGGCATCCATTCAAGATCAAGGGCCAAAGACGGCGCCAGTTGCTGCGTAAGCCCCAGGCTGGGGTAGTGCCGAACCTCGGTCATGCGAAGCTTCATTTCCAGCCGCGTCGCCTGCCGGGCCTGCCATTGCAAGGCTGCGACCCCTCGTGCGTGCAAGCGCTGCCGATAATTTTCGTTGAATTCACGTCCCGTCAATGTCGGACGGAAACGCAGGTAGCCATCGGAGTCGAACTCGCGGGTATCGGACGTGGCTATCGCCGTGGTCACCGGCGCGGCGCGCCAGTACAGGAAACCCAGCAGATCGCGGCCCGTCAACGCCAGGTGCCAATGCTCGGCAATCCGGTAATTCAGCGCCAGGTCCAGCGAGAAACCTTCCCCCGACGGACTGGCAGCGCCACGATCGAACAACACATCCTCGCTGTAGTGATAGCTCACCGCGGCGTTATAGCTGTACTCGTTCTCGTCCACCGCGCTGCCAACACCGTGCACCGCACCGTCGATCAAGGCTTGGCCGCTGAGCAGACTGATTCCGGGCTCCATCTGCAGCCGCCCGAACGAAAGCCGGTAGCCCAGACGCAGACCCTGGCTGCGGTTGTGGAAGGCGCGTAATTCCAGATCGTAGACCCGGCCCGGTACGAGGTCCTGTTTGCTCTTCACCTGGTAGTACAGCACTGCCGCATCGCGCGAAGCCTTGATCTCATAGTCATAGCGCTGGACATAGGCGAAGGACCAGGGACCCCGCCGGGCGCCGATCTCCATCCAATTGTGGGTTACGGCATCCGAACCCTCCTGCAGAGGCCCATCCCACTCGTTGATGTAGTCATGGACCGATACCGGCTCGGAATGCGCAAACGCCTCCACGGCGGCATAGGGCTGCCAGCCCTCGGCCTGGGTCGGGCCAGTCGCGATGACCAGAACCGCCCCTGCAATGAAGAGGGGGGCGGTTGCCCGCCCCCCAAGTGCCACTGCTTTCGTCTTCAATTGAACAGCGTCTCGAAGGTCCCATCCACGTAGTGCAGGGTGATCAGGTCGCCGTTCTGGCGCACCTCCGCCGCCTTGACACCGTTGACCGTCAGGATGCTTCCGCCGATGTCCACGTCCTCTGCAGGGTTCGCAGCCTTGTTGACCAGCGTCAGCAGGACATCTCCGGCGCCATTGATCTTGACCGTCGTGATGTCGACCTTGGAAGCCGTGTTCTCGCCGTTCACGGTGAGCAGAACGGTGCTGCCTTCCATGAACGTGATAGTCACGGCACCAATCGGGGCCTGCCGCGCATTGTTCCAGCCTTTGGAGTCGATTGCGACCGTGACCATCGTTTCGGGGGCCACGGATGCCGGCAGCTTGACCTTGGACGAGATGGTGACCGTTCCTTCCAGGAAGTTCGTCGCACTGTACGGCAGCGAGTAGTTGAACTTCTTTGCGGAAGCCTCGGAAATGGCTACGCCAATGCTGGCGTTTACCTCGTTGTTGCTGCCATCCTTGACCGTGCCCTTGACGCTGACACGTGTGGGAGCAAAAGCTACCGCCTCGCCCTCCGGAGTGGCACAGACGCTCCCTGCCGCCGTGCAGCGCACCACCGTTGCCCCGATGACCCCCTGGAAGTTCAGCGCCTTGCTGCCCTTCTGGGCCAGCGTGGCGTCAAGGTCGAACACTACCTGATTGATGTTCTGCCCGGTGAAATCGCTCTGCACCTCGTCGTCGGAGAGTACCGGCTTGGTGGAGTCCCGCAACGTGATCACCCCCTTGCTGGCAGAAGCGATGCTCAGCTTCACGCCACTGCTTCCAACCGTTTCCGCCGCGCCTTCCAGGGATACCGTCAGCGTCGAACCCTTGGCCTGTACCTGCTCGGTGGGCAGCTTGAACGTCAGGTTGACGGTGTCATCCTGGACGTCGCCGGTTGCCGTGATGATCGTGACACCGCCGCTGCTGGTCATCGTGACCGTGGCCGTTTTCTGTCCGTTGCTGCCCTGCGTCTTGAACGTCCGGTTGCCGCTGGTCTGACCGGAGTTGATCAGGATACCCGCCTGATCAACGACCAGGCCCAGACTCTCGAACAACGCCAGCGCCTTCGGCTCCGCCAATCCAGCCGCTTCCTCCAGGCCTGCCAGGTAGGTGTTCGAAGCCTGATCCGGCTGCAGCACCTCCTCATAGCGCCTTGCCGTATTGCGCAGGTTTCCGGCAAAAGCCTTGGCGGCGCTGACGGCCGTCCCTGCATTGTCCGCGACCGGCTCGGGCTTGAAATCAGCGGCCGGGTCACCCTGCGATGCGGCATCGAGGCTGGCAAGCACGCCGGCGGTATCGGTCTTGCCGGCGGCATCGAGTTGCTCCTGTGCCGCCTCCACCAGGTCCGCGAGCTTACCCTTCTTGATCGAACCGTCGGCGAAATCATCGGCGATGTTCTTCACCGCGCTCGCGATAGCTGCCTGCGGGCTTGTCGCCGTATCGTCAACCAGGGACAGGACGGCGGCATTCAGTGCCGAATACGCCAGCTGCTGGCCGGTGGCGTTCGCCGGCGCTTCGATCAGATCGACCGGAGCAGTGCGCACGACGTCCACGCCACCCGCCAGAGAACGCACCTGGGACAGAGCCTGCGTCAGCGCCTGTGAGGTATCGAGCGTTGCCAACTTCAGGTTGGCCAGCCCGCCAATCACCTGCGTGAGTGCCGAGACGTTGATGCGGTTGCTGCCCTTGTCCAGGCGCGGCAGGAAGGATTCGAGCAGGAATCCGGGGCCTACCGCGATGAAGTCGCCACGCTTCTTGCCTGCACCGCAAACCTTCTCGATCTGGCTTGGCCGCGCGTCGCAGCGCACCTCGGTTCCGCTGGCGCGGCTCTTGATCTGCAGCAGCACCGCACCACCCTTGTAGTCGGTGATCTTGAGGTTGCTGAAAGATCCGGCCCCATTCGTGACACCGCTGCCGATCTGCTTGCCATCGCTGGCCTTGAAGCTCTTGGAAGCCAGCTCGAACACCAGCACATCAGCATTGCGGATCACGCCCTTGACGGCTGCACCGTCGACCGTGACGTCCTGTGAGTCGCTACCGCCCCCACCGCCGCAAGCGGAAAGGGCGCAGACGGCAGCCGCCAGAGCGGACCACTTCAAACATCTGATTTTTTTCATTTTTCCCCCATTTGTTTTGATCAACCGAGCCTCAGCAAGCAGCAGCTACCGCGCATATTCGCTGAGCGTCCGTTCACACCCGCTTCGGGATCGTGCCCGCTGCGCGCTGCTGCCCGAATACCTCGTCCGAGGGCTTGACAGGGGCCTTGCGCCAAAAAGCCAGAGATTCTTTGAAGAAAGTCTCATTTCCCCGACCTCCCCCCGCCATCCGCACATACATCGGCTTCCTTGCAGGGCGTGAGATAATGTTGGGCTGGGCCGCAGGACTGCGACGCTCATGATCCGAACCACCGATATGAGTCTCGACCCTCTTTCAGAAACCACCCTCTCCGGCGCCGCCCAGGCGCTCGCGGCCGTGGAGCTGGCGCTGACGCACGAAGGCCCCGTGGTGGTCCTGGCCGGCAACGAGCAGCAGGCGCACCGCCTGGAGGAGGACCTGCGCTTCTTCCTGTCCGGCCGCTTGCCGCTGCTGCACCTGCCGGATACCGAGGTGCTGCCCTACGACCAGTTCTCGCCGCACCAGGAGATCCTGTCGGACCGCTTGCGCGCACTGGCCCGGCTGCCGCAGCTGCAGCGCGGCATCCTGCTGGCGACCGCCGATGCCCTGATCCATCGCCTGCCGCCGCGCGACTGGCTGTCCGGGCGCAGCTTCCAGCTCGGGGTGGGCGACAAGCTGGACCCGCACGCCTTCCGCGAGCGCCTGGTGGCCGCCGGCTACCAGTCCGTGTCCGAGGTGCAGACCCAGGGCGAGTTCGCCGTGCGCGGCGCGCTGGTGGACCTGTTTCCCATGGGCAGCAGCTCCGCCTTCCGTATCGACCTGTTCGACGACGAGATCGAGACGATCCGCAGCTTCGATCCGGAAACCCAGCGCAGCCTCGACAAGGTGGAGGAAATCCGCCTGCTGCCGGCGCGCGAGTTCCCGACCGACCGCGAGGGCATCGAGACCTTCCGCCGCCGCTACCGCGAGTACTTCCCGGGCGACCCGGCACGCTCGCAGATCTACGCCGAGGTCAGCCGAAAGCTGATGCCCGGCGGCATCGAATCCTACCTGCCGCTGTTCTTCAACCAGACCCACGGCCTGCTCGACTACCTGCCGCCCAGCGCGATCCTGATGCCGGTGGCGGACCTGGAGCAGGCGCTGCAGACCGACTGGCAGCAGATCGAGGAGCGCTACGAACGCTACCGCGGCGACATCGAGCGCCCGCTGATGAAGCCGGCGGACCTGTACCAGGATCCGGCGCAGGCGCTGCGCGAGATGGCGCTGTATGAAACCCGCCGCCCCGATC
>Ga0255097_1000716_pt1 | contig 12934 bp, 10 predicted proteins | sample Colum_Atlam_RepB_2_FD_188436 | JGI IMG/M metagenome (GOLD analysis project Ga0255097, IMG submission 188436) | Freshwater microbial communities from Columbia River, Oregon, United States - Colum_Atlam_RepB_8d | ecosystem: Environmental > Aquatic > Freshwater > River | place: USA: Oregon...
AGGTCGCCGGCGATGCGCGAGTGGGCGGTCAAGCTGGAGGCCAAGCCGAAGTACGTGGTGTCCGCGACGCGAGAGGACTTTCCTTGGACCAACAGCCACCACATCGCCGGCGACCTGCGCACGGGCATACAGAAGCTCAAGGACGCGACCCCGGCCGGCGTGCTTCTCGGCAGCGGCAAGCTCGCGGCCGAACTGGACCGGCTGGACCTGATCGACGAGTATAAATTCCTCGTCCACCCCAGGATCTCCGGCCACGGCCCGACGCTGTATGAGAGCGGGCTGCCCAGCACGCGACGGCTGGAGTTGGTCTCGGCGAATCCGCTTCGCTGCGGCGCAGTCGCCGTGCATTACCGGCGCGCGCACTGACTCAGCCCGTACAGGGCGGGTCTTGACCTGCCTTCCGGCTGACGGGCCCGGAAGCCGCCCCGCACGAGCCCTGAACACCCTCGGCGCTTGCCATCGCGCCCCCAGCACTCCAGTATCCGCCGCATAGCCGCGCGCCACGCAGCGCCGGCACCGGAGGAGAGAGCGATGAACGATTCGCGCGGTGCCGCTGCGGCGCCAGCCTCGATGGCCTATGCCTGGACGGTGGTGGCGATCCTGATGGTCGCCTACGTGTTCTCCTTCATCGACCGGCAGATCCTCAACCTGCTGGTGGGGCCGATCCGGCGCGACCTCGGCATCAGCGACACGCAGATGAGCCTGCTGATGGGCTTCTCGTTCGCGATCTTCTACAGCCTGCTCGGCATTCCGCTGGGGCGCCTGGCCGACAGCCGCAGCCGCCGCGGCCTGATCACCGCGGGCATCGTGTTCTGGAGCCTGATGACGGCGCTCTGCGGCTCGGCGCGCTCCTACCTGCAACTGTTCCTCTACCGCATCGGCGTGGGCGTGGGCGAGGCGGCGCTGTCGCCGGCCGCCTACTCGCTGATCGCCGACTACTTTCCGCCGCAGCGCCGCGCCACCGCCATCAGCGTCTACTCCGCCGGCATCTACCTGGGCTCGGGCATCGCCTTCCTGCTGGGCGGACTGGTGATCCACTACGTCAGCGCGCAGGGCGAGGTGGTGCTGCCGCTGGTGGGCAGCACGCGGCCCTGGCAGGTGGTGTTCTACATCCTCGGCGCCGCCGGCCTGGTCTTCAGCCTGGCCTTCCTGCTGGTGCGCGAGCCGCCGCGGCAGGGCACGCATGCGGTGGTGCCGCTGGGCGAGGTCATCGCCTACCTGTGGCGCCATCGCCGCGCCGTTCTCTGTCATAACCTCGGCTTCGCGATGATCGCCTTCTGCTCCTACGGCGCCGCGGCCTGGATCCCGAGCTTCTACATCCGCACCTACGGCTGGAACGCCGGCCAGGTAGGCATCGTCTATGGCCTGGTGGTGATGGTCTTCGGCACCGCCGGCATCGTCTGGGGCGGGCGCCTGACGGATCGCTGGGTGCAGCAGGGCCGGGGTGACGCCGCGTTGCGCGTGGGCCTCTGGTCCTGCGCCGTCTGCGTCGCCGGCAGCTGGGCCTACCTGCTGATGCCCACCGCAGAGCTGGCCCTGCTGGCGATGGTGCCGGCCGTATTCGCCCTCGGCATGCCCTTCGGCGCCGCGCCGGCGGCGATCCAGGAGATCGTGCCGCCGCGCATGCGCGGGCAGGCCTCGGCGATCTACCTGTTCATCGTCAACCTGGTGGGCCTCGGCATCGGCCCCACCGCGGTGGCGCTGGTGACCGATTACGTCTTCCACGACGACGCGGCGCTGCGCTGGTCGCTGCTCATCGTGGGCAGCGTCGCCTGCGCCGCCGCAGCAGCACTGCTTTGGGCGGGATTGCGGCCGTACCGGGCGGCGCTCGATCAGTTGCGGACGGAAGCTTGATCGGGCTGCGTTGTGCTTGCGGGGCGCATGGAGGTATGTCGGTGGCGGCAACTTGCAGCCCGAAGCGGATGTCGTGGCGACTCAGATGTCGGCAGCAAAGCGGGCATTCAAGACATAGCTCTTAGCCTTGCCGCTCAGCCCATATAAGCCGACCTGATTCACTCGTCAGGTTGTTGAATTTCGGCGACCACGGTCGTCGACCTGGCACCGTGCGCCGCCTTGTGTAGCCAAGCCGAGAGGCGGCATAGTTATGCCGAATAGGCACTCAGATTTTACGCCCGGACTAACAATTTGTTTAACGGACAGGCGATCTAAGGATCGCCGGAATTTCAAATGCTTACACACGAGGTCCGTCTATTAACTGTTGGACCCTTGGGCTATGACTCAGGAAGACATTCGAGAGCTGGAGACATTTTTCGGCGTCACTCTGCCGAGAGACTACCGAGACCTTCTCCTTTCCTACCCCGCCGAACTACCCCCTGTGGTTAAGGGAACTGAGCTTGTCGATCACCCGACGGTCCTGAAAGATCAGAACACAAGCCTTCGAGACGGACCGCTCTGGGGAGTGAAGTGGCCTCCTCAGTTTTTCGCCATTGGCGATGATGGCAGCGGCAACCTTTTCTACATTGATACGGAGCTAAATCCATCGCCCGTGTTCGTCTTCGACCACGAAGACCGCTCATTCAGAGTGGAGTCTGCGTCCTTGGCAGAGTGGATTCCTCAGCTGGTGGCGGTCTATGCGGAGTGACTGGTCCAACAAGCTGTTGCAGCCGAGGTCTCTGCCGCCCGTGACGTTTCCTTCTCACTGCTCGGACGGTGTGCGCGGCAGAGCCCCGGCTGAACGCCGGCGTTGGGCAGCAAAGACAGATTCGCTTCCATAGTCGAGCTAGTGAGACAAAATCGTGGACTTGAGCCTTGAGGAATTGGTGCTCATCAACAACGCACTAAATGAGATTCTCAATGGCCCGTCTGCAATAAGGCGCGGGGATTTTCAGCTGAGGACGGGCGTAGAGGTTGAAGATGCGGAGAGGCTATTGGCCCGCGTCGGTAAGGCGATCGAGGCTTGGCATGCGCACTAGAATTATCAAGGGAGTTGCTGCCCAACAACTGCTTGCAGCGGACAGCCCCGCCTTCGGCGGGTCTGCCGCTGAAGCTGGGCGTTAGAAGTCGTGAGTGCTGCGGCGAAAGAGATGGCTGACCCTCCAAGCGCAATCCGTGCAACCAAGATGGCACTCGCTGCTCAGGCCGCCATAGGCATTGCGTATGTTGTTGCGGCTGTAAACATCGGAGAAAGAAGTCCAGCAACGGCAGCGCTGTTTTTTAGTACTTGGGTTCTTCACCTCATCGCCTGCTTCTTTGCTGGCCTAGCGGCTCACCAAATGCAGCGTAAGTGGTGGCGATACATGTCCTGGCAAGTCGGCATACCTTTCGGGGGGCCTTTGATGGCGCTCATGTATCTCCAGCACTTTCGAGATTCGAGAACATGACTTCTAACCATGCGCTCCAGTGCGACGTCTGAGCTAGGGCGTTAGGACTTATGGATCCGAGATGGAAAAAATTCGCCGAAGTCTGCAGGGCTGAGTTTCGCTCGTGCAGTTTTCAAGCCGAACTAATCGCAGAGTGCGGCGGCAATGAAGACATCGCATGGGCGACCTACTTTCACCTCCGCCAAGACGCCCTGGCATGGCTTCATCGGCGCGTGCCGTCGCTCGGTGGCAGTGAACCAGTAAATCTCATCCAGAGGGGTGACGGCGATTCGGTGAGGCGCTGTCTATGGTCAATGCCGTGTTGAGTCGGTCCCGAAAAGCCGGGACCGCCGCTTAGTTCGGCGTTGGGCCTCACTAAAGCAAAGTCAGTAAGAGCTAGTAATGGCCTCTAGATCAAAGACAAAAGACGTTGAGGACACGCTCTCGTACCTATTGGGAGCAATCACCAATGCTCAGCGCGGCGGAAATGAACATGTGGTTGCCTTCGAATACGCCCGAAAAGTAGTTACGGCTTCGGAAAAACCTCTCCAGAAGCTTGGGCTCTACGAGCGTACTTTGCGGGTCCTGGATGAATCGGAGGAATTTCTGAAAGCAAGACGCTTTGAGGAAGCTGACGACACGGTGCTTGCTCTTGCGCGAGAAATGATGGAGAAGTCCGGCCGGTTCTCTAAGTGGCGGAAAGTGAAGACATGAGCGAGTTTTTTCGCGGAGAGGCCCAACAAGTGCTTACAGTGGCGCCCCCGCCTTCGGCGGGGGCGCCACTGTAAGCTTGGCGTTGGGCCTCAGACAAAGAGAGGGCACCTTGAAAGGTTTGTTTCAAGATGCGGTGGCGTGGTCAGAGCGGTCCGTCGGATCGCTGCTCGGCTTCTGGCTTAATGCTTTTCTTCAGTTGTTCTTCGCCACAGCTCTTGTAGTGGCGGGATTCATTGCACAGAACATGCTTCAAGTCATTATTGCTGCGGTATTTGCCGGTCTCACCCCAGTCTTTACCTCATATGCACTTCGCCAGGTGCTTCTGGAGTTGCGAGCCGCTCGGGCAGCCTTGGCTAAGGCCCAACCAGCACCTCAAGCCAACGCGGCTGCGCCGCGCGGCTTAAGCTAGGCTTTAGGTCTCCTTGAATCGCATTCGGCCGACCATCCCACTTTCCGACTGGCGCATTGCGGTTGATCTAAACGCTTCGAAAAAGATCAGACGTCAAACCGGCCATCCCGCCGACGGGTGCCAATGTGCTGCTTGCACGATGTGGCGTATCGCTGCTACGACAGCATTCCCAAGGGCAATCTCTGAAGAACTAGGCAGGCTCGGCATCGATATAACTAGCCCAACTGATCTGTATGTCTTTGGTGAAACTGAAGGGGTAAAGGAGTTTCGCGTCATGTACCACATCGCCGGCAAGATACAGTCAGGGCCTGCCGCCACTCTCGAGGGCAAGCTAGGTTCAATGCAGAACTACCACACAGTGCAGTTGAAGCCCACGTTCGTTGGGTTACGTGTGTCCTCTACGCGAGAATCCTTTGAATATGCACCTGCACCACCAAAGGACAGCGGGAGTGACGTTCTGTGCTTGGACTTTAGGCTGCAAGTACGTGCGCAGTCGGTCTAGCCAGCGACTCCAGCCGAGGTACAGAGCAGTTGACCCGGAAAAGTAGAGCCTGAGGCCTAACTGAAATCGAGGGGACAGTGGCCAAGGCGGGTCCAGCCCTTAGCCTGAGCGTTGAGCGCCCCGAAAGCGGTCCTTCTCGAACGGCAGCATCTGGCACAAAGCGGCCGCTAAAAAAAGCGGAACTCCGTTATGAGCTTCTGGCTCCTCCGCGCAGAATGGTCCCCGGGGGCTTGCGTCCGCAGGAACCCGAAGCCCGGCTCCGCCGGGCCTTTTCGTTTCCAGGGCCAAACGAGTCCGGCTCCCGATGCTGTCCGGTGGGCGATTCCAATTTGCCGGCATAAGGGGCAGCATGCCCGCCATTGACCCCTATCCGGACCCTCCCATGACCGACCGTGTCACCCTCGAGATCGCCGACGGCATCGCCACCGTCGGCCTCAACCGTCCCGACAAGCACAACGCCCTCGACATTCCGCTGATCCAGGCCCTGGTGGACACTGCCAAGGCCATCAAGGCCGACCGCTCGGTGCGGGCGGTGGTGCTGCAGGGCAACGGGCCCTCGTTCTGCTCCGGCCTGGACGTGGCCAGCGCCTTCTCCAGCCTGCCCAAGTTCTTCAAGCACTTCGCCACCTTCGGCGTGAAGAAGCGCAACATCTTCCAAGACGTCAGCCTGTGCTGGCGCGAGCTGCAGGTGCCGGTGATCTGCGCCATCCACGGCAACTGCTTCGGCGGCGGTCTGCAGATCGCGCTGGGCGCGGACATCCGCATCGCCACGCCGGAATCCAGGCTGTCGGTGATGGAAGTGAAGTGGGGCCTGATCCCCGACATGTCCGGCACCGTACTGCTGCGCGAGCTGATGCCGATCGACGTGGCCAAGGACCTGACCCTCACCGGGCGCATCGTCTCCGGTGCGGAAGCCAAGGAGCTTGGCTTGGTGACGCGCCTGTCGGCGGACCCCCAGGCGGATGCCCTGGCGCTGGCGCGGGAGATCGCCGCCAAGTCGCCGGACGCGGTGGCGGCCGGCAAGCAGCTGCTCAACGCCAACTGGCTCTGCGGCGAGAACAAGGCCCTGAAGCTGGAGCGCAAGCTGCAGCTGCTGATGTTCCGCAGCAAGAACCAGCGCATCGCGGTGAAGGCCGGCCTGGCCAAGCAGGCGCCGCAGTTCAAGCCGCGCGAGCGCGATTACTGATCGGAGGAGGTCTCGCCGGTCTGCTGTTCGCGGAAGGCGGAGGGCGACATGCCTTTCCAGCGCTTGAAGGCGTGGATGAAGCTGGCCGGCTCGGAGTAGCCCAGGCGTAGCGCGATCTCGCTGAGCTTGATGCGGCCGGTGCTCAGCATTTCTTCCGCCAGGGTCTGGCGCACCTCGTCGAGCAGGGCGCGGAACGAGGTGCCTTCCTCCTCCAGGCGGCGGCGCATGCTGCGCGGCGACAGGTGCAGGCTGTCGGCGATGCGCTGGATGTCGGGCATCTCTCCCGGCGCGCGCAGCAGCAGGTCGCGCACCTTGCCGGCGATGCCGGCGCGCGACTGGCGCTGCGCCAGCAGTTGCCGGCACTGGTCCAGGCAGAGCCGCGCGAGCTGGCTGTCGCCCTGCGGCAGGGGCGCGTCCAGCACGGCGGCCGAATACAGCACCGAGTTCTCGGCGGCATCGAACTGCGGCTCCAGCCCACAGAGTTCGGCGTAGCGCGCGGCATGCGCCGGGCGCGGCCCGCGCAGCAGCACGCGCGTGGGCGGAATGCCGCCCGGGCGGATCTCGCGCACGGCATTGGTCAGCGCGGCGAAGTCGCGGTCCAGCAGGAACTGGCGCAGGTCCTCGGGGATGCCGCTGTCGTCCAGCAGCACGGCAATGTCGCGCCCGCGCGGCTCCATGCGGAACCGCACGAAGGCATAGGACAGGTCCAGGTAGCGGGTGGCGATGTCCGCCGCACTGCGGAAATTGGGGCTGCTGACCAGGGCGAAGCCCCAGATGCCGTACACCGCTAGGTGATAGCGCAGCCCGGCATCCAGTCCCAGGTCCGGCAGGTGGCGCAGCCGGCGCACGATGTTGCGCACCAGGCGCAGCTCCTGGCCCGCGGTGATCTCGCTCTGCGGGTCGGCTAGCGTGTCCGGGTCGATACCCGTGCCCTGCAGGCACTCGGCCGCCTCCATCCCGCGCGAGACCGCGAGCTGGGTCAGCAGGTTGGCACTGATCGCGCTGCGCGTTGCGTCCTCGGGGACCATGCGAAAGTGGGGGGAGTGGCCTGGCCACAATTATCAATACCTTGTCCCTTGGCGTCATCTACAAGGCTGTCAACGGTCCCTCATGATGGATGGATTGCCCCAACGCGGCTGCAAGACCGTGCATCGAGGAGTGTTTCGCGTGCCCCAGAGTTTCGACTACATCGTCGTCGGCGGCGGTTCCGCCGGCTGTGTGCTGGCCAACCGCCTGAGTGCCGACGGGCGCTACCAAGTCTGCCTGCTGGAGGCCGGCCCGGACGACCGCAATCCGCTGATCCACATGCCGCTGGGCGTGGTGCCGCTGGTGCGCGGCTGGTTTGCCAACTGGCGGTTCTGGAGCGAGCCGCAGCCGCAGCTCGGCGGGCGCCGCACCTACCAGCCGCGCGGCAAGGTGCTGGGCGGCTGCAGCAGCATCAATGCCACGGTCTGTACCCGCGGCCACCGCTGGGACTACGACCATTGGTCCGAGCTGGGCTGCAGCGGCTGGTCCTATGACGAGGTGCTGCCCTATTTCCGCAAGTCCGAGAACTACGAGGCGCCGCTGGCCGAGCGCGACCGTCCCTTCCACGGCCAGGGCGGTCCGCTGAACGTCACGGCGCGGCGCTATACCAACCCGGTCAGCTCGGCGATGGTCGAGGCTGCCGTGCAGGCCGGGCATGTCCATAACGAGGACTTCAACGGTGCCGGGCAGGCCGGTGCCGGCCAGTTCAAGGTGTTCCAGAAGGGCGGCCAGCGTTGCAGCAACGCGCGCGCCTACCTGACGCCGGAGGTGCGTGCGCGCCGCAACCTGCACATCCTCACCGGCGCGCAGGCGACCCGGGTGCTGATCGAGAACGGCCGCGCCATCGGCGTGAAGCTGCGCCGCGGCGGCCGCGATGAGGAGTTGCGCGCGCAGCGCGAGGTGATCCTCTCCGCCGGCGCCTTCCAGTCGCCACAGCTGCTGATGCTCTCCGGCATCGGCCCGAAGGCGGAGCTGCAGAAGCACGGCATCGCCGTGCAGCAGGACCTACCCGGCGTGGGCGAGAACCTGCAGGATCACCTGGAAGTGATCGTGGAGACCCAGGCGAAGAGCCGTGCCGGCATCTCCTACCACCCGACCTCGCTGCTGAAGTCGATCGTCGCCCTGTTCCAGTACCTGTTCGGCAAGCGCGGCATGCTGACCAGCAACGGCCCGGAGGCCGGCGGCTTCCTGAAGTCCTCGCCGGCCGAGCCGATTCCGGACCTGCAGTGGCACTTCGGCCCGTTTCCCAACGTGACGCACGGTTTCAATTTGGTACCGATGTTCCTGCGCTACGGCTACATCGCCTATCTCTACGACCTGCGTCCGCTGTCACGCGGCCGCGTCGGCCTGCACAGCGCCGATCCGCTGGCGCCGCCGCGCATCGACCCGAACTACCTGGCCGAGCCGCGCGACGTGGACAAGCTGGTGGCGGGCGTGAAGCTGACGCGCGAGGTGCTCAAGCAGCGCGCGCTGGACCCGCACCGCGGCGAGGAACTGAGCCCCGGCCCGGCGGTGCAGTCCGACGCCGACATCGCGGCCTGGGTGCGCAAGGCCGCGGAGACCACCTATCACCCGGTGGGCACCTGCAAGATGGGCGTGGACGAGATGGCGGTGGTGGACCCGCAGCTGCGGGTGCGCGGCGTGCAGGGCCTGCGCGTGGTGGATGCCTCCATCATGCCGACGCTGATCGGTGCGAATACCAATGCACCGACGACGATGATCGCGGAGAAGGCGGCGGAGATGATCTTGCGGTCCTAGCGCGCTGTTCATGCTTCCTCTCCCTGTCTGCAGCGAATAATAGGCGGCCATGGATGGTGTCACCCATCATGTCCGCCTCTCTCCGCGTGCGGGGAGGAGGGTTGGCAAGGGCATGGATGCCCGAGGCAGGACATCGCAGGAGCAGCTGCCGAGAGGGTATCTGTAGAGGGTAGAAGCGGTAAGCCCACCGTTCGCCCTGAGCCTGTCGAAGGGTGAACCGGCAAACACGACCCATCGGAATGGCTGGCCGATTCGCACGGCCCAGGTCGAAACCCAGTACGGGAGCCCTCGGCGCGCCCACAGGACCTGTCCGATTCTATCAACGACCTGTCCCGCCCTCGCATTGGATGAGCCGCCGCTCACCGGCACCATGCCGCCGTCGAATCGCGACGCAGCCGTGCCGGGAGACACCGCATGTCCATCCTGATCAAGCCCAACGACGCCGCCTGGTTGTTCATGGAGCAGCGCGAGATGCCGACGCACATCGGCTGCCTGGCGATCTTCTCGCTGCCGCCGGACGCGCCCTCGGACTACCTGCTGCAGATGGCGGCGCGCTTCCGCGCCACGCGCATCTTCGCGCCGCCCTTCAATTACCGGCTGCAGCGCGGTGCCCTGCGCAAGCTGCTGCCGGCCTGGGAGGAGTTGTCGCCGGACCGGATCGACCTGGACTATCACTTCCGCCATTCGGCGCTGCCGCAGCCGGGCGGCGAGCGCGAGCTGGGCACGCTGATCTCGCGCCTGCATTCCTACCCGCTGGATCGCCGCCGCCCGCTCTGGGAGGTGCACCTGATCGAGGGTCTGGAGAACCGCCGCTTCGCGCTCTACACCAAGCTGCACCATTCGCAGATCGACGGCGTGGGCGGCGCACGCATGATCCAGGGCAGCATGTCCACCGACCCCGAGGCCCGCAACCTGGCGCCGCCCTGGGAGGGACGGCGCGCCGAAGGCGGCGAGCGCCGGGCCCGCCCGAAGCCGATGCCCCTCAGGCAGGTCCTGCGCGAGCAGGTGCAGGCCCTGGTGCCGGCGATGAAGACGCTGGTATCCGGCCCGGCGCAGGAGCATGAGGACGAAACGGCGCGGCCCTTCGCGGCGCCGATGACGCCGTTCAACGGACGCATCCTGGGCAAGCGCCGCTTCGCCACGCAGCACTACGAGCTGGACCGCATCAAGCGGGTGGCGCGCATCGCCGGGGTCACGCTCAACGACGTGTTCATGGCGCTGTGCTCGGGCGCGCTGCGGCGCTACCTGGGCGAGCTGGGGCAGCTGCCGGAGGCCTCGCTCACGGCCGGCATGCCGGTGTCGGTGCGGCCGGCCGGAGACCAGAGCGTCGGAAATGCCATCAGCTTCATCATGGCGCAACTGCACACCGAGATCGCCGATCCGCTGGAGCGGCTCAAGGCCTGCCATGCCTCGGCACAGGCGGCCAAGCAGCCGCTGCAACAGTTGCCCAAGGCGGCGATCAACCACTACACCATGATGCTGATGACGCCGCAGATGCTGCAGGTGAGCCTGGGCCTGGGCGGCTACACGCGGCCGATGTACAACCTGATCATCTCCAACGTGCCGGGCCCCTCGGAGACGCTGTATCTCAATGGCGCGAGGCTGGAGCAGATCTACCCGATCTCTCTGCTGTTCAACGGCCAGGCCCTGAACATCTCGGTGGTCAGCTATGCCGGCAGTTTCTGCCTGGGCTTCACCGGCTGCCGCGACAGCCTGCCCAGCATGCAGAAGATCGCGGTCTATACCGGCGAGGCGCTGGAGGAACTGGAGCGCGTGCTGGGCGTTGCCGTGGAGAAGGCGGCATGAGCCGGCAAACCGTCCTGGTTACCGGCGCATCGGCCGGCATCGGCCTGGCGCTGGCCGGCGAATTCGCGTCGCGCGGCCATCCGCTGCTGCTGGTGGCGCGCTCGGCGGACAAGCTGAAGGAGATCGCGGCCGATCTGCGCCGCCGTCACGGCGCCGCCTGCGAGTGGATCGCCGCCGACCTGTCGCGGCCGCAGGCGCCGCAGGAGCTGTTCGAGGCCTGCCAGCGGCGCAATCTCGAGGTGGACATCCTGGTCAACAACGCCGGCGTGCTGTGGGAGGGGGAGTTCGACGGCATCGCGCTGGAAAGACACCTCAACCTGCTGCAGGTGAACATCGCCGCGCCCACGGCGCTGGCGCACCTCTTCCTGCAGCCGATGCTGGCACGCGGGGCGGGGCGTATCCTCAACATCGCCTCCACCTCGGCCTTCAACCCGGTACCCTCGCTGGCCAGCTACGCCGCGAGCAAGGCCTACCTGCTGTCCTGGAGCGAGGCGCTGAACCTGGAACTGCGCGAGCGCGGCGTTATGGTGACGGCGGTCTGCCCCGGCTTCACGGAGACGGCGATGATCGCGCAGGAGGGCCGCAAGCCCATGACCCTGCCGCTGGTGCCCAACCTGACGCCGGAGCAGGTGGCGCGCGAGTCCTACGAAGCCTGCATGAGCGGCAGGGCGCTGCACATCAATGGGCTGATGAACCGGCTCGCGGTGCAGGGCATGAAGTACCAGCCGTTCTGGCTGCGCCGCGAGATGGTGGGGCTGATCGGAAAGTGGGGGATCTAGGCTCGTGTCTGCAGGAGCCAGCTCGCCGGCGAGTTCGATCTGGAAGTCGCCGGCAAGCTGGCTCCCGCATCAGGCGTCGGCGTCGCCCGCCCCCGGTCGCTTGAGCTTGCGGTAGGCGGTGGGCGACATGCCCTTCCAGCGCTTGAAGGCGCTGATGAAGGCGGCAGGCTCGGTGTAGCCGAGCCGGCTGGCGATCTCGGCCAGCTTCATGTGCGCCGAGAGCAGCAATTCCTCCGCCAGCGTCTGGCGCACCTCGTCCACCAGTGCGCGGAAGGTGGTGCCCTCCTCGTCGAGCCGGCGGCGCAGGCTGCGCGAGGCCATGTGCAGCTCCTCCGCCACGGTTTCCAGCGAGGGCATCTCGCCGGGATTGCGCAGCAGGCGGTCGCGGATCTGGCCCGCCAGGCCGGAGCGGACGCTGCGCTTGGCCAGCAGCTGGCGGCACTGCTCCTCGCACATGCGCGCCATCATCGGGTTGGCCTGCGGCAGCGGGGCGTCCAGGTCCTTGGCGGCGATCAGGATGGCGTTGAGCGGTGCCTCGAAGCTCGGGCGCACGCCGCAGAGCTTGTCGAAGCGCCAGGCGTAGTCGGGGCGCGGAAAGCGGAATTGCGCACTGCGCCCCGGGAAGCCGCCGGGGCGCATCTCCCAGGCGGCGTTGGCCCAGGCGGCGAAGTCGCGCTCCACCAGGAACTGGCGCAGGTCTTCGGGCACCTCGCTGTCGTCGAGCACGATCAGCAGGTCCTTGCCGACGTTCTCCAGCCGGTAGCGCGCAAAGGCATAGGAAAGATCCAGGTAACGCACCGCGATCTCCGCCGCGCTGCGGAAGTTGGGGCTGCTGATCAGCGCGAAGCCCCAGATGCCGTAGGCCGAGAGGTGATAGCGCAGGCCGGCGTCCAGGCCCAGGCCCTGGCTCGCCGCGGGGCCGAGTCCGGAGAGCAGGTTGCGGATCAGCTGCAGTTCCTGCGCGGCGCTGATCTCGGTAGCGGGGTTGGACAGGTCGGCGGCGTCGATGCCGGTGTTGCGCAGGCAGGCCTCCACCGGCAGGCCGCGCTCGGCCCCGAGCCGCGTGAGCAACTGTGCGCTGATGACCGGACGGCGTACTTCGGCGACGGGCATGGATCGGATTCCGACAGCGGCGGGAGTTGGTTGGCCGCAATTATCAGTGAGTTGGCCGAAAACGTCATTTTTCGGGTTTCCCCCTCGGAGCAAGCCTGCCGCGATGCCACGGAAGGACGATCATCTGGCCGAAATCATTAACTGTTTGTCCCCTGGACTCATTCCCCGCGGGTGGTGACGGGCGGCAGCATTCCCGGCCATGAAAACAGAGCCCGGCGCCGCAGCAGGCGCCGGCGCTTTTTACCGGGGAGTTCCAGATGCAGATCGAAAACCGCGTCTTCCTGATCACCGGCGGTGCCTCGGGCCTGGGTGCCGCCACGG
>Ga0255097_1000718_pt1 | contig 12905 bp, 11 predicted proteins | sample Colum_Atlam_RepB_2_FD_188436 | JGI IMG/M metagenome (GOLD analysis project Ga0255097, IMG submission 188436) | Freshwater microbial communities from Columbia River, Oregon, United States - Colum_Atlam_RepB_8d | ecosystem: Environmental > Aquatic > Freshwater > River | place: USA: Oregon...
CCGCAGGGCCAACCCGCCCAGCGCCGCCGCAATCGCCGCAATCGGTACGAGGCCCGGCTCCTCGGGCGCACCGCCCAGCGTCACCCCGCCCAACAGACGCATCCCGCGCCCTGCAGCGATCCGGTCTGACACCACCAGAACAAAGGCTGCCGCATCTGCCGCCACCGCCGCCGTGGCGGCCGTCACGCTGCCCACAAGCCCCTTGGCCCGCATCGCCACAGGGGGCGTCAGGCGACGGGCAAAGGCATCGCGCGTGACCCCGGCCAGCGGCACGATCTCGGGCCAATCCGCCATGGCTTGCGCCCGCGCATGGCTGCGCACTGCCCAGTCGGCCTGCGCCGCCGCGGATATCCCCAAACGGTCCGCCAAAGCTGCCGCCGCGGCAGTCATTTCAGGATCGCGATTTGGCCAAGGGGTGAAAGGCGCCTGATCGTAAGGCACGGGCTGGCCATCTGCCCCCCGCATCGCCCGCAGGGGCCGCTGCGAATAGCTTTCCACCCCGCCTGCCACCACGACCTCGGCCGCGCCACTGTCCACCAAGGCCTGCGCCAGCAACAGCGCATCCAAGCCCCCCGCACATTGCCGGTCAATCGTCAGCCCGGCGACCCGTTCGGGCAGGCCCGCCGCCAAAGCCACCCGCCGCGCCGGATTGCCGCCCGCGCCAAGAGCATTGGCCACGATCACCTCGCCCACCGCTTCTGGGGCAAGGCCGGCATCGGCCAGCACCGCCTGCACCACCGGCGCGCCGAGGTCTTCAATACGCAGGTGGGCAAAACCGCCACCCCGCGGGCAAACGGCCGTGCGCCGGGCTGCCAAGATCACCGCCATCCCATCGCCCTTTCCACCGCCGCCAGATCCGTCTTGCCCGACCCGAGCATAGGCCAATCGGCCAAGCGATAGATAGTCTTCGGCGCCTTCAACGCCCCCATCGCAGCACGACAGGCCCGCAGGATCGCCGCATCCGCCGCCGCCCCCTGCACCACCGCCACCAGATGCACCCCGCGCAAAGCGTCAGGCCGGGGCAACACCGCCGCCCGCGCCACCCCCGGCAGACCCAAGAGAAACGCCTCGATCTCCTCTGGAAACACGTTCTGATCCGCCACCGTCACCATGCGGCCCGCGCGGCCCGACAGATAGAGAAACCCCTCTTCCATCCAGCCCATCTCGCCGACCGAAAGCCACCCCTCACGCCAGCGGGCAGAGCCGGGGTCATCCCCGGCATAGCCTTGGAAAAGATAGGGGCTGCGGACCCAAACCTCGCCCTGCTCGATGGCAATCTCCACCCCCGGATAGGGCCGCCCGACCGACGCCTCGGGGCAATCCGGCCCGGACAAGGTGATGAAACTCGCCTCGGCCGCCCCATAGAATTCCTGCACCACCGCGCCCGGCGCCATCGCCGCCAAACCGGCGCGTAACTGCGCGTCCAGCTTTGATCCGCCAACCAGAACCCGCGCCAACGGCAGCTCTGGCCCACCCGCCTCCACCATCAGCCGCAATTGCGCGGGCGTTGCATAAAGCAGCGCAACCTTCCGCTCGGCCAAAGCTAGCCGTTGCCGGTCTGGGCGCAGATCATCCAGCAGATGCAACTCCGCACCAAGCGATAGCGCCTCCACCGCCCCATAAAGCGCCAGCGAATGGACAAGCCGCCCGAGGACCGCCACCCGCACCCCCGGCCCAATGCCGAAAAGCGCCCCGTTCACCGCAAAAGATGCCTGCCACGATGCGACCGAACGCAGGATCCGTCGCGCCACCCCGGACGAGCCAGAGGTCAGCGTCTCAAAAAACCCCGGACCCGCCGCAAGCTCGCCCGCGCCGCCAATGCGAAATGCGCCGCCAAACGCCCCGGACAAAGCCAGCGCCGTCGGCTGTTCGGCCAATACCCCACCTGCCCCGGCGCGAAACGCCACCGGCCCTGTGGCATCGACCACCCGCGCCGCGGGATGCAGTTGGAACCCGCCCTTCATCTTGGCAAAAATACTCCCGCGCGGCGCGCGCACTGCCCCGCCAGAAATCCCGGTTCAGGCCACAAGCCCGGCCATCCGTCGCAGCGCCAAGAGATAGCCCTCGGTGCCAAAGCCCGCGATAACGCCTTCGGCCCGCGAGGAGACAAAGGAATGATGGCGGAATGCCTCACGCTTGTGGATGTTCGAGATATGCACCTCCAACACCGGGCCTTCAAAGGCGTTCAGCGCATCCAGAATGGCAACAGAGGTATGGCTATAGGCCCCGGGGTTGATGAGGATGCCGGCCGCGGTGCCCCGCGCCTCTTGGATCCAATCCACCAATTGCCCTTCGTGGTTCGACTGACGGCACACCAGCACGACCCCCAGATCGCCCGCCAATGCGCCCAACGCCGCCTCGACATCCGCCAAAGTCTCGCGCCCATAGATTTCAGGCTGCCGCAGCCCCAGAAGGTTCAGGTTGGGGCCATTCAGAACATATATCGGCTTTGCCACGGGCTCGCTTCCTTTGCAGATTGCTGGGAACCTTAGCCGATCCGAACCAAAGCGCAAAGCCCCGGTCCTGCGCTGTCGCAAGCGCACAGAAAAACGCCCCCCGAACCGGTCAAGGACCAATTGGGGGGGCGAAGTGAGGCCGCGCACCTTGGGGGGACCGTCCGGCAGGGAGACCAGCCGGGCCGACGAGGACCAGCCTCAGGCGACCTTTTCCAGTTGAACCTGCGGGATAACGCCCAAGGCGCGCACCACTTCCCGCGTCAGGTTCGGGCGGTTCAGCGTGTAGAAATGCAAATCCTCCACCCCGCCAGCGATCAACCGATCACAAAGGGCCGTGCATTGCGCCAGCGCCAGCAAATCCTCACGCCCATCCCGCGCTGCGGTGGTGAACGCCTCATCCAACTTGGCAGGTACCTGCGTACCGCACCGCGCGGCAAAGCGCTTGGCCCCGGCCCAGCTTTGAATGGGCAGGATGCCGGGAATGATCGGCACATGAATACCCGCCGCCACGCAATCATCGCGGAACCGAAAGAAGGTGTCGGCATCAAAGAAGAACTGGGTGATGGCCTTCGCCGCCCCCGCATCGACTTTGCGCTTCAGCCAGCGCACATCGGCGGTGGGATCGGCCGCATCGGGATGCGGTTCGGGATAGGCGCCAACCGCGATCTCGAACTTGCCCGTTGCCGCCAATGCAGCCACCAGATCCGCCGAGTGGGCAAAGCCGTCTTTATGCGGGGCAAATCGCGCAGCGCCGTTCGGTGCGTCGCCGCGCAGGGCGACGATCTGCCGTACGCCTGCGGCGTGATAGGCCTCGGCAATCTCCAACGTCTCGGATTTCGATGCCTCGACGCAGGTCAGATGCGCGGCAACGTTCAGCCCGTAATTGCGATGAATCGTGCCCACCGCGTCATGGGTCAGCTTGCGTGTCGTGCCGCCCGCGCCATAGGTCACCGAGACAAACTCCGGCCCCATCGGCGCCAGTGCCTGCACCGTCTCGAAGAGTTTGAACGACGCGTCCAAGCTTTGCGGCGGGAAGAACTCGAACGAGATGCGGGGATTGGTCATGGGGGTCGTCTCCTTTTCACTTGCCCCTTTGTGCCAGACCCGGCAATGTGACTCCAATTCATAATATTCACGATCATTATGAGGTTGACCGCATGTATATCGAGTTGCGCCACCTGCGATCCTTGCGCGCCATCCATCAGGCGGGGGGCTTGGCCCGTGCCGCCGAGATGTTGAACATGACGCAATCGGCGCTGTCGCATCAGGTTGCGGGGCTCGAGGATCAGGCCGGGATGGAACTGTTCGTCCGCCGCTCCAAACCCATGCGCCTGTCGGCGGCAGGCCAGCGCATGCTGCGCGCCGCCGAACGCATCTTGCCGGAAGTTGCCGCCCTTGAAGAAGAATTTCGCGCGCTCCGCTCGGGCAAGACGGGCCGTCTGCACATCGCCATTCAATGTCACGCCTGTTTCGACTGGTTGTTTCCGGTGCTGGAACTCTTTCGCCACGCTTGGCCCGAGGTGGATGTCGACATCCGCGCAGGGTTGGCCTTTGAACCCTTCCCGGCCCTTGCCCGCGAGGAGGTGGATCTGGTGATCTCGTCCAACCCCGAACCTCTGCCCGGCGTCGTGGCGCAACCGTTGTTCGACTATGCTCCGACCTTTGTCGCCTCGTCGCAGAACCCCCTTGCCGCCAAAACGATGATCACGGCCGAGGATCTGCGCGACCAAACGCTCATCACCTACCCCGTGGGGCGCGACAAGCTGGATGTGTTCACCGATCTTTTGACCCCCGCCCGCGTGGAACCCGCCGCACATCGCCATGTCGAATTGACCGCGGTGATCTTGATGCTGATCGGATCAAATCGCGGTGTCGGCGTGCTGCCCGATTGGGTGATCCGCGACCTCAAGGGCAACCCCGACTACATCACAAGACCCTTGGCCCCCGGCAACCTCACCCGCCGCCTCTACGCCTGCCTGCGCGAAGACGACGCCGCCCGCCCCCACATGGCCCATTTCGTGCGTCTGGGGCGAACAGAACCGGTCAAATTGCAACGTCAGTAACGGCAAATGCGGCCCAAGGGCTTGCGCCTTTCCAAATACTCATCTTCTCGCCCCCCTCCGCCAGCGCCCCCCTTTCCCTTTGCGCCCTTTCGGTGTATCGCCCGTCCCTTGAACCGGACCGGAGATGCGCCATGCAGGGCAGTGCCAACCTCAACCTGATGATCAAGGCCGCGCGGCGCGCTGGCAAATCCTTGGTCAAGGACTTCCGCGAGGTGGAAAACCTCCAGGTCTCGACCAAAGGTCCGGGCGATTTCGTGTCGAAAGCCGACCGTGAGGCGGAGCGCCTGATCAAAGAAGAATTGATGGGCGCGCGGCCGACCTATGGCTGGCTGGGCGAGGAAACCGGCGGCGCAGAAGGGGCTGACCCCACCCGCCGCTGGATTGTCGATCCTTTGGATGGCACCACCAATTTCCTGCACGGCATGCCGCATTGGGCGATTTCCATTGCGCTGGAACACAAGGGCGAGATCGTCTCGGCTGTGGTCTATGATCCGGCCAAGGACGAGATGTTCTGGGCCGAAAAAGGCGCGGGCGCTTGGTTGAATGACAACCGCCGCCTGCGCGTCTCGGGCCGCCGCTCGATGTCCGAGGCAGTCTTTGCCACGGGCGTGCCCTTTGGCGCCAAGAAGACCCTGCCTGCCACGCTCGCCGATCTGGCCCGCCTGATGCCGGCCTGTGCCGGCGTGCGGCGCTGGGGCGCGGCTTCGCTGGATCTGGCCTACGTCGCCGCTGGCCGCTACGACGGCTATTGGGAGCGTGAGCTGCAGGCTTGGGACATTGCGGCAGGGCTGCTCTTGGTCAAGGAAGCGGGCGGCATGGTCAGCCCGGTGCGCGAAGGCGATGACATTCTGGGCCGCGGCGCCATCCTGTGCGCCAACGAACCTCTGTTCGAAGGCTTTGCCAAGATCATCCGCAACGTGTGATCACTTGCAATACGGCCCGCTGCGATAGCTGGCCGTGTCGAAATGCAGATGATCCTCGTGATAACCGTCTGAGCCGGGGCCAAGTGTGGTGCCGAAGATGCCGCAAGCTGCTTTGTGCGCCTTGCGCATTTGGCGGTTGTAATCGTTGACAACTGACCATTGCGTGCCATCGGCAAAGACGAAGCCCGCCACATCGACGGCCTTACCATGGCCATGTTCGCTGATCTTGGCGCCCCGTTGGTTGTTCCGGGGGCGGCAGATATAGCTGGCCGCAATATGCAACTCGACCACCTCGCGCCGGCCCATCGCCGGGCGCAGCCCCCTGTTGATCCAGGTCTTAAAGGCCTTGGCCGTCTCGCAATTCAGGATGGCGGGTTCGCTCAGGCGTAGGCCTGCGACTTGCGTCACCCGCACGGGGTTGTCCAACCCGCAGCCTTTGACCTTGCCCCGGATGGCCGCCAGAACCTCGCCCTTGATCTCAGGATCACCACAGACAGAGCCTTTGGCGGATACCTCTTGGCCTTTTGCCTTACCTTTGACCGGGGGCGGTTCTGGCGCAGCGTCGGGCGTCAAAGCCGCGACGCCCGCCATCAAGCCTTCGGGCCGCGGCCTTGGCCGCAGGACCGAGATGGTTTCACCAGATTCGGGCGGCGCGATCGTTTCAGAGGGCTGGATCTGCGGCGATTGGATCACCTCTGCCATGCCGCTGGGCGGGCGGGGCATCGGGCGGAGCGAGGTCAGCGGCGCGGCGGCCGTTGCCGCCGGGCTTTCCTTTGGCACTATGCCCGCCAGAACGCGCGGCATCGGGCGCAGAGAGGTTGCGGGCGGTTCGGCCCAAGCGCCCTGCCCGGTCAGCCAGAGAACAAGGCAAAGAGCCAGCCGACGCACGGGCTTACTCTGCGGGACCCGCCGCCGGGGCCACGCGGCCAAAATCAGGCGCGGCAGTGTCCTGACCGGCCTCGATGATGCTGCGGCGAATGGCGCGGGTGCGGGTAAAATAGGCGTGCAGCTCGTCACCATCGCCCATGCGAATGGCCCGTTGCAGCATAAAAAGTTCTTCGGTGAAGCGGCCGAGAATATCCAGCGTCGCTTCTTTGTTGGTCAAAAAGACATCGCGCCACATAGTGGGGTCCGATGCGGCAATCCGGGTAAAATCCCGAAAGCCCGAGGCAGAATACTTGATAACCTCGGAATTCGACACGCGCCGCAGATGGTCGGCAACGCCCACCATCGTATAGGCAATCAGGTGCGGCGTGTGGCTGACAACGGCCAGCACCAGATCATGGTGCGGGGCGTCCATCTCGTCGACGTTCGACCCCATCGCCTCCCACAACCGACGCAGACGCGCGGTCGCCTCGGGCGTGGATTTCTCGGTTGGCGTCAGCAGGCACCAACGGTTTTGAAACAGCGTCGCAAAGCCCGAACGGGGGCCAGAATGTTCCGTACCCGCCAAGGGATGCGCCGGCACAAAGGCGACGCCCTCGGGGATATGGGGCGCCACCGCCTCGATCACCGCTTGCTTGACGGACCCGACATCGGTCACACACGCGCCCTGCGCCAGATGCGGGCCAATCTCGGCCGCGATCTCGGCCATGGCCCCAACCGGGACCGCCAAAACCACGAGGTCAGCCCCCTGCACCGCCTCGGCCGCAGAGCCGAAAACCCGGTCACAAATGCCGATTTCCAAAGCCACCCGGCGGGTTTCCTCGGTCTTAGCATAGCCGACAATCTCGCCCGCAAGGCCAAACTGCTTCATCGCATGTGCCATGGACGACGCAATCAGGCCAAGGCCGATCAGGGCCACACGGTCATAAATCGGAGGGGTCATTTCGCCCCCTTGAACTGACCGATGGCATGGGCCACGCGACGGCAGGATGCCTCATCGCCGATGGTGATGCGCAGGCAATGCGGCAGATTGTAACTGGCCACACGACGCACGATAAGCCCTTGGCTTTGCAGGAACTTGTCGCAGGCCTCTGCCTCATCGACAGATGCAAACCGTGCCAGAATGAAATTCGCCATCGAGGTATCGGACGGCACGCCAAGCTCTGCCAAGGCTTCGGCCAGCCAATGGCGCATGCGGGCATTGTCGGCCCGGCATTTCGCCACATAATCCTGATCGCGGACCGCCGCTTCGGCCACATCCAACTGGGTGTTCGACATGTTGAAAGGACCGCGAATGCGGTTCAACACATCGATGATGTGTTTTGGCCCATAGCCCCAGCCAATCCGCAACCCGCCAAGGCCGTAGATTTTCGAGAAGGTCCGCGTCATCACCACATTGTCGCGTGCGGCGATCAGCGCGGCCCCGGCGTCAAAGCCTTCGACATATTCGGCGTAAGCCCCATCCAGCACCAAAATCGCCTGCGGCGGCAGGCCTGCGGCCAGACGTTCCACTTCGGCCGCCGAAATCATCGTGCCGGTCGGATTGTTCGGATTGGCGATGAACACCAGTTTGGTGCGGCGATTGCAGGCCCGCAGGATGGCGTCGACATCGGTGGTACGCTCACGCTCCGGCACCTCGACCGGGGTTGCCCCCGCAGCCATGGCCGAAATGCGATACATCAGGAAGCCGTGCTCGGTATAGACAACCTCATCCTTGGGACCGGCATAGGCCTGACACAGGAAGTGAATGATCTCGTCGGACCCAACACCGCAGATAATCTGTGCCGGATCAAGGTCATGCGCCTCACCAATCGCCTCACGCAGAGAGGCGTGATCGGTCGAGGGATAGCGGTGCAATTGATGCACCGAACGCTGGAAGGCATCTTTCGCCTTGTCCGACGGGCCAAAGGGGTTCTCATTGGACGACAGCTTCACCACGTTCGACACCCCCGCAACAGATGCCTTGCCGCCTTCGTAAAGCGCAATGTCCATGATGCCGGGTTGTGGGCGGATGTGGTCGTTCATCAGATTCCCCAAGGTCATGCCGGGCTTTTACCGTCCCCAAGGGTGCAAGGCCAGTGGAAAGGCAAAGGGGCGGCCTTGCGCCGCCCCAAAGGATTTTCGGCGAAAATCCGTGACCCCGAGTTTTCGACGAAACCTCGGGCGTTCACACCGCAAGGAAGTTGGTGAACTGCCAGGGATCTTCGTCATCGCGATCCTCGGCAAAGCTGTTGATGCGGTGCTGGATCGGCGTCCAGTCGGTGTAATGGCACTCCACCCGGCCCAGATAGGGCCGCTGGACAGCCAAGCAGCGCTCGTGGTCCATCTCGTCGGCCTCAACCCAGCCCATGTTCGGGTTTTCCGCCACCCAAACCATGGCCGCCAGCACAGCCGAGGTCACCTGCATGCCGGTCGCGTTCTGATAAGGCGCCAGCGCGCGCGCCTCGTCGATCGACAGACGCGAGCCATACCACATGGCACCTTTGGCATGGCCGTAAAGGAACACGCCCAGATCATCCCCACCCGAGGTAATCTCTTCCGCGGTCAAAATATGTTTCTTTTCCGGCAGTTGGCCGGAACCGTTGATCTCGTGCAGCGACAGGATCGCATCATTACAGGGGTGATAGGCATAATGCGCGGTCGGGCGATAGATCGCCCGGTCGCCATCCCAGACCGTGTAGTAATCCGGGATCGACAGCGATTCATTATGGGTCACGACATAGCCGAATTGCGGGCCGGCTGCGGGACACCAAGACCGCACGCGGGTATCCGCGCCGGGCCGGTCGATCCAGATCGCATATCCCGCGCCATGGGTGAACTTGTGGCCATGGGGGGGAAGTTTCTTCTCATGCGTGCCCCAACCGAGTTCGGCAGGTTGATAACCTTCTGACAGCAACCCATCCACCGACCAGGTGTTGACAAAGGTGCCAACCGGCTTGGTGCGGGCCGAAACCTGCGTGTCCCGCTCGGCAATATGCACGCCTTTGACCCCCAGTGTCATCGCCAGCATCGCCCAATCGGCCTGCGATTTCGGGGCGGCGGCAACGCCGGTATCGGCGGCCAGACGCAACAGCGCCTCTTTGAACAGCCAGCTGACCATGCCGGGGTTTGCCCCACAGCACGACACGGCCGTCGGTCCGCCAACATGGGCGCGACCCAGGTCACGCACTTTTTCCCGCAAGGGGTAGTTGGTGCGGTCAGCATTGGGCAGCGGCGAGCCAAAGTAGAAGCCCGGCCAGGGTTCAACCACGGTGTCGATATACTGCACGCCCAATTCGGCGCAAAGTTCCATCAGCAGGATGCTGTCCACATCCACCGACAGGTTCACAACCATCCCCTTGCCCGCGGGGAACAACCCGCGCAGCACGGCTTCGTAATTCTCTGGCGTCAGGGCGGTTTGCAGATGCTTGATGCCATGCTCGCGCAGGATATGGGCAAATTCGCCTGACGGCTCGATCACCGTGAACTGGTCGCGATCAAAGCCGATATGGCGTTCAATCAGCGGCAGGGTGCCGCGCCCGATCGAGCCGAAGCCGATCATGACCAGCGGGCCATTGATATGGGCGTGAAGGGTATGGGTCATGACAGGGCCTCAGGGCTTGGCAGTTGAAGACAGCGGGACGCGACACAAAGGGCTGATACCATCTTTCGCCCAAAGCGAGGGGGCGCGTTCGCCCCATAAGCCGCGATACGAAAAGGGCCGCGACCTTGCGGCGCGGCCCCAATGGATCCTGCGCTTGCGCGCAAAACGCCTTAGTTCTTGGCGTAGTATTCGACGATCAGGTTCGGTTCCATCTTGACCGGATAGGGCACATCGCCCAGGCCCGGGGTGCGGACGAACTTGACGGTTTTCTTGTTGGTGTCGACTTCCAGGTAGTCCGGAATGTCACGCTCGGCCGAAGCCAGAGCTTCGATCACGATGGCCAGCTGACGCGACTTTTCGCGCACTTCGACGACATCACCTTCTTTGACGCGGTACGACGCGATGTTCACGCGTTTGCCGTTCACAGTGACGTGGCCGTGGTTGACGAACTGACGCGCAGCGAAAATCGTCGGAACCAGCTTGGCGCGGTACACAACCGCATCCAGACGGCGCTCCAGCAGGCCAACCAGCATCTCGCCGGTGTCGCCGCGCACACGCTCGGCTTCGCCATAGATCTTGCGGAACTGCTTTTCGGTCAGGTCGCCGTAGTAGCCCTTCAGCTTCTGCTTGGCGCGCAGCTGGGTACCGAAGTCCGACAGCTTGTTCTTGCGGCGCTGGCCGTGCTGGCCGGGGCCATATTCACGCTTGTTGACCGGCGACTTGGCGCGGCCCCAGATGTTTTCGCCCATACGGCGGTCAATTTTGTACTTGGCAGACGTGCGTTTGGTCACGGCTGATCTCCTTCGTTCGACATGAAGGGCGTTGTCCTTTGGTCCGAAGACCCGACAGGGATCCTTTTGCAAGGGCCACCAACACCAATGAAAAGCCCCGGAATTGCTTCCGGGACCCGTGGGGCGGCTTATACAGGCGGAAAAGGCAGAGTCAACACCCCGGGCGCCGCAACATGCCCCTTGTCCAGACTTAGCCTATCAATGCGCCATTTCATAGCGCAGGATCGCCGCCTCTGACGCCGAAAGATTGCGCCGCGCATAATCCCCATAGCTGTGCGGGTTCGTCGCAATCCCCGGCAACAGCTGCAACAAGGTGCCAAGTTGACCGGGATCCACCGTATCCAAAGCGGTGTTCGAGGGGTGGAAACTTTCCGATTCCAGCCCATTGGCCCAGATCACATTGTGCCGCTCCAGCAGGATATGCACATAAGTCACCTCGCGCAGGGTGTGATCGACGATCACCGTCTGGTCGTTGATAAGGTCTTCGGCCGCCACCAGAACTTCGGGCGTATTGAACAGCGCCTGTGCCGCGCCCCCTTTCAACAGCATCCTGTGCTGGGGCGAGACCAGCAAATCCTCATCCGGGCGGCCAATGCCTAAGGCGCCCGCCTTGAACCGCACCGGCCGCAGATGCGGCATGGCATAAAGCCGCGCGCCGGTCATACGACGGTGGCCTGTCCACATCACCTCTTGCGGACCATTGTCGCGGGTGTTGATCCGGTCGCCGGGCCGCAGATCACGGATCATCCGCGGGCCATCCGGCGTGGCCAGCCGGGTGTCGGGCGTAAAGCAGATCACCCCACCCGCCAGACGCGCGCCCGCCCCCGAATGTGTGCGGTCGATCGAGGTGCGCACCACCCACAGATCCTGATCCACCGGCGGCAGATCGCCCACCAGCATCAAAAGCCGCGCCCCGGTATCGGGCACAAGGATCAGCGTGACTGTAAAACTTTGATGGCCATCGGTGACGATAAATCCCTGTTCGGGCAGGCCGTCGGCCTGATCCGACACAAGTCCCACATCGCCGCCCACCGCCGCGCCGACCAAGCGCCGCACCATGCGTGCGGCACGTTTGCGAATGTCCGTCGTCCCGTCGGCCCCTTCGAGAAGTAACACCCCTTGCGGCCCGTCCACGCGCACCGCTGCACCGGTCCAGCGCCACGTGGTGCCAACCGCAAGAACATCCAATGGGGCGGCCTTAAGGCCGTCTACTTCTGTCTGTGACCAGGAGATGACGAACGTGCCCAAAGAGCCCGTTTTCATAACCAAAATGCCTGCTCGTATTTCTTGTTTTCATTTTTCGCGGCTTTTTCCGCCGCTTGTGGATAAAAGTTAACAAGAAGCCCCACGCTTGACTAGAGCAAACGGGCAACAGAATTCAGATAGTAAACAAGATCAGAATCGCAGATTCAGGCTGAGCGCGCCCACCAATTGCCCCTCGGGCTGCGAAGTGAACTCGGGCGAAAGGTAGCTCACACCGTAAAAGAGGCCCGTGCGGTTGCCCTGCCAGTGCAACCCGGCGCGCAGCCGATAACGCTGATCCTCGGCCTGCACCCCGGCGGGTGGCAACAGCGCACTGTCCAGAACCTGCGCCAGATCACCGCCCAAGGTCAGGCTTAACCCGGTGTCACGGCTGCCCTCGACCCCGCGATAGCGCTGACCAGTGGTCACATCGCGCAGCATCAGATCATCGCGCCCCAGATCCCCGATCGTCACATCGGCCCCGATGCGCACCAGCGTTTCCACCCCGGCCCGTGCCTCGGCAAAGGGGCGGGCCTGCACGGCCCCCACAGCAAAACTGCGGCCAATTTCGGCGTTCAAACCGGGATAGACGTTCGAGCCGATCTGGGCATCCAGCACCGCAGCCGACGGCGGCACCATGCCCAAAAGCCCATGAAACCAATCATGAAATGCCCCGATCCCGGTGTCAGAGCCGGTCATGGCAAGTTCGCCCCCCAGCACGACCTCCGCCCCCTGCCAGCCAAAATGCGTGTTGGCCCCAACGCTCATCAGCCCAGCATAACGCCGATCAGCGGGGGTGATGGCGGTCAGGTTGGCCGGTGCAATCACCTCGGCATGGCCGCGCAGCTCAAAAACCTCGCCAAAGCCCAAAGCGGCAAAGCCTGCCGCACCAAACCGGCTGCCCGACGGCCCGCGCACCAGGCTGAGCGTGTAAGATCCGCTGCGCCACCGATCTTCCCCAT
>Ga0255097_1000724_pt1 | contig 12834 bp, 15 predicted proteins | sample Colum_Atlam_RepB_2_FD_188436 | JGI IMG/M metagenome (GOLD analysis project Ga0255097, IMG submission 188436) | Freshwater microbial communities from Columbia River, Oregon, United States - Colum_Atlam_RepB_8d | ecosystem: Environmental > Aquatic > Freshwater > River | place: USA: Oregon...
GCTGGACGGCGTGCTGTCGGTGGTGTCGGGCTACTCCGGCGGCACGGCGGAGACGGCGGACTACAAGAGCGTCTGCACGGGCCGCACCGAGCATGCCGAGGTGATCCAGATCGAGTACGACCCCTCGCGCCTGAGCTTCGGCGCGCTGCTGAAGATCTTCTTCGCCGTGGCGCACGACCCGACGCAGCTCGACCGCCAGGGCAATGACGTAGGCACGCAGTACCGTTCCGCGATCTTCTACGCGGACGCGGAGCAGAAGCGCATCGCCGAGGCCTACATCCGCCAGCTCGACGCCGCCCAGGTGTTCTCCTCCAAGATCGTCACGCGGCTGGAGCCGCTGGAGGAGTTCTTCGAAGCCGAGGCCTATCACCAGAACTACGCCGCGCTGAATCCCGGCCAGGGCTACATCCAGGCGGTGGCCATGCCCAAAGTGGAGAAGCTGCGCAAGTACTTCGGCGATCAGCTCAAGGGCTGACGCTCAGGATTCTTCGGGCTTCCACTCGAGCCGCAGCAGCTTCATCAGCGCCCGCGCATCGCGTGGTGCGCAGACCTTGGCATCGTTGTCGAAGTAGCAGTACACGTCGCGTGGCCGGCTGCCGCCGCTCCATTTGCGGATGCGGCGCGCCCAGCGACGCAGCGCTTCGTCGGTATAGCCGCTGGTGTAGAGCTCCTCGTCGCCGTGCAGGCGCAGGTAGACGAAGTCGGCGGTCAGTTCCTCGATGTACGGCCATTTGCCGGCGGTATCGGCGAATACCACGGCCACGTTGTGGCGGCGCAGCTGCCGCAGGAAGGCTTCATCCTCGAAACTCCCGTGCCGCACCTCCAGCGCATGCCGGAAGCGCACTTCCGGCGCCGCCAGCTTCGCGCGTCCGCTCAGCAGGGGGCCGCGGCGGCGTGCCAGCGCCGAGGCGCCGGCGGCATCCCGCGGCAGCAGGGCCAGGAAGTCCTCCAGCAGGCCCTCGTCGTAGCGCAGGCTGGGCGGCAGCTGCCACAGCATCGGGCCCAGCTTGTCGCCGAGCGCGAACAGGCCCGAAGCCAGGAAATTGGAGATTTCCTGGCGTACGCCGCGCAGGCGGCGGATGTGCGTGATGTAGCGGTTGGCCTTGACGCTGAAGACGAAACCCTCGGGTGTGTCGCGATGCCAGCGCGCGTAGCTCTGCGGCCTCTGCAGGGAATAGAAGGAACCGTTGAGCTCGATGCTGGGGAATTGCCGCGAGGCGTACTCGAGTTCGCGCTTCTGTGCGAGCTCCTGCGGATAGAAAACGCCGCGCCACGGCGCATAACGCCAGCCCGAGATGCCGATGCGGATCCTGCCCGTGGTTTTGCCCATGTTCATCTGAGCGGAGCGACCGGCGTTTCGTTCCGGTGGCGTTCAGGCGGGTGTTGCGATGCTGGTCCCCGAGCTTCCAGGACGGAGAAATACATATGCAACGCAAGGAAGAAATCCTCAGCCGCCTCGATGAACTGCTGACGGCCGAACTGCCGGATGCCGGCGGCGGATTCGACTTCGACGATGACCTGCTGCCGGGACTCAGCCGGGCCGGGCGCGGCGGCGATGACCTCACCCCCGCCACGCTGCTGCGCGAACACGGCAGCCTGTGGGCCACGCGCCGCGGCGAGGACGACATGGGGCTCGAAGACCCGGATGCCTTCGCGCTGAGCGAGGCCTGGGAGCTGGAGTCGCCGCGCCGCCGCCAGTTGCACTGAAGCGTGGCGGCGTTCTGCATGCAGGCCTGTTCGGCCCGTGCAGAACGCCGCCCGATGCCCACACGCGGAAGGAGAGCCTCCTGTGGAGACTGCAGCCGCTATCGCCGGCCCCCTGCTGATGGGCCTGGTGGCCGTGGGCGTCCTGCTCTCGATCAAGATCGCGCGGCGGCGGGAGGCCACGCGCAGCGCGAGTGCCGGCCGGGCGTCCCGCGTGGGCGAGACGGTGCCGGCGCAGCCGCTGTCGCGGCAGGATGCCGCCGCCATGATCCGCCGTTACGTCTGGTCGGCGGCGGCGATCGTAGCGGCCTTGCTGCTGGCGCTGCTGCTGATGGCCTGAGGGGACCTTCGGCGACGCGGTCAGGGAACCAGGCCCAGGGCGCGGCCCTGCGTCAGGCAACGGGTCCATTCCACCAGGGCATCGAGCTGCCTGCGGATCAGTTCACGGGCCTTTTCGTCCTTCAGATCTCCGGAGGCATCGAAGGCCGCGCTCGCCGGGCCGATCATGATTTCCGGCTTGTTCAGGGGATGCATGTCGAGCGACAGCAGCACCTGGCGCAGATGCGCCTGCGCGCGCGCCGTGCCGAAGCGGCCGGCGGATACCCCCAGCAGGGCCACCGGCTTGCCGCCCCAGGCGCTGTCGCCATAGGGCCGCGAGGCCCAGTCGATGGCGTTCTTCAGCACGCCGGGGATCGAGTAGTTGTACTCCGGCGTGGCGATCAGGATCGCATCGGCGGCGCGGATGCGGCGCTTGAAGTCCGACACGGCCGCCGGTGGCGTCTTCTCCTGATCCTCGCTGAAGGGGGTGATCGGCGACAGGTCGAAGATCTCCAGGCGGACGTCCTCGGGCAGCAGTTGCCCGGCCACGCGCAGGGCGGCGCGGTTGTAGGACTTTTCGCGGAGGCTGCCGGCGAAGCCCAGGATGTTGACGATCGACATGGCGGTTCCTTTGCGGAGGATGATTGTGCGTAGCCCCGGAACTTTAGGCCGGTCCGGCGGGGTCTGAAAGATTGGGACAAGGATTGTCCGGAGGAATTTCATGAAGACCGTCAGCATCGTCGCCGTGGCACTCGCATTCATGAGCGCCGCGGCCATTTCGCAGCAGCCTTCCGGCGCGCCGGGCCGCATCGGCGGCGTGGCTTCCGGCAGTCCGGCCGCCGCAGGCGCCTCCGCGGGTGCCACGGCCACGCCGCCGGCGCCTGCCGTGGCGCAGCCCTCGATCAGCGGAGCGCAGACCACCCAGCCCCAGCCCCCGGGCGCCAGCGGCGCGGTTCCTGCGGCGCCGGGGTTGTCGTCTCCGGCTGCCGCACCTGCCGCGGGCGTCGGCGGCGCGGCCGGCAGCAACGGCGTGGCCTTCCGCAGCCTGGACGCCAACGGCGATGGACGATTGCTGAGGGGCGAGCTGCAGGACCCCGCGCTGGTGTCCAACTTCCGCACCCTGGACATGAACAACGACGGCGTGCTGTCGGAGCAGGAGTACCGCCGCTTCGGCACGGACCCCTCGGTCCTGCGTTAAGGCTGCGCTCAGCGCTGCCGGTGTAGCTTGGGCGGTGCCGTCGGCGCCCGCCGGCGGGCATTCATCCCGAACACAGGAGCGACACATGAAAAGGAATTTCCTCGTGGGCCTTGGCCTGACTCTTGCCGCGAGCGCGGCCTTTGCCGCCGACAACGGCGTACTGCCCACCGCGAGCCCGGGCTCCGCGCCTTCGTCCGTGCCGGGCGCCGCCGCCGACGTGGGTATCAGCGCGGGCGGCGACTTCGGCAGCCTGGACGCCAATGCCGATGGCAAGCTGACCCGCTCGGAGGTCAAGTCGAACAGCGAGCTCACGGCGCGCTTCAAGGCCCTGGACAAGAACAAGGACGGCAAGCTGTCGTCCGACGAGTACGCCGCGCGCAATACCGACAGCAGCGGCGGCTCGGGCCTGGACAAGCCGATCAACTAGGATCGCGTTCCAGGAAGAAGGGCCGCTCCAAGCGGCCCTTTTTCTTCAGGTCTCCGGCGCATGATGCGGCGGCTTGGACCGGCCGGCGCGCTTGAACGGCCACAGCAGCTGTGCCCACCAGCCTTCCGGCAGCGTGTAGCCGAGCACGCCATAGGTGCTGGGCCAGCGGTCCCTGGGCAGGTGCTTGGTTCCGAACAGTGCGTCGATCCATGGGAAATGCAGGGCAAAGTTCTTGTCCAGCGCCTCCTGCTCCGAACTGTGGTGCCAGTGATGGAAGCGCGGCAGCGCGATGACATGCTCCAGCCATCCGAAGCGTCCGCCGACATTGGAGTGCAGGAATACGGCGTGGAAGGACACGAAGGCGAGATAGGCGTAGACCGCGGGCTGCGCGAAGCCGAGCAGGTACAGCGGCAGGAAGGTGGTGCCGCGCACGATCACGATGTCCAGCAGGTGCAGGCGCGAGCCGGCGATCCAGTCCATGTGCTCCACCGAGTGGTGCACCGCGTGGAAGCGCCATAGCCAGGGCGTGGTGTGGAAGGTCCGGTGGATCGCATACTCGGCGAGGTCCGCGACGATCATCACCTCGATGAACTGCAGCCACAGCGGCTGCGACTGCACCGCGGCCTGCAGCTGCGGGCCGGTGAGCCAGGCGAAGATCACCGTGGCGGGCAGCAGCGTCAGGTAGGTGATGAGCTGCACCAGCAGGTGGCTGACGAAGAAGTGCTGCAGGTCCGTGACCCAGCCGCGCCGGAACACGCTCTGCCCGCGGCGATAGGGAAAGAGGCGCTCCATCGGCACGAACACCAGCGTCAGCACCAGCAGGGTCAGGATGAACCAGTCCAGGCCCAGGTAGAAATGCCGCTCGCCGCCCTGGTACTGCCCCAGCGGCACGTCCGCGCCGCCCAGGGCCACCGCGATCAGCGCCAGCAGGATGCCGGTGACCGCCAGCACCTTCTTGCGCCGCAGCATCGCGCTGAGGAAGGCCAGGAAGAACGACAGGCCGATGGACAGCTCCAGGATCGCGCGCATCAGCGGGACCGGATACTTGCCCCGCAATTCCTCGAACACCAGGTACTCGGGGTAGCGGAAGCACAGCACCGCGAAGATCGACAGCGCTCCGAGGAACACCGACAGCGTGCCGCTGATCCAGCCGTAGCCGAATCCGGCCGGTTCATCGCTGGCAAAGGTTCTGGTGACCCACTGTTCCATCGACATCACGACTCTCCCTGTCCCTGCCGCGCATGTTACGGCGCCGTGACAGGGACGGGGAGGACGGCGATCACAGTCCCTCAGGGGTCGGGAACGAAGCCGGCCGGGAAGGGCTCCGGGCGGCGCGGCGCCCTGTCGCGGCGGGGCTCGGGAATCACGCCCTGCGCCGTCAGCCTGCGCTGTGAGTCGTACCGGATCGTGATGATTTCCACAGGCTTTTCCGAGGCTCGCTCGAAGGAGGCGAACGCCGCCCCGGACCACTCCCGCTCGCCGTGGCCGGTGCCCAGGTCCGGAGCCTGGGCCGCGCGGGACCTCGGCTCCGCGGCGGCCGGCGCTCCGGCACGGTCGGCGCTGGCGCTTTCCTCCCGCAGCGGTTCGCCGCCGCGCCAGCCATGCCAGGGGCGCGGTGCCGGGCGCTCCTCGAACAGGGCGATGCCGATCACGCCGATGTTGTCCGGGCGACCGGTACGCGCGGCGTAGGAGTCGGGCAGGGCGGTGAAGGTGAAGCGGGCGACCTCGTCGAGGCTCTTGCGCCAGCCGTCCACCTCCAGCGAGCCCCAGGACGGCAGGATGTAGCCGTTCTGCGCCGTGGAGGCGGTCTGGCCGCTGATGACATTGACGCCGTCGACGCTGGTCACCGCCAGCAGGCGCTCCCCGCGGCGGCTCTGCAGGTGGATCTCGTACTCGTGCCCGCGCTCGCCGGCCACCCAGGCCTGTCCGCGGTGGCGGTACAGCGGCAGGTAGCGGCCGTCGCTGCGGTCATAGACCCGTGCCTCGACGCGGCGGCCGGTGAAGGCTTCCTGTGCGGGCGCCGCCAGGGGCAGCAGGGTGGCGAGGAACAGCAGCGCAGGCTTGATCATGGACAGGCTCGTTGGGGACCTGAACCTGTAAACGCCGCGGCAAGGCTTTCGGGGTTAATCCACCGGCTTGCGCCGCAGGCTCTTCACCTGCCCGCGCCGCGTCTTGCCCTCCAGGCGCTGCTGGCGCTGGGCGCGGCTGGGCTTGGTCGCCTTTCGGATCTTGGGTGCGACCGCGGCACGCCGGATCATCGCCGCCAGCCGCTGCAGGGCGGCATCGCGGTTCATCTCCAGGCTGCGATGCTCCTGGGCCTTGATCACGATGACGCCGTCGCGCGTGAGCGGCTGGCCGCCGGCCTGCAGCAGCCGCTGCTTGCAGTCTTCCGGCAGCGAGGAGGCGGCCACGTCGAAGCGCAGCTGCGCCGCGCTGGCGGTCTTGTTGATGTTCTGGCCTCCGGCGCCCTGCGCGCGGATCGCGCTGAGGTGGATTTCGTCCAGGGGCAGGCAGAGGCGGGGATTGATGCGCAGCGACGTCATCCGCGAATCCTGCGCAGCCCGGCGCGCAGGCGCAACTCGACGGCATCGAAGAGGCGGGCGGCCGTGCGCGATTCGCGGGCCACCAGTACCGCCGCCAGCACGACCACGGCCATGCCGGGGCCCGGTGCCGGCATCAGCACCAGGCCGGCGAGCATCAGGGCCAGGCCCAGCACCAGCCGGCAGGCCCCGAGAAAGGCGCTGCTCCTGCCGCGGCGGCGCTCGTGCCAGTCCTGGAAGCGCCTGCCCGGCCGGCCCCGGCGGAACTCACTCCAGGGTTGTTTCAGGCTCGCCAGGGGCATGATCGTTTTCCGTGCAAACCCGGCCTATGACCGCCAAAAAAGCACGGAAATTCCCCTGAGCCCTTGCTTTATGGGCAGTTTTTCCGGTTTCACTATCGACAAACCGCTCCCGGACGGGTAATGTCGGTCTCGCAGTCGCTTCAAGCATGTAAGCAGCATGGTGGTCTCCGTTGTCACAAACGGCTCCGTAACACCCCGGCTACGTTCCTTGATCGTTTGCACCCTGCGGGCGGGATGGCCCGATTTTTCTTCAACGTTTTAAGGAATGTATCAATGAGCAACGTTTCCACCGGCACCGTCAAGTGGTTCAATGAAGCCAAGGGCTTCGGCTTCATCACCCCGGAAGGCGGCGGCGAAGACCTCTTCGCGCACTTCAAGGAAATCCAGGGTTCGGGCTTCCGCACCCTGACCGAAGGCCAGCGCGTCGAGTTCAAGGCGCAGCGCGGCCCGAAGGGCATGCAGGCGACGCAGATTCGCCCGCTCTAAGCCTCACCGCTTGGTCGAAGAACCGCGGCCTCGTGCCGCGGTTTTTTTATGTCCGAACATTTTGTGTGCATCCGCGCGCTAGGCTTGCCGCCATGAAGATCTACGTCGACGCCGACGCCTGCCCGAAGGTGATCAAAGAGATCCTGTTCAGGGCGGCGCTGCGCAAGCAGCTGGACCTTGTGCTGGTCGCCAACCAGCCGCTGGCCGTGCCGCGCCAGCCCGGGGTGCGAGCCGTGACCGTGCCGCAGGGCTTCGACGTGGCCGACAAGGCGATCGTGGACTGGGCGCAGGCCGGCGATATCGTCATCACCAACGACATCCCGCTGGCCGCGGGAGCGGTGGACAAGGGCGCGGTGGCGATCAGCCCGCGCGGCCAGCTCTGGACACGCGAGAACGTGCGCCAGGCCCTGGGCCTGCGCAACTTCATGGACGAGTTGCGCGGCGCCGGCGTGCAGACCGGCGGACCCGCGGCGATGGACCAGCGTGACCGGCAAGCCTTCGCGGCGCAGCTCGACAGGCTGCTGGCGAAGGTTCCGCCGAGGAAGCCCATGGCGTGAAGCCGCTGCGGGAGTGCCTGCGTAGCCCTGGGGGATGGCAGCCGCGTCGCTGACCTGGGTGGTTCGCCCTCGGCAGGCTCAGGGTGACGGCCATCCCGCTCCTCCTCGCGGGCCGGTCCGTCCGGCCATCGAAACCCCATTCCGATCCGTGTAGGGTTCTAGCCCTCGATCATGGGGAGCCCAGGGGCATGAAGCAGGTCACCATCACCGGCCACGGCGGTCCGGACAAGCTGCAGGTCCGCGAGTCACCGGATCCGGTACCCGGGGCGGGTGAATTGCGCGTGCGGGTCCGGGCCGCCGGGATCAACTTCGCCGACATCCTCGCCCGCCAGGGCCTCTACCCGGACGCCCCGAAGACGCCCTGCGTGGTCGGCTACGAGGTGTCCGGCACGGTCGATGCCGTCGGTGCGGGCGTCGATGGCGGCTGGGTCGGGCAGGACGTGTTCGGGCTGACGCGCTTCGGCGGCTACTCGGACACGGTGGTGGTGCCGCAGGGGCAGATGTTCGCCAAGCCCGCCAGCCTCAGCCACGAGCAGGCGGCGGCCATCCCGGTGAACTACCTGACGGCCTGGCAGCTGCTGGTGGCGGCGGGCTCGCTGTCGGCCGACGAGACGGTGCTGATCCACAATGCCGGCGGCGGCGTCGGCCTTGCGGCGATCGACGTGGCTCGCCATGTCGGCGCCACGATCTATGGCACCGCCAGTGCCGGCAAGCATGCATTCCTGAAGTCCCGCGGCCTGCACGAGGCCATCGACTACCGCAGCAAGGACTGGACGAAGGAACTGCAGGAGCTCACGGGCGGCCGCGGCGTGGAACTGATCACCGATCCCATCGGCGGCGGCCACTGGAAGAAGAGCTACAAGGCGCTGCGCCACAGCGGGCGGCTGGGCATGTTCGGCATCTCGGTGGTGACCGAGTCGGGCCTGCTGGGGCCTCTCAAGCTGCTCAAGGCCGTGGGCGGCATGCCGCTGTTCAACCCCGTGAGCCTGATGAACGACAACCGCGGCGTGTTCGGCGTGAACATGGGCCACATGTGGCACGAGACCGCCAAGATCCGCGGCTGGATGGAGACGCTGCTGCAAGGCGTGCGCGACGGCTGGGTGCGGCCGCACGTGGATCGGACCTGGCCGCTGGCCCAGGCCGGGGAGGCGCAGGCCTACATCGAATCCCGCGGTAACATCGGCAAGATCGTCCTCATTCCCTGATCCATGGATCGCAAGGAACCCTCGCTTGATTCCGCAGACAAACCGCCGCTGCGCGCACCGCGCGGCGCGCCCGTAATGGCCCGCCCCCGCGGCAAGGGCGGCCTGCGCCGCTGGTTCTGGCGGTTGTTGCTGGTCCTGGTGCTGTTCGTGCCGGTGACGCTGCTGCTGATGCGCTGGGTCCCCGTTCCCATCACGGCCTTCATGCTGCAGAGCTCCAAGTGGCCGCTGCAGCACGATTGGGTGCCGGCCTCGCAGATTGCGGACGTGGCACGCAAGGCGGTGGTGGCCTCGGAGGACCAGAAGTTCTGGGACCACAACGGGTTCGACCTGGAGGCGATCGAGAAGGCGCGCAAGCACAACAAGCGCGGCAAGAAGATCCGTGGCGCGTCCACCATCAGCCAGCAGACCGCCAAGAACCTCTACCTGTGGCCGGGCGGCGGCTACTTCCGCAAGGGCGTGGAGGCGGGCATCACGGTGCTGATGGAGCTGATGTGGCCCAAGGAACGCATCCTGGAGGTCTACCTCAACATCGCCGAATTCGGCCCCGGCATCTACGGCGTGGAGGCGGCCTCGCAGGCCTACTTCAAGAAGCCGGCCGCCAAGCTCACCGCCAACGAGGCGGCGCGGCTGGCGGCGGTGCTGCCCAGTCCCAGGCGCTGGAGCGCCAAGGCACCGGGCGCCTACGTGCAGAAGCGTGCGCGCTGGATCATGGGCCAGATGGGCTACGGCGCCCGCGTGGCCGAGCCGGAGCCGCCGCCGCCCTTGCCGGGCGAGCCGGTAGAGCCGGAGACGGGTGGATTCTTCGGCGGCAGCGATGCCGCGCCTGCGCAGGATGTTCCGGCGTCGATGGACGCGCCGGTGGAGCCGGCCCCCGCGGAGGGCGAAGCGCCTGCGCCGGTGGAGGCTCCGGTGGAAAGTGCACCGGTGCCCGCGGAGGCGCCGGTCGAGGCTGCGCCGCCTGCAGCGGAGCCTGCTGCGGTGCCGTGAACCGCCCCCTCTTCCGCTGCGGGAGAGGGGAGCAAGCAAGCGTCAGTGCCCGCTCTCCGTCGTCGGATTCTCCGTCAGCTTGTAGCGCGAGGTGAACAGCAGCATCGGCACCGCCAGCACGCTGATCCAGGCGATCAGGATCAGCGCGTCGTTGTAGGTCAGCACGCTGACCTGGCGCTCGATGCGCAGCGCCAGTTCCACCAGCGGCAGCGGCAGGTCCTGCGACCAGCCACCGTGTTCCGCCACGAAGTCGCGCACCGGGTTTCGCGACAGGCTCAGGGATTCCGTGAGGTTCTGCTCGTGCACCGCGCGGCGCCAGAAGATGATGGTGTTTATCGAGGCCAGGCCCAGCGCGCCGCCGAGGTTGCGCATCAGGCTGTACATGGCGCTGGCATTCTTCAGTTCCTGCATCGGCAGCGTGCACAGCGACAGCGTGGAACAGCACACCAGCGCCAGCATGAAGCCGGCGCCGCGCAGGAACTGCGGCAGTGCCAGTTCGGCGAAGCCGGTGTCGCCGGTGAGGTCGGTCATCATCCAGCTGCCGGATGCGACCAGCAGCGCGCCGAAGGCGAACAGCAGGCGCATGTCGTACTTGCGCGTCAGCCGTGCCGCGAAGGGCGCCGCCAGGAACATCGACAGGCCGCCGACCATCAGGGTGTTGCCGATCTGCTGCGAGGTGAAGTCGCGCAGCTGGCCCAGGAACACCGGCACGATGTAGTTGGTGGCGAACAGCGAGATGCTGAGGAACAGCGCGGCGACGTTGGCCCAGAGGAAGTGGCGGTTGCGGAACGGCCGCAGGCTGACGATGGGGTTGTCGTGGGTCGTCACGCGATGGAAGAACAGCAGGCCGGAGACGGTGCAGACCGTGGCCCAGGCGGCGATGACATCGTCGTCCATCCAGTTGTGGCCAGGCCCCTCTTCCAGCACCCACTGCATCGAGCCGAGGAACAGCGCCATGTAGAAGCTGCCGCGCAGGTCGATGCGGCGCCACAGCGTCCAGTCCGGCTGGTCGATGCGCACCAGCTGCCACACGAGGCCGCCGACGGCCAGGCCAGGCAGCAGGTTGATCAGGAACAGCCAGTGCCAGGAGGTGGCGTCGGTGATCCAGCCGCCGATGATCGGGCCCAGCACCGGTGCCGTGCTCATGGTGATGCCGGCCACCACCTGAGGTACCAGGCGCTTCTTCGGAGAGGGGAACAGCGCATACATCGCGGCGAAGGAGCAGGGGATCATGCCGCCGCCGAGGAAGCCCTGCAGCGCACGGAACAGGATCATCGACTCGATGCTCCAGGCCGTGGCGCAGAGCGCGCTGGCCAGCGTGAAGCCCAGCACGCTGACGGTGTAGTAGAGGCGCGTCGACATCATCCGCGTCAGGTAGCCGGACAGCGGGATCGCGATGACCTCGGCGATCAGGTAGGAGGACTGGATCCAGCCCAGCTCGGTGGGCGTGGCGGACAGGCCGGCCTGGATCTGGTTGAGGCTGCTGGCGACGATCTGGATGTCGAGGAAGGCCATGAACGCGCCGAAGCTCATGGCGACGAAGCCGTACCAGGCGCGCCGTTCCTCCGGCGACAGCGCGCCGCGCGGCTCCTCCTGGGGGAGGCTGGCCGAGTGGGCCGGGACGCTCATGGGCTGCGCGGGATCATCGTGGAGGCAGTATTCCGCCGCGCGCCGGGCGGCGAATCCCCCGATGCGATGAGAAATGGCTTGAGCTCGCCTCTCCCTGCGGGGAGAGGCGTTCCCAAAGGAAAACACCCGGCCGGAGCCGGGTGTCTGAGGGTGCTGAAAGGCGGGAGCCTAGTTGCGGTAGCCCTTCACCTTCACCTTGAAGCTCGTCGCCGGGCCGGGCGTCGGGGCGGTCTTGGTCTTGAGCTCGTAGTTGGGCGGGTCCAGTTCCAGGTCCAGCTTGTGGAACAGGCGCGCCATCGACAGTGCGATCTGCACCTCGGCCAGGCTCTTGCCCAGGCAGGTGTGCGGGCCACGGCCGTAGGGCGAGTAGACGCCGGGCTGCATGTGCTCGGCGCGCGGCTTGGCGTAGCGGTCGATGTCGAACTTCTTGGCGTTGGGCCAGTATTCTTCCATGAAGTGCGGCACGCTGGTGGCGATGTAGATCATCTCGCCGGCGTGGATCTGGTGGCCCTCGAACACGAAGTCCTTGGTGGCGGTGCGCATCTGCGCCACCGCGATCGGGTAGAGGCGCATGGTCTCCATGATCGCGCCGTTGAGCGCCGGCAGCTTCTTCAGCAGGCCGTCCTCGTCCACCGTCCCGGCGGCGAAGAGCTCGTCCACCTCCTTGAGCACGCGGGCCTTCACGTCCGGGTTCTTCAGCACCGTGTAGGTGATGGCGGCGGTGGTGTTGGCCACGGTGTCCAGGCCGGCGACGTAGGGGCCGGTCAGCGTCACGATCAGGTCGGAGGCCGGCATCACGTCCGGCTGCGTCAGGTGCGCGTGGTAGATGTCGTCGATCAGGTTGCGCTCTTCTTCCTTGATCGTCTTGGAACGGGCCTTGGCCTGGGCGATCATCTTCTCGCCCAGCTCGAACACGCGCGACTTGGCCTTCTTGTACTGCGGGTTCTTCAGCAGGATCTTCGGGCGCTGGCGCGTCACCAGCACGTTGAGGATGTGCAGGATCGTGGTGCGGATGTCCTTGACGTACTCCAGCGGCGCGGCACCGGTCAGGATGGTGCCGAGCTGATCCACCACCATGTACTGCATCGCCGGCAGCACGCTCACCGACTTGCCCACCGGCCAGTCGCGCTTGAGGGCGCCGTCGGTGATCTGCACCAGCTCGTTGTAGCGGCCCTTGATCGACTCGCGCGAGTAGCCGCTGCGCATGATGTCGCGCAGCTGCTTGTGGGATTCGCCGTCCTCGCCGGTCAGCATGCGGGTGGCGCCGTACTCTTCCACCAGGCCCTGCCAGAACTCCTTGGAGCGCAGGCTTTCCTTGCCCTCGCGGGTGCCCAGGAAGTTGGCGGCCTCGACACCGGCGATCACGCAGTACTTGTTGCCCAGCACGTTGACCCGGAACACCGGGCCGTACTTGCGGTAGTTGTCCACGAAGAACTGGGCCGGGTCCTTGGCCATGCCGAGCACGCTGCCGATCAGGGGCA
>Ga0255097_1000727_pt1 | contig 12789 bp, 13 predicted proteins | sample Colum_Atlam_RepB_2_FD_188436 | JGI IMG/M metagenome (GOLD analysis project Ga0255097, IMG submission 188436) | Freshwater microbial communities from Columbia River, Oregon, United States - Colum_Atlam_RepB_8d | ecosystem: Environmental > Aquatic > Freshwater > River | place: USA: Oregon...
ACCTTTGGACAATGGTAACCGGCACGCGCCCGGCCCATGATGGCGGGCAAGGAGGAGCCATGGATCACGACCGCATCCCTGAAATCGCGCTTGGCTGGCATCGTGCCGGGCGCAAGGCCGCTTTGGCGACCGTGGTGGAAACCTGGGGCTCTGCCCCGCGCCAGCCCGGCAGCCAATTGGCGATCTCGGGCGATGGGCAGATCATGGGATCCGTCTCGGGCGGTTGTGTCGAGGGCGCGGTGGTGACCGAGGCCTTGGAGGCCCTGATCGATGGCCAGCCGCGCCTCCTGACTTTTGGGGTCAGCGATGAGACGGCTTTTGCCGTGGGTCTGGCCTGTGGCGGCACGATCCGGGTGCTGGTGGAGCCTGTGGGCAGCGCCCTGCCCGAAACCATGCTGGCCGATCTGGTCGCCGCGCGGGCGGCCAAACACCCGGTCGTCTATGCGGTTCACCCCGAAACCGGGGTGCGTGCGCTCTATCGTCCCGGACAGGACCAAGCCGCCGATCTGCGACTGCGCTCGGACAAGGCCGGGATCGAGGAAGACGGCCGCTTTATCGCACCCCACAATCCTCCTCTGCGGCTGATCGTGGTCGGTGCCGTGCATATCGCCCAGCCTTTGGTCACCATCGCCCGCGCCTGCGGCTATGCCCCGACGCTGATTGACCCGCGCGACACCTTTGGCGCCGCAGACCGCTTTCCCGGTGAAACCGTGTTGGATGATTGGCCGGATGAGGCGCTTGCCGCGCTTGTCCCCGATGCCCGTACCGCGATTGTCACGCTGACCCATGATCCGAAACTGGACGATCCGGCCATTCGCCTCGCCATCCGGTCGCCCGCCTTTTACCTTGGCTGCCTGGGATCGAAAAAGACCCATGCCAAGCGGGTGGAACGGCTGCAGGCCGCAGGCTTTAGCGTCGAGGAAATCAGCCGTATTCACGCCCCGGTGGGCCTCGACATTGGCGCCAAGACCCCGGCCGAAATTGCTGTGTCGATTATGGGCCAGATCACCGCCACCTTGCGGCTTGGCGCATGAGGTTCGGGCGCGTTCCTTTGTCTGAGGCACAAGGTGCGATCCTTGCCCATTCGCACGGGCCGTCCGGTTTGCGCAAAGGCCGGGTGCTGACGGCCGAGGATATTGCAGCACTGGCCGCAGAAGGCGTAACTGAAATTACGGTCGCACAGCTTGACCCCGGCGATCTGGATGAAAACACCGCCGCCGCCCGGCTGGCCGCCGCCTTGGTGCCAACCCCCGCCGGCCAAGCGCTGACCGTGACGCCCGCCTTTACCGGGCGGGTCAATCTGAATGCGACCGGGCCGGGGGTGGTCAGACTGGATGCTGCCGCCATCCACGCGCTGAACCGCGTCGATCCTGCCATCACCTTTGCAACCCTGCCCGACCTTGCCCGCGTGACCAAAGGCACGCTGGTCGGCACCGTCAAGATCATCAGCTATGCCGTCGCAGGGGCTGCACTAGAGCAGGCCGCCACCCTCGCCCAGGCGGCGATCCGGGTGCAGCCTGTCACCTCACGCGATGCCGGGCTTCTCTTGACCACGGTGCCAGGGCAAGACCCCAAGCTGAACGCCAAGGCCGCCCGCGTCATCTCGGCCCGGCTGGCTGCTTTGGGCATGACCCTTGCCGCCTGCCGCGAGGTGCCCCATGTGGAGGCCGCCATCGCAGAGGCCCTGCCGCAGCTGCCCGGTGACATGGCGCTGATCCTGACGGGCAGCGCCACCTCTGACCTGCATGATACCGCGCCCGAGGCCCTGCGCCGCGCTGGCGGCACGGTTTGCCGGTTTGGCATGCCGGTTGATCCCGGCAACCTGCTGTTCTTGGGGGATTTGCAGGGCCGCCCGGTGATCGGCTTGCCCGGCTGCGCCCGGTCGCCCGCCCTGAACGGCGCTGATTGGGTGTTGGAACGGCTGGCTTGTGGTCTGACCGTCAGCGCCAATGACATTGCCGCGATGGGCGTTGGCGGACTTTTGAAGGAAATTCCCCAGCGTCCACAGCGACGCGAGCCGGACTGACACCCCCCGAACCGCTGGCGCAACGGCAGCAAAAAGGGGCCTTACGGCCCCTGATCGTCGATCATTTGGTATGGTTTGCGCCTTACTTCGGCGAAACCATCATCACCATCTGGCGGCCTTCCAGCTTGGGCATGGATTCGATCTTGCCCGCTTCGCCAACATCCGAAGCCACCCGGTTCAAAAGCTCAAGGCCCAGTTCCTGGTGCGCCATTTCGCGGCCACGGAAGCGAAGCGTAACCTTCACCTTGTCACCTTCGCCAAGGAATTTCAGCACCGAGCGCATCTTCACGTCATAGTCATGCGTGTCGGTGCCGGGGCGGAACTTGATTTCTTTGATCTCGATGATGTGCTGCTTCTTGCGGGCCTCGGCCTCGCGCTTCTGCGTCTCATACTTGAACTTGCCGAAGTCCATGATCTTGCAGACCGGCGGCTCGGCGTTCGGCGAGATTTCGACCAGATCCAGCCCCGCTTCTTCGGCCATGGCCATGGCACGGGCGGGCGTCACCACCCCGACATTCTCGCCATCCGCCCCAATCAGGCGGATTTCCGGGGACCGGATGCGGTCATTGATGCGCGGTCCGGTTTCGCGTTGCGGCGGGGCATTGTGTGGGCGGCGGGCTATGGCAGTGGTCCTTGTTCAGTTGAAATCTGCGTCCGCAATCTATGCGCTGCGCGCGCTACCTTCAACCGGAAAACAGTCGTGCATAGAAACACGACGAACAAACCGACCAGCCGCGTTGCGGCACCGCCTCAGGCGCGCCCTTTTCAACACCGGTCGATTCTGTCATACCCCGATCATCTGAGTGTTTCGGTCATGGGAGTAAATAACATGAACAAGAACGTCCTTCTCGGCCTCGTGCTGATCGCTGCTGCAGCCGGTGGCTACTACCAGTTCAGCTACAAGCCCGCGCAGGAAGCTGCCGCTGCTGCGGCTGTCGCCGCCGAAGCTGCCGCTGCTGAAGCCAAAGCTGCCGAAGAAGCCGCCGCCAAGGCCGCTGAAGAAGCTGCTGCTGCCGCCGCTGCTGAGGCAGCTGCCGCTGCAGAAGCTGCCGCCACCGCTGCGGCCGAGGCTGCTGCCGTTCTGGACCCGGCTGCCTTCGACGCCGTCAAAGTCAACGCGTTGATCGACGCCTCGGCGCTCGACGCCGCGACCAAGACCACCCTGAAGGCCGGCGTTGACGCCGCTGCCGCCGATGCAACCAAGGTTGCTGGCGCCATCGCCGCTGTCAAAGCCGCCCTTGGCATGTAATCGCCTGAAAAGGTGAAATAAAAACCGCCGCGGAACAATCCGCGGCGGTTTTTTCATGTCCGAAGGAGCGGCCGTTAGATGCCGTCGCCGACAAAGGCCTTTTCCACAACGAATTGCTTGGGGTCAGAGTTTGCCCCCTCAACCAGCCCGAAGCTTTCCAAAATAGCCTTCACATCGACGTTGAACGCCAGCGACCCGCAAACCATGGCACGGTCTTCTTCAGGGTTCATCTTCGGCAGGCCAAGATCTTCAAACACCTTGCCCGACACCAGATTGTCGGTGACGCGGCCCATGTGATGGAAGGCTTCGCGGGTGGTGGTCGGATAGTATTTCAGCTTGTCGCCCACCATCTCGCCGATCAAGGGATCGTCGCGCAGGCTTTCAACCAGCTGGCGGCCGTATTCCAACTCTGCCACTTCGCGGCAGGTGTGCATCATGATGACCTGTTCGTATTTCTCATAGGTCTCCGGCTCGCGCAGCAGGCTGGCGAAGGGGGCAAAGCCGGTGCCGGTCGACAGAAAGTAAATCCGTTTGCCGGGCAACAGCGCATCATGCACCAGCGTTCCGACGGGTTTCGGGCGCAGGATAATTTCATCGCCCACCTTGATGTGCTGCAACCGGCTGGTCAGCGGGCCATCCGGCACCTTGATCGAATAGAACTCCAGCTCCTCGTCCCAAGCGGGCGAAGCGATGGAATAGGCGCGCAGCAAAGGCTTACCAGTCTCGCCCAGCAGGCCAATCATCACAAACTCCCCCGAACGGAAGCGCAAGGATTGCGGCCGCGTCACACGGAAGGAAAACAGCCGGTCCGTCCAGTGTTTCACTTGGGTGACGGTCTGGGCGTCGGGCAGATGCGGCTTGGCGGCGGCAGGGGCAGGAGCGTTCATCTCGGTCACTTCGGTCATGGGGTGGTTGCCCGGCGTCTGAACCGGTCCTCGTTCAATAGCTTTGATTTGGGTCGGTGAAAAGCAAACCCGCGCACCGGGCGCGGATTTGTCACGCTTGCAGATTTAGGCCTTGAGTCGGGCCTGATAGTCATGCGCCCGCCAATTGGCCCGGTTCAGCCATTGCGCTTCGGGTTGGCGGGCGGCCATTTCATCGGGGATTTCGACCGCATCAAAGCCGACGCGGCGGGCCATCGGGTATTGATCGGCAATGATCGGCCCCACGGCGCGCAATTCGCCAGTGTAGCCCAGCATCCGCAACCGGCGGCCAATGGTAAAGCCACGCCCGTCGCTAAAGGCCGGCACATGCACGCGGATCAGCGTCAGGCCCGCAAGGTCCAGCGCCGCCGGATCATCCGTATGGGCCAGATCGGCCACGCCCGAGCTGGGCAATTCGGGCAGAGGCGAGAAGCCCTTATCGGTCACAAGAACGCTCATAGCGCGTTGTCCTTTGTCGTTCGCACGGGCTTGCCGCCCACGAAATGGATGCCACATTCGGTTTTCGCGCTGCCGCGCCACCGACCTGCACGCGGGTCTTCGCCGGGCTTCACGGGGCTGGTGCAAGGGGCGCACCCGATCGAGGGATAGCCTTTGGCGACCAGTGGGTGCCGCGGCAGGTTGTTGTTGACGATATACTCTTCAAGGTCTTCCCGGCCCCAATGGGCCAAGGGATTCACCTTGATCCGAAAATCGCCTTCGTTTTCAAAGAAGTCGATGGTGCCCCGGTCAGCGTTCTGGAACCGCTTGCGGCCCGAGATCCAGCCGTCAAAGCCCGACAGCGCGCGCTCCAAGGGTTCCACTTTGCGCACGTTGCAGCAGGCATCGGTCGAAAACTGGTGCAGCGTGCCGTCCGGGTCTTCGAAATCGGTGCGGGTCTTGCGGGCGCGAATGGTGCGGATGTCGCAGAGCGGCAGCTTCTCGGCCAGCTCGCGCTGATAATCGAGCGTTTCTTGAAACAGCATCCGCGTGTCGACAAAGATCACCGGGGTTTCGGGCGCGATGACCGAAACCAGATGCAACAGCACCACCGATTCCGCCCCGAAGGACGACACCAGGGCAACCTGCCCCAGTTCGGGATCTTTCAGCGCATGCTCCAAGACGGCCGTCGCGGAATGGTGACGATAGCGCGCATTCAGCGCCGCCACCCGATCTGCAACCGGAGCCTGTTCCACCTTAAGCAGCATCTCGCTCACCCGCCTCGTAAAGCGCCGTTTTGAACGGGCCAACCCCGACGCGGCGATAGGCCTGAAGGAAGGTTTCTTCGGGGCTTTGACGCAGATCGAGATAGGCCAGCACGATGCGTTCAATGGCAGGCACAACCTGATCATAGGCAAAGCCCGGACCGGTCTTTTCGCCGATGGTCGCATCCTCGGATCCGTCGCCACCCAAGGTGATCTGATAGTTTTCCACCCCGGCCCGGTCGAGGCCCAGAATACCGATGTGGCCCACATGGTGATGCCCGCAGGCATTGATGCAGCCCGAGATTTTGATTTTCAGCGGGCCAATATCATGTTCCAGCTTCAAGTCATTGAAGCGGGTGGCGATTTCCTGCGCGACAGGGATCGCGCGGGCGGTGGCCAGCGCGCAATAATCCATACCGGGGCACGCGATGATGTCGGAAATCAACCCGACATTGGCCGTGCCCAGCCCGGCCTTGACCAAGGCGGCATGCACCGCCGGCAGGTCGGATTTGTGGACATGCGGCAAGATCACGTTCTGCTCGTGGCTGATGCGCAGATCGGCGTGGCCATAGGTTTCCGCCAGATCGGCCAAAAGCCGCATCTGATCCGAGGTCGCATCGCCCGGCGTCTGGCCATGGGCTTTGATCGACACCGTGACAATGGCGTATTGGTCGTTGCGGTGTTGGGCCAGATTGGTATCGGCCCAAGCACGGAACACCGGATCCGCCTTGTAGAACGCGTCATAAGCCGCGGTCGGGGCATCGCGGAACGCCGGAAGCGCAAAGGCCTCGCGGATATCGGCCAGAAGTTTCTGGTCATTGCCGCCGAACAGCGGCTTCAATTCGGCAAAACGCTCTTCGACCATGCGGGTGATCTCGGCCTTGCCGGTTTCATGCAGCGTGATCTTGATGCGGGCCTTGTATTTGTTGTCGCGGCGGCCGAGCACGTTATAGACCGACAGCACCGCCTCGACGTAAGGCAGCAGATCTTCGACGGGCAGGAAGTCGCGCACCACCATGCCGACCATGGGCGTGCGGCCAAGGCCACCGCCAACGATCACCTCGAACCCGACCTCGCCCGCAGCGTTCTTGACCATACGCAGACCAATGTCATGCGCCTTGGTCACGGCGCGGTCATTCGGGGCGCCCGTGATGGCGATTTTGAACTTGCGCGGCAGGAATTGGAATTCCGGATGGTCGGTGGACCATTGGCGCAACAATTCGGCATAGGGACGCGGGTCTTCGATCTCATCCGCTGCGGCACCGGCGAAATGGTCGGCCGTGACGTTGCGTACGCAGTTGCCAGAGGTCTGGATCGCATGCATTTCAACATCGGCCAGCGCGGTCAAAATCGCCGGAACATCCGGCAGTTTCGGCCAGTTGAACTGAATGTTCTGCCGGGTGGTGAAGTGGCCATAGCCCTTGTCCCAGGTGTCAGCGATCAGCGCCAACTGCCGCATCTGACGCGGGCTGATGGTGCCATAGGGAATGGCCACCCGCAGCATATAGGCGTGCAATTGCAGATAAAGCCCGTTCATCAGGCGCAGCGGGCGGAACTCGTCTTCGGTCAGCGAGCCATCCAGACGCCGCTCCACCTGATCGGTGAACTGGGCCACACGGGCGCGGACAAAGGCCTCGTCAAAGTCGGAATAGGAATACATGGCGGGCCTCAGAGCGCGTGGTCGGCTTGTTTGCCGTGATTATAGTTAGACGGGCCACGGGTGCGGAAGGCCTCGCGGAAGTGGGTGGGTTCGGGGCCATTGGCACCGGCTTTGGCATCGGCCAGATAGGCACCGACAATCACCAGCTTTTGCGCCGCCGCATCCAGCAGGCGCAATTGGGCATGGGCCTCATCCTCAAGGAATTCGGCCTCGTGGTGAAACGGCGTCCAGCGGTCATCGGCGGTGAAGTAAACCACATCGCCTTCGCGCAGACGGTTCGCGGTGATAACCTTGGGGGTAAAGCGGCTCATGCTGTGGCCTCGGGCTGATGCTGGATTACTGTCCCGAATATAGGACATTTTCCTATATCCGCGCCAGTGACCCTTGCCAATAAGGATATTTGTTCCGATATTGCGCCGCGTCGGAACGGAGTTCCGCCAAAACGGGGTTCATGCGAATGTCAGACCGGATCGACGAACTTGACCGGAAAATCCTTGCCGAGTTGCAGGCCGATGCCAGCCAATCGCTGGACGAAATCGCCCGCAAGGTGGGCAGCTCTAAGACCCCGGTTTGGAACCGCATCCGGCGGATGAAAGAGACCGGCCTTATCACCCGGCAGACCGCCATTCTGGACCCCGAGGCCTTGGGGCTGGAGGCGTGCTTTTTTGTCCTCGTGCGCACCTCCGAGCATGAGGCTGATTGGCAGCACCGCTTTCTGGACGTCTTGCGCCGCCGACCCGAAGTGTTGGAAGCGCATCGGCTGGCGGGCGATATCGACTACATTCTGAAGGTGCGGGTCAAAAATGCCCGCGCCTATGACACTTTCTATCAGGCGCTGATTTCCGAGGTGAAGATTCACAACGTGACAGCGCTTCTGAGCATGGAAGAAATCAAATCCACCACGGTGCTGCCGCTCTGACAGCCCTGCCCCGCAATCGGAAAAGGCCCCGGAATGATCCGGGGCCTTTGTGATTTGCGGCCCAGCGCCGAGTTAGTTTGCCGCAGAGCGCAGCAAGGGCGTGATGACCCGCACCGCAACGCGGCGGTTGCGGCGTTCATCGTCTTGGGTGTCGATCAGCAACTCGCTTTCGCCATAGCCCTGCACGACCATGTTTTCCGGCGGAATGTCGAAATATTCCGTCAGGGCCAGCGCCACCGATTCCGCCCGGCGATCAGACAGCGCAAGGTTCATCGCAGCCTTGCCGGTCGCGTCGGTATGGCCTTCGATCAGGAACATCTCGCCGGGGTTTTCGTCGAGCAGATCCTGCATCAAGGTGCCAAGATCGGCCAAAGACTCTGCCTCGGCGGCCTTGATCGCGGATGAACCACTGTCGAAGGTGACATTGCCCGCATCAATCGTCGCGGCCAGCGCCCGCACTTCGGGAATCTCGCGCACTTGACGCAGGCTAAAGGTGCGGCCGGCCTTGGCCGCCTCGCGGGCGGCGAGTTTGGCCTTCAGCGCGGCGTTTTCGTCTTGCAACGAAATCGTCACCCGGTCGCGGCGCGGGCGCGGCAGATCGCGCAGGTCTACCGGGTCTTCATAGGCCAGATCGTCGATCAGCACCATTTCGCGGCCCAAATGGTCATAGGTGGCCCGGCGCAGTACCCGGCCCGTGGCATCACGGATCGTCACCACCTGACTGCCATCGCCGCGTTCAACGATGGTCCGGGTCGAGCCATCGCGGAAGGTTTCGGTCCGCACCGTGGAACCGGGGCGGCGCAGCACGGTGTCATCATCCTTGTAGACCGAATAGGTGCCATCGGGGTTCAAAACCACAACGCGGTCGCCGGTGTTCGACACCACCTGCCGGTCGCGCTGGTCATTCGCGCTTTTGATGATCGAACCGACCGCCAACGCGGCAAGGGCCACAAGGCCAACCTTTTCCAGATTGGACAGCCGGTTTTTCTTGCCCGGCGCGACCTGCACAGGGACAGCTGCGAATTCCTGCGCCGAACTGCGGGTTTCCGCCGCGGTCAGAACCGTGGTGACGCTGTCCACCGCCTCGGGCGAGATTGGCGTCTCGGCCACGGGCGCGGGGGCTGCAGGCGCGTCGGTTGTCCCGGCCTCGGGTGCCGCGGCCAAGGTGCTTGCGGCTTCCAGCGCGCTGGGGTCAAGGGCGTCAGGCTCGGTCAGAATTTCGGTCAGCGTCTCGACCTCGGTTTCCGACGCCACCGGCGCCTCGACCGGCACCGCCTCGGGATCGACCGGCGGTTCTTCGGTCGCCAGACCAGCAGAGGGGTCTACAATCTCGCCCGCACTGTCGACCGCGATCTCTTCTTGGGCGGCTTCCAGCGCCTCGGCCTCGGCGGCAAGCTCCTCGGGCGTCTTTTCGATCACAACCGGGGCGTCTGCAGAGGTCGCCGCGTCTTCCGTCACCGCTTCATCGGTGGCCGGTTCCTCCGTTGCGGCTTCGTCGGTCACGGGCTCTTCGGTGACGGTTTCGTCCGTAGCGGGTTCTTCCGTGACGACCTCATCGGTTGCGGGCTCCTCGATCACAGCCTCTTCGGTCGTGGGCTCTTCGGTGACCGCTTCGTCCGTGGCAGGTTCTTCCGTCACGACCTCATCAGTCGCAGGCTCTTCTGTCAAAGCCTCGTCGGCCACAGGCTCCTCGGTCACCGCTTCGTCGGTGGCAGGTTCTTCCGTCACCGCTTCGTCAGTGACCGCAGGCTCTTCCTCGGTCGGCAGGATCAGCACGGGTTCGTCAGTCGCGGCATCAGCTGCAACTGCGGCTTCGGCAGCAGCTTGTTCCTCGGCGGCCGCCTGAGCGTCAGCTTCGGCTTGCGCGTCTGCAGCGGCCTGTGCCTCGGCTTGGGCCTGTGCCTCGGCTTGAGCTTGAGCCTCGGCTTCGGCCTGCGCGGCGGCATCTGCGGCAGCTTGCGCCTCCGCTTCGGCTGCGGCGGCGGCTTCGGCCTGTGCCTGCGCTTCGGCATCAGCGGCCGCCTGTGCTTCTGCTGCAGCTTGCGCTTCCGCCTCGGCCTGCGCGGCAGCTTCAGCTTCGGCCTGAGCCTGAGCTTCAGCCTGAGCCTGCGCTTCAGCTTCCGCGGCCGCTTGCGCTTCGGCGGCGGCTTGCGCTTCGGCCTCTGCGGCAGCCTGTGCCTCGGCAGCAGCCTGCGCCTCCGCCTCGGCGGCCGCCGCAGCGGCAGCATCATCCGTGGCGCCGGTCATATAATCATCAAGGTTGCACCCGCCGCCGCCCGAAGGATCGCACAAGATGGTGCCATCATCCGCAACCACAGCGCCATTTTCATTCAGGCTTTGGGCCTGCGCGGGCCAGCTGTGCATCGGAGCCAGCGCAATGGACAAAGCGGCGGTAGAGCTGAGCAAACGTCTCATATAAATTCCTTTCAGGCGGGGATACCTCGCCAAGCGATTCCTTAACGCCCAGTCTGCAAGACCGGTTGCACGCAAGGAACCCGATTTTCTGTCGATAAGCGATAACAAGCTGAAGTTTAAGCAGTGTTATCGACCATCAAACGCATCAACCGGGCCTTTTCGCCGCCGTCGCCGGGGGATGAAATCACTTGGCCCAGCGCCGCCAGCGAAGCCACAGAATGCCCTGCGCGAAAGCTGTCGACATGAGGCAGCATGGCCCGGATACCGGCGGCTTTCGGGGCAAACCCCTCCCAGCGCAACAGGGGGTTCAGCCAGATCAGACGCCGACAGGACAAATGCAGCCGCTCGATTTCTTTCGACAGCATCCCGGCATCGTCGCGGTCCAACCCATCGGTGATCAACAAAACCACCGCCCCCTGCCCCAAAACCCGCCGCGACCAATCGCGGTTGAAGGCGGCCAGCGAGGCCCCGATCCGCGTGCCGCCCGACCAGTCCTGCGCCTCGGCCCCGGCCTGCGCCAAGGCGGCATCCACATCCCGGGCGCGCAAATGCCGGGTGATGTTGGTCAGCCTTGTGCCAAAGGTAAAGCCATGCACCCGCGCCCAGCCGGATCCGCGCTGATGCATGACGGCATGCAGAAAATGCAGCACCATGCGGGAATATTGGCTCATCGACCCCGAGATATCACAGATCACCACAAGATTGGGCCAGCGGATGCGGCGCCGTTGCAACCGCAGTTCCATCACCTCGCCCCCTTGCCGCAGCGCGGCCCGGATCGTGGCGCGCGGATCAATGCGCTGGCCCTGCCCTGCGGGTTTCATCCGCCGCGAGGTCAAGGGCTGCACCGGCAGAGACAGCCGCGCGATCATCCGTTTGGCCTCGGCGATTTCCTCGACCGACATCTGCTCAAAATCCAGCGTCTTCAGCCGTTCTTCGGCCGATTGCGTGGCCGTGGCGTCCATCTCGATCTGGGGCGCGTCTTCCTCCAGCCCCGGCGGCAAAGGCGGCGGTTCGGGGCGGCTGTCGCCCAAAAGCGCCTGCGCGGCCCGCTTTTCGGCCGCCTCGGCACGGCGGTCTTCCTGCACGCCCTTCAGGCTGGGCAGCATGAAAGACATCATATGTTCCAAAAACTGCGGGTCGCGCCAGTAAAGCCGGAAACATTGGTGGAAAATCATACGCTGCTCGGGCCGGCTGACAAAAACGGCATGCAACGTCCAATAAAAATCCTCGCGCTCGGTAAAACCCACGGCCGCGACCGCGCGGATGGCATCAGCCACCCGGCCCGGCCCGACCGGCAGGCCCGCCCGGCGCAAGGCACGCGCAAAATGGGCGATGTTTTCGGACAGGCGCCCGGTTTCCGGCAACGCCCCGCTCATCGTCGGGCCACAGATGCGTATTTGCGCCAAGATGAAACGGCAAAGTTCATGCCAAGGCCTTCTTCACCTCGTTCAGGATCTTCGTGGCCTCCAGCCCGTTCAGTTTTTGAATATCATCTTGATACTTCAGGATGGCGCCCAAGGTATCGGCAATCACCTCGGGGGACAGGGCGATGACATCCAGCGCCAGCAGGCATTTCGCCCAGTCGATGGTTTCAGCCACGCCGGGGCGCTTGAACAGATCCGCCCCGCGCAGCGCCTGCACAAAGGCGACCACCTCGCGCGTCAGGGCTGCGGACGCCTCTGGCACACGGGATTTCAAGATCGCCAACTCGCGGTCAAAGGCCGGGTAATCAACCCAATGGTAAAGACAGCGCCGCTTCAGCGCATCATGCACCTCGCGCGTGCGGTTGGATGTCAGGATCACGATCGGTGGCTCGGGGGCCTTGATGGTGCCCAGTTCGGGGATCGTCACCTGAAAATCCGACAGGGCCTCCAGAAGGAAGGCTTCAAACGGCTCATCCGCCCGATCCAATTCGTCGATCAACAGCACCGGCGCGCCGCCGGGTTGCGGGCGCATCGCGGCCAGCAAGGGGCGCTCGATCAGGAACTCCTCCGAAAACACCCCCGCCCGGCCCGCCGCTTCGCCGGCCCGAATGGCGATCATCTGGGCGGCAAAATTCCACTCCGACACCGCAGCGGCCGCATCCAACCCCTCATGGCATTGCAGCCGGATCAGCTTGCGCCCCAGCCCTGCGGCCAGAACCTTGGCAATCTCGGTCTTGCCGACCCCTGCCTCACCCTCTAAAAACAATGGCTTACCCAGCTTCAGGCCAAGAAACACCACCGTGGCCAAGGCGCGCGACCCGACATAGCCCTGCCCCTCTAACAGCGCCTCAACCGCATCAATCGAGCCGGGCAGAACGGTCATAACAGGGCCTCCCTCAAAGCCCGCCCACGTTGGCCGCCCCGCCCCGCGCGGTCAAGCACGGCCAATGTCGCATACGACCAAGGAAGGG
>Ga0255097_1000729_pt1 | contig 12774 bp, 11 predicted proteins | sample Colum_Atlam_RepB_2_FD_188436 | JGI IMG/M metagenome (GOLD analysis project Ga0255097, IMG submission 188436) | Freshwater microbial communities from Columbia River, Oregon, United States - Colum_Atlam_RepB_8d | ecosystem: Environmental > Aquatic > Freshwater > River | place: USA: Oregon...
AACAGCTTCTGCAGCGTACCCAGGGTGTCGCGCACCGAGCTGGCCGAGGGAAACGGACCGATGTAGCGATCCTGGCCGATCTTGGCGCCACGGTAGTAGGCGATGCGCGGGAAGCGGTGGGCGGTGAAGCGGACGTAGGGATAGCTCTTGTCGTCGCGGTACGAGATGTTGTACCGCGGCGACTGCTCCTTGATCAGGTTGTTTTCCAGCAGCAGCGCCTCGTCCTCGGTGCGGGTGACCGTCACCTCGATCCGGCGGATCTGCGACACCATGCTCTCGATGCGCGGATTGCCGCTGGCGCGCAGGAAGTAGCTGCCGACGCGCTTCTTCAGGTTGCGCGCCTTGCCCACGTACAGCAGCTCCCCCTCCGCGCCGTACATGCGGTAGACACCCGGCTGGGTGGTGAGCTGCGAGAGGAAACTGCGGGAGTCGAAGGACTCCGTCTGGGGCTTCATGCCCCTATTTTAAGGCCTCAGCCCCCGGCGGCGGGCTCGGAGGACTTCTCGTCCAGCAGGCCATAGCGCATCGCCATGCGGGTCAGCTCCACGTCGTTGGTGACGTTCAGCTTCTCGAACAGGCGGTAGCGGTAGGTGCTGACCGTCTTGGGCGACAGGTGCAGCCGGTCGGAGATTTCCTGGGTGGAGTAACCCTTGGTCACCATCAGCATGACCTGGGTCTCGCGCTGGGACAGCTGCTCGAAGGGCGAACCGCCGTTGTTGCCCTTGACCAGGGAGGCCGCCAGGTTGCCGGCGACATCGGCGGCCACGTAGTGCCCCCCGGTATTGACTCGGCGAATGGCCGCCACGACCTCGTCCGCCGCCGAGTCCTTGCTGATGTAGCCGGCGGCACCGGCTGCCAGCATGCGGCTGGGGTATGGCTCCTCCAGATGCATGGACACCACGATCACACGGGCGGCCGGCAGCTTCTGCAGCAGGCGCCGGGTGGCCTCCAGGCCGCCGATGCCGGGCATGTTGATGTCCATCAGGACCACGTCCGGGGTATGGCTGCGCAGCAGGTCCAGGGCTTCCTCGCCGCTGGAGGCTTCGGCGATGACCTCCATGTCCGGCACCTCCTGCAGCACGCGCTTGAGGCCCGCCCGAACCAGGCGATGGTCGTCCACCAGCATGATCTTGATCATGAAACCCTCCGTATGCCGCCATTCTAGGCGAAAAACGCCGCCCGCCCCCCGGCGCGGGCAGGCAAACGTAACAAAACGGTCAGACGAGCGTCACATCAGCCGCCTAGGCTCAGGCCGGTTTATCCCAGCCACTACCCCCAAGCCAAGGAACGCCAGCGCATGAGTCACCATGACCATGACGACGATGTCGTCACCAATACCTCCGCCAACCCCCACATCATGGAGATCGCGGAGGCGCGCTTTACCCGTCGCCAGACGCTGTTCGGTGGTCTCTCCGCGACCACCGCTGCGCTGTTCGGCAGCCTGAGCCTCGCCGGCTGCGATGACGACGACAACGAACCTGCCACCCCCCCGGCCGAGGAGCCGATTCCGACGCCGAAGCTGAGCTTCGTGCCCGTGCCCAAGAGCACGGCGGACGTGCTCACGGTACCGGATGGCTACACCGCCCAGGTGCTGTACTCGCTGGGTGATCCGATCAAGGAAGGCGTCCCGGCCTGGGCCGACAACGGCAGCGAGACGGGCGCCTCCTACGTGGACCGCGCCGGCGACCATCACGACGGCATGTATTTCTTCGGCCTGGCCGCCACCGGCACCGCACCCGATCCGAAGTCCTCCGATCGCGGCATCCTGTGCATGAACCACGAGGCGCTGACGACGACCTACCTGCATGCCGCCGGCGAAACCCGCGTCAGCGGCAAGCGCACGGTGCCCGACGAGTGCATCAAGGAAATGAATGCCCACGGCGTTTCCGTGATCGAGGTCAAGAAGAACGCGGCAGGCAAGTTCGCGGTGAACAAGGGCAGCCTCAACCGCCGCATCACCACCTTCACCGAGATGGAGTTGTCGGGCCCGGTGCGCGGCGACTCGCAGGTCGTGACCAAGTTCTCGACCAACGGCACCAAGACCCGCGGCACGGTCAACAATTGCGCCAACGGCTACACGCCCTGGGGCACCTACCTGACCTGCGAGGAGAACTGGGCCGGCTACTTCGCCCGCGCGGCCGATGACAACTCCAAGCGCACCGGCGATATCGCCAAGCAGGCCACCTCGCTGGCCCGCTACGGCAATGCCCAGGGCGCGGCCGGCCGCCACCTCTGGGAAACGGCGGGTGCGGACGACCAGTTCGCCCGCTGGATCACCGGCGTGACCGGCGATGCCGCCACCGCCGACTACCGCAACGTGATCAACACCTTCGGCTTCGTGGTCGAGATCGATCCCTACGACACGACCAAGACGCCGAAGAAGCGCACCGCGCTGGGCCGCTTCGCCCACGAAGGCTGCTGGCCCGGTCCGGTCAAGGCCGGCAAGCCGGTCGTGTTCTACATGGGCGACGACAACCGCGGCGACTACATCTACAAGTTCGTCTCCACCGCGAACTGGGATCCGGCGGACGCCAACAAGGCCGACCGCATGGCGGTGGGCGACAAGTACATGGACAGCGGCAAGCTGTACGTCGCGAAGTTCAATGCCAACGGCACCGGCGAGTGGGTGGAACTGACGTTCGACAAGAACGGCCTGAACGCCGCCAGCCCCAACTACCCCTTTGCCAACCAGGCGGACGTCTGCCTCAACTCCCGCCTGGCGGGCGACGCGGTGGGTGCCACCAAGATGGACCGTCCGGAGTGGGGCGCGGTGAACCCGATCAATGGCGAGGTCTACCTGACCCTCACCAACAACTCCAACCGCGGTTCCGCCTCGCAGCCGGTCAACGCCGCCAACCCGCGCAACTACGACGCCGATACCGGCAGCACCAGCAGCAGCCTCAACGGCAATGTCAACGGCCACATCATCCGCTGGCACGAGGACGGCGACAGCCCGGCGGCCACGACCTTCGAATGGGACATCTACCTGTTCGGTTCGCGTTCCACCTATCCCGCCGACGTCAACCTCTCCAACCTCGGCGCCAACAATGACCTGTCCAGCCCCGACGGCCTGTGGTTCGACCCGCGCGGCGTGCTGTGGATCCAGACCGACGACGGCGCCTACACCGACACAACCAACTGCATGATGCTGGCGGCTGCGCCCGGTGCCGTGGGCGATGGCGGCGACATCACCGTGGCGGGCCAGACGACCTACAAGGGCAAGAACCCCACGTCCAATGACCTGCGCCGCTTCCTGGTGGGTCCGAGGGACTGCGAGATCACCGGCATCGCCATGACGCCGGATGGCAAGACCATGTTCGTCAACATCCAGCACCCGGGCGAGAGCGGCTCCCTCGCAGCCCCGCTCAGCCACTGGCCGGACGGCGGCGTCACCCGCCCGCGTTCGTCAACGGTCGTGGTCACCCGCGACGACGGCGGCGTCATCGGCATCTGAAGCTTCCCGCTGTACTCTTGAGCCATTCGGCCCGCGCAAGCGGGCCGTTTTCTTTCCGGCTCCCGGAGAGCGGCTAGCCTTCTTCCGGGGCGATGCGCTCGCGCGAGCGGATGCCGGCACGCACATGATCGGGGATGGGCGCGGGCTTCTGCCGGGTATAGTCGAACCACACCAGCGTACCGCGCGTGACAGCCACCAGCTTCTCGCCGACGAACATGCCGGCTTCGGTCTTCATGCTGGAGCGGCCCAGGCGCGCGATGCGGAAACCGGCATCGACCACCGAGGGGTGATGCAGTTGTGCGACGAAGTCGCAGCCGAGATTGGCCAGGATCAGTCCCTCTTCCTTCCAGAAGCGCGGGTTGCCGCGGCTGAACATCTCGAAGTAGTCCAGGCGCACGGACTCGTCGAAGACGAAGAAGTTGGTGTTGTTGACGTGACCCAGTGCGTCCAGGTCACCCCAGCGGGTGGGAATCTGGAGGAAGTGGCCGTAGTCGCTGCGCTGTGGGGTGCTCATGGAAAGACTCCGGAAGGTGTCCCGGATTCTGCCCTGCCGCACAGGGAAATGGGGGTTATCGGCGCCAGAACGGCTTGCGCTTCTGCTCCAGCCCCGCCAGCCGCAGCTGGGCCAGATGCAGGATCTCGCGCTTGCGCGGATCGCTGGCGTAGGGCCACTCGGAGATCTCGTCCATGCTGCGATGGCAGCCCACGCAGACGTGCTGCGGATCCAGCCGGCAGATGCCCACGCAGGGCGACTCGATCTCGTCGTCCTCGTCCATGGTCAATGGGCCGGCGCCTGCCAGCGCAGGCTGCGGATCACGGCCTCGAAGTCGCGGCGCAGCCGGGGGAAATCATCGACCGGTGCCGACCCCACCAGCAGCAGTCCCTCGTGGCCGCGCACCAGCAGGGCCGCCAGGCTGCGCCGCGGCTCCATCTGGCCGGACAGTTCGATCTCGCGCAGCTCCGCCTCGACGCCGTCCAGGGCCAGGCGCTCGGAATGCACCACGCGATACGCGCGGGCCTGGGCCCTGCCCTGCTCTTCCTTGTAGCGGACATAGCTGTCCAGGCTCGCCGGGCGGCCGCTGGGCTGCGGGCGCATCGGGTCGCTGGCCACCAGGAAGAAGCTGCGCCCGATCAGCTGCCCCTGCTCCGTCGGCAGCGCGAAAAACAGGCTGCCGGGGCTGGAGTCGGCCTGCCAGCCGGCCGGCACGCGCAGTTGCAGGCCCGCCGCCGGCACGTCCACGGCCCGCGGCGGCGGCTGGCGCTGGCAGGCCGCCAGGCCCAGCAGCAAGGCAGCCAGCAGCAGCCTCACTTGGTGAAGCTCATCTCGAAGGCCGGCTTGGGTTCGCCCTTGTCGTCCACATCGGTGGCGATGCCCCCGGCGCCGACGCGATAAGCCGCACCGGTGAAGCGGTTGCCGCGCAGCTCCACCCAGAAGAAGCCATGCGTGTCGCCAACCTGGTAGAAGGCCTCGTTGCGCGCCTCGTCCTGGATGCCGCGGTGCTTGGAGGCGGCACCGGAGAGGATGTGGTGGGTCTTGCCGCAGGCGGCCACCGGCTTGAGCCAGTACAGCTCGTGGTCGTGGCCGTTGAAGAACACGTCCACCTTGTCGCAGATCGTCTGCTCGAGGAAGACCTTGTAGTCGGCACCGCGGCAGCTGGGGCTGATCAGGCCGGCCAGCGCACAGAGGTCCGGCTGGGCTCCGCCCTCGTAGTTGCCGGCATTGCCGTGCATGCCGTTGGACACGTAGGGATGGTGCGCCAGCGCGAACTTCCAGGTCGCCTTGCTCGCCGCCAGCGCCGCCTGCATGTCGGTCTTCTGCTCGGCGATGTAGGTCTCGAGGTTGGCGCCGTTCCAGGCCGGGTTCAGGTCGTTGAAGAAATGGGTGATCGGGCTGGAGTCGAGCACGAACAGCTCCACCACCGGCTTGCTGCTGCCGCGCGGCCACCCCTGCGTGTAGTAGCGCGACGGCATGGTCCACTTCGAGGATTTTGCGGTATAGGCCACTTCGTGGTCGCCGCGCTCGTTGGTGCCGCCGCCGCCCAGGGGCGAGTTGGAGTTGTCGTGGTTGCCCAGGGCCATGAAGAACGGGAAATCGAGGTTCTTGTAAGGCTCCTCGAAGGCGGACTGGAAGATCGGGTCATCGACCGAGTCGGCGCCCTGGTCGTAGATGTTGTCGCCGGCCCCCACGGCAAAGTCGCAGCCGCGCTGGGCGCAGACCTTCTCGACGATCTTGGCCACGTCGCCCGACTCCGGCGGCGCGCCGGAATCACCCAGGACGATGAAGCGGACAACGCCCCCGGAGGAGCCCCCGCCGGAGCCGATCTCGTCGGAGCCGCCCTGACATCCCGCGAGGACCAGTGCAGTAGCAATAAGCAGGCGCTTGAACATGAACCACCCCTCTCCAGGGAGACAGAAAACGGAAAAACCGCGTGCCACCGGAGGGTAGCACGCGGTCTGGTACCGGAAGATGATCGAAGAGGATTACTCGACGATGATCTTGAACTCGACGCGGCGGTTGCTCTCGCGGCCGGCCTCGTTCTCGTTGGAAGCCACCGGCTGGAATTCGCCGTAGCCCTGGGCGGTCATGCGGCTGCTGTCGATGCCGCGGCCGATCAGGTACTGGCGCACCGACTCGGCGCGCTGCTGCGAGAGCAGCAGGTTGAAGGCTTCGGTACCGATGGCGTCGGTGTGGCCGCCGATCTCCACGGCCAGGTTCTTCTGGCTGCTGAGGGTGCGGGCCACGCCGTCGAGGATGCCGCGGGAATCGTCGGTCAGCTCGGCGGAGTTGTTGTGGAACTTGACGCCCTGCAGGGTCATGGTCTGGCCCACCACGCAACCGGCCACGTCCACGGTCAGGCCGCGCTTGGTCTCGGGGCAGCGGTCCGCCACGTCGGGAACGCCGTCGCCATCGGTGTCGGTGCCGGTGCTGGCGACCGGGCAGCCGTTGGTGTTGACCGGGGTGCCCGGAGGCGTACCGGGGCACTGGTCGACGCTGTCGAAGATACCGTCGGCGTCGGTGTCCACGGCGCAGTCGCTGCGGCCGGTGACCGGATCGACCACGGAAATCTCGCACTCGCCCGGCTTGCCGACCGGCTCGCTGCGCTCGGCGAAGAACGGCGTCAGCGGTACCTGCAGGCCGACGTTGAAGCGGTAGTCGATCAGGTAGTCCTCGCCCGAGACCGATTCGTCGTTGTACTGCGCCTGGGCGCGGGCTTCCGTGCGGATGCCCAGGCCGTACCAGGGCAGCGGGAACAGCAGGCCGGCACCGACGTTGAGGCCGCCGTGGACATGGTCGTCGCCGCGCACGTCTTCCTGGATCAGGTTGACGCCCGCCAGCACGAAGGGCTTGAAGCGGGGCACGTACTTCACGCCGGTCTGCGGCTCGCCGTAGTGGTGCACCAGGTCCAGCGACAGGGCCGACTGGTAGTCCTTGTTGCCGTCGATCTCGCGCTCGCGGCCGACATCGAGGAAGCTCAGTTCGAGCGCATTGTTGCTGCCCCAGTCGATCGGCATGCCGATGTTGAGCTGGAAGCCCTGGCCGTCATCGGAATCGCGCGCGCTGTCGCCGATCTCGTAGGAATAGAACGCTCCGACATACGGAATCTCGTAGCCGTCCGTGGTAACCGCGTAAGCCGGGGCGACACTGAACATCGCCAAGGCCGCCGCGCTGATGATCCGCATGCGCATCGCTCTTCCCCTGTTATGAACCGCCGAAAAGAAAAAACCCAAGCACTATCGTAACTTGGAGTGATTATTCGTCGAATATAATGTATTGCCGATGACAGCGGCAACCTTGCCCATGTTATGGGCAATTTCTCCTAGCTACCCCTTCCGGATGGGCCTTTTCCGGCCTCACTCAGGCCAGGGCGCAGTCGCCGATCAGCCGCGGGCCCTGGTAGATGAAGCCGGTATAGATCTGCAGCAGGTCGGCGCCGGCCCGGCGCCGCGCCCGGGCATCCTCGCCCGAGCAGATGCCCCCCACGCCCACCAGCGGGTAGTCCTTGCCGACGCGCGAGCGCAACTGGCGCAGGGTTTCGCAGGCCAGGCTCTCCAGCGGCGCGCCCGACAGGCCGCCCTGCTCCTTCGCCAGCGCTTCCCGTTCCAGCCCCGGGCGCGACAGCGTGGTATTGGTGGCGATCAGGCCGTCGATGCCCAGCTCCACGGCCAGGCGGGCGATATGGTCCAGCTGCGCCGGGCTGACGTCCGGTGCGATCTTCACCAGCAGCGGCGTGTGCTTGCCGTGGCGCTGCGCCAGCTCCCGGTGCGCGGCTTTCAGCGTCTTGAGCAGGGCCTCCAGCTTGGCCTCGTCCTGCAGGTCTCGCAGGTTCTTGGTGTTGGGCGAGGAAATGTTGACCGTGACATAGCTGGCCGCCTGGTAGACCTTGCGCAGGCAGATCAGATAGTCGTCCGCCGCGCGCTCGATCGGCGTGTCCGCGTTCTTGCCGATGTTGATGCCGAGGATGCCTTGGTAGTCGGCCTTGGCCACCTGCCGCAGCAGGTAGTCCACGCCCTTGTTGTTGAAGCCCAGGCGATTGATCAGGGCCTGCTGCTCCACCAGGCGGAACATGCGCGGGCGCGGGTTGCCCGGCTGCGGTCGCGGCGTGACCGTCCCCACCTCGATGAAGCCGAAGCCCAGGCGCGCCCAGGCCTCGATGCATTCGCCGTTCTTGTCCAGTCCGGCCGCCAGGCCCACGCGATTGGGGAAATGCAGGCCGAACAGCTTCACCGGGTCGTCCGGGGCGCGGCCGGCGAAGGGCGCCGTGGCCAGGCGCGGCCAGTGCTTGAAGGAGGCGATCGTCAGCTCGTGCGCGCGTTCGGCATCGAGCTGGAACAGCGCGCTGCGCGCCAGCGAATAGAGCATGGGGACCTGGGACTACGGGGCGTTGAGGGCCGGACGCGCGGGCGGCGCCAGGCGTTGCTTGATGATTCCGGGCAGCGGCAGCACGCGGGCCAGACGGGCCCTCAGGCTGCGGCTCTCTTCGTACAGGCGGTCCTGCGTGAAGGTCACCGGCAGGCGCAGCAGGCCGCGGGCCACGTCGGCGGCCAGCTTCCTCTTGGATTCGTTCTCGTACAGCGAGCCGAAGCTGCCGGCGGCGGCGAACAGCGCGCGCGACAGGTGCAGGTAATCGCGCTTGAGCACCACGCCGGCATGCTGGGTATTGGACATCAGCTGCAGGATCGCCTGGCCGCGGCGGTAGAGGCCGTCGGCCCCTTCGCGCTTCAGCTCCGGGATGAAGTTGCCCAGCGTCAGCGGCCGGATGTTCTTCTTGGCCAGCGTCTCGTCCAGCAGCGCCTTGATCTCCGCGCGGCGCCCGGCATTGGCCTCCGGCTGGGTGCTGACGCGGATCAGCGTGTCCGCCAGCAGGTCGGTGTCGGCGAGGATGGCACCGGCCAGGTAGTCCCAGACCAGGTTCCATTTGCCGTCCAGCGGCACGACATTGCCCCAGTCGATCAGGTGCAGCGAACCGTCCGAGCCGATCATGATGTTGCCCGGGTGCAGGTCGCCGTGCATCTCGCCGTGCACCATCACGTGGTACAGCAGCGTATACAGCAGGCGCTCCGAGATCTGCCGCTGGAAGCGGCGGCGCTCCGACAGCGGCATGCGGCGGAGGGCACGCGTCAGGCTGGTGGCGTCGGAGAGGTATTCCATCTCGATGATGCGCCGCGTGTGATGGTAGATCGCGGGCACCTTCCACATGTTGGACTTGAGGCTGCGCTCGTAGAAGCGCAGGTGGTGGCGAGCCTCGCTCTCGAAGTCCAGCTCCTCCACGAATCCGGCGACGAACTCGTCGATCTGCTCCTGCATCGCGCGCAGGAACGGCGCCAGCTTGGTATGCGGCGCCCAGTACTGCGACGACATGATCGCCAGGCCCAGCACCAGCTTGCCGATGATGAACTCGCGGTCGATGTTGTGGCGGCCGACCTTGATCACTACCGGCTTGAGGACTTCCTTGCCGTCCTCGATGAAGGGCTTCTTGGCGAAGTACACGCTGCCGATGGAGCCGGACTTCACCGGCCGCGCCGGGTCGAAGTCCATGAACAGCTTGTGCGCCGGCTTGCCGTAGCACTCCAGGAAGGCGGAGGTCACCTCCTCCTCGGTCATGGCCGGCACGTCCTCGTGGAAGACCTCCAGCTCCCTGGCTATCTCCTCCGGCAGGAAGTCCGTGTTGGCGGCCGCCACCTGCGCCATCTTGATGAAGAACGGACCGAACTCCCGCACCATCGCCGCCACGATCTGCGCCTGCGCGCCGAAGTCGCGCGGGTCGGCCTGGAAGAACGGCTTGATGTGGCGCAGTGCGCGGATCTGGCGCCGCACGATGGTGGCATCGTTGCGGATGATCGCCGCGCGCCGCAGGATTTCATTGAGCTGCCACTGGTTGAAGCGGCGGCCGGCCTTGAGCAGGTTGACGATCTCCACCAGTTGAGGCTCGTAGGTGCGCAGCACCAGCCGCACCATGTCCAGCGTCAGCTCGCCCAGGCCCTTGAGGTCCGGCGAGGAGAACAGTTCGTTGAAGAACAGCCAGAACTCCTGCACCAGCGCTTCGGGCACCGGCACCGGCGAGCGTGCCGTCACCTGTTCCACCAGGAAGCGGATCAGGTCCTCGGTGGACTGCTCGTTGGGGATCAGGTGCCGCTTGCGCAGGTAGCTCGTCAGCTTCTCGGTCTGGCGCAGCAGCGGGTGCTGGTACAGGCCCTCGAAGGCCTTGTCGATGGCGTGGGTCAGCTCGTCGCGGGTGACATCAGGCTCCGACGCCAGCAGCTTCACCAGCGGCGCAAAGCCCTTGGTCAGGCGGTAGGTGGACGTCGTGAACGCCCCGAGCCCGCGCAGCAGGCCGAGCTGCTTGTCAGCGAGATCGGAAGGCTCGGAGTGGCTCACGGCAGGCCCAGCAGGTGCCCCAGCTTGGCGGCCTTGGTGGCCAGGTAGGATTCGTTATGCGGATTGCGGCCGCTTTCCAGCGGCACCCGCTCGACGATCGTCACCCCCGCCTGCTCCAGCGCATCGAGCTTGCGCGGGTTGTTGGTCATCAGGCGGATATGGCACAGATCCAGCTCCTTGAGCAGGTCGATGGCCAGGCCATACTCGCGGGCGTCGGCCGGGAAGCCCAATTGGTGGTTGGCTTCCACCGTGTCCGCCCCCTTGTCCTGCAGCGCGTAGGCCCGGATCTTGTTGCCCAGGCCGATGCCGCGGCCCTCTTGGCGCAGGTACAGCACCGCGCCCCGCCCGTCCTCGGCGATCTTCTGCAGCGCAGCGTTCAGCTGCGCCCCGCAGTCGCAGCGCAGCGAAAACAGCGCATCCCCCGTCAGGCACTCGGAGTGAATGCGGATCAGCGGCGGTTCACCCGCCAGTTCGCCGAGCGACACCACCACATGTTCCTTGCCGTCGTCGGACTGGAACACGGTGATGCGGAACTCGGCGAAGGGGGTCGGCAGCTTGGATTCGGCGATCCGTTGGAGAGTCATGCGGCAGATTATCGGGCCTTCCGGTCTCAGCCGCCCGGAATGCATTGAAGTCGTTATCTTTTTTACCACCCGGCCAGGAAGCCGGGTGGCATTCGGCGCATTGTGACGGCTTTGCAAAGAAATGGGGAGGGCCTTGCGGCCCTCCCCATGCCTCAACCGCGCTCTCCAAGGAGCCCAAGAGGCCGTCGCGAGCGGCCCGAGGTTGCAGCGAGGAGCACAGCCGTACTGAAGTACGGCGAGCACCGCAGATGCAAGATCGGGTCGCGCAGCAGGCCTATTGGGTTCCTTACGCGCCCATCCAGTTCTGGCCGCAGACCCGCAGCGTCGAGCCGTTCACGCCGCCCGCCGCCGGAGAGGCCAGGAAGGCCACCGTCTCGGCGATGTCCTGCGGCAGGCCGGCCTGCGACAGGGAGTTGATGCGGCGGCCGACTTCGCGCGGACCCAGCGGCATGGCGGCGGTCATGGCGGTCTCGATGAAGCCCGGGGCAACGGCATTGATCGCACCGCCGCGCTTGGCCATGGTGGCCGCCAGGGCCTGGGCGTAGCCGATGACGCCGGCCTTGGTCGAACCGTAGTTGGTCTGGCCGGCATTGCCGGCGATGCCGCCGATGGACGAGATGCAGACGATGCGCGCACCGTCCTTGAGGCCGTTCTTCAGCAGGCCCTCGTTGATGCGCAGGATGGCGCCCAGGTTGATGTTGAGCACCAGGTCCCACTGCTGCGGGGACATGTTGCGCAGCATCTTGTCGCGGGTCACGCCGGCGTTGTGGACGACGATGTCCAGGCCGCCGAACTTGCCGACGACTTCCTTGGCGATGCGGTCGGCCGCGTCCGGAGCGGTCACGTCCAGCGCCAGGCCGTGGCCGCCGATACGCGACATGGTTTCACCCAGGCCGCCCTCGGCCGAGGGGTGGTCCATGCCGATCACCGTGGCGCCTTCGCGGGCCAGCGTCTCGGCGATGGAGGCACCGATGCCGCGGGCGGCGCCGGTCACCAGGGCCACCTTGCCGGCCAGCGAGCCGGTCAGGGGCTGCGGCTCGCCGCCCTTGGGGCCCTTGCCCACGCGCAGCAGCTGGCCGGTGACGTAGGCCGAGTGCTCGGAGAGGAAGAAGCGCAGCGGCGCCGACAGCCATTCCGCGCCGCCTTCGGCCACTTCCAGCAGGTTGGCGGTGGTGCCGTTCTTGCCGATTTCCTTGCCCAGCGAGCGCACGAAGCCGCGCAGCGCGGTCTGAGCGGTCTTCAGGCCGATCTCCTCGATCTCGTCCGGGGCACGCGACAGCACCACGACGCGGCCGTTGGATGGCAGGCTGCGCACCAGCGGCTGGAAGAAATCATAGAGCTCGCGCAGCTGCTCGGCGCTGGCGATGCCGGAGGCATCGAACAGCAGGGCATGGCTGCGCGGGGCGCCGGACTCGGCCGCCGGGTTGCCGGTGACGGCGATGCCCAGCTCGGCGGCGGCCTGCTTCACGGGTGCCAGGCCGGCATGCTCCGGCACGATGCGGACCACGGCACCGGCGGCGGCCAGGGTTTCCAGCAGGGGCTTGGCCAGGGCGGCGCCGTTGCCGGAACCCACGGTGACGAACTTGCCGTCGAGCGGACGGTCGGCCCAGGCGGCCTTGGCGCGGTTCAGGCGCGGCGGCTGCGGCAGGCCGAGCAGGTTGGCCAGGCTCTTGCCGAAGGGGGTCTGGGTGAATTCCATCAAGCGATCGCTCATCGCTGCTCCTGATTGTTTCAAAAGGGGGCTGGAACCCGCAGGGCTCCATCAAGACAACCAAGCTAACCGATGACTGCCAGCGGAGTCCTTGGCCGCGCTGACAGCGCGCCGCGCCCGGGAAATCAGCAGTGCCGCCATGCACATG
>Ga0255097_1000730_pt1 | contig 12759 bp, 11 predicted proteins | sample Colum_Atlam_RepB_2_FD_188436 | JGI IMG/M metagenome (GOLD analysis project Ga0255097, IMG submission 188436) | Freshwater microbial communities from Columbia River, Oregon, United States - Colum_Atlam_RepB_8d | ecosystem: Environmental > Aquatic > Freshwater > River | place: USA: Oregon...
GGCCTACACCGCCCGTCCCGCCGCCGCACCCGACGCCCAGGCCCACTGGAAGTTGAATCCCCCCAGCCAGCCTGTCACGTCGATCACCTCGCCCACGAAATGCAGTCCCGGCACGAGCTTCGATTCCATGGTGGTGGAGGACAGCTCCCGGGTGTCCACGCCGCCCAGGGTCACCTCGGCGGTGCGGTAGCCCTCGGTGCCGGACGCGGTGATCGGCCAGCCGGCCAGTTGCGCGGCCAGGTCCTTCAGTTCCTGGGGGCGGTACTGGCGCATGGGCCTGCTCTGGAACCAGGCTTCGCAAAGGCGCTGGGCGAAGCGCTTGGGCAGGGCCTCGGCCAGGATCGTGCGCAGTTCCGCCAGGGGGCGCTCCTGCTGCTGCGCCTGCAGCCAGGCCAGGGCATCGCGGTCCGGCAGCAGGTCCAGCTGCAGGGGCTCGCCGGCTTGCCAGTAGCTGGAGATCTGCAGGATCGCCGGGCCGCTGAGGCCGCGGTGGGTGATCAGCATCTGGTTGCGGAAGGCCTGGCGGCCGGCACGGGCCTCCACCTCGAAGGAGACGCCGCTGAGGTCCTGGTACTGCTCCTGGGGCCGGCCGCTGAGGGTCAGGGGCACTAGGCCTGCGCGGGTCGGCAGGACGCCGTGGCCGAACTGCCGCGCCAGCTGGTAGCCGAAGCCGCTGGCGCCCATGCTGGGGATCGACAGGCCGCCGGTGGCCACCACCAGGCGCGGCGCAACAAAGCGGCCGCGGGCGGTGCTGACGGCGAAGCCCTCGCCCTGGCGGCTCACTTCCCCCACCGCGCAGTCCACCTCGATGCGCACGCCGCCGGCGGCGCACTCGTCCAGCAGCAGGCGCACGATCTGCTTGGAGGAGTCGTCGCAGAACAGCTGGCCCAATTCCTTTTCGTGGTAGGCGATGCCGTGGCGCTCCACCAGGGCGATGAAGTCCGCCGGGGTGTAGCGCGCCAGCGCGGACTTGCAGAAATGCGGGTTGGCGGACAGGAAGTTCTGCGGCCCGGTGTGCAGGTTGGTGAAGTTGCAGCGCCCGCCGCCGGACATGAGGATCTTCTTGCCCACCCGGTTGGCATGCTCGATGACCAGCACGCGCCGCCCGCGCTGGCCGGCGGTCAGCGCGCACATGAGGCCGGCGGCGCCGCCGCCGAGGACGATCAGGTCATGGTCAGGATGCATGGGGCGCGTAGCGTAGGCGATACTTCGCGCCCATGCGACTCAACAAGTACATCAGCGAGACCGGCATCTGCTCGCGCCGCGAGGCCGACGGCTGGATCGAGGCCGGCAGGGTCCAGGTCAACGGCCAGGTGGCGACGCTGGGCACGCAGGTCGAGGAGGGCGACGAGGTGCGGGTGGACGGCCGGCCGGTGGGACGCCGAGCCCAGAAGCACGTCTACATCGCCCTGAACAAGCCGCCGGGCATCACTTGCACCACCGAGCGGCACGTCCGCGGCAACATCGTGGACTACATCGGCCACGCCGAGCGCATCTTTCCCATCGGCCGCCTGGACAAGGATTCCGACGGCCTGATCCTGCTCACCAGCAACGGCGACATCGTCAACGAGATCCTGCGCTCCGAGAACAACCACGAGAAGGAATACGTGGTGGACGTGGACCAGTGGGTGACCGAGGATTTCCTGAAGGGGATGGGCGGCGGGGTGCCGATCCTGGACCAGGTGACCAAGCCCTGCCGCGTCTGGAAGGCCGGCCCGCGGCGCTTCCGCATCGTGCTGACCCAGGGCCTGAACCGGCAGATCCGCCGCATGTGCGAGCACTTCGGCTACGAGGTGCGGCGCCTGCAGAGGGTGCGCATCATCAATATCGAGCTGGGCGAGCTGAGGCCCGGCCAGTGGCGGGACCTGAGACCCGAGGAACTGCGCGGCCTGCTGCCGGCCCGCGAGCAATGGTGAACATCCCCTTCCCGCCCCTAGGACCAAGGTCGGATACCGGTTCCGGGGCCTGGCGCGCAGACTGAATCCGGGGGCTTGAAACAGGGGGCATGCGATGACGCTGCGATACCACGATCATCGTCCGGGCGGCTGGCATCCGGTATGGCGCGCCGCCCGCGGCTTGCGCGGAAAGCCCCAGGGGTCCGCCCCCGGCCATCGTCCTGGGAAGCCGGAGGCCATGGCGGCGCTCCGGCGGACCCTGCCCTAGGCGGGACCGCCGATGTTCTGGCTCGGCTTTGCAATCGGCATGACGCTCGGAGCCCTGGTCGCCTTCACCACGCTGGCCGCCGCGCACGTGGGTGCTGGCCAGGACTGAAAACCTCTTCCGGAAGGCAACGAAAAAGGCCGGGTTTCCCCGGCCTCTTCGTGACTGCGGCTCGCCTGGAAACTAGAAATTGGCGACGTCCAGTTCCATCAGCGAAGCGGAGCCGGCACGGGCCTGCTTGAGCAGCGCGGCGGTCTCCGGATAGAGCTTGGCGAAGTAGAAGCGCGCGGTGGTCAACTTGGACTTGTAGAAGGCGTCGCCGCTGTCCAGCTTCTTCACCGCCACGCCGGCGGCGTAGCACCAGGCGAACGAGAACACCAGGTGGCCGATGATGCGCAGGTAGGGCACGGCGGCGGCACCGACCTCGTCCGGGTTCTTCATCGCCTTCTGGCCGATCTCCATCGTGACCTTCTGCACGTCGCCGAGCAGCGCGGCCAGCGGGTCGCAGAACTCCTTCATCGCCGGATTCTCGGCGTGGTACTTCAGGAGGTCCTGGATCACCTTGCCGAACTTCATCAGCTTGGCGCCGCCGTCGGCCAGCACCTTGCGGCCCAGCAGGTCCAGCGCCTGGATGGTGTTGGTGCCCTCGTAGATCATGTTGATGCGCGCGTCGCGCACGTGCTGCTCCAGGCCCCACTCGGCGATGTAGCCGTGGCCGCCCAGCACCTGCATGGCCAGCGTGGTGGAGTCATAGCCGTTGTCGGTGATGAAACCCTTGATCACCGGCGTCAGCAGCGCGACGAGGTCGGCATTCTCCTTGCGCACCTTCTCGTCCGGGTGCTTGTGTTCCATGTCGATCGCCAAGCCCGCCCAGTAGCTGAAGGCGCGAGCGGCTTCGACGTAGGCCTTCTGCGTGAGCAGCATGCGGCGCACGTCGGGGTGCACGATGATCGGGTCGGCCGGCTTGTCCTTGGCCTTGGGGCCGGTCAGCGAGCGGCTCTGCAGGCGGTCCTTGGCGTAGGCCAGGGAGTTCTGGTAAGCCACCTCGGCCAGGCCCACGGACTGCATGCCCACGCCCAGGCGCGCGCTGTTCATCATCACGAACATGGCGTTGAGGCCCTTGTTGGGCTCGCCCACCAGGGTGCCGACGGCGCCGTCGAAGTTCATGACGCAGGTGGCGTTGCCGTGGATGCCCATCTTGTGCTCGATGGAGCCGCACTTGAAGTTGTTGCGCTTGCCCGGGTTGCCGTCGGCATCCGGGATGAACTTGGGCACGATGAACAGCGAGATGCCCTTGGTGCCCGGAGGCGCGTCCGGCAGGCGCGCGAGCACCAGGTGGATGATGTTCTTGGACATGTCGTGCTCGCCGGCCGAGATGAAGATCTTGGTGCCGGTGACCAGGTAGGTGCCGTCGCCGACGGGTTCGGCCTTGGTCTTGAGGATGCCCAGGTCGGTGCCCGCGTGGGATTCGGTGAGGCACATGGTGCCGGTCCACTCGCCGGAGACCAGCTTGGGCAGGTAGGTCTGCTTCTGCTCCGGAGTGCCGAAGGCATGCAGCGCGTTGTAGGCGCCGTGCGACAGGCCGGGGTACATGGTCCAGGCCTGGTTGGCGGAGTTCATCATCTCCATGAAGGCGCTGTGCACCACGTGCGGCAGGCCCTGGCCGCCGAAGTCCGGGTCCATGCCCAGCGCGCCCCAGCCAGCTTCCACGAACTGGGCGTAGGCCTCCTTGAAGCCGGTGGGCGTGGTGACCACGCCGTCACCCTGGTACTTGCAGCCTTCGCGGTCGCCGACCTGGTTCAGCGGATACAGCACCTCGGCGCAGAACTTGCCGCCTTCCTCGAGGATGGAGTTGATCGTGTCGCTGTCGATGTCGGCGTGCGCCGGCAGCTTCTTGAGGGCGGCCTCGACATTGAGCATCTCGTGCAGGACGAACTGCATGTCGCGCAGCGGCGGAGTGTACTGACCCATGAACGGTCTCCTGGTAGGGAAGTAAAAGGAAAACAAGCCCGAAAGTGATGGCCGTACTCTACCGTATGTTGGAGGCGAAGCCCATGCCCCGGCAGGAAATTCTTACTTCGGATGAATGGATGTTCACAAGTATCGGCCCATGACGGGCGCGCGCATGAAAAAGGGAGCGGCCTCGGGCCGCTCCCTGGGTGGTGCCGCGGGCTGCTGATCAGTAGCGCGGCTTCTTGGGGCCGCGATGCTCCGGCTTGCCGCCGCCGTGGCTGAAGCCACCCGGCCCGCGGTGGCTGGACTTGCCGTGGCTGATGCGCTGCCCGCCGGAGGCGACGCGGGGCGCCATCGGCTTGCCCAGGCCCATGGGCTTGCCGGGCTTTTTCGGCGGGGTGGAGTACGGCAGCTCCGGCGTGTCGCCGGCGCGGCTGATGCGCAGCTGCTGGCCGCAGACCCAGGTCTTCTGCAGGTCGCGGTAGACGTCCTTGGGCATGCCCTGCGGCAGGTCCACGAAGCTGTGGTCCTCGCGGATGTCGATGCGGCCGATGTACTCGCTGTCCAGGCCGGCCTCGTTGGCGATGGCGCCGACGATGTTGCCCGGCTGCACGCCGTGGACATGGCCCACCTCGATGCGGAAGGTCTCGGTCGGCTCGTCGTGGTTCTTCTCGCGGCGCGGACGCTCGGGGCGCGGCTCGAAGCGCTCCTCGCGCTCCGCGCGCACCGGCTTGTCGAAACGCTCTGCGCGCGCCGGGACCTCGCCGCGCTCCCCACGGGCCGAGTGCTCCGGCCGCTCGAAGCGTTCGGCCCGCATCGGACGCTCCGGCGCGGCATAGTCGCGGCGCTCGGGGCGGCGCTCCTCCCGGAAGTCGCGGGCGGCCGGACGGGCGCCGGCCACCGGCGCGGTCGGCGCCGCCACCAGCAGCGGCGTATTGCCCTGCACCAGGCGCGCCAGGGCGGCTGCGATCTCCACCGCCGGCACGTTCTGCTCGCGCTCCACCGCCTCGATCAGGTCGCGGAACACTTCCAGGCCCTCGCCGCCCAGCGCATCGACGATGCGCTGCTTGAAGCGGCCGATGCGCTGGTCGTTGACCGCGTCGGTGCTGGGAAGGTCCATGCGCTGGATCGACTGGCGCGTGGCACGCTCGATGGCCTGCAGCAGGTGACGCTCGCGCGGCGCCACGAACAGGATCGCGTCGCCGCTGCGGCCGGCGCGGCCGGTACGGCCGATGCGGTGCACGTAGGACTCGGTGTCGGTCGGGATATCGTAGTTGACGACATGGCTGATGCGCTCCACGTCGAGGCCGCGGGCGGCGACGTCGGTGGCCACGACGATGTCGACGGTGCCGTCCTTGAGCTTCTGCACGATGCGCTCGCGGTCGCGCTGGGCGATGTCGCCGTTGAGCGCCACCGCCGAGAAGCCGCGCGCCGAGAGCTTGTCGGCCAGGTCCGCGGTTTCGTTCTTGGTGCGGGCGAAGATGATCATGCCCTCGAAGCTCTCCACCTCCAGGATGCGCGTCAGCGCGTCCAGCTTGTGCATGCCGCTCACCATCCAGTAACGCTGGCGGATGTTGGTGGCGGTGGTGGTCTTGGCCTTGATGGTGATCTCGGCCGGGCTCTTGAGGTAGGTCTGGGCGATGCGGCGGATCTGCGGCGGCATCGTGGCGGAGAACAGGGCCACCTGACGGCTCTCCGGGGTCTGCTGCAGGATCTTCTCGACGTCGTCGATGAAGCCCATGCGCAGCATCTCGTCGGCCTCGTCCAGCACCAGGTAGCGCAGCGCGTCGAGCTTGAGCGTCTGCTTCTCGATATGGTCGATCACGCGGCCCGGCGTGCCGACGATGACCTGCACGCCGCGGCGCAGGCCGGCCAGCTGCGGACCGTAGCTCTGGCCGCCGTAGATCGGCAGCACCTGGAAGCCCGGGATATGGGCGGCGTACTTCTGGAAGGCCTCGGCCACCTGGATGGCCAGCTCGCGGGTCGGCGCCAGCACCAGGACTTGCGGCTTCTTCTGGCCTTCATCCAGGCGCGACAGCGCCGGCAGCGCGAAAGCGGCGGTCTTGCCGGTGCCGGTCTGGGCCTGGCCCAGCACGTCGCGGCCGGCCAGCAGCTCCGGGATGGTCGCCGCCTGGATCGGCGAGGGCGACTCGTAGCCGACCTCGGACAGCGCCTGCAGCACGGGCTCGCTGAGGCCGAGATCGGCAAAGCGGATGGAAGACTCGTCGGACATGGGGTACCCCTCGGGCGTCAGAAAAGGCTCTGAACGGCGACCGACCGCAGCACAGAGTGCGCTGGCGGCATGCAGGCCGGCAACGCGGAAAAGTCTCGGCCTCAAGGGCGGAAGGCTTTTCCTCTGGAAGGCGTCTGTGCGCCTTCATAAGCCGGGGACCCAGGGGCTGCTCGAAAAAACTTGCCGCAAATCATGCGGCAATTCCCGTATCTTAACCTATTCCGGACCAAAATGCTGCATAGCAGCAAAAATACCGGCCCCGCCGGCATGCCCGCTGACATCGACGTGTACTATCTGCCGGCTGCGCCGACTCCGATCATGGCCATGACCGCGTGGCGGGTGAAGCGCTCCAAGCCGCCGGCCAAGGCGCCGGTGGATTCGCACCAGGGGAAACACCAGGAATGCCTTTCGTCACCGTCCGCGACGGCCAGCGCCTGTACGTGCGCGTCATCGGCCGCGGCCAGCCCGCCCTGCTGCTGCACGGCATGGGCATGGACAGCCGCTACTGGCTGCCCTTCCTGCTGCCGCAACTGCACCGCTTCCGCTTCCACCTGCCGGATTTCCGCGGCGCCGGCCGGTCCGCCGGGGTGCGGCTGAACCAGGCCGACATCTTCCAGAACCACATGGAGGACGTGCAGGACATCATCGGGCACTTCGGCCTGAGGGACTTCCTGCTGGCCGGCTACTCGCTGGGCGGCAGCACGGCGCTGCACCTGCTGCGGGCGGGCGGATTCGGCAGCGTGAAGCGCTACCTGCATATCGACCAGTCCCCTTGCGTGGGCAACCGCGAGGGCTGGACCTACGGCCTCTGGGGCGAGAGGCAGGCGGAGCTGTTCGCCGCGCTGCGCCGCCTGCAGGCCGTGCTGGCCGAGAGCCCGCAGGCCGGGCGCCTGACCGAGCTGCCGCCGCCCGCGCGCCGGCAGGCGATGGATACGCTGGCCGATACCCTGGCTCAGATCGCCGGCAAGCCGGCGCTGCGCAGCACCCTGCGCGCCGCCTCGCACTGGCCCTGGCTGTTCTCGCGCCTGGTGCCGTCGACGCACCTGGGCGACCTGCGCGCCACGCTCTGCTCCTACCTGAGCGGCGGGCACGACTACCGCCCCGCCCTGGCCGGCTGCCCCGTGCCGGTGACGGTGCTGGTGGGCATGCGCTCCGATCTCTACCATCCGGAGGGCCAGATGAGCATCGCACGGCAGGTCCAGCAAGGCCGCATCCTGCGCTTCGAGAAGTCCGGCCACGTGCCGCTCAGCGACGAGCCGCTGCGCTTCATGCGCGAGCTGGGGCGGTTCCTGAGGGGCTAGCGTTCACATCACGCGGGACACCATGGCCGGTGCCTGCTCGATGGCGTCCTCGATGATCTCCAGGGTATGCCGGCACTCGTCGCGGTCGGCCGGGCCGCCCAGGCAGACGCGCACCGCCTCCGGTGCCGCGCCGCTGACGGTGAAGGTGTCCGACACCACCACGCCGACCCCGTGGGCGCGCAGGTGGGTGGCGAACTCGATGCGCGTCCAGGCCGGCGGCACCGTCAGCCAGAGGTGAAAGGCCTCGGGCTTGGTGAAGTAGTCCGCGCGCCTCAGCACCTCGGCGGCCAGTTGCTGCCGCGCCATCGACTCCTCGCGGATCGCCAGGGTCATCGCACGCACGGTACCGTCGTCGATCCAGCGCGTGGCCAACCGCACCAGCGGCGGCGGCGCCATCACCGTGGTGGTGCGCATGATCGCCGACAGGCGCGCGGTATAGCGGGCACTGGGCAGGGAGACGTAGCCGATGCGCATGCCAGCACCCAGGCACTTGGAGAAGCCGGTGACGTGGAAGGTCAGCTCCGGCGCCAGTGCCGCCAGCGATACCAGGCGCTGGCGCGGCAGGCAGGCGTAGGGGTCGTCCTCCACGATGGGCACGCTGTAGCGCCGCGCGATCTCGGCCACGGCCTCGCGGCGCTCCGCGGACAGGATCGCGGTCGTGGGATTGTTGAAGGTGGGATTCAGGTACAGCGCCTTGGGCGGATCGGCGGCGCAGAGCGCACCGAAGGCCTCGGGGTCGATGCCCTCGTCGTCCGCAGGCAGGCCGGCCAGGCGGATACCGAGCTGCGCGGCAAGCCCCTTGATTCCGGGATAGGTCACGGCTTCGCAGGCGATGCTGTCGCCGGCTCGCGCCAGCAGCGTGAACAGCGCCAGCAGCGCACCCTGTGCGCCTGGGCAGACCAGCACGCGCCCACCATCCAGGCCCGGCACGTGGCGCGACAGCCAGTGCGCGCCGGCCTCGCGGTCCTCCACCATGCCGCCGAACTCCTGGTAGCGCAGCATGGCGTAGGGGTCCACCTCCGCCAGGCTGGCGAAGCCCTCGCGCAGCCGCTGCAACAGCGCGCGGTCGCGCGGTTCCGGCGGCATGTTCATGGTCATGTCCACCAGGCCGGCCGGCGGCGAACGCCGCACCGGGCCCGAACGGAGTGTCTCGCGCACGAAGCTGCCGCTGCCGGCGCGGCTGTCGATCAGGCCGCGCTGCTGGGCCTCGGCATAGCCGCGCGCCACCGTGCTGAAGTTCAGGTCCAGTGCCGTCGCCAGCGAGCGCAGCGTCGGCAGGCGCTGCAGCGCCGCCAGCTTGCCCGACTGGATGTCCTCGGCCAGCGCGTCGGCCAGGGCAACGTAGGCCGGCTTGCTGCTGGCACGGATGGCGGCAGCCCAGCGGCTGGTTTCGTTGGACATCGGTGATCTCTCCGGTGGATCACCTTGGGCTCGCAACAACTGTTCCACATTGATTGCATAAAAATCACAAACAATCGGGCCGCCGTTGCACGCCGAATGCCCGCCGGCTGCACCGCGAAGCAGCGCGTGCGCCATCCTGATGCGGCAATTTATCCCTTTTAATCCAAGTGTTTCGCAGTGTTTCGCGAGCGGCGCCGCGAAGCCGCCGACAGCGCTTTCCCGGTAATCAAAAAAATTTCGCGCGGATTCCTCGATGTCTCACATTGATCGGATTCCAGCCGCGATTGCGGCGAAACAATTGGCACATCGGTTGCGCTGTACCCGGTGCCGCGACAGGGAACGGCGAAATTCCCGAACCACCGCATACACCTGGAGAGTCACCATGCCCGCAGTCAGCACCCCCGCCACCAAGAAAGGCGATTTCTTCGTGGACTACGAGGAGAAGGTCTTCGAGGACGTCAAGGCCAAGCCCGGCGAGAAGGCCCTGGTCACCTTCCACACCGTGGCCTTCGAGGGGTCCATCGGCCTGGTCAACATCCTGCAGGGCAAGCGGCTGCAGCGTAAGGGTTTCGAAACCTCGATCCTGCTCTACGGCCCCGGCGTCACCCTGGGCATCCAGCGCGGCTTCCCCACCATCGGCGACGAGGCCTTCCCCGGCGCGCAGAACTTCAGCAAGCAGCTGGAAGCGTTCATGGCCGAGGGCGGCAAGGTGTACTGCTGCCGCTTCGCGCTGCAGATGCTCTACGGCCACGGCGAGCATTCGCTGCTGCCGGGCATCCGTCCGATCAACCCGCTAGACGTGCTGGACCTGATCCTGCTCCACCGCAACGACAACGCCTTCATGATCCATACCTGGACCGTGTAGGTCAGCCCCGCACGGAGCCATCGCCATGACCGCGAGAAAAGTCCGCGCCGCCGCCGTCCAGCTCAATCCCGAGCTGGACAGCGCCGACGGCACCGTCGCCCGCGTGCTGGAGGCCATCGCCGAAGCGGCGCGCCAGGGCGTGCAGCTGGTCGTGTTCCCCGAGACGGTGGTGCCCTACTACCCCTACTTCTCCTTCGTCACCCCCGCGGTGACGATGGGGGCGGCGCACCTGCGGCTCTACGAGCATGCGCCGACCGTGCCCGGCCCCGTCACCGACGCGGTGGCTTCCGCCGCGCGGCGGCACGGCATGGTGGTGGTGCTGGGGGTCAACGAACGCGACCACGGTACGCTCTACAACACGCAACTGGTGTTCGACGCCGACGGCAAGCTGGCGCTCAAGCGCCGCAAGATCACGCCGACCTACCACGAGCGCATGGTCTGGGGCATGGGCGACGGGGCCGGCCTGCGCACCGTGGAGACGGCCGTGGGCACCGTCGGCGCCCTGGCCTGCTGGGAACACTACAACCCGCTGGCGCGCTATGCGCTGATGGCGCAGCACGAGCAGATCCACTGCTCGCAGTTCCCGGGTTCCCTGGTGGGTCCGATCTTCTCCGAGCAGATGGAACTGACCATGCGCCACCACGCGCTGGAATCCGGCTGCTTCGTGGTCAACGCCACCGCCTGGCTGACGCCGGAACAGAAGAAGTCCGCCGCGCCCTCGCCGGAACTGGAGAAGGCCTTCGCCGGCGGCTGCTACACCGCGATCATCTCGCCCGAGGGCAAGCACCTGGCGGAGCCGCTGCGCGACGGCGCAGGCATGGTGATCGCCGATCTCGACTTCGCTCTGATCGACAAGCGCAAACGGATGATGGATTCGGTGGGCCACTACGCGAGGCCGGAACTCCTGAGCCTGCAGCTCGACCGCCGCGCCGCCGCGCCGCTGGCCGACCCGCATGCGCCGCCCGCTCCGCCCAAGTCCATGCCGGCGCCCGCCGCAGACGGCATCGAAGCCGCCTACATGAGCGCCATGGCCAGCCTGATGGGGAAATGATGATGGAAACCACCGCCGTATCCCTGGCCTCCCTGGGCCAGCCGTTGATCACCGAACTGCAGGCCAGCGGCCTGCGCCTGGAGAATCCGCAGGCCGGGGCCGCCGCGCGCAAGGGCGGTGCCGGCCCCACCGACCACAAGGCCGTGACGGTGGAGGGGCACACGGTGATGGTGCCGGTACACAGCGACGCCGCCCGCGCCTCGCCATTCCTGGCGCGGGCGCCGGACGCGCGGGGCATCAGCGTGCTGGAGCGAAACGGCCTGGCCGTGGGCCGCGTGGAGTTCCCGCGCCAGCCGAGGTTCTACAGGCTGCAGACGCTCGACGGCATTCCCTACTCGAAGATCGCGCAGCTGCACGGGGCCGACGTGCTGGCCACCACGGTACTGCAGACCTGCATCCGCTACGGCCGGCGCAGCACGTCCTGCCAGTTCTGCGCCATCGGCGAGTCGCTGAAGGAGGGCCGCACCATCAACCGCAAGACGCCGGAACAACTGGCCGAGGTCGCGCGCGCGGCGGTGCTGCTGGACGGCGTGAAGCACATGGTCATGACCACCGGCACGCCCAACTTCACCGACCGCGGCGCGGAGATCCTCTGCGAGAGCGCCTTCGCGGTGAAGGCGGCGGTGGACCTGCCGATCCAGGCGCAGTGCGAGCCGCCGGACGACCCGGCCTGGTTCGCACGCCTGAAGGATGCCGGCGTGGATGCCCTGGGCATGCATCTGGAGGCGGTCACGCCGGAGGTGCGCCAGCGCATCATGCCGGGCAAGGCCAGCGTCACCGTGCCGGAATACCTGCAGGCCTTCGAGGACGCGGTGCGGGTCTTCGGCCGTGGCCAGGTCAGCACCTACATCCTCGCCGGCCTGGGCGACAGCGACGCGGCGATCCTGGCGATGTGCGAGCGACTGATCGCCCTGGGCGTCTATCCCTTCGTGGTGCCCTTCGTGCCGGTGGGGGGCACGCCGCTGGAGCAGCATCCCTCGCCCGGCGCGGCGGCGATGCGCGGCCTGCTGGCGCCGCTGGGCCGCATGCTGGTGGAGGGCGGGCTGAAGTCGGCGGACATCAAGGCGGGCTGCGGCAAGTGCGGCGCCTGTTCCTCGCTGTCCGCCTACGAGCAGGGCGCCGCGGAGGTGCGCACCCATGCCGGCTGACGGCGGCCTGCTCGACTGGGTTCCCGCCGGCGACCGCGGCGCGGGCCTGTTCCTGCCCAGCGAGTACCTCGTGAAACCCGCGACCGAACGCTGGGAGCGGCGCGAGGCCATGCGCCTGCGCCGCGAGGTGTTCTGCGCCGAGCAGGGCCTGTTCGGGCGCGACGACCGCGATGCCGCCGATCGCTCCGCGCTGCTGCTGGTGGCGGTCTCCTGCCTGTCCGGCATGCCGGAGCAGGTGGTGGGCACGGTGCGCCTCCATGAAACCGCCCCTGGCGATTGGCAGGGCTCGCGCCTGGCCGTGCACCGGGACTACCGCCGCGTCGCCTGGCTCGGCAGCGAGCTGATCCGGCTGGCGGTGGGCACCGCGCATGCGCGCGGGGCCTGGCGCTTCACCGCGCAGGTACAGGCGCAGAACGTGCCGCTGTTCCGCCGCCTGCACTGGCACACGCTGGAAGAGATCGAGCTGCACGGCCGCCCGCACCACCGCATGCAGGCAGAGCTGGCGCACTACCCGCCCTGCGAGGCGGCCGGCTTCGTCTCCACGCCCAGGCGCGCCGCATGAACCCGCACGCCCTGGTCGATGCCCTGCGGGACAGCCGGGGGCTGGCGCAGAAGCGCGACATCGCCGGGGTGGTTCAGGCGCTGGA
>Ga0255097_1000732_pt1 | contig 12745 bp, 6 predicted proteins | sample Colum_Atlam_RepB_2_FD_188436 | JGI IMG/M metagenome (GOLD analysis project Ga0255097, IMG submission 188436) | Freshwater microbial communities from Columbia River, Oregon, United States - Colum_Atlam_RepB_8d | ecosystem: Environmental > Aquatic > Freshwater > River | place: USA: Oregon...
GAGGACCACATCCTGGAACAGATCGTCGCGCGTGCTGTGGTCCTGCTCGAAGTTGCCGATGCAGTGCAGGAGCAGGGGGCGGTAGCGTTCGAGGAAGGTGGCGACGGCGGTGTTGTGGCGCGAGCGCAGCTCACGCACGAGTGCGAGTTCGTCGATGTCGCCTACAGGTTCCATCTCGCCGGTTCCATCCCAGAGACGAGGGATAGAGGATTGGAGAAACGGAAGCAAGTGATACTGGCCCGTTTCGCTGTGCACGCCCCACAAGCAACTTCGTGGGCGACCGCGATTCGGCCGAGGTTTGCGGTGCCGACAGCGGCGACTTCGCTACCAGGCCTCGGCCTGGTCGAAGGGTGCGATTCCTTCGACCCTCAGATAGGGCCGCATTTCCTGCGCGTTTCAGCTGCAGCCCCGCCGGCGCCCTGTGAGGTCGTGCACACTCACAGGGGCCAGTATCGATTGGGGGATTTCTACCTGTGCAGAAACACCCCTCACCTCCACAATCAACCATCTGCCGTGGATGACTTGTCCCTCCTCATGTCTGCCGCCTACGGCGAGCTGCAAACCCTCGCCCGCGCCTACATGCGTGGTCAAAAAGCCAGCCACACTCTGCAGCCCACCGCACTGGTCAACGAGGCTTTCTTGCGGCTCGCTCGGGCTGATTCGGCGATCTTGCAGGATCGAGCGCGGTTTCTAGCCGTGGCGGCCACTGCCATGCGCCAAATTCTCATCAATCACGCTGAGGCGCGGGCCACAACCAAGCGCGGCGGTGGCCAAGCGCGCGTACAGGTCGATCAAGGCGAGCTCCTTGAGGCCGGCGCGATTGATCTCGACAGGGTGCTCGATGTCGACGCGGCTTTACGCAAACTCGAAACGCTGGATGCACGCAAGGCCAAGGTCGTCGAGGCCAAGGTTTTTGGAGGCATGGCCAACACGGAAGTGGCCGAGTCCTTAGGCCTATCCTTGAGCACGATCGAGTCCGATTGGCGCATGGCGAGGGCTTGGTTGGCCAAGGAGCTAGATCCTTGACCCCCAGAGTTTGCGTGCCCACGCAGTTTCACTTGGAATTCGCCAAGGGCGGCGAGGGCTAATTCTGTGGATGGGGGTGTGCCTCCTTCCATGGATCCGCTGGCGCGCTTTGCGCGCCTTGAAGAGCTCTTTCATGCCGCGCGGGATCTATCCGCCATCGACCTGCAGCACTTCCTCGCGCAGCTGGACGAACCGGCGTTGAAGGCCGAGCTAGAAGAGCTGCTTCGTCATGATCGTGCTGGGGCTCCTTCGGTGCGCCACCTGGCCAATCTCGGCGGCCTGCTTGACGGGCTGGAGAGCCCCCCGACGATTCCCGAGCGTCTGGGCGAGTACGAGGTGCTCGACATCTTGGGCGAAGGAGCCAGTGGCGTTGTGCTGCGTGCTCGTCAGCCGGGCACGCAGCGGCTAGTGGCCATCAAGGTTCTTTCCGCCGGCGCTTGGGATCAAAGAGCTCTGGCGCGCTTTCGGCGCGAGGTGCGCATCCTAGGTCGGCTCGAGCACCCGCACATTGCGCGCATCTATGACTCTGGCACCGATGCGGTAGGGGCTTTGGGGCGGCCCTACTTCGTCATGGAGCTTGTCGCGGGTAAGCCTCTGACGACCTATGTCCGGACGCAGGACATCGGCTGGAAGGGCGTAGTGCGGCTGTTCGTGCAAGTCGTCGAAGCGTTGAGCCATGCGCACACCTGCGGCGTCCTGCATCGCGATCTCAAGCCGGGCAATGTGCTGGTAACAGCTGAGGGGCAGCCGAAGATCGTTGACTTCGGTGTAGCAGCTCTCGTCGAGGGCACTGAAGCAGGCGAGCCGGCCGTCTCGGATGCGTCGGCGCGCGCAACGAGCGTGCGCAGTGCCGCGGGAGACCTGGTTGGCACCGTACCCTACATGCCCCCCGAGCAGTTCGATGGGACGTACAAGGTCGATGTGCGCAGCGATTTGTACGCGATCGGTGTGATGCTGTACGAAGCACTCTCCGGTCGCATGCCTTACGAGATCGACGGCCGGAATCTGGTGCAAGCGGCCGCCATCGTGCGCGATGAAGTGCCCACCGCGCTCGGACGCGTCGACAGGTCCCTGAGCGGCGATGTCGAGACGGTGGTGTCCAAGCTCCTCGAGAAAGAACCGGCTCGTCGTTACCAGAGCGCGCGCGAACTCAAGGAGGATCTTGAGCGCCTGCTCGAAGGTCTCCCGACACGCGCGCGTCCCGTCGCGCGCCGCGAGCGCACTTTGCGGTTCGTGCGCCGCTACCGCGCCTTCATCATGGTCACGAGCAGCGTGTTCCTCGCGCTCGCACTGCTGCTCTCGTGGACTGCACACTTGTGGCGCACCGCAGATCAACGCGGCGATTCGCTCGCGTTGCTGCTGGAGGAACGAGCGCGTGACGACTACCGCCGCACCATTGGTTATGCAGAGGCAGCGCTGCGCGCCGGCAGCATCGTGGATGCGCGCACAGCCTTGGACGCAGCCGAACCCGCAAGACGCGGGTGGGAATGGAATTACTTGCGCGCTCGTGCGTGGAGCGAAGCGCTCTCGCTGCCAGCCGGTGTCCTGACCTCCGTCGTGCGTGCAGCGAATGGCCGTGTGGTGGTGGGAGACAACGGCACCGGCGAGGTGCGCTTGCTCGAATCCGCGCCTAGCGCGTTGCGCACGCTTTGGACTTCGCGAGGGCAGTTGCGTGATGTGGCTCTCTCTCCCGACGGCGAGGAGTTCGTGGTCGCCGACGAGGCTACCGACGGACTCGTCGTGCGCCGCGTTGCCGATGGCGCTGCCTTGCGGACGCTGCACACAGGGCTTGCGCCGCACACGCGCGTGTCTTGGTCGACAGATGGAGCGCGTATCGCTTGTGCAGGTGTGGACGGTGCGCTGGCGGTGGTGGATGCGCGTGACGGCACACTTCTGCTGGAACTGCCGGCCCGTCGTGATCGTCCCTTTGCCGCGGAAGGTCTCGTGGCCTTTCTGCCGGATGGGCAAACGCTGGTGTCGGGCGTATCCACTGAGACTTCATGCTGGCTGCGACCGTTGTCTGGAGCACCTGCGCTGGAGCTTGCCCTGCAGGGCGACCGTGTCGATTGCCTAGGCGTGTGCATCAGCTCGTCCGGTGAGCCGATCGTGTTGGTCGGCACCTACGATGGACTTGTGCGGCGTTTTGACGGGCGCACAGGTGCCACACTTGGCTCACTTGAGTGCCACGCCGGAAACGTCAAGGCACTCGAGACCGGACCGTGGCCCGGCACCTTTTTCACGGGCGGTGCGGATGGCGCAATCGGGCTGTGGGATGTGGCCACCGGTGCACGGTTGGGCAGTGCTGTGGGCAGCGAGCGCAGTGTGCGCGGCGTGGCTCTGAACTTGCCTGACTACAGGTTGGCGGCCGTGGGCAATGACAACCACTTGCGCCTGTGGCCCATCAACGCCAGCGTGCTGGAACCGCTCTTGCGTGGACATGTTGCTTGGGTCTACGGCGTCGCGTTCTTGGCGGACGGGAGTTTGGCGAGTTGCGCCGGCGAGAAGCCTGATGGAGACGGACGCTTGCTGGTGTGGGATCGAGCAACGATGAGCGTGCGCGCTAGCCATGCAGCCGACCCCGACAGCTCGACGGTGATCATGTCCGATGTGGTTGACGATGGTCGCGGCGGAGCAGTGGCTGCTTGGTGGGATGTCGATCGTGGCGGCCTCACCTTTCTCGGCAAGGGGGAGGCGCGCAGTCTGCCGATCGAGGCTGCCGCGCCATGCAGCGTAGTTGCCTTGCCGGGAGGCGCGTTGCTCGCTTGGCGTGCTTTGCAATCCTCGCGTCTGACCTTGATCACGCGCGATGGAATGGTGCTCCAAGAACTAGACCTGCCGGGCTCTACCAGCGAACGTCCAGTCGTGCGCATGCGCGAGGATGGTCGCGCCCTCATCACCGCCACGGACACGGGCCTTTGCATCGTAGATCTGGAGTTCGAGCTCAACCGTGCGCGTCTCGGTGCAGTGCGTCATCTGCCCTTGCCGGCGCGGGTGCACGACCTTGCGTTGTGCCGCAGCGATCGGCTCATCGCGTTGGGATTCGTGGATGGTCAGATTGCCCTGCTCGATCCTCAGGCCGTGCCTCAGGCGGATGGGCAACCGAACTTCGTCTGGCGTGTGCCTAGCGCGCATGCAGGGCGCGTGCGCCTCGCCCGCACCCCCGATGGCTCGCGCATCGCCAGTGCAAGTGATGCCATCATCCGTGTGTGGGACGCCGCGGATGGAGGGGCTTTGCTCAATCTGGCGGGACATGGAGACATCGTGCTGTCGTTGGCGTTCTCACCCGATGGGCGCACGCTTGCGTCCGGGGCGATTGACCGCACCGTACGCCTGTGGGACGGCCGCGCAGGCAACTGAGGGACGTTGTTTTTCTCCAAGGCCGCGGAGTCTCGTTCCTGTCTCTGATTACGAAGCAGGTCCTGGCGACAGCCGTCTGACCTAGATCCGCTTCGCTCCCATCGCGGGCGTCGCGCGACTGAGGGGCCCCGTCATCGACCGGCGCCTTTAGGGGAACAGTGTCATGGTCTCGTCCACGCTCCACACCTGCCTTGCCGCTCTGTGGCTCGCGGCTGCCGGTCTCACAGCCTCGGCCGAGGCGCAAACATTCGACAGTCCCAAGCTGCCGAAGCTCACGCCGCCGACCGGCCAGCCCACGCCTGAACTGGTTGTCTCGTACCTGCAAGGTGGTGCTGACGACTGCGCTGCGGCGGCGGCAGCGGCGCAGATCGCCGGCAGCGGGTCGTTCTTCGTCAACTCCACGCTGGCGACCACCAACCTCTACAACCGCGATGTGTGGTTCGTTTGGACTGCTTCCGCCGACGGCACCGTCTTCATGGGCCTGTGCGGCACGACGCCGGCCGATACGCTCTTGTTCGCTTATCCGTACAACGGCGGCGCATGCCCCGTGCAAGGCGCACCGTCCTTGGCGCAGAACGATGACTCCTGCGGCTTGCAGTCGGTGATCAGCTTCTCTGCAGTCTCCGGGACGAGCTACTACATCGCCGCGGCGTCGTTCCAAGGCAGCACGAGCGGCTACACCGCGCAGTTGCTCGTGCAGGAGACGGGGGCCTCGGTCGACGCCGACGAATGCGGCGGCGCGCAGGGCATCATCGGCGCTGGTCCGCATTCCTACGACAACAGCCTGACGACGACGAGCTTCGCCGGGGTTTGCAGCATGGAGAACGACCAGTGGTTCGCGTGGACGGCGTCGCTCACCGGCACCGCGACTGTTTCGACCTGCGGTGGCGCCGCCCCCGGCAGCGGCACGGACACCGTGGTCGCCGTCTACGCCGGCGTCGGCTACATCGGCGTCCTGCCCACGGGCAACCTGATCGCCTGCAACGACGATTCAGGCGCGCAGGGTTGTGGCTTGGGTTCCGTGGCTTCGTTCGCGACGACGGTGGGCGAGCGTTACTTGATCCGTCTTGGACGCTTCCCGGGTGCCGCCTCGGTCTTCGGCACCTTCACCATCGCCGAATCCGGCGTGTACGCGCCGGCGGACACCTGCGCCACGGCGCGCGTCGTCACGGGCGAAGCGCCGATCCCGTTCGACAACACGAACGCAGTCTCCGACATCGTGGGCTCTTCGTGCTCGCCGATCGGCAACGACGAGTGGTTCCGCTGGACCGCGCCGCGCAGCGACATGGTCACCGTCTCGGCCTGCGACGGACTCGCCGCCGGTTCCGGCACGGACACGGTGCTGGCGGTGTACCTAGGCGCTGGCTGTCCCTCGGCGGCGCCCATCGTGTGCAACGACGACAACGGCTGCGCGCCGGGCAACGCGACCTCGAAGGTCAGCTTCTATGCGACCTGCGGCCAGACCTACATGATCCGCCTCGGGCGCTACCTCAACACCGCACCGAGCCGGGGCGTCTTCACGATCCTCGGCGATCTTGGTTCCTTTGCACCTGGCTGCGACGCGCCCGCTCCGGGTCATGCCTACTGCTTTGGCACGAGCGGCTGCCCCTGCGGTAACAACGGCGCGCCGGGGAATGGTTGCGGCAACTCGATCAACCCCAGCGGCGCTCACCTTACCGGTCGCGGTGTGGCGAGCCTGTCGGCCGACACCTTGGTGCTGGAGGCCTCGGGTATGCCGAATAGCAGCTGTCTCTACTTCCAAGGCACGACACAGAGTTCGACAGCGTTTGGTGACGGATTGCGTTGCGCCGCGGGCTCGGTCATCCGCCTTGGTTCAAAGTTCAACAGTTCTGGCGACTCGCGCTACCCCGCTGCGGGTGATGTGTCCGTTTCTGTTCGCGGTGTGGTCACAGCGGCCTCGACGCGTACCTACCAGGCTTGGTATCGCAACGCTACGGCCTTCTGCACTGCGAGCACGTTCAACTTGACGAACGGCTATGCGGTGCTGTGGCGCCCGTAAGGCAAATTTGACAAAAGGGGCCGGCGTGTCATGTGCGACATGCCGGCCCCGTCGTTGCGTCAGATGCGCTCAGCTGAACGCCGCCAAGAAAGCCACCACCGGCCGCGCCGACGGCCGACCATGCTGCCAGTCGCCGCCTTCGCACCCCGAGCCGCCGATGTCCACGTGCGTAAAGCACAGCGGCTGCTTCGAATCCGTCCCGTGCTTGTCGAGCCCCGACGCGATCGCCAAGAAGGCCATCGGGAACTGGTGGCCACGCGCCGTGCCCGACGAGGGCAGGTTGTTGCACGACAGCACATCATCGGCCTTGGTGCGCGGCGCGACGAACTCGTAATCCTCGCGGCGTAGGCGCGACACTTCGAAGGGATCGCCCCACAGATCGCCCTGCACCCCCAACGACTCGGACACAGCCGCTTGGCGCGCCGGTCCGTTGTCGAGCGCGATGTTGTAGGGGCCAACCGCGCGCCCGGCGTGACCGGTCAGGGTCGCCACCGACAGGATGCGCGGGTTGACTTCCTTGGCGGCGCGCACGCGCAGGTGCGACAACAGGTCTGCCAGCACCAAACGCCCTTCGGCATCGGTGTTGCCAATGCGCACGCGCACTCCAGCGTGGCTGACGATGATCTCGTCCGACACGAAGCTCTCGGCGCCGATCGAGTTGCGCACCACGCCCAGCTCGGCCACGACTTTGACGCCGCCCAAGCCCATCTTGGCAGCGGCGAGCACGAAGCCCGCGACAGCGGCGGCACCGCCCTTGTCGCGGCTCATGCCGGACATCGCGCCGTTGACCTTCAGGTCGGCGCCACCTGTGTCGTAGGTCAGTCCTTTGCCGGCGAAGAGCAGCGTGCGCGCGATCTTGCCCTTGGGCGTGTACTCCAAGCGCACGACACAGGGACGATGGCGTTCGACTTCGATGCTGGCGCGCGCCACGGCGGAGAGCAGGGGATAGTCCTTGACCAGCGTCTTGTGCGCATCGACCACGCTGACTTTGACGCCCGTGCCTTTGAAGGCTGCGACGCAATACTCGGCAAAGCGCGGCGGCGACATGCGCTCGGGCTCGGTGCCGCACAGGTCGCGCGCCAAACGCAAGCCGGCCTCTGTGGCTTCCACCCAGGCCGCGTCTTCGGCGGCGAACCCACCACCCAACACGCAGAAGCCAATGCTGGTGATCGGCTCGACCGAGGCGCCCAACGCTTCGCGTGCTTCGAGCGGCTCCCACAAGCCGCCGATCGCGCCCAGCGCGGCCACACGTGCCGCGTGCGTGTGGCGCGGGTCGGCAGGCGGCGGCGCCATGACGACGAGCGGCTCATGCGCGCCAGCATCACGCGCGCGCAGCACGCCCTTCTTCGCGGCTTCGGCATAGCGGCGCACATCATCATGATCGCGCGTCACCGGCCCCGTGGGAGCCAGCACCACGCGACCGCCCGGCGCACCCGCCACCGCGACCAACGACAGCGCACTGGCTGCCTTGGCGTCGATCGCGCGCGCTGCGGCAAAGGCTTGCACGAGCAGCTTGTGATCGACAGTAGCGAGATCATGCGCCACCACTACGAGGCAATCGTAGGAGTGCTTCTTGGCCAGAGTCGCGTCAAGTTGGGCAACAGCGTGCAGGCGGGTCATGCGAGTGTTCCTTGCAAACGGGAGGTGCAAGAGGATCGCAGGCTGGGCTAGTGCATGCAAGCGCAGGTTGGTGCCGTGACGTCCCGCCGCATCAAGATCCACGCACGCCTTCAAAGTCGAGTCCGAAACGGGCCAAGTACTTGCGCAGGCGGTCCGCGTCGTTGACCGAGCCTTTCTGTGCTCGTGACACGGCAAAGAGTGTGCGGCCTGCTTCGGACAAGCTGCGCGAGGTGCGGCAAACAGCGACCACTTCGGCTAGTTGCACTTGCTCGAAGCGGTCGAGCTGCAGTCCGAAGAGGCTGTCTGGTTCACTTGACGCACGCCATAGCTCGCGCAGGTGCGCGATTTCGTCTTCGGCCGTGGTCAGGTCGATGCGCCCCGAGGGCGCGAGTGTCGCCATGCGCACCAGCGACGCGTGCAAGTCGCGAAAGTTGCCCGGCCACAGCGCCTCGGGTGAGGTGGCGAAGGACAAGTACACTTGACGCGCTTCCTTGTTCATGGACACGCGCCGTCCGTGGCCGGCCTCGATGCGTTCCAGCTCGAAGTCGAGGTTGGGTTCGAGGTCTTCATTGCGCTCACGCAGTGCCGGTAGGCGGAAGGTCCATAGGTTGATGCGTGCCAGAAGGTCCTCGCGGAAGCGCCCCGCGCGCACTTCGGCCTGCAGGTCACGATTGGTGCCCGCGACCAAGTGGAAGTGGCTGCGCACTTCGCTGTCGGCGCCTACAGGCAGGAACGTCTGTTCCTCGATGGCCCGCAACAGCATGGCTTGCTCGTCGAGTCCTAACTCGCCGATTTCGTCGAGAAAAAGCAGCCCGCCGTCCGCCGCTCGCAACAGTCCCGCGCGGTTGTTGGTGGCCCCGGTGTAGGCGCCTTTGACGTGGCCGAAGAGCGCGCTGGCGGCGCCGTCGCCGCGCAAGGTGGCGCAGTTGACATCCACCAAGGCGCCCGTCAAAAGCCCTTGACGCTGACGTAGGTGGTAAATCTGACGGGCCAACTGCGACTTGCCCGCGCCTGTGGGGCCCATCAAGAGCAACGGTTCCTTGGATACCAGCGCCACGCGCTCCATGCGTTCGATGAGTGCGTTAAAGGCTTTGTTGCGCGTGGGGATGCCCTGCTTGAGGAAGGCGTGATGCTCCTTCTGGTCCTGTGCGCCGCGCACGCGCAGGCGGTCGTACTTGGACAGGTCCAAGTCGATGATCGCGTGGCCGCCGATGGGGCCCGCGTCGCGCTGCGGGGGCGGCGAAGTCTGCAGCAAACGCCCGCGCAAGCGTTGGGTCTCAACCAACAAGAACAGGCAGATCTGGGCCGTGTGCGTGCCTGTGGTGACATGTACGAGGCAGTCTTCTTGATCCCAATCGATGGGAGCCGTGCGCGTCCAATCGTCGAGCGCCGCATACATCTCGGCAAAGTCCCAAGGGTTGTGTACCGGCAGGCGTGTCAGTCGCACTTGCGTGTGCGGCGCTTGAGTCTCCAGGTCCGCCAACACCTGTCGCTCGAGCTCGGGGTGCTCTCCTGTGGTCAGCAGCTCCAAACGCGCGACCGGTAAGGACGGGATCGTGCAGGCATGGATCGTGGGGCGCCACTTGGTGAGGCGCGTTGCTCCGGTGCCTTGATCGAGCGTGATTCCCAGGAAGCCAACCATGGCAAGCGGGCGTACGGCTTTATCCATTGCGATAAGAGTGTATCACCATAGATCTGGTAATCGCCATTTGCGTGCACACTCAACGGGGGCAAGCAGGTGATGTGATTTTTTATAAATCACTTCGAATAAAGGTCTTCGGTGCGCAATACCGTGCGCTAGCGATCTGCGTTGGCACGCTCCCTGCTCTTGCCTCCCGTCGCCAGCGCAGTGCTGACGGCGGAAAGGCTCTATGACAACTCAGCGACTCTTCGGTTCCGGCTCGCCGGGCGAGGGTCGAGGAACGGGGTTGGTGGCAAACGAGGCCGGTGGCCTCGCCCACGATCCCGGCGCGCGCCATAAGTTGGCGCAGTACGCGGCCACGGGTTGCCTGACCGGCACCTTTTACGCCTCGGACACCCACCAGACGCGCACCGTCCTCGTCCTCGCCAGCCAGGTGGAACCCGACTACCTAGCCCGCGTCGCGCTCTATGCGCGTAGGCGCGGGCTGATGAAGGACATGCCGGCACTGCTGCTGGTGGTGCTTTCGCGCCGGGATCCCGCGCTCTTTGAGCGCGTGTTCCCCAAGGTGATCGACTCTCCGCGGCTCCTGCGCACGTTCATCAAGCTCGTGCGCTCGGGGAAGGCCGGCCGACGCTCGTTCGGCTCGGCGGTCAAGCGCGCCATTCGGCGTTGGCTCGCGGAACGCAGCGAAGTGCAGCTGTTCTACGCGTCCGTAGGCGGCGACCCATCGCTCGCGGACATCGTGGCGATGGTCCACCCGCGTCCGGCAACGGAGGCGCGCAGGGCCTTCTACGGCTGGCTGCGCGGTCGACCGCACGACGAAAGCCTGCTGCCCGAGGAGGTGCGCGCCTACCAGCGCCGCCTCGCGGATCCGACGCAGCCTCTGCCGCGCGTGCCCTTCGAAATGACCCTCGGCCTGCAGTTGAGCACGGACGAGTGGTCGGAATTGGCGCGCCGCTGCTCGTGGCAGCAGCTGCGCATGAGCCTCAACACGTACGTCCGCAACGGGGTCTTCGACTCCGGGTCGGCGTGACGAGGAGTCAGGTGGACGGCGTGTTGCCGTCCACCTCAAACACTTCACAACCTCAAGTCCTCGCGCATGCGAGGGGAAAGGAGCCGGACATGGTCGCCGGACAAGGAGCAGAGATGACGCGCCTCGTGGCGGCGCGTTTGCGTGATAGCGAGGCCCAGCGCAAGGCCGGCGTTATGCCGTACCAGATGCTGGCCGCTTGCGGTTCGCTGGACCCCGCCGCCCCGTTGGAGCTTCGTGCGGCGCTCGAAGACGCTCTGGAAGCGTCGTTGGAGCGTGTGCCCGCGCTGCCTGGGCGCCTGGCGGTTTGCATCGATGTCTCGGGCTCGATGCAGAGCCCGTTGACGGGCTATCGGCGCGGCGCATCGACCAAGATCCGCTGTGTGGATGTCGCAGCGCTCTACGCTTGCGCGGTGGCGCGCAAGAACCCGAACGCCTTGATCGTGCCGTTCGACGACAAGTGCCACGACTTCGTGCTGTCGCCCAATGAGGGCGTGTTCGAGGCCTCGCGGCGCTTGGCGGAGCTTGGGCAAGGCGGCACGAATTGCTCCATGCCGTTGCACCTGCTGGCGGCGCGTGCTTCGCGCGGCTCTGGCGTGGACACGGTGGTGTTCCTCTCCGATAACGAGTCGTGGACGGACAACTGGATGTCTGCGCCCGATCCGACGCCGGCGCGAATCGAGCTCGACTGTCTCTGGAAGCAAATCGAGATCGAACAGCTTATGGCTGCCGGTCCTGATCCGTCGCTGGCTCCGCCGGTGGAGGAGAAGGTCCATGGCATCTGGGGCCCCGCCCTGCATGCCCTTCGCCGTCTCGGGCTGCTCAATTCGGCGATGGGGCCGTTCCCCACGCCGGAGCAAGTGCACCGCGCGCGGTGCATGGAGATGCTGGCCGAGAACGAGGAACGCTGCGCTCGGTTGCTGGCCGCGTGCGAAGAGGGGACACCCGCTCAGGAACCCTATGTTGCCCCGGCCCACGCGGCGTACTTGCGTCTGCGCGAGCATTGTCCGGCTGTCCGTTTGGTCTGCATCGACCTTCAGCCGTATGGCTCGGTGCAGGTGCCGGACCAGCCGGGTGTGCTGAACCTCGGCGGCTTCTCGGACCATGTGTTCGAGCTGGTGGCCGAATGGGCCGCCAGCCCCCAGTCGGATACGTGCTGGGTGGATGCGGTCGAGGCTGTCGACCTGTCAAGTTAAGTTGACGGGCCGATGTATGCAAAAGCAAGGCGGCTGTGCGCGAATGCTGATCGGACTACAAGCATCCGTACCGATTATCTTCGTCGTGCACAGCCGCCCAGCTCTGTGCTGCTGCGTCCAGCCCTCCGCGAGGGCGCGCGAATGCCGTCCGGTCTACATAACCAAACCGTGACCGGACACCTTTCGTCGCGCGCCCTCCCGGAGGGCTGGCCGTTGTCTCTTTTTGCCTGCAGAAGTACTCTGAGGCGTATGGATGCCATGCAAGATGTGGTTGTTGTCTATCGGGACGGACAGGCAGTCAAAGAGTCGCCGCTCGTTGGTGGCATGGTCATCGGTCGTAGCGCGAGTGCCAACTTGCAGCTGGAAGACCCGACGCTTTCGCGCGTGCATGCCGTGCTGCAAAAAGACGGCGAGCGCTGGTTCTTGGTCGACAAGAGTTCGAACGGCACATGGCTGGATGGTGCCAAGCTTGATCTGGACAAGCCTGTGCAACTCAAGCCGGATGCGATGGCGACGCTGGGCGCCTACAGCTTGAAGTTCCGTTTGGTTACGCGCGCGGCCGTAGAAGGAGCGACACATCGCGGCAACGCACCTGTGCCCGCTGCGGCGCCGGTGGAGGCACCGCCGATCACGAGCCCGTTGTTGGAGCATCTGGTCGACAAGCACAAGGACATCCCGATCTGGAAGGAAGGCATGGTGCAACTGCGGGTTGCCGACATCATCGAAGAGACGCATGACACCAAGACCTTCCGTCTAGTTGGCTTGACACCGCTGTTGTTCTCGTTCAAGCCCGGTCAGTTCGTGACGCTCAAGCTGCCGATTGGCGGCAAGGAGGTGTCGCGCTCGTACTCGAT
>Ga0255097_1000743_pt1 | contig 12621 bp, 10 predicted proteins | sample Colum_Atlam_RepB_2_FD_188436 | JGI IMG/M metagenome (GOLD analysis project Ga0255097, IMG submission 188436) | Freshwater microbial communities from Columbia River, Oregon, United States - Colum_Atlam_RepB_8d | ecosystem: Environmental > Aquatic > Freshwater > River | place: USA: Oregon...
AGGTGCAGGTGCCCACCCCAGACGATCCCCTGCGACCCTCGCTGACTGCGCCCCCCACAGGCTCGGGCCCAACTGCCACCGCACCCGATGGCTCCACCCGCCTGCCCCAACCCGTCGCATCAGGATCCCCAGGCTCCGGGCCTACTGTCTCCACCGGGTCCGTGGTCGCTCCTCAGAATGTCGCCACGCGACTGCCCGTGGTCATCACCACGTCGAGCATCGCCCCCTCGCCAATCCAGCAGACCCAGCATGTGCTGGCACCCCATGGCGATACGTCGACCCAACCAGTGACCTCCGGCCGGGTGGTCAACGAGCCGGCTTATTCGCTGGAATTCATTGAACCGGGTTTGCAGAATCGCAAGGTCAAGGTGTACCGGACAAACGATGCTGCAGAGCAGGTTTATAAGGACACCATTCCTCTGGACAAGGGCGGGTTCCAGATTGTGATTGTGGGTACACGCAACCCGGAATACGTTCGATAAATCCGATGCAAACGTTGACTTTCATACTGCCCTCACTGAGGCAATTCAGCACCCTGCTCGCTCTGCTGATCCTGTTGCCACTCAGCGACGGGGCGCGAGCTCAAACAGAGCGCTCGGTTCAAGTCATTCAATTCGCCAAGGGCAAGAACGAAGCCAAGGTCACCGGAACCATCGCGGGTCGGCGCTTTATTGACTATCAACTTCGAGCCGCAGCAGGTCAGACTCTCTCGATCTCTTTGAAGAGCCAACACGGCAGTAACTCTTTCAATCTGTTGCCACCCGGGTCAATGGATGCCGCAATGGCGATCGGTGAACTGAGTGATCACGCATTCACCGGCCTGTTGCCTGACGATGGTGTCTACACCATTCGTGTGTTCCTGATGCGATCTGCCGCAAGGAGGAATGAATCCAGCCGGTTTGACCTTCATGTCGCAATTGAAGGTCAACCTCTGGCTGCGCTATCACCCCGGACCGATGCGATGGTGCAGGGCACCCGCTTTCATGCAGTCTCGACCGTCACATGCCAGCCCGCATACTCGGAGCACCGGGAGTGCAAGGCAGGCGTAGTTCGGCGCGGGGAAGACGGTACGGCGACGGTCGAGTTGAGTTGGCCCGCCGAGGGTCAGGTTCGGGGTAAGCGGCGCTTGCTCTTTGTGAAGGGAGAGCCCGTGGCCTCGGATACTGTCCAAGCCATCCGACAACAACGTGGCGAACAGGGTTGGCTGATCCAGTTTGATTCGGATGAAAGCTACACCGTGCCGTATGAACTGGTGCGCGGTGGCTGAGCCGACGGGCAGGCTGGTCGATTACAGCATGTTCGATCGCGCTCCCCGGACCAGTCAACAGACGATCATCTCAGCAGATCCGCCGACGATTTAAGGCCGCGCGACGCCTTGTTCCACCACTTCGAAAACGAATCGCAGCGCCGATCGACCTCGGGAAACAAAGCGGGCGCGGGCCGGCACGTGGCCCACTGCGCGAGCCACGGATCCATGTGAGGATCGTGCAGGCTGAGCACGTGGCGCGCCCCCTTGAGCGCGGCGCAAATATCGGCTGCATCGGCCATCCACAGCACCGATGTCAGCGCCTTCATACGGCTTGCAACGAATCGCCAGCGCCGCTCGCTCCACGGCCATGCCTGATGGAAGTCCCGAATAAAGACACCCACCACCTGCGTGTCAGGGGGCAGATCGGAGGGCAGATCGCCCAGGTTCCAGGGATGTACCAGCCACACGCTGCGGTCAGTGACGGCCGCAGCATCCGGTGAGCTGATGTCCAGGTCGGCCGTTGGCTGAACGGTTAGTGAAGGCTCGATCGGTGTCAGGCCCGCGCGTGCCGCCAGCCGCGCCTCGGAGCCCTTGCGCGGCTCGCGCGCGATCTGCTCCAGCGCCTCATACGACCGATCCATGATGCTGCCCGGACTGTGCCAGGCGGTGGGCGCATAGCGGGCCACGTTCTCGGCATTGAACAGATACGGCTTGCTGCTGCCGGTGCCCGCCACCCACTGCCAGCTCAGATGATTGCTGGCCAGATCGCCATCGAGCAGGTGGCCATACATCCAGTCGGCCGCCACGCGCCAGTGCACCTTGCGGATATGCACGACATAGCTCGCGAGCCACATGCGGGCATGGTTGTGAAGATAGCCCGTGTCGTAGAGCGTGCGCACCGCCTGATCGATGACCGGCACGCCGGTGGCCGCCTGCCGAATGTCGTCGGGTAATACCGAGGCATAGCAGGCCTCGGGCAACAGGCCTTCGTGCAACGAGCTCAGGATACCGTTGCCCCTGAACTGCCACACATGACGAAAGTATTCGCGCCAGCCGAGTTCATAGACAAACTTGTGCTGCACATCGAGGGGCTGGCGAGTCGTGACGCCGGCCAGCACTTCGGGCAGGCTCACCAGGCCATGCGTGATGTAGGGCGACAGGCCGCTCACCGCACCCTCGATGGCATTGCGAGTGCGGGCATAGTCGCCTGGGCGCACAGCGGCGATGCGCGCGCGGGCCGCTTCACGGGTGGGTGCATAGCCCGGCGCACGACTCCGACCGGGGCCGATCCCTTCACGCGGATTCATACGCCCTCTCCCACCTCGCCGCGGCGGATGGCCTCGGCACGCAGCATCACGGCCTGTCGTTGAGGGTCGGTCAGACGTGACACGTTCTTGACCTGCAGAGCCATGCGCGCGTTCTTCGCCAGCAGCGACTCATGGCGCATCAGAAAATCCCAATAGAGCGTGGTGTAGGGGCAGGCGCGGGCGCCCTCACGCTGGCCGGGGTCGTAGCGACAGCCCTTGCAGGGCCCACCCATGCGCTGAATGTATTTGCCGGTGGCCGCATACGGCTTGCTGGCCATGAGGCCCCCATCGCCGTACTGGCTCATACCCAGGGTGTTGGGCAACTCCACCCACTCCACGGCATCGACATACACCGAGAGGTACCACTCATGGACCTTCTGGGGCTTCACGCCCAGCAGCAGCGTGTAGAGCCCCGTGATCATCAGGCGCTGAATGTGATGCGCGTAGCCATGGGTGAGGGTTTGCGTGATCGCATCGCGCAGGCAGGCCATGTCGGTGCGGCCCGTCCAGAACCACTCGGGCAGATCCTGCTGGGCATCGAGCGCGTTGCGCTCGGCATAGCTCGGCATTTGCGTCCAGTAGATGCCGCGCACATATTCTCGCCAGCCCAGGATCTGACGGATGAAGCCTTCGGCACTTTGCAGGGGCACCTGGCCTGCTCGCCATGCGTCTTCTGCAGCCTGAACCACTTCACGCGGCGTGAGCAGCTTGAGATTAAGGGCAGCCGACAGATGCGAGTGATAGAGCCAGGGCTCGCCGGGCCACAGCGCATCTTCATACCGACCAAACAGCGCGAGCCGCTCATCAATGAATCGCTGCAGCGCCTGCAAGGCCTGGGCCCGAGTGACCGGCCAGGCAAAACTGTCGAGCGTGCCCGGATGATCCGCAAAGCGCGTATTGACCAGATCGATCACCTCGCGCGTGAGGTCGTCGGGCTCAAAGGCAGCCCGCGGCGGCACCAGGCCCGGGCCCTGGGGCCCGAAGGACTCCCGGTTTTCGGCATCGAAGTTCCACTGACCCCCGGCGGGCTGGTCGCCCTCCATCAAGATGCGATGCTTCTGACGCAGCTCGCGATAGAAGTACTCCAGCCGCAAAGACTTGCGGCCTTTGGCGTGGGCCGCAAACTCGCTGATCGTTGTAAAGAAATGGCGATCCGGGCGCACCTCGAGGGGCAGGCCTGCGGCCTCAGTCGTGGCCCTGAGTTGGCTCAGCACCCGCCAGTCGCCGGGCTCGGTCATGACCACGCGCTGCGGTTTGAGCGTCTTCAGATCGGACTGCAACTGCCGTGCAAGGCCTGTCGATGCACCGCGCTCCAGCCGTCGGTAATGCAAAGGCCGGCCCGCCTCGCCCAAGGCCTGCGCAAAGTGGCGCATGCCACTCAGGAAGATCGCAATGCGCTGCTTGCTCGACCAGACATGGGTGGACTCTTCATCCACTTCGGCCATCCAGACCGCATCGTGTACGGGATCGAAGCCGTCAAAGGCGGCTGCATCCAGGTCGAGCTGATCGCCCAGCACCAGAACCAGGTTTCTCAAATCCGATGGCTTCACAGACATGTGCGATCTCGATTCGATCAGCGACGTTGGCCCCGGGTTTCACTCCACCCCAGGTACAGGCCCGCACCCACAATCAGGGAGGCGCCCAGCCAAGTGCTCGGCCCCGGCACGGCATCAAAGACAAGCCAGCCAAAGAGGCCCGCGCACAGCAATTGAAAGTATTGAAAGGGCGAGACGATGTTGGCGGGCGCGTCGATCATCGCACGCGCCACGCAGTAATGGCCCAAGCCCCCAAACACGCCCAGCACCAGCAGCATCAGGATATCGGTCAGACGATCTGGCGTGGTCCAGAAGAACGGCACCGCGAGCGACATCAGGCCGCTGCCCAGCATCGCGCTCCAGATGGCCGAGGTCTCGGCCCGGTCAGCACCCGAGACCCGTCGCGTGAGGACCTGATAGAAGGCGTAGCACAACGAGCTGCCGAGTATCAGCAGCGATGACCACTGGAACAGATCACTGCCCGGGCGCACCACCACCAGCACGCCCACAAACCCGATGAGCACCACCGCCATGCGGTTGGCCTTGATCGGTTCTCCCAGCATCGGTACGGCCAGCAGGGTCACCAGAAGGGGTGAGAGAAAACTGATGGTGGTCGCCTCGGCCAGCGGGACTGACACGAGCGCAATGAAATACAGCGTGGTGGACGACAACTGAAGCAGCGAACGCGCAGCCTGTGTGCCCACCGAGCGCGAGCGCATCACGGCAAAGCCGTGGCGCGGCATGAAGAGCAACAGGATGAAGATGAAGTGGCCCAGCGTACGGGCCCAGACGATCTGAATCGATTCCAGTCGTGCGCTCAGCAGCTTGACCAGCGTGTTCATGCACGCAAACAGAAACACCGCCAGCATGATGAACAGGATGCCCCGGAGGATTCGGCTGGCAGGCAGCGAGGGGGCACTCATCCGTGCGAGATCGATGGCGGCATAAGAACGCGATGATGCCCACACCCCGCACGAGCGGCAAACCGATCGGACCAGATTTGCGCAAAGCGCCTGCCTCGCGGTGTCGCTCTGGCTTGCGATCGTGAGGCGAGGGCGTCATGACCTGAGCCACCTGAGCCGCTACCCGGCGGGTCTTGTCCTCGGCCGCCTTGATATGGGAATATGGGTCAACTGACCGTACTCCCATATTTCATGAAAACCACGCTTGAAATCGACGACGCCCTCCTCAAGCGAGCCAAGGCGCGCGCGCTCGAGCGGGGCACAACCCTTCGCGCGGTCGTTGAAGAGGCGCTGCAGCGATCGCTGGGGCTGGGTGCCGGTGTCCGTACACCGCTCAGGCTGCAAACCTGGCCCGCGCAGCCAACGCCTCGCCTTGATGAGGCTCAGGTACTTGCTGCAATCCGGGCCGTGCGTGATGGCGTCGGCCGTACCTGGACCGGCATTGATCCAGCCCCTGCTGATCCCCGAAAGCCCTCGCGCGGCAAGCGGCCGGGGGCCAATCGCCCAACCCGCCGGGGTGGCTCCAAATGATTGCGATCGACACCAACCTGCTGGTGTATGCCCATCGATCCGACACGCCCTCGCACGATGCGGCCTTACGCCTGCTGCAACAGCTCGCCGAGTCGTCCGAACCCTGGGCCATTCCCTGGCCCTGTGTGCATGAGTTCATCGCCGTGGTGACGGGCCCCGCTTTCGGCAAGTGGGCGACCCCGCTGGAGCTTGCCCTCGACACCATCCGCCAGATCCTCGCCCAGCCCCGATGCACCGTGCTGTCGGAAACCGACGGGCATTTCGATCTGCTGGCTGCCCTGTGTCAGCACGCCCACCTGCGCGGGGGCGCCATTCACGATGCCCGCATCGCCGCGCTGTGCATCGCGCATCAGGTCGATGAGCTCTGGAGTTGCGACCGCGATTTCAATCGCTTCCCGGATCTGCGGGTACGCAATCCCCTGATTCCCTCGGTGCATCAGCCTGCAGCGCCCTACAGCTCACCCCGAAAGGCCCGCTCGTTCAAGGCACCCTGACCGATCTCAGGAACCCCGATACGTGCTGTAGCCATACGGACTGACCAGCAAGGGCACGTGGTAGCGCCCTTGTGCATCGGCGATACCAAAATCCAGTGGCACCACATCAATGAACGGCGGCTCGGGCAACTGCACACCCAGGCCCTTGAAATACGCCGCCACCTCAAAGAGCAGACGCCAGCGCCCGACCGCCATGCTGCTCGCATCGAGCAAGGGGCCATCGGGGTTGCGCCCGTCCTCATTGAGCACCACCGAGCGCACGGTGAGTGCCGAACCGTCCGCCGCGATGCGCTGCAGCGTGACCCGCAGGCCAGCGGCTGGCCGGCCGTGCGCCGTATCCAGAACATGCGTGCTCAGATGACCCATGCAAACCTCCTCATCCTGAATCCAGTTTCTTTTGCGCGCTGCGTTGATCGAATCGATCGGCGATTGTGCTGCGCCTTGGCTCAATGATTCACGCAGGGACTCGGGTCAGGGCACCTGCGCACCCGCCTCATACCAGCGACGCACAACATCGCGCTCGGCCTCGGTGATCTGCGTGGCGTTGTTCATGGGCATGAGCTTCAACACCGCCGTTTGCTGATACACGTTCTGGGCATGCTGCTTGAGCAGCGCAGCCTCATGCAGCGCCACGTTCTTTTGCTGAATCTGCGCGTTGTGACAGACCACACAGCGCTGATCCACAATCGCTCGCACGGCTTCGTAGGTTGCGGGCTGCGCGGCGGCGGCACGAACGGCTGCCGCCTGCTCAGCACTGGGCGGCCGAGGGGCCATCCACAGGGCCAGGCCCACCAGCACCAGGGTGCCGACCATCGCATATTCCCAGGGGACGCGGCGACCCTGCACGTGGGCCCGGTGGCGAGCAACAAAGCTGTGACGGATCAAGGCTCCAGCCAGCATCAACAACACCAGCACGAGCCAGTTGTTGGGCCCCTGGTACAGCCATCCGTAGTGGTTGGACAGCATCGCAACAACGACGGGCAGCGTGAAGTAGGTGTTGTGGACACTGCGCTGCTTGCCGCGCTGGCCATGAATGGGATCGGGGCTCTGCCCTGCGCGAAGCTGCGCGATCACCTTGCGCTGACCCGGAATGATCCAGAAAAACACGTTGGCGCTCATGGCCGTGGCCATCATGGCCCCCACCAGCAAAAAGGCCGCTCGCCCCGCAAAAAGTTGGCAGGCCAGCCAGGACGCAAAGACCACCAGGGTCAGCACCGCCAGGCCCACCACCTGATCGCCCTTGGGTCGTTGTCCGAAAACCCGGCAGATCAGGTCGTACACCAGCCAGAACACCGCCAGAAACGCGAGCGATGCAGCAATGGCGGCAGCAGGCGACCAGTCATGAACGCTCTTGTCGACCAGAAATGTGCCTGCGTTGAAGAGATACAGCGCCGTGAAGAGTGCAAACCCGGTCAGCCAGGTGGAGTAGCTCTCCCAGTACGACCAATGCAGGTTCTCGGGCAGTGGGCGCCAGCGCGGCGCCACCATGTACTTGTTGGAGTGATAGAAGCCGCCGCCATGCACGGCCCACATCTCGCCATCCACGCCCTTGGCCTTGAGGTCTTCATGCTCGGGTCGCGACAGGCTGTTGTCGAGCATCACGAAGTAAAACGAGGCGCCGACCCAGGCCATCGCCGTGATCACATGCAGCCAGCGCAACAGAAAATTCGCCCAGTCGAGCCAATAGGCATCCACGCACATCCTCCAGATCGCGGCAGCGTCAGAGCAACGCTGCCCGCACAGACCGACAGTTTATTGGCGATAGACTCCAACCGCTCAGCATTCTCCTCGCACCGCTCATGACACAGCCGCAGACCCCGTCCTCCACTGCAATTCCGGCCCTGACGCTTGAGGCTGTGAACGCCGCCGATCAGGTCGCCTTCACGAAGCTGCTCGATGGCATTTACGAGCACTCGCCCTGGATTGCGCAGCGCGCCTGGGCGGCGCGGCCCTTTGCCACACTCGCCTCGCTCAAATGGGCCCTGGCGCAGGCAGTGCGGCAAAGCAGCCGCGAAGAACAACTGGGCCTCATCCGGGCCCATCCGGAGTTGGCCGGCAAGGCCATGGTGGCGCGCTCACTCACCGCCGAATCCACCCACGAGCAGAACAAGGCGGGCCTCACGCAATGCACGCCCGAAGAGTTTGCGCACATCCAGGCCCTCAATGCCCGGTACAACGAGACCTTCGGTTTTCCGTTCATTCTGGCCGTGCGCGGACCGCGAGGCAGCGGCCTCACCCGGCATCAGATCATTGCAGCCTTCGAGCGCCGGGTGCAGCACCATCCCGATTTCGAGTTTGCCGAGGCCTTGCGCAACATTCATCGCATTGCCGAGATCCGACTGGCCGACAAGTTCGGCATCGATCCCGCGCAAGGCCACCAGGTCTGGGACTGGGCCGAGCAGCTCGCCGAATTCAGTGACCCCGGCTATGCCGAGCGCGGTGAACTCACCGTCACCTACCTGACCGAGGCTCACCGCGCCGTCGCCCAGCGCCTGATGCACTGGATGCGCACCGACTGCGGCTTTGACGAGGTGCGCATGGATGCGGTGGGCAATGTGGTGGGCATCTACCACGGCGCAACGCCCGATGCGCCGCGCCTGCTCACGGGCAGCCATTACGACACCGTGCGCAATGCGGGCAAGTACGACGGGCGGCTGGGCATTCTGGTGCCCATGGCCTGCGTACAGACCCTGGCGCGCAGCCAAAAGCGCCTGCCCTTTGGCATCGAGGTGGTGGGCTTCTCAGAGGAAGAAGGCCAGCGCTACAAGGCCACCTTTCTGGGCGCCGGTGCGCTCACGGGCGACTTTGATCCGAAATGGCTCGAGCAGCGCGACGCCCAGGGCGTGTCCATGCGCGAAGCGATGGCGCAGGCCGGCCTGCGCGAGGACGACATCGGCAAGTCCCTGCGTGATCCCGGCCGCTATCTCGGCTTTGTCGAGGTGCATATCGAGCAGGGGCCGGTGCTCAATGAGCTCGATCTGCCGCTGGGCGTGGTCACCTCCATCAATGGCAGCGTGCGCTTCATGGGAGAGATCGTCGGCATGGCGAGCCATGCCGGCACTACCCCCATGGATCGCCGCAGGGATGCTGCTGCCGCAGTGGCCGAACTCGTGCTTTACATGGAGCGTCGCGGCTCAGCCGTGCCCGATCTGGTGGCCACCGTGGGCATGCTCGAGGTGCCCAATGGCTCGATCAACGTGGTGCCCGGGCGCGCGCGCTTCAGTCTCGACATCCGATCGACCACCGACACAGTGCGCGATGCCTGCATTGCCGATGTGCTCGCCGAACTCAAGGCCATCTGCAGCCGGCGCGGCGTGAGCCATACGCTCGAAGAAACCATGCGAGTCTCGGCTGCACCCAGTGCACCCGCCTGGCAGGCCCGCTGGGAACAGGCTGTGCAGGCGGTGGGTCTGCCGGTCTATCGCATGCCCAGTGGTGCGGGTCACGATGCCATGAAACTGCATGCCATCCTGCCGCAGGCCATGCTCTTCGTGCGTGGAGAGAATGCCGGCATCAGTCACAACCCGCTGGAGTCGAGCACGAGTCACGACATCGATCTGTGCGTGCAGGCGTTTGAGCATCTGCTGGGGCAGCTTGCCCAATCGGCCCGCTGAGGCGCGGCGCTTCAACAACACCAAGCACCCAACGCAGCAGGCATCAAAAAGGGCGCAGTCAAGCGCCCTTTTTTTAGGCCCGGGATAAATGCCGGGCCGCTGTGACTCAGATCAGACCCGATTCCAAACGGACTCCGGTCAGTCCTGGATCAGAAGTGGTACTGAACACGGACCATCGGGGTCTTGGCAAAAGCGCCAGATCCCGCAGGACCGCTTGCATTGTTGCCAAACTTGTTCTTCCAGTACTGGTACTCGATACCGACCTTGAAGGTCTTGGGTTTGGCGCCGATGAAAGAACTTGCGTCATACATGACTTGCATGTCGATGTTGGTCTCGGCTGCAGTGTCGCCACCAAATTCGTTCTTACCCTTGCTGGTGATGAAGTTGGCAAAGCCCTCGAAGGAGAATCCTGTCTCCTTGCCCAGCGGAATCCCCCACACCAGATTGAGCATGGGATGCGCGTCGTAGTGGTAGCGGGGAGTGCTGACACCGCTGAAGGTGTTGAACGGTGCGTTGCTTTCCCAAAGCTGATAGAGACCCACATTCAGAAAGCCGGCCGGGATGTTGATGGCAAACGTCGGGCCCGCAACCAGCATCCGCTTCTTGCTGTTGTAACCCGCATCGGTCTTTGCATTCCAGTCAAAACCCACCGTGGCGTTGATGGTCTTGATCGGACCAAAGCTCAGGTTCATGCCAGTGATCTTGGCCATATCAAGTGTATGGCGATAGACGACATACGCTTCTTGCGCACCGTTGGTGGAGTTCGCTCCTGCCGGGTCATTTTTGTCTGACATCAGGAAGTCGACATTGAAGAAGTTGCTGCCGTAGTTGTATCCGCTGACATGGTTGAAGTTGAAGATGTTCTTCTTGATGTCTTTGGTGTTGAACGGTTCGGCAAACGACGTGCCGGTGCGAAATCCAACCGAAGTGTCACTCCAGTTGGCAGCTTGCGCGCCAGTGGCAGCAAGCGACAGGGCAGTGGCGGCAGCGGCCATGAGAGGCGCGCGAAGGAGGGTCTTTTTCATTCAAGGGCTCCTGGTTTCTAGGGCAAGGAAGAGAGATGGCCGACCCGCGGGACGACCTCGGAACAATCGCCCGCAGGCGACAATGCAAAACAACTCATAGAACCAACCACGCAGGGCGCCCAGAACCACTCGAGCCCCACGGACCGAACCGCCAAAGATGGTGCTTTCATGCCTTCAGAAGGTGCGTTACCGCGATACCGTGGTGCATCGACAGGCGCAGCCCCGAGAAGACGCTGGCGAAAAGCCCACATCAGAACCTTCCGTCAGCTCGGCCTGACCGATCATACGCCGCTGCATTGCAGGTTCCGTGCCACTAACTGGGCGCGCAAGCACGCAGCGCGCGCAGAACCGCCTCCGGGGTCGCCGGCGCCGTCAGGGGCGGATCGGCCTGGGGCCCGCCGGTGCTGGCGATCGCATCGCGCAGCGCCATCCAGGCCGAGAAGGCCAGCAGCAGCGGGGGTTCGCCCACCGCCTTGCTGCGACCAATGGTGTCGACCGCATTCGGCCGATCCCACAGATGCACATTGAACACGGGCGGACAATCCGTGGCCGTGGGGATCTTGTAGGTGCTCGGGGCATGCGTGAGTAACCGGCCCGTGACCGGGTGCCAGACGAGTTCCTCCATGGTCAGCCAGCCCACGCCCTGCATGAAGGCGCCCTCAATCTGGCCACGATCCAGGGCCGGATTGAGCGAATGCCCCACGTCCTGCAGCAGATCCGCACGCAGCAACCGGTGCTCGCCGGTCAGGGTGTCCACGATCACCTCGCTGACTGCGGCGCCCGAAGCAAAGTAATGGAAGGGGCAGCCCCGCATCGCCTCGCGATCCCAGCTCAGATCGGGCGTTGCATAAAAGCCATCCGACCAGAGCTGCAGCCGCTCGACATAGGCCTTCTCTACCAGGACCTCAAAGGGCATGCTGCGCCCACCGAGCTGCACCTCATCATTGGCAAAGACGACGGCCTCCGCACGTCCCTCGAGCAGGCGCGCCGCCAGACCTGCGAGTCGCTCCCGAATGCGCAGGGCCGCCTGCTCGGCTGCGTTCCCATTGAGGTCGCTGCCGGTGGAGGCCGCGGTGGCCGAGGTATTGGCCACTTTCTGGGTATCGGTCGCGGTGCAGCGCACCCGCTCGAATCGCACGCCCAGCGTGTGCGCTACAACCTGGGCCACCTTGGTGTTCAGGCCCTGACCCATCTCGGTGCCGCCGTGATTCACGAGCACCGACCCATCGGTATAGACATGGACCAGGGCACCCGCCTGATTGAAGTGCTTCACATTGAAGGCGATGCCGAACTTCACCGGGGTGAGCGCCAGCCCTCGACGCAGCACGGGGCTTGCGGCATTCCAGGCGGCAATCTCCCTGCGGCGGGCCCGATAGTCACTGCACGCTTCGAGTGCATCGATCAGCTCGTGCAGGTTGTTGTTCAACACGGGCTGGCCATAGGGCGTCTGCCAGCCCTGGCCCGACCCATCGTCCGGATGGCGCGCATAGAGATTGGCCTTTCGCACATCCAGCGGATCAAGGCCCCGGTGGCGTGCAATACGATCGAGCATCAGTTCGATGGCCATGGCCCCCTGCGGCCCGCCAAAGCCGCGAAAGGCCGTATTGCTCTGGGTGTTGGTTCGCGCGCAGTGCCCCTCGAGGCGGACCTCGGGCAACCAGTAGGCATTGTCAAAATGGCACAGGGCCCGAGTCATGACTGGCGCGGAAAGATCGGCCGAATGCCCCGCGCGCGACACCATGCGGGCCGTCACGCCCTGGATTCGACCCTGCTCATCAAACCCGACATCGAAGTCGGTCCAGAAGCAGTGTCGTCGGCCGGTGATCAGAAAGTCATCGTCCCGATCGAGCCGCAATTTGACCGGTCGGCCCAGTTTGACTGCAGCCACGGCCGCGATGCAGGCA
>Ga0255097_1000744_pt1 | contig 12621 bp, 8 predicted proteins | sample Colum_Atlam_RepB_2_FD_188436 | JGI IMG/M metagenome (GOLD analysis project Ga0255097, IMG submission 188436) | Freshwater microbial communities from Columbia River, Oregon, United States - Colum_Atlam_RepB_8d | ecosystem: Environmental > Aquatic > Freshwater > River | place: USA: Oregon...
AGCCCACTGAAATTGAGGGCGTGCGTGGCCTGTTGACGCACCACGGGCTTGGCTCGGAAGGCGATGCCCATACCCGCTGCACCCATCATCTTCAGGTCGTTGGCGCCGTCTCCGATGGCGATGGCGCGTGCGGGTTCCACGCCGATCCACGAGGCCAGAGCCCGCAGCTCGTTCGCCTTGCGTTCGGCATCGACGATGTCGCCAAGAACCCTGCCCGTGAGCCGGCCTGATTGTATTTCGAGGGTGTTGGCCACTGCATGGTCGAGCCCAAGACGCGCCTGAAGGCGGTCGGTGAAGAAGGTGAATCCGCCGGACACGAGGAGCGTTTTCCAGCCGGACTCCCGAGCGGCCTGAAGGAGGGTTTCGGCTCCTTGCGAGAGTCGCAGGCGCTCCTCGTACACGGCCTGCAACGCGGATTCCTCCAGGCCTTCGAGCAAGGCGACCCGCTTTCGCAAGGCGCCAGCAAAGTCGAGTTCACCACGCATGGCCGCCTCGGTGATGGCCGAGACCTGGGGCTTCACGCCGATGCGGTCGGCGATCTCGTCGATGCACTCGATGGTGATGAGGGTCGAGTCCATATCCATGACCAGCAGTCGGAAATCTGCGCGTCGCCGGTTGGCCGGAACGAAGGCGATGTCCACTCGATGCGCTTCGGCGATGTTTTGCAGTTCCGGGGTTGCAGCGACCTGGCTCCAGCGTGCCGATGGCCCGCGCCTCGAATCGGGCGAGCGGCCCAAATGATTCCCGATGGCGACGATGGCGGCCTCGGGCAAGTTCGTGGAATGGATGACGAGCTCGGTCATGTTGTTGCCCAGAGACTGTGATCCTTCACCGCAGGCTGTCATGCCGTTTCCACAATTGCCCCCGGTGGAAAACTCGTCACGTTGCCCGGGTCGGGGCGTTCGTGGGGGCTGATTTCTTTCGGGCTTCCCAACCACTGGAGTGGTTTTCGATTCCCGACGAGAGACTCATGCCCTTGTACGAATACGAACTGTGTGACGGCAACTGCGCCGCCTGCGGTGGCCAGTTCACCCTGAGACGGCCGATCACCGCGCCGGAACTCACCGCGTGCCCGGCCTGCAAGAAGCCGGTCCGCAAGGTGATCTCCGGTTTCAGCACTCCGCATCACCTCAAGCCCCTCTCCACCACGGATGCCAAGAAGGCCGGGTTCTCGGTCTTCAAGCGGGTGAACAAGGGTGAGTACGAGCGGCAGTGATCCGGTATTGGGTGGGTTGGTCAAAAAATTCTGCAGGATTGCTGGTCTTTGAGCCGAGCCGCTAGAATCAGCGTCTGTGAGCAAGACGCCGACTGCGCTGAAAAAAACGACTACCCGTCCCCGCCGTGTGGGACTCATTTCCCTCGGATGTGCCAAGAACCTGGTGGATGCCGAGATCATGCTCGGCTCGCTGCTCAAGGAGGGGATCGAGATCGTCAATGACGCGTCGCAAGCCGATGCGGTGATCGTCAACACGTGCTCATTCATCGATGCTGCGCAAGAGGAGTCGGTGGACACCATCCTGGAACACAACGCGTTGCGCGAGGCCTCGCACCGCGGACAGGCGCTCATCGTCTCCGGGTGCATGCCGCAGCGGTACCGTGACGAGTTGCCCAAGCTCATGCCCGAGGTCGATGTGTTCATGGGCATCGACCAAGTGGAGCAGGTGGGTGCGCTGGTCAATGAGGCCATCTCCAAGCGGGCCTCGCGAGTGGAAGTTGAAGCGACGACTCCGAAAACTGCAGAGGGAGCCCGCGTCAAAGGGCGTCTCCAGGAGTTGGAAAAACAGGCGCCGGCCCATGACCACGCCGACGAAACGGCCCTCCGCGGCACCGATCGTTTCGGCAAGAGCCGCATCGCCCTGACTGCGGCCCCGCAGCCGGCCGGTCCCTCGGTCGATGTCACGGTGCGGCCCAACTACATTCCGCAGTTTGAGACCCCGCGCTTTCGCCTCACGCCGAAGCACTTCGCGTATGTGAAAATCGCCGAGGGCTGCAACCACCCGTGCAGCTTCTGCATCATCCCTCGCATGCGGGGTTCGCACCGCAGCCGGGCTCAGGCCGACATCGTGGCCGAGGCCAAGGCCTTGATCGCCGATGGCGTCCGCGAACTGAACCTCATCTCCCAGGATTCGACCTATTACGGGCTCGACCTTCGTGCCAATCACAGCCGGGCCATCTCCTCGCCGGAACGCTTCAAAGCGGCCACCGAGGCCCTGCCGGTCGATGCCACCACGCTGTGCACGCTGCTGCGCGAGTTGAATGCGCTGAAGGGCGATTTCTGGATCCGCCTGCTCTACACCCATCCGGCCCATTGGACCGACGAGTTGATCCGGACCATCGCCGAGTGCCCCAAGGTGGCCCGATATGTGGACATGCCGTTGCAGCACATTCACGACGACATGCTCGCTCGGATGCGCCGCGAGACCTCCGGCCAGTACATTCGCGACCTCATCGCCCGGATCCGGGCCGGCATCCCCGGCATCACCTTGCGAACGACCTTCATCGTGGGTTTCCCGGGTGAGACGGCGGCTCATTTCAAGACCCTGACCGATTTCATCGAAGAGACCCGCTTCGAGCGCTTGGGCATCTTCGCCTACTCCCGCGAGGACGGCACGGTGGCCGGCAAGATGGAGAAGCAACTGGCCCCCAAGACTCGCCAGAAGCGCCGCGAGTCAGCCATGGCCGCACAGCACCGCGTCGCCGTGGGCGTGGCCGAAGGGTTTGTCGGCCGGACGCTCAAAGTGCTCACGGAGGGCGAGGCATCTGCGAAGGAGCTGTCCAAGGCCAACATCAGTTCTTGGGAACATGGATTAATCCGCGGGGAAGACGCCGGTGCGTCGGCCCTCAAGGGTCGCTACACGATCGCCCGTGGCGAGGCCGACGCGCCGGACATCGATGGCCGCGTGTATATCCAAGGCAAGGTGCCGATCGGGAAATTCTGCAAGGTCCGCATCATCGGACACACCGACTACGACCTCATCGCCGAGCCGATTTGAGGCCCTCGGGTTTACGGTCTGCGGGCCGTGAGCCTTGGCGCGCGAAGAATCGTTGGAAGAATCTGTTGCCCCATGGGGGTGCTTTCTGGATGATTCGCCCGCTCGCAAGAGCATCTGGTCGGGGCGTAGCGTAGCTTGGTAGCGCGTCTGAATGGGGTTCAGAAGGTCGTGAGTTCAAATCTCACCGCCCCGACCATCTTGATTTTACAGGCTTTCCGCAACGGAAGGCCAAAAGTTACAACAGCCAGTTACAACAACGCCGCCGAAGTCAGTGGTGTTTGTCAGTGTCACGAGCCTGGGATTCTGACCGGCCAGTTAAGAGTTTTATACGGTTCCGGTGCATCCCTCACCTGCTGTCCCTTTCGAGGAGTTGTGATGGGGCAAATTGGTTGACTCGATTCAGCACAGGGTTGTTGGCGTCGGGCGTTCGATAGCCCAACCAGGCCGCAAATGAGAGTCACTCTCCGTCCCAATCAAAGGAGGCCTCTAAGGGATCCCTTTTCTGCGGCCAGACCGTCCCCACGGGGTAGGGTGGGGAGGGGGCGAATCCCGCCAGCTCGAGTGCGATGGACCCATGCCACAAATCCTAGCCGCAAAACCTGGGTAGGATGCGCTTTACTAGGACTGGTGGTTTGGATTCTCAATGGCCCTCTCGGCGGGCTTCATGGTGACGCCTGAGCGGTGGTTCGACGGATTATTTTCAGCGTGTCGGCGCTGGCCAGTTTCCGTGGGGAGCGCACACGCAGCATGATGGCTGGTTGGCAGATCGGTATCATGGCCAATCTCATAAAAAGGAAACAGAGCCCCCTACTGGTTTATCCAGTACCAGCAAGCGAAGACTGTTGAGCTGGAAGTCCTACTGCATCCGCCTGATCCGGATGGACCTGCGCGGGATCCAAGATCACTCACCATTTCGACCGCCGTGAGCGAGGCCAGTTCAGTCTTGGCTCCTGTGACCTTGGCCATCGGTATTGTGTATGTGCCCGCCCGAGTCACTGCTGCCCGATCAAGAAGGAGACCTGATGATTTAGGCGATGGCCTCATACCCGCGGACCGCAACGAACCGCTCTGTCTGGAATTGAGGATGTGTTGCCGTAACGTCTCCCGGGCGCGTTTGAAGCCGCGATTGTCCGCGTTCGCCTCGGCGTGGAACGAAGCGATGGCTGCCTCGGGTTCATTCACCGAGCGCAAAACCGCAAGCAAGATGCCGTAGGCGTCCTTGCGGGGCTTATTCGCGCGCGCCAAATGCAATCGACGCCCCAAGCCGGACCCTTCAAGCTTTCGACGTCGACGGCGACGATTAGTCACCGACTACCCGCCATGGGCCACGGCACCGTTCAATTCCTTTCTGGGCGACGTCTCGTCGGTCGGGCCGGATTCCTGTCCATGGCAATGGTCCTGATCGTCGGGCGGCTGAACCTCGAGCGATTCGCCCTTTCGGGGCGGGGATACGACCCACCGGAGTCGATCATAGGCATTCTCAACAGTTTCGCCTTCGGCCTCGCTCCAACCCCCCAACCTCGGGGCATCGAGGAAGATTGGATCCGTTGGGTCAGTTGGATTCCATTCCTTTGGGTGGGCGCTTGTCTGGCCCTGGGGCGACTCCGGGATTCCCGGATTCCGAAGCGTTGGGCCCTCCTGTTCCTGATTCCTGGGGTTCGGGCTCTGTTCCTCCTGATCCTGGCTACCCTCCCCGGTGGCGATGCACCACCCAGCCCTCCACCAGGGATCAGGAATCGACGGTCATACTGGGACCGATGGCTCCCCTCCAGCCGATGGGGGTGCGCTTTGGCGTCAGCGATCTACGCCGGCGCGGCAGGCGTCGGCTTGACCGTGCTGAGCACCCAGTGGTTCGGGGAGTACGGGTGGTCCTTGTTCGTCGCCCTCGGGGCGATTTCCACCAGGCTCTACCTCCGGCGCCACCCCGCGACACTCAAGGAAGCCCAGCGGGTCAGCTACCTCTCCGTGCTCTGCGTCGGCGGGTTGCTGTTCGGCCTGGCCCTCGAGGGTCTGGTGTGTCTGGTCATGGCCACCCCCATCGCCCTGCTGCTCGCGGCGATGGGAGGGTCTGTGGTCTGGCAGATCCACCGGGCCCATTCCAACAAATCCAACGCGACCCTCATGGGAGTGGTTGTGCTCTCCCTTCCGGCCTTGTTTGCAGGTGAGCCGCTGGGCCGACCTGAAGCGCCCACGTTCACAGTCCAGTCCGAGGTGTTCGTCGCTACCGCGCCTGACCGACTCTGGCCTCTAGTGGTGGATGTTGCTGGAATCCCACCAGACAAACGTCTCTGGTCCCGTTTGGGGATGGCTACGTTCCGTCGCGCTTGGACCGAGGGACAGGGGGTTGGATCCATCCGCTATTGCGAATTCGACACTGGGGTTGCGCGCGAACCGGTCGAAGTTTGGGATCCTCCACGGCATCTCCAGTTGCGGGTGGAAACAACACCCGCCCCTCTGAAGGAGCTATCCATCCACGAGCACATCCATGCGCCGCACCTGAAGGGTTTCTACGAGGTGCGATCCGCGGATTTCCTTCTGGAACCCGTGGCTGGAGGCACCCGCCTGATTGGGACCACCCGCTACCGACACGGATTGTGGCCTGCGGAATACTGGGCTTGGTGGTGCGGGCACGTGGTGACGGATCTCCAACTCCGGGTGCTCACCCACGCCAAGCACCAGGCGGAGGCTCGACCCTGACCGGATTCGCCGATGGATTGGGCTGACTTCAAGAACCGCTCTGTGTGCCGTGGTCTCGCTCAAATCATGGACCTGCGGCTCCACCTATTATTCGTGGCAGGCGGACTGTTGGTCGCTGGATCGTTGGAGGTCACCTTCTTCCACAACTCAATGCTCAAGGTATTGCCCCTGAGTCTCCGGGTCTATTCGTTGTGGTTTCCTGCACCATTCTTCGTGCTGGCCGGCGTGCTTTCAGGTTTGGGCTGCGGTGGACGTTGGACGAGCATCGCCGTTTTTGGCGTGGCGGCCCTTCTTCCGGGGTTCTATGTGCCGACGGCGATGATGGGAAGCCAAGGGGCTGCGGGGACCGTAGGTCTATTGGTCCTGACAGTGGGAGTCCCCGCGGTGACCTATTTCGTCGCCGGAGTGGTTGGAGGATTCGCGTCGTTTCGGTCCTGGCGCAGCGGTCTGGCCGTGGGAGTCGGGTTTGGCGCGGGCGCGATGCTGGGCCCTGCCATCGCGTGGATGGCTCAGCAACTCACCGAGACGGCTCGATTCCCCGTTTCTTGGGTGTTTTGGGGTCTGCCGTGGCTGACTGGATCGTTGGGGGCCAATCGAGCAAAGAGGGCGCTGTGCGGTTGATCCGACCAAACAATTGCGAGGACTCGGACCCAAAAACTTGTCGGGTACCGGCCTAAACCTTTTACCTCTATTGGCGCTGTCCTTGTGCTCCGGTCGGAGGCGTCAGTGGGTCAAGGTTTCAGAAGCCGCCACACCGTGAATCCGAACAGCGCACCAAAAGCGCTCACTCCCCACCACCCTAAGGCGATTCGCCAGACGGTGTCGGGAAAGGGTAGTCCACCTTCCTCATGTTCGCAGAGGCAGTAGCCGGCGAGTGCTCCTGCCAGTGCACCTCCCGCATGCGCTGCGTTGTCGATCACGGACCAAGCCAGGAGCCCGAAAAGCGCCGTGAATCCGACGCTCCGTAGGATGTTTACGGCGAACTGGGGGGGTAGCAGATGTTTCCGCTTCCAACCCAGCACTGCGAGGAACCCCACGAATCCAAGTAGCCCACCCGATGCGCCCACGCTTGTCGCCTCAGGAAGGAACATGAGGCTGCAGAGGCTACCGCCCAGTGCGCCGAGCAACCAGAGCGGCAGGAGAACGTGGCGATTGGCGGTCCGTTCAATGAGCAGCGCGAGCATGATTCCAGAGGTCGCGTTCATCCAGATGTGCCAAATGTTGCCATGAATCATGGCACCCGTGAGCAGGCGCCACACTTCTCCCCGTCTGACCTCGGATTTCACCAAGCCGGCTTGCGCAATGGACGAATCCAGTCCCACGACTGACTGGATTCCAAACAGAACAACCCATGTGGCACTCAGGCTCCAGGTTCTCCACAGCGCGGAGTCCGGAATGCTGTAGGCCCAAAAGGAGTAACGAGCTTCGCGGGAGCACTGATGAAAGTATTTGGAAGGATTCCGTCGCAGCCGACGGTTTGCATTGGTCGCCTCGAACCACGTCTCAGCGGATTGGATACCGAAGACTAGAAGAACAATCGGGACCTGCGGTGGTGCTCCGCAAGCAATCACAGTGATGGACCCTGCAACCGTCAGAAGTGTGATCACCCGGTTGCTGCGGATGGCTGTTTTGGCGAGACGGAGATCCCGTTCTTTCTGGGCCTCCCAGAGTTCGGGAATCTCGGAGACATGCGCAACGCGGGAACAACCGGGGACTTCGACCCAATGTATAGGAGCCGTGTCGTCGGCTTTCTGGTTCCTCAGATGCGCCTCGATTTGGGCAAGGCTCATGGGTTCGGCCTTGTCCCGCCAAACCCCGGTCTCGCCGTCCAAGGTTGTTTTTGGCAACAAATCTTCAGCCAACCACGGGGCGGATTGAGAATCTAGACTTCCGTTGGGTGGCATACGGGATCCTTTGACGGCTGGGTTAAGCCAACAAGCCCGATGAAGTGGCCGGATAATTGGCACCCTCTTTCCCGAAATGGAAAGAAGAAAACACAACCCGAAATCAGAGGACCGGAATCAATAAGGTGCTTCCCGGATCCGGTAGAAAAGGCACTCGTCTTCAGGTCCTAACGGGTCAGACCACTCGGCATTCGGTTCGCTGGCAACCAACGTGTGAATTGGCGCCCAGCCGCCGCGTCCAAGGGAGAGGGAGGTTTCCACAACATAATGCCGACCGACCGAAAGGTTCTCCAGACGTAACATGAACACGCCGTCTCGAATCCGGCCTCTAACCAGACCCGCGGACGTCCGCATCTCTGTCGGTAGGTCGCCGGAGAATACAGCGGGTCCTAGCACACGCACCTGACGGCTTGCCGACACGAACTCGTGGACGTTTTGCGAGGAGTGATAACGACGCATCTCCGCTAGACCTATGGAATCAAACGCCACCGCTTCGGGTTGCTGCAGGAATCGGACAGGAGAGTCTGTCCGGTAATACAACCAGCTCCGAACCCCGGCTGTGGCCTCGCTCCACGACAGGTGGACCTCACCGACATCAATGGCCACCTGACTTCCCATATTCCGGACCTGATTACCACCCGGACCGCGGGCAATCGTCTCGTAAACCTCGCTCACCCGACCAACGCCATTGGTGACAGCCCCGGAGGAAACCGAAAACATGCGGAAGCGAAACTCCGCCCGGCACTCACGCACATCACCCTCCGGGTGGGGGATCAAGACCTTCTCAGAGGACTGGGAGAGAAACTCCAAAGTCAAAACCGTGTTGTGGCTGACCAGGATAACCGGCCGCCCGTGCTCCACCCGGATGGCCTTGTTTGCCCCGGAAGTGCCACCGCTGCCTGAAGCAGCGATCAACTGAACAGCCACCACCATCGAATGGCTCAGGATCATCCAAAACCTGGGCAAGGATCTCATCGAATGAGTCGGACTCTTCGGAACCATGCATGCTGGCGCAACCTCAAGGTTGGCAGGAGCTGTTTGATCACACTGAAGGGTTTTTGCGACGGAACCTCTGACGTACCGAGGCGACAAGAGGTTTCCAATGCCGAATGGTCTCGAAATGGACGGATGGACCAGCGAATTGCTTTCCGCCGAAAAGGATCAGTCTCATGGTCCTAGCGGGCATCATTAGGCGGCATGGTCGATGCGGTCAACATTGGTACGGACTTTGGATTCAGGCGGGGCAGTCAATAGACTGCCGCCGGGCCAACCCTACCAGTAGGCGGAGCTCTGAAAAGTCCGACCGGTTTCTGTATCGTGATAGTATTGGTGGCTTCCTCCGTTACTCGCTGTGTAGTGGTAGGAAACCATGTTTGTTGTCGCCAACATTCCCATCGGTCCAATGGCTTTTCCGATGGTGTTCGGATTTACCCGCGCTCTCTCACTGTAAGAATCAAGCACCTCCCCAGGGCGGGAGAAACGCTGGTTCAGAAAGGTGTTGAGATCCTTCTCCGATACCGTGTAGGTGGCATAGTGATCGAGCAGGTCCCGCCTTAGCGTGATGTCCTTGGCGGTGGGTGGAATCAAGCTCCGCCCTCTCTCAGGCCACCAGATTCCACTCCTAGTCGCATGGTATGTATCGATCCCGTAGATCCTGAATAGGGACAGGATCGCCACCAAACCGAGTCCGATGATGATGCCCCATTTCTTGAAAGCGGGTCTCCCGCACGGTAACGACGCCTGGAAGGCGGGTGAGCCACTGTGACTCGGATCCGAATCAGGAGGAGTCTTACTCATGACGATGTCGCCGTATCGACCCAAAGGAAAAAACGTCCAGGTCCGATGAAAGCCTGATCGAAGGTCCGAATCATGGGGCCGATTGGTTTCGCGGGTGTGGACTGTCAATTAGGACCGATTCACCCAATGGTTTATTGAGGCAAGCGCCAAGTCGTCAAGATGCTTTTCCGATCCTGAATCATGGTTTCTTCAGGCTGTGAAAGCCAAAAGAAACGGCGCGTTCGGTCACAGTTCCGACGACTGTTTATACCTCGGGCGGTTTCATTGATGATGTTGTATCTCAGAAGCAGCGCACTGATGCAATATCGTGGCTGGAGCAGTCCCCGCTGTAACCCATCCCCGTCGGTCGAGTCACCGTTTTATGCATTTCATTAGGATAACCCGACTGTGGGTTGGTGGCATCGCCGTCATTGCGATGAGCGCCGCCCTCCATGCCCAACGCCCAACCCCGCCGCCGGTGACATCGCCCGAGGTCGGCACCGACCGGCGCATCACATTCCGAGTCCTCGCAGCCAAGGCCCAGTTGGTGAAGCTGGCCGGCAGCGACCTGCCCGGAATCGGCCAAGGTCTCGAGATGAAGTTGGGCACCAACGGCATTTGGGAGATCGCCCTCGGACCGGTCGCTCCCGGCAGTTACCGCTACCACTTCAACGTCGATGGCGTGTCCGTCGTCGATCCGAGAAACCCGAAGACCAGCGAGTCCAACGACAACACCTGGAGCCTCGTGCATGTGCCCGGTGCGGACTGGCAAGATACCCGGGATGTGCCACACGGGGCCGTGGCTGAGGTCACTTACTGGTCGGAAACCCTTGGCAAGTTCCGGCGCTGCCACGTCTACACCCCGCCCGGGTACGAGTCTGGATCGGCGAAATACCCCGTGTTCTACCTGTTACACGGGGCCTTCGACTCCGACCATTCCTGGAGCACCATCGGGCGCGCCGGGTTCATCCTCGACAACCTCATCGCCGCGGGGAAAGCCAAACCGATGGTGGTGGTGATGCCACACGGGCACACCGGCCCATTCGGTGCGGGTCGCGGTTCCATGAGCGGCGAATTCGAGCCGGATTTTCTGAAGGACCTGATGCCGCTGGTCGAGAAACGCTACCGGGTGTTGGGCGACAGGAAAAACCGCGCCATCGCGGGTCTCTCCATGGGTGGAGCCCACACGTTGAACATCGGCGTGCCGAACCTGGAGAGATTCGGCTACCTCGGCGTCTTCAGCTCCGGTATCTTCGGCATCATCCAGCGTCCAGGCGCGCCCGCCCCGCAGGGTCCGACCTTTGAGGAACGCCATCGCACCGTGCTCGACGATGCGCGACTCAAGAAAGGCCTGAAGCTCTTTTGGTTCGCCACCGGCAAGGACGATTTCCTCGTCGAGACGTCACGGAAGACGGTCGGGATGTTCCGAGAGCACGGATTCGATGTGGTGTACCGCGAGACGGATGGCGCACACACGTGGGACAAATGGCGCGAGTACCTCAACGAATTTACCCCCCTACTATTCCGATGACGGCGAGAGCGGGAATCGAGCCTGACCTACCGCACTAACCTCATCGCTCTGGATGCGAAGGCCAGCAGTGGCTTGCCGGCGGGCTATCGGGTGGTGTCAGGACCGGGATCAATTCTCGGCGGTCAATTGAGCCTGACGGGTGTCGGCGCGTTGGTGGTCGTCGCGGAGCAACCTGGCGATGCCAACTGGCTGGCGGCTCTGCCGGTCACCAATCGAGTCACCGTGGGTCGCGGGGTCCAAGTGGTGACCTTCGAACCCATCGGTGACCAAACCTTGGGTGCCGGACCCGTGACGCTGGTGGCCCGCGCCAGCTCGGGCTTGCCGGTGACCTTCTCGGTGATCAGTGGTCCCGCTGCGGTGGACAATGATCGACTGGCCTTCTCAGCCGAGGGCGTGGTCACGGTGCGAGCCATCAATCCAGGAAGCAGCCTTTGGCTGTCTGCCTCCGCCGATCAAACAATTGCTGTCCGAAAACAGACCCGACTTGCTGTGACCGTTGCCGGGAATCTGGGGGGGTCCGTGGCGGTGGCTCCGGTGAAAGATCAATATCTCGCAACGGACACCGTCACGTTGACGGCCACTCCGGCCAGCGGGTTTGCCTTCAGCGCATGGTCGGGTGATCTGACAGGAAGCGCCAATCCGGCGAGCCTATCGATGGCTGCCAATCGCTCGGTCGTAGCCACCTTCAAGGACATCACACCGCCGTCGATCATCTGGGAACTCCCCGTGGCCGGCACCTCCGGTATTGAGCTGTTCCGACTGCTCGGAAAAGTGAACGACAATTCCACGGTGGCCACAGTCCTCTGGTCACGAGATGGCGGCCTGGGACAGCCCTTGACCCTAGGAGCCGATGGATCCTTCAAACTGGAGAATCTGGTGCTGGCCTCGGGCACCAATCGTTTTGCCCTGGTGGCCCGGGACGCTGCGGGTAATGAGGCGAGGCTCGAACGCGAAGTGGTGTGGATGCCTCAACGAATCCTCCGCGTAGCGGCGGCTGATTCCTCCCAAGAGGGTCAAAGGCTGGTTTTTCCGCTGGAACTCACCAGTCCTGGTGATGTCGCGGGGCTGACCTTTGAACTCAGATACGATCCGACGTTCTTGGCTGATCCCCAGATCGAATGGAGTGCCGCGGTGGGGCAAAGCGTGAACAACGTAAATGCGACGACGCCGGGCAAGGTGGCGGCGACGTTCTCGATGGCGGGAAGCGCTTTGCCTGGTGGGATTCAGCGCCTTGCCACGGTGAGCTTCCGTGGCCGTAGCGTGCCCGCGGCCAAGACGGTGGATTTGGAGCCTCGCTGGGTGAGTGCCAGCAGTTCCACGGGAGCGTTGTTGGCCAATGGCAACGCGGTCGTGACGGGAAGTGGTCGAATCGTTCCGAGACGCATCCAAGGCGACAACAACGCCAACCAACGGATCGATATCGGAGACGCCGTCCTGATCAGTCGGTTGCAGGTCGAGTTGGAGGAGGTGCGCCCATGGGACGTCGCGCTAAATGATCTGAATGGCAGTGGACTGATCGACAATGGCGATGTGGTGAAAGCCCTTCGGGCCGTCGTCGGGTTGGATCCGCAACCAACTCCGGGAGGCGAGGTCAAACGGCTGGCGAGTGCCTTGGGATTGGCCAAGGCCCAGGTGAACACCAATGACGCCATCATTCTTGAAGCGATCGACGGACCGGTGGCGACGGTCGGGCAACCGTACCGGATTGCCATCCGGCTGA
>Ga0255097_1000746_pt1 | contig 12605 bp, 9 predicted proteins | sample Colum_Atlam_RepB_2_FD_188436 | JGI IMG/M metagenome (GOLD analysis project Ga0255097, IMG submission 188436) | Freshwater microbial communities from Columbia River, Oregon, United States - Colum_Atlam_RepB_8d | ecosystem: Environmental > Aquatic > Freshwater > River | place: USA: Oregon...
GAGCGGCAACGGCCGACAGCGAGGTGGCGGCGCCGGCCATGGCGATGTCGCCGAGCGCGACGCTGTCGAAGTAGCTGATGAACTGGGCCAGCGAGCTGTCGCTGCCGTCGGCGCTGGCGGACTCCACCGTGACCTTGTTGCCCTGCAGGTCGATCTTGCCCTTGGCGGCGAGGATCAGGTGCGACGAAGCCGCATCCTCCGTGTAGCAGTATTCGCCATAGCAGAACTCGGCTTCCGTGCTGCCGCGGGCCTTGATGGTGATGCTGCCGGTCTTGATGTCGCCGCCGGAGGCATCGGCGGTCGGGCTGCCTTCACCCTCCGCGGTAGTGCCGTTGGTGAGGAAGACGTCGGCGGAGGCGACCAGCCCGGTCTCGATGCCCGTCGCCGGGCCTATCGTGACATTGATCTTTCCGGTTTCCAGGTTCGACGGCGTCGTGTCATTGGACGTCGGCGAGGCGTTGGCGTTGATGAAGATGTAGCCATTCAGGACGGTGGGCGACCCGAAATCCACGTCGGCCGTCATCGTCAGGGAAATGTCGCCGGTCTTGATGCCGTCGAAGGCGTTCAGTGCGATGCCCTCGTAGACCTGCGGCGTGCCCTCGCTGTTCAGTTCCGACGTCAGCAGGGTCAGGCTGAGCTTGCCGGTGTCGATGCGGCCGCCCTCGCTGTCGAGGCGCAGCGAGCCGTTGCGGACCTCGACGTCGCCGAGCGTGATATTGCCCTCGGCATCGATGTCCAGGCTGCTGCCGCTGCTCAGCTTGCCGCGGGTGGTGCTGCCATTCTGCGTCAGCGGGAGCACCGTGACGCCGCCGGTCTCGCTGCCGATGTCGATGCTGCCCCCAGCGGTGATGCCGGCCACCTCGATCAGGCCATTGGCGCCGATGGTGACGTCGCCGTCGCTGATCAGCTTGCCGAGCCGGACCGTGCCGCCATACTCGGCGTCGACGCGAATCTCGCCCTTCACCTTGATGGTGTCTGCAACATCGTCGAACTTGATGAAATTGGTCGGGTCCGAGCCGGTCACCAATAGCTGGAGGCCGCCGCCGTAGCCGGCCTGCTGCGGGTTGGTGCCGTCCAGCACGCCGTCGCTGAACTTGGAAAAGGTGATGGACTGGTTCGCGGACAGAGTGAAGACGCTGCCGGCACCCATGAAGCGCAGCTGGCTCTCCAGGGCCTGCTCGGTCATCATGGCGCCTTCGCCGGCGCCAATGGTGATCGCGTCGGGATCGAACAGCAGGTGGCCCTTGCTGCCGACGTTGACCAGGTCCTCCACGCGTAGATGCTCATGGCCGGAGAGTTCGGCGAAGCCGCCGGCGCCGGCCGTGCTCTTGCGCGACACGTCCAGGCTGGAGCCCTGGGCATAGGTCAGCGTGCCGGTGGCGATGGCGCGTACGTCGCCGCCGCTGTCGCCGGTGGCGACGATGCGCGAGTTGCCCGAGAGCAGGATATCGCCGTCGCCCTCGATGCGGACCTTGCCGGCATCGGCACCGCCGGCTCCGGAGGCGTCGATGAGTCCGTCCTGCAGGATGTCGCCGCCTTCGGCGAGCAGGTAGACGGAGCCCTCGTGCTCGCCGATGGAGCGCGCCTGCACGCTGCCGCGATTGTTCACCGCGTTGCCGATCAGCTCGCGTGCCGTCTGCGCGCTCAGGATGACGCTGCCGCCGTCGGCGACGAGGCCGCCCAGGTTGTCGACTCCCGCGGCTGCCGACAGGGCCGCGGCATCGACGCTGAAGTCCACCAGGCCCTGTGCATCCAGGCCGAGCGTCACGGCGGAGCCGGAAGCCAACGCGACCGTCCCCAGGCGCGCCTGGATCAGGCCGCTGTTGTCCACCCTGCTGCCCGCCAGCACCACGAAGCCGCCATCCGCGGCGGTGATGCGGCCGGCATTGCTGACTCCAGCCGTGCCGGAAGGCGAGCCCGCCAGAGCGTAGCGGCCCTGCATGAAGTCGCTGTCGCTGATGTTCAGCGTGGAGGCCACCAGCCCGCCGACGTCCACTTTGGCGCCCTGGCCGAACATCACGCCGTTGGGGTTGATCAGGAAGACACGGCCGTTGGCGGAGATATTGCCGAGGATTTCCGAGGCATTGCCGCCGACCACGCGGTTCAGCACCGCGGCCGAGGCGGAGGGCTGGTTGAACAGCACGTATTCGTTGCTGCCGACCGAGAACTGCTGCCAGTTGATGATCGCGGCATTCGAGGTCTGGTTGACCACCACGTTGCCGCCGGTGCCTCCGATGCTGGCCTGGCCGCCGACGACCACGCCGCCGCCGGGGGCTGCCAGGGCCAAGCCGGGGACGACCGCGCCGGCGAGAGCCAGGGACCAGCGCCGATTGTGCAAGACGGCGGCCAGCGGGCGAAGCTTGAACTTGAACATGGCGGGGTCCTCAGAATGAAACGGCCAGCGAGCCGAAGACGCGGTCGTCTTCGCCGTCGCTGGAGGTGCGATCCTCGCGCGGGAACGACCAGTCGAACTTCGCGGTGATGCGCTGGTACTGCAGGTCGGCGCCGAAACCGACGCTGGTCAGGCTCTTCTCGTCCGGTGTCGCCGGGACGGGATCTACCGCGAAGACCTTGCCGGAGTCGGCGAAGACGCGCGGGGTGATGCGGGCGCCGGCGATCGCCACCGGGAAGTTGATGCCCAGCTGGCCGAAGTAGCCGCGGTCGCCGCGCACCTCGGAGGCCGGGTAGCCGCGGATGCCGTTGGGGCCGCCGAGCGAGTAGGCGGTGATGTCGGACAGCGGGTCGGGGGAATAGACGCCGTTGACGTGCAGGTAGAGCTGGAAGCCTTTCACCAGCGGACGCAGGTGCTGCACGTCCAGTTCCGCGCGCAGCCGCTGGCCGGCGGAGAGCCGCTCGCCGAGTGCCAGCGTGGTCAGGTCGGAGCGCTCCAGCTCCTTGAAGTTGCTCGACAGGTTCAGCACCACCTGGCTCACCGCCAGGTTGGCATGGCTGTAGGAGTAGTCCGCCCCGAGTTCCAGCAGCGAGATCGAGGTCTCGTTGAAGGTGGTGCCGCCGAAATCGGAATTGGCGACGGTGCGCGAGCCGCCGACGTTGACGCTGAGGCGGCTGTTGGGCGTGATCATCAGCGGGTGGTTGACGGTCAGGCGGCCGCTCTGGTTCTTGCCGTCGACCAGGGGGGCATCCTTGACGTCGAACTCTGCGGCGCCGGCGGAGGCCGTCACGCGGGTGCCGCTGGAGTTCACCGGCAGGCTGTAGGCGGCATAGCCGTAGCGCAGCAGGTCGTCCTCGGAGCGCAGCAGCAGCAGCTGCAGCTGGTCTCCCACCTTCAGCGGGTTGTTGATCTGCGCGAAGGCGGAGAAGCGGACCTCGCCGATGCTCTCGCGGCCGAAGTTGTCGACGATCAGCGAACCGCTGATCGGATCCTCAACCGTCTTGATCACCAGGTCGCTGGTGCCGTAGCGCTCGCCGGGGCGGACGACGGCCTTGGCCTGCAGGCCGGGCAGGGTGTTGAGGTTGCGCACCCGCTCGGCCAGCGTGCTGCCCTGGTAGACGGTACCGGTGCGCACCTCGCCGAGATAGTCGGTGATCTGTTCGGTGGTATAGAGCTTGTTGTCCTCGGCCGTGATGCGAGCGATGCGCCCCTCGCTCACCAGCAGGCGCACGGTGCCTTGCTCGATCTTCTGCGGCGGCACGTTGACCGAGGCCAGGGTGTAGCCCTTGGACACGTAGAAATCCGCGACCTTGTCGGCCGCCTCGAAGACTTCCAGCAGCGTCACGGGACGGTCGAGGTAGCCCTTGACCAGTTCCGACAGTTCCGCGCCGCTGAACAGGGTGTTGCCGGCGAACTCGAACTGCTTGAGCGTCAGCGTCTTGTTGCTGGCCGCCGCCGGAGGGGCTTCCTGGGTCTGGGTCTGGATGGTGGGCGCCGGCTTGGCCGGCTGCAGCTCGATCGGCTTCTTCAGCGTGTCGCCGACCTGCCCCGGGGTGATCTGCGCCTGGGCGCCGAAGCAGGCCAGCAGGCAGCCCGAAGCCAGAAGGGCGGACCGCGGTCCGATGGTTGATGCGCTCATTATTCCCCCGAAATGCTGCGGCGGCGCCGCCGTCGATGCGAATTCGACTATAGCCCATGGGGAGGGGGGTTCCAACCACGCAGCAAGGTGGTAGGAGGCGCCGGCGTGACGCAGTTCTTTCAATGCCTTGTAGGATTTCCTTCCAACTGTGTCGAGCTTCACAGTCGCCTCGCCGGAAAGTCGGCGCCCGGCAGGCCTCGCAATGGGCGGCGGGCACCGGTATCATGCCGCCACGCATCATTCCCGTCCGCGAGAGACCACCGCCTGCCGGTGGCGCCGAAGGCGCAAATCCGCCCGGAATCGCTCAGGCACCCAGGAGCGGACGGTTTTCAAGCGTACTCTGGAGAGCGTTCGCCCCGCGGCGGACCACCGACGAGGCAGGGACGGCGACGTCCCCGAACTTTCAGGTCCAAGGACAGAGTTGGGGCGGTTCTTGCCGACAAAACGGATTCACAGGACCGCATGCTGAAACAGACAGCCCTACACCCCGAACATGTCCGCCTCGGCGCGCGCCTGGTGGATTTCGCCGGCTGGGAAATGCCGATTCAGTACCAGTCGCAGCTCGACGAGCACCATGCCGTGCGCCAGGAGGCGGGCATGTTCGACGTCGCGCACATGGCGGCGGTCGATCTGCACGGCCCCGGGGTCCGCGGTTTCCTGCGCCATGTCCTGGCCAACGACGTGGCCCGCCTGACGCTGCCCGGCAAGGCCCTGTACTCCTGCCTGCTGCGCGAGGATGCGGGCATTCTCGACGACCTGATTGCCTACTTCCTGCGGGAGGACTGGTTCCGTCTGGTGGTCAACGCCGGCACGGCCGACAAGGACCTGGCCTGGCTGGAGCGGCATGCCCATGCCCATGGCGTCGAAGTGCGGCGCCGGGCCGACCTCGGCATCCTGGCCGTGCAGGGGCCACAGGCCCGCGCCCGGCTGCTGCCCCTGCTGCCGGCCGGCCTGCGGTCCTCGGCCGAGGGCCTGCAGGCCTTCCAGGCCGCGTGGGACGGCGAGGCCTTCGTCGCCCGCACCGGCTATACCGGCGAGGATGGCTTCGAGCTGGTCCTGCCCCATGCCGACCTGGTCGATCTGTGGCGGCGCCTGCTGGAAGCCGGCGTGCGCCCCTGCGGACTCGGTGCCCGCGACACCCTGCGCCTGGAGGCGGGCATGAACCTCTACGGGCAGGACATGGACGAGACCACGCAGCCGCTGGAATCCGGCCTGGGCTGGACCGTGGCCTGGGAGCCGTCAGGGCGCGATTTCATCGGCCGTGCCGCACTCGAGCCCCTGCGCGGAAAGTCGCCACGCCAGTTCGTGGGCCTGGTGCTCGAAGGGCGGGGCATCGCGCGTGCGCACATGAAGGTCCGCTTCGCCTCCGGGGCGGCCGGCGAGACCACCAGCGGCGGCTTCGCGCCGAGCATGAAGCAGTCCATCGCGCTGGCTCGCGTCGAGGCCGGAGCCTCCGGCGCCTGCGAAGTGGAAATCCGCGGACAATGGGTGGCGGCGCGCGTGGTGAAGCCGCCTTTCGTCCGCAACGGCAAGATCCTGGTTTGACATCAACGACATTCATCGAGGAAGACGCATGAGCAACATTCCCGCCAACCTGAAGTACGTGAAGACCCACGAGTGGCTGCGTGCCGAGGCCGACGGCAGCATCACGATCGGCATCACCGACTACGCGCAGAACTCCCTGGGCGACCTGGTGTTCGTCGAGGTGCCCAAGGCCGGCCGCAAGGTGGCGGCGGACGAGGCCTGCTCGGTGGTGGAATCGGTCAAGGCGGCTTCCGACGTCTATGCGCCGATCGCGGGCGAAGTGATCGCGGCCAACGACAAGCTCGGCAACGCGCCGGAACTGCTCAATTCCGATCCCTATGGCGAGGGCTGGCTGTTCCGCATCAAGCCGGCCGATGCCGGGGCGCTGGCCGGCCTGCTCGACGCCGCCGGCTACGAGAGCTTCATCAAGACCCTCTAAGCGGAAGCGACATGCCGTTCATCCCCCACACCGAGACCGACGTCCGCGAAATGCTGGCCGTCATCGGCGCGCCGAAACTCGAGGCGCTGTTCGACGAGATTCCCGAGAACCTGCGCTGCGGCAGCCTCAGCGAAGTGCCCGAGGGCCTGCCCGAGATGCGCGTGGCGCAGCTGATGCATGCCCGCGCCGCGCAGGACGGTTCGGCGCTGAACTTCATCGGTGCCGGTGCCTACGAGCATCACATCCCGGCGGCGGTGTGGGAGATCACCACCCGCGGCGAGTTCTACTCCGCCTACACGCCGTACCAGGCCGAGGCCAGCCAGGGCACGCTGCAGGTGCTCTACGAGTACCAGACCATGATCTGCGGCCTCACCGGCATGGAGGTCAGCAACGCCTCGATGTACGACGGCGCCTCGGCGCTCGGCGAGGCCCTGCTGATGGCGGTGCGCGCCAACAAGGCCAATGGCTCGGGCAAGGTGCTGATGCCGCGCGCCGTGCATCCGTACTACCGAGACGTGGTGGCTTCCACGGCCTCTGCCCAGGGCGTGCAGCAGGTGCTGGTGGACTACGACCCGGCCAGCGGCCAGACGCCGCTGGCGGCGCTCAAGGCCCATGAGGGCAGCGCGCCGACGGCAGTGGTGATCGCGCAGCCGAACTTCTTCGGCACGCTGGAGGACGTGGATGCCATCACCGACTGGGCGCATGCCCAGGGGGCCCTGGTGGTGGCGGTGGTCAACCCGACATCGCTGGCCGTCCTCAAGGCGCCGGGTTCCTGGGGCGCCAGGGGCGCCGACATCGTCTGCGGCGATGGCCAGCCGCTGGGTGCGCCGCTGGCTTCCGGCGGTCCCTATTTCGGCTTCCTGACGACGAAGATGGAATTCGTGCGCGAGATGCCGGGCCGCATCGTCGGCCGCACCGTCGACCTGGAGGGCAAGCCCGGCTTCACGCTGACGCTGCAGGCGCGCGAGCAGCACATCCGCCGTGCCAAGGCCAAGTCCAACATCTGCACCAACCAGGGCCTGCTCGTCACCGCCGCGACGATCTACATGAGCATCGTCGGCCCGCAGGGGCTGGCCAAGGTGGCTTCGGCCTCGCTGGCCAACACGCGCGAGCTGCTGAAGAAGCTGGCGGCCGTGCCCGGCGTGAGCCAGGCCTTCGCCGGCGCGCATTTCCACGAGGCCGTGATCCGCCTGCCGAAGCCGGCGGCTCCGGTGCTGGCGCGGCTGGCGGGACAGGGCATCCTCGGCGGCTTCGACCTGTCGCGGCACTACCCGGAGCTGGGCAATGCCGTGCTGGTCTGCGCCACCGAAACCAAGACGACCGGACAATTGCAGCAGTTTGCGGACGCGCTGACCACGGCGCTTGCCTGAACCAAGACTAAAGAACTCAAGGAGAGACATCGCATGGCTACGATCACCCTGAAGGGCAACCCGGTACAGACCAGCGGCGACCTTCCCAAGGTCGGCACCGAGGCCCTGGGCTTCCGCCTGGTCGGCAAGGATCTCAAGGATGTGTCGCTGCACGACTACGTCGGCAAGCGCAAGGTGCTGAACATCTTCCCCTCGGTGGATACCCCGACCTGCGCCATGTCGGTGCGCCAGTTCAACCAGCGCGCCGCGGGCTTGAACAACACGGTGGTGCTGTGCATTTCCGTCGACCTGCCGTTCGCGCAGGGCCGCTTCTGCGGCGCCGAGGGCATCGCCAACGTCGAAATGCTGTCGCTGATGCGCGGCCGCCAGTTCGCCAGGGACTATGGCCTGCTGATCGAGACCGGTCCGCTGGCCGGCCTCACAGCCCGCGCGGTGGTGGTGCTGGACGAGGAAAACCGCGTACTGCACAGCGAGCTGGTGCCGGAAATCGCCAACGAACCCAACTATGACGCGGCCCTGGCCGTGCTCTGAGCGACACATGAGTGAAAAGCTGATCTTCGAACATTCGCGTCCCGGCCGCGAGGCCGCCGCGCAGAACCCCGGCGGCGATGTCGATCTTGCCGGTATTCCCGAGGCCCTGCGCCGCAAGGACAAGCCGCTGCTGCCGGAGGTTTCCGAGCTGCAGGCGGTACGTCACTTCACGCGGCTGTCCCAGAAGAACTTCTCGATCGACACGCACTTCTACCCGCTGGGTTCGTGCACGATGAAGTACAACCCCCGGGCCTGCAACACGCTGGCATCGATCCCGGAGTTCCTGCAGCGCCACCCGCTGGCGCCGGATTCGCGCAGCCAGGGCTTCCTGGCCTGCATGTACGAGCTGCAGGAAATCCTCGAGGCCGTCACCGGCATGGCGGGCGTTTCGCTGACGCCGATGGCCGGTGCCCAGGGTGAATTCGCGGGCGTGGCGATGATCCAGGCCTACCACCGTGCCCGCGGCGATACGGCCCGCACCGAGATCCTGGTCCCCGACGCCGCCCATGGCACCAATCCGGCGACGGCGGCGATGCTCGGCTGCACGGTGCGCGAGATCAAGACCAACGCCGACGGCGACGTCGACGTCGAGGCGCTGAAGGCGGCCGTAGGCCCGCGGACCGCGGGCATCATGCTGACCAATCCCTCGACCTTCGGCGTGTTCGAGCGCCGCATCAAGGAGATCGCGGGGATCGTCCATGAAGCCGGCGGCCTGCTGTACTACGACGGCGCCAACCTCAACGCCATCCTGGGCAAGGTTCGTCCCGGCGACATGGGCTTCGACGTGATCCACATGAACCTGCACAAGACCTTCTCCACGCCTCATGGCGGCGGCGGTCCCGGCGCAGGGGCGGTGGGCGTGTCCGAGCGCCTGAAGCCCTTCCTGCCGATCCCGGTCGTGGGCAGGGACAACGGCCGCTATCGCTGGCTGGACGAGCGGGACCTGCCGCAGACCATCGGCCGGCTGTCGGCCTGGATGGGCAATGCCGGGGTGCTGATGCGCGCCTACATCTATGCGCGCCTGCTGGGCCGCGAGGGCATGCACCGCGTTGCCGAGTTCGCCACGCTCAACGCCAACTACCTGGCGGCACGGCTGCGCGACAAGGGTTTCGACCTGGCCTTCCCCGAGCGCCGCGCCAGCCACGAGTTCATCGTCACGCTGAAGAAGCAGAAGCAGCAGATCGACCTGACCGCGACCGACGTGGCCAAGCGCCTGCTGGACTATGGCTACCACGCGCCGACCATCTACTTCCCGCTGCTGGTGCCGGAGTGCCTGCTGATCGAGCCCACCGAGACCGAGGACCGCGAGACCCTGGACGCCTTCGTCGAGACGCTGGCGCGCATCTGGGAAGAAGCCAAGGCCGATATCGCCCACGTCAAGGGGGCGCCCTACACCATGCCGGTGCGCCGCCTCGACGACGTGCGGGCTGCGCGCCAGCTCGACCTGCGCTGGCAGCCGGCAGCCTGAGATGGCCGACGGAATCAAGGGCTGGCCGCGCCTGCTGCGTGCCACCAAGGTGTCGTACTGGGGCCTGGGTTGGGCGATCCGCGAGGAGGAGGCGTTCCGCATCGAGGCCGCGCTCTGCGTGCTGCTGGTGCCGGCCGCCCTGTGGCTGGGGGAGAGCGGCGTGGAGCGGGCGCTCATGGTCATGAGCCTGTTCTTCGTGCTGATCACCGAGCTGCTGAACACCGCGGTGGAGGTCGTCGTCGATCGCATCGGCACAGAGCGGCACGCGCTGTCCGGACGCGCCAAGGATCTCGGTTCCGCGGCAGTCCATCTCTCCCTGGTCCAGGTTCCCGTGGTCTGGAGCCTGGTCTACTTCGGCTGAACACAGAAGAACACGACAATGTCTGCCCTGATCTGCGGCTCCTTCGCCTACGACACCATCATGGTGTTCCCGGGCCACTTCAAGAACGAAATCCTGCCGGACAAGGTTCACATCCTGAATGTGTCCTTCCTGGTGCCGCAGATGCGCCGCGAGTTCGGCGGCTGTGCCGGCAATATCGCCTACAACCTCAAGCTGCTGGGCGGCGAGCCGCTGCCGATGGGCACGGTAGGCAACGATTTCGAGCGCTATGCGGCCTGGATGGACCAGAACGGCGTCTGCCGCGACTACGTCAAGCTGGTCCCGGATGCCTATACCGCGCAGGCCTACATCACCACCGACCTGGACGACAACCAGATCACGGCCTTCCACCCGGGCGCGATGAACTTCTCGCATACCCAGGATGTGCCCGCCGGCGTGAAGATCGGCACGGTTTCTCCGGACGGGCGCGACGGCATGCTGCTGCATGCCCGCCAGTTCGCGGAGGCCGGCATCCCCTTCATCTTCGACCCGGGCCAGGGCCTGCCGATGTTCGGCGGCGAGGAACTGCGCGACTTCATCGCCAAGGCATCCTATGTCGCCGTCAACGACTACGAGGCCGAACTGCTGATGGAGCGCACCGGCTGGACGCTGCGCCAGATCGCCGGTCATCTCGATGCCCTGATCGTGACCCGCGGCGGCAAGGGTTCCCACATCATCACGCCGAAGAAGCAGTACGAGATTCCCTGCGCCGAGGCCGGGTCGCTGACCGATCCTACCGGCTGCGGCGACGCTTTCCGTGCCGGCCTGCTGTACGGCCTGCAGAGCGGCAAGGACTGGGAGACCACCGGCCGTATCGCCTCGCTGATGGGCGCCTACAACATCGAGCGCCCGGGGACCCAGAATCATCGCTTCACCCTGGATGAGTTCCGCGAGCGTTTCCGCGACGAGTTCCGCTACGACTTCGCATGATCGAGCTGAAGCTGAAGCCGCGCGAGGACCGGCGCCTGCGTGCCGGGCATCTCTGGGTCTATTCCAACGAGCTGCAGACCGATCCCGCTTTCCGCGGCATCGTGCCCGGCAGCCTGTGCCGCGTCAGCGACGACCGCGGCAAATCCCTGGGCACCGGCTACGTCAATCCGCACGCCCTGCTGGCGGTGCGCATCCTGGCCGGCAACGCCGAGGCGGTGATCGACGCCGAGTGGTTTGCCCGGCGCATCGAGGCCGCCCTGGTCCTGCGCCAGCGCCTCTATGACGCTCCGTATTACCGCCTGGTGCATGGTGAATCCGACGGATTGCCGGGGCTGGTGGTGGACCGCTACGGTGACTGGTGCGTGGTGCAACTCGGCACGGCCGGCATGGAAAGCCTCAAGGCGCAGGTCATCGCAGGCCTGCAGTCCGCCCTCAAGCCGCGCGGCATCCTGCTGCGCAACGACGGCGGCCTGCGCGAGCTCGAAGGGCTGCCGGCCTACGTGGAGACGGTCGGCGAGGTGCCGGACGAGGTCGAGCTGCTGGAAAGCGGCGTGCGCTTCCTGGCACCGCTGCGCGCCGGGCAGAAGACCGGCTGGTTCTACGACCAGCACGACAACCGCGACCGCCTGGCACGCTATGTCCGCGGCGCCCGTGTGCTCGACGTGTTCTCCTACGTCGGCGGCTGGGCGATCCGCTCCGCGGCCTTCGGAGCCAGTGCGGTGACCTGCATCGACAGCTCCCAGACGGCCCTGGACGCTGCCCGGCGCAGCGCCGGGCTGAACGGATTCGAGATCGAGACCATCCGCGACGAAGCCCTGGATGCCCTCAAGGCCCTGCGCCGCGAACAGCGCCAGTTCGACGTCGTGGTGGTGGATCCGCCGGCCCTGATCAAGCGCAAGAAGGACTACGAGGCCGGCCTGGAGCACTACGCCGCGCTGAACCGGGCCGCCCTGCACCTGCTGCCGGCGGACGGCATCCTGATTTCCTGTTCCTGCTCGCATCATCTCGAGGCCGAGGCATTGCAGCGCATCCTGCTGCGCGAGTCGCGCCACGCCGGCCGGCGGCTGCAGATACTGGAGCAGGCCGCCCAGTCGGCGGACCACCCGGTGCACCCGGCGATTCCCGAGACGCGCTACCTCAAGGGCTTCTACTGCCGCGTGCTGGCGGGCTGAGCCGGCATTCAGGCCGGCCTGTGCGGCGGCTTCCCGATCCGCGACAATAGGGCATCACCTCCAGGCTCCCCATGCTCGTCCATCCCCAAATCGACCCGATCGCGATCAAGCTCGGCCCCCTGTCCATCCACTGGTACGGCCTGATGTACCTGCTGGGCTTCTGGGGCGCCTGGTACCTCGGCACCATCCGCGCCCGGCAGAAGCACATCAACTGGTCGCGGGACGACGTTTCGGACCTGCTGTTCTACATCGTGATGGGCGTGATCCTGGGCGGCCGCATCGGCTATACCCTGTTCTACAATTTCTCCGGCTTCATCCACGAGCCGCTGGTGATCTTCCGCATGTGGGAAGGCGGCATGTCCTTCCATGGCGGCCTGCTGGGCGTCATCACCGCGTATTTCCTGTTCGCCTGGAAGAAGAAGCTCAACGTCTTCGACATCGCCGACTTTGCCGCGCCGCTGGTGCCGGTCGGCCTGTTCACCGGCCGCATCGGCAACTTCATCAACGGCGAGCTCTGGGGGGCGCCCACGACGCTGCCCTGGGGCATGGTGTTCCGCGGCGCCGGCCCGGAACCGCGCCACCCGTCCATGCTCTACGAGGCCGTGCTGGAGGGCCTGGTGCTCTGTGCCCTGCTGTGGTGGTTCGCGGCCAGGCCGCGGCCGCGCATGGCGGTCTCGGCGCTGTTCCTGGTCGGCTACGGCGTGTTCCGGACCTCGGTCGAGTTCGTGCGCCTGCCGGACGCCCACATCGGTTACCTTTAC
>Ga0255097_1000749_pt1 | contig 12585 bp, 10 predicted proteins | sample Colum_Atlam_RepB_2_FD_188436 | JGI IMG/M metagenome (GOLD analysis project Ga0255097, IMG submission 188436) | Freshwater microbial communities from Columbia River, Oregon, United States - Colum_Atlam_RepB_8d | ecosystem: Environmental > Aquatic > Freshwater > River | place: USA: Oregon...
CACCAGAATCTTGAAGAACGGGTCCGGTTGGGGCTCTTTCGGGAAGATCTCTTTCACCGTCTCAATGTGATTCGATTGCGACTGCCGCCCTTGCGTGAGCGTATTGAGGACATTGCCTTGCTGGCGCGCCATTTTCTCGCGAGAAGTGCGATCGATCTTGGTGTGGAGCCCAAGCGACTCGCAGATGCGGCCCTGGCTGGGCTGGAACGCTTTCGCTGGCCGGGCAATGTGCGTCAGCTTCAAAATGTCTGCCAGTGGCTCAATGTGATGGCGCCGGGGCAGGTCGTGGAGCTGAAGGATCTGCCTCCGGAAATTCTTGAAGCCCTGGCCGACGGCGAGACGCAGAAGGCGGGCGTATCGCTGCTCGAGCCCGCGATTCCTGACGGCACAACACAGCCAGCCACCGCAGCGAGCCCAGGAGGGCTCTCCACGATCACTTCTTCAAGCACGGGCTTGAGCGAGCCCGCGCAAGCTCAGGCAGCGATGGGCACCGGACAGCCTCAATCCTCGGCGTGGTCGCAGGTGCTTGCGCAGGAGGTCGCCCGACTGTTGGTTGAGCAGACTGCCTCCTGGCGTGAGCCCCCAGAAGACTCCACGCTCATGGATGGCCTAACCCGGGAATTCGAGTCGGTCATCCTGAAAGCGGCCCTTCGACATACCCGAGGTCGGCGCATCGATGCCGCCTTGCGGCTCGGAATCGGGCGCAACACCATCACCCGCAAGATCGCGGAACTCAAGCTCGAAGACGACCGCTGAGAGTGGCGCAACAACCCCTCAGGGCTGCTGGATGCGCATCAGATGCCCCACCAGAAGCTGGATGCGGTAGCGCACATAAGACTCCGCATTCACGGGTCCTCGGCCACCGTACAGCGAATGGGCCTGGGCCCGGTAGTCCGCGCCCCAGATCGGCATTTCACGTTGACCATGGCCGGCGACCACGGTTCGTCCATCGATGATCTCGATCACGCGCTGAACCGGAAACACACCCTGATTGTCTTTGGCCAGTTGGGTGAGATCGGCGGGGCTACGCACCAGAAATTCCCGGAAGTGGCCATCACCCCGACCTTCCATGCCGTGGCAGCCCGCGCAGTTGGACAGATACTCCGCGCGACCGTAATCCGGCGGACTGGAAGGCGAAGGGTCCGCTGCCGGCTGGGCCTTGACGGTGCCGATCGAAACAACCGCGGCAGCAAGCATGACGCACAACGGATTGCGCATTCTTCATCCCCCTGAACAGGCGCTCTGATGCCGCCATCCTGAATGTCGCGGACGGGGGCGACTTGCGCGCGCTCAAGCGGGATGCGAACTCAGTCTCGGGCCAGCACGATGGTGACCGGTGCGTGATCCGAAGGCTGCTCCTGGGCGCGTGCGAGCTTGTCGATGGTGCATGCGCTCACGGCGGGCCTGAGCGAGTCCGAAACCAGCAGGTGGTCAATGCGCAGACCCTTGTTGCGCCTGAAGGCCAGTTGCCGGTAGTCCCACCAGCTGTAGGTTTTGGCGGCCTGATCGAAGAGTCGGTAGGCATCGGACAGACCCAGGCTCAGCAGGCTCCTGAAGCGTTCGCGCTCGGCATCCGAGCACAGCACCTGGCCTTCCCAGGCCTGCGGGTCGTGGACATCTCTATCCTCGGGCGCAATGTTGTAGTCGCCCGCAAGCACCCAGCCCGCGTGCGACGCCATATCCTGCTTGACCCACGCGATGAGCGCATCCAGCCAGCGCAGCTTGTAATCGTACTTGTCGCTGCCCACGGCCTGGCCGTTGGGCACATAGGCGCTCGTGATGCGCACGCCGCCCAGCGTGGCGGTAATCAGCCGGCGCTGTTCATCGGCAAACAGCGGATTGCCGATGACCACCTGCTCGGCCTGCCAGTGCCGGTCGGCACGCCAGAGCAGGGCCACCCCGTTGTAGGTGGGCTGTCCCGAAACGATCGCGTGGTAACCGGCCTCGGCCAGTGCGGCATGCGGAAACTTCTCGTCGATCAGCTTGGTTTCCTGCAGACAGAGCACATCCACCGGATTGGCCTGCAGCCATTGCAGGACGTGAGGCAGGCGGATCTTGAGCGAATTGACGTTCCAGGTGGTGATCTTCATGGGTTGATTATTTCACGATGCAAGATGATCGGGCGCACAACGAAAATTGCAGCCTGGATCGTTGTTTGTCCAGGACAACTCGGTTATAAACCTCCGGCCTGTTTCGGTATTGCCACGCTTCATGCCCTGCGTTCCCTCCCGCAGGGCTTACCATCACGGGTTTTGTCGCGCGCAAACCCGCCGGCCGGACCCCGAGCCGCGGGCGGGGCGTGCGGTTGGACGGCGCTGGGCGCCCGTATTGTCGAGGATCCTGATGGGACAAACTCTGATTGAACTGTTCGCGGCGGGCGAAGATGCCGCGGTCGCGCTGTCTGCACCGGCCCGTCCGGCATTGAACTATGCCGGGCTCCGGGCCCTGATTGCCAGTACCCGGGACTTTCTCAATGCGCAGGGGATCGGGCGCAATGACCGCGTGGCGATCGTGCTCGATAACGGCCCTGAAATGGCGGCCTGCTTTGCGGCCTGTGCCTGCGCGGTCACCAGTGCCCCGCTCAATCCGGCCTACCGTGCCGATGAGTTCCGCTTCTATCTGGATGACCTCAAGGCGGCTGCGCTGATCGTGTCCCAGGGCAGCACCTCGCCGGCGGTTGCGGTGGCCCGCGAACTGGGCGTGCGCATTCTTGAGCTCCAGGTCGCTGAAGGGGCTCCCGCCGGGGCATTCACTCTGAGGGCTGAAGAGGGTCGCGCGAGTGCGGGTGCAGCGCGTCAGCCTGGCCCGGCGCAGCCCGACGATGTCTCGATGCTGCTGCACACCTCAGGCACCACCTCGCGCCCCAAGATCGTGCCGCTCGCACAATCCAACCTGTGCGCCTCGGCCAATCACATTCGCAACACCCTGCGGCTCACAGGCTCCGATTGCGGTCTGAACATCATGCCGCTCTTTCACATCCACGGACTGATTGCGGGCATTCTGGCGCCGCTGTCGGCGGGCTCGCAGATCTTCTGCACCCCGGGCTTCAATGCGCTCAAGTTCTTTGCCTGGATGGATGAGGCCAAGCCGACCTGGTACACGGCCGTGCCGACCATGCACCAGACCATCCTGGCCCGTGCTTCCAAGAACAAGGACATCATCGCCCGCCATCCGCTGCGCTTTCTGCGTTCGTCGTCTTCGTCGATTCCGCCTCAGGTCATCCGCGAACTCGAAGAGGTGTTTGGTGCGCCGCTGATCGAGTCCTATGGCATGACCGAGGCCACCCATCAGATGGCCTCCAACCCGCTGCCGCCGGCGGTACGCAAACCCGGTACGGTGGGCGTGGCTGCAGGCCCCGAGATCGCCATCATGGATGAGTCGGGCACGCTGCTGCCGCGGGGCGAGACGGGCGAGATCGTGATTCGCGGCCCGAACGTCACCGCAGGCTACGAGAGCAACCCCAAGGCCAATGCCGAGGCTTTCTCCCACGGCTGGTTCCGCACTGGCGATCAAGGGGTGATGGACGCTGAGGGTTACATCAGCATCACCGGCCGACTCAAGGAAATCATCAATCGCGGTGGCGAGAAGATCAGTCCGCGTGAGGTCGACGAGATGCTCATGGACCATCCCGCCGTGGCCCAGGTGGTCTGCTTTGGCATGCCCCATCCCAAGTTGGGCGAGGAAGTGGCGGCTGCGGTGGTGCTGCGTGAAGGTCAGCAGGCCACCGAGCGTGACCTGCAGGACTTCGTGAGCCAGCGGGCGGCCGATTTCAAGGTGCCCAAGCGGATCCTGATCATGGACGAGATCCCCAAGGGCGCCACCGGCAAGCTGCAGCGGATTGGCCTGGCCCAGAAGCTCGGCCTGGCCTGATGCTGGCGCCCGCGCGATGGTTGTATTCCGGTTGATCCTGATTTCGATACTGACTGACTCTTCCTCGTCCTCCGCCTCCTCCTCCTCCTCCTCTTCCTCCTGACCTCTCATCGCCTGATGCTTCGGAGATCGATATGAAAACAATGAAAGCTTTCCTGACGGCGGGTGCAGTTGCCGCCTCGCTGGGATTCTCGAGCCTCGCCATGGCGCAGGCCTGGGAGCCCACCAAGCCGATCGAAGATGGCGCGCTTCATTCAGGGTGTTGCGGCCAAGCACAACCTGACCAAGCAGCCCATCGTGGTGGTCAACAAGTCGGGCGGCGCGGGTGCCGAGGGCTTCCTGATGGTCAAGGGTGCCAAGGGGGATGCGCACAAGATCATCATCAGCCTGTCCAATCTCTTCACCACGCCGCTGGCCACGGGTGTTCCGTTCAACTGGCGTGACCTCACGCCGGTGCAGATGCTCGCCCTGGATCAGTTCGTGCTCTGGGTGAATGAAGAGTCGCCCCACAAGACGGCCAAGGATTTCTTCAATGCCTTGAAGAGCGGGCCGGCCAACTCGATCAAGATGGCGGGCACAGGCTCCAAGCAGGAAGACCAGATCATCACCGTGATGCTGGAGAAGGCTGCTGGCAAGAAGATGACCTACATTCCCTTCAAGGGGGGCGGTGATGTGGCGGTGCAGCTCGTGGGCAAGCACGTTGATTCCACCGTCAACAATCCGATTGAGGCTGAATCGCACTGGCGTGCCGGCAAGCTGCGCCCGCTGTGCGTGATGGACAAGGCCAAGCTGCCCTACAACGCCAAACTCACCGCCACCCAGTCGTGGGCGGACATTCCGACCTGCGTATCGGCCGGCATTCCGGCGGAGTACCTGATGCTGCGTGGCATCTTCATGCCGCCCGATGTCAAGCCCGAGCAGGTGCAGTACTACCTCGAGTTGTTCAAGAAAATGCGTGATCTTCCCGAGTGGAAGGAATTCATGGCCAAGGGCGCGTTCAATCAGACCGCACTCACCGGCAAGGAGTTCTTCGACTGGCTGGGCAAGAACGAGCAGATGCACCGCGAGCTCATGAAGGAAGCGGGTTTTCTTGCCAAGTAATCAATCAAAAACAACATGAGTGATTCCTCCGAGTCAAACGGACGTCCGGTCGGCACACGCGGCTTTGAGCTGACCGTTGCCGTCTTTCTGCAGGTCGTTGCCGTACTGGTGATCGTCGATAGCCTGCGCGTGGGCATCGACTGGGCCGATGACGGCCCGCGCGCGGGCTACTTCCCGTTCTACATCGGGTTGTTGCTGCTGGGCGCGGCGTCGTGGGTGGTCTTTGACTGCCTGCGCGGCTGGAGCAAGGACAAAGCCTTTGCCCAGAGCGATGAACTCATGCGCGTGGTGGCGATGGCGGTGCCGATCACGGTCTATGTGCTGGCTGTGGGTCTGATCGGCATCTATGTGGCCTCGGCGGTGCTGATTGCCTACTTCATGGTGCGTTACGGCAAATACCGCATCGTGCCGGTGCTGGGCGTATCGCTTGGCGTTCCCCTGATTCTCTTTCTCGTCTTTGAGCGCTGGTTTCTGGTGCCCCTGCCCAAGGGTCCGCTGGAAGCCCTTCTGGGCTTCTGATCGGACTGTCAGACCATGCAAGAACTCTTCGATCTGGCCAACGGCTTCGCGGTTGCGCTCACTCTGCCCAACCTGGGCTTCATGCTGATCGGCATCGTGCTGGGCGTGCTTATTGGCGTGCTGCCCGGCCTGGGTGGCGCCAATGGCGTGGCCATCCTGTTGCCGCTCACCTTCTCGATGAACCCGACCTCGGCCATCATCATGCTGTCCTGCATCTACTGGGGCGCATTGTTTGGCGGGGCGATCACCTCGATCCTGTTCAACATTCCGGGCGAGCCCTGGTCGGTAGCCACCACCTTCGATGGCTTTCCGATGGCCCAGCAGGGCAAGGCCGCCCAGGCCCTCACTGCTGCCTTCACCTCGTCGTTTGTGGGCGCGCTGTTTGCCGTCTTGCTGATCACCTTTCTGGCGCCGCTCCTGGCCAAATTCGCGCTCAAGTTCGGGCCTGCCGAATTCTTTGCGGTTCAGTTGCTGACCTTCTGCAGTTTTGTGGGCATGAGCAAGGAGCCGCCCGCCAAGACCATCGCGGCCATGATGCTCGGATTTGCGCTGGCTGCGGTCGGCATGGACACCGTGACCGGTCAGTTGCGCATGACCTGGGGTTTCCCGGAACTGCTCAAGGGCTTTGACTTCCTGATTGCCGTGATCGGCCTGTTTGGCATCGGCGAGATCCTGCTGACCATGGAAGAGGGGTTGGCCTTCAAGGGCAAGAGTGCGCGTATCAGCCTGGGGGTGGTGCTTCAGACCTGGGGCGAGCTCTTTCGCCACTGGCGCCTGTTCATCCGCTCAACCCTGATTGGCTGCTGGATGGGCATCACACCCGGAGGCGCCACGCCGGCCTCGTTCATGAGCTACGGCATGGCGCGTCGCATGGCCAAGGACCCGAAAGGATTCGGTCAGGGTCGCATCGAAGGGGTGGTCGCGCCCGAGACCGCCGCACATGCGGCTGGCACATCCGCCCTGCTGCCCATGCTCACCCTGGGTATTCCGGGTTCGCCTACCGCGGCTGTGTTGCTGGGCGGCTTGCTGATCTGGGGACTGCAGCCCGGGCCCATGCTCTTCGTCGAACAGAAGGACTTCGTCTGGGGGCTGATCGCCTCGATGTACCTGGGCAACCTGGTGGGGCTGATCGTGGTGCTCACCACCGTGCCCTGGTGGGCTGCCATCCTGCGCATCCCGTTCGCGGTGATTGCGCCGGTGATCATCGCCATCTGTGCGGTGGGGGCCTACACCGTGCACAGCTCCATGTTCGATGTCTGGATGATGCTGGTGTTTGGCGTCTTCGGCTATCTGTTCAAGAAGCTCAAGTACCCGCTGGCGCCGCTCGTGCTTGCCTTGGTGCTGGGCGACATGGCCGAGTCGAGTTTCCGGCAGGCCATGCTGCTCTCGCAGGGCAGCCTGGGCATCTTCTGGGCCAACCCGCTGGTGGGCTCGCTCACGGCGCTGGCACTGCTGATGCTGTTCTGGCCGCTGCTCGGTGCCGTGATGGGCCGCCTGCGCGGCCGGCCGGCGGCTGCCGCATGATCAGCCCGCGGGCCTCCATCACGCCCTGGCCTGGCCAGGGCTTCGCAGACCACGCAGGCCTGCGTTCAATCGCACGCCGGGTTGATCACGGCTGATCCCCTGGCCAGATCAACCCCGGCTTTGTCTCGAATCCCCAGGAATCACTCGTCATGAAGATTGCCATTGTTGGCGCAGGAGCCATCGGCGGCTTCCTCGGCGCCCGTCTGTCTGCAGCCGGTGAAGAGGTCACGTTCATTGCGCGCAACAAGAACCTGCAGGCCATCAATGCGCGCGGCTTCAAGCTGATTCTTGAAGACGGCAGCGAACTGCATGCGCCCAATGCCCGTGCGGTGGAGCACTATGCACAGGCTGGCCCGCAGGACGCCGTCTTCCTGACCGTCAAGGCCCATCAGGTGGGGGATCTGCTGCCCCAGATGCGCGATCTTTTCGGCCCCGAGACGGTGGTGGTGACCATGATCAATGGTGTGCCCTGGTGGTACTTCCAGAAGCTCGGCGGCACCTGGGAAGGCCAGCACCTGGAGAGCGTCGATCCGGGCGGCCGCATTGCCCAGCATATCGAGGCTGATCGCATCATCGGCTCGGTGGTCTATCCGGCGAGCGAACTGATCGAGCCCGGTGTGGTCAAGGTGATCGAGGGCAATCGCTTCACGCTGGGCGAACTCGACGGCAGCCGTACACCCCGCATAGAAGCGCTCTCGCAGGCCATGATCCGCGCGGGCTTCAAGTCGCCTGTCTCCAAGGACATCCGCGGTGAAATCTGGGTGAAGCTCTGGGGCAACCTGAGTTTCAATCCGATCTCGGCGCTCACCCATGCCACGCTCGAGGATATCTGCAGCTTTGCACCCACCCGGGCGCTGGCCGCAGCGATGATGACCGAGGCGCAGAGTATCGGTGAAAAGCTGGGCGTGGAGTTCAAGGTCTCGCTCGACAAGCGCATCGCAGGTGCCCAGGCGGTGGGGGCCCACAAGACCTCCATGCTCCAGGATGTCGAGCACGGCCGCGCCATCGAGCTTCAGGCGCTGGTGGGTGCCGTGATCGAACTCGGCCGCATCACGGGCGTTCCCACGCCGACCATCGATGCCGTACATGCGCTGGCCAGTCTGCTGGCCCGAACGCTGCAGACCCAGAAGGGGCAACTCGCGGTTGCGCCGCTGGGCTGACACGGTCGCCCTGGCTGCGGCTGCCAGGGGAATGCCGCAGCGGCCAAGATCACGCCGCCGGCGCGTAGGTGCTGCTCAGCGTGCCGATGCCCGCAATCTCCACCTCGACCCGCGCACCGGGCTTCATGGGCAGCACGCCCAGTGAGGTACCACACAGGATCACGTCTCCGGGTTCGAGGGTCACATCCCTGGACAGGGCACTGACCAGCTCGGCCGGCGTAAAGAACATGTCGGCCAGCGGGTAGTTCTGGCGCTCTCGACCATCGACCCGCGTGACGACATTCGCGGCCATCGGATCACACTCGGTTTCGATGACCGGCCCCAACACACCAAAGCCATCAAAGCCTTTGGCCCGCGACCATTGCGAAAAGCTGGCATCGCGGTTGAGCAGTTCGATGGCCGTGACATCGTTGGCCACGCTGTAGCCAAAGATGCACTCGCGAGCCTGCTCCACGCTCACGCGATGGGACCGTCGCCCGATCACCACGGCGAGCTCGCCCTCATAGGCCACGCGGCCGGTGCCCTCGGGCGGTGCCGCAATCGTGCCTTGATGGGCGCCGTAGCTGCTGGCCGCCTTGATGAACCACAGCGGCTCGGTCGGGCGGCTCCAACCGTTCTTGGCGGCTGAGGCCGCAAAGTTGTTCCAGAGCGCCAGCATGGCATTGCCCCGTTCGATGGGGGCGAGCCAGCTCACCTCGGCCAGAGGGGTGCGATCTCCGGTGGGCTGTGGCTTGGTGCCCGAGCTTGAATCAAAGGGTGTGCCCTGCATCCAGACTGCCTGATCACCATCCACGGTGGCCCACTGTGGCTGGCCGCCGGGCCCCTGTCCTCGCAACCACTTCATCGCTGCACCCCTGCAAAAAAGGGCGCAGTGTAGCTTCAGAATCGGATCCGCGAGGATCCCGACTGCGATGGTGCGGATTGGGTTGCGGATCCCGGTCGGGCTGATGGTGCGGGTGCAGTCAGGACCGCTCCGGATGCGGGCGTCTGCGCTGTTGCGTCGGTGGGGCCGCCAACACGGTCGTTGTTGCTGCTGCCGACATTGCTGCCGCCGGCACTGGCCTCGGTTGGCGCTGTCCGATCGGCGGGCGCGCCCGATGTCCCAGTGAGGTTCCCGGCCATGTTCCCGGCCAGGTTGGTGGCCGGCTCGGGCTGCCAGTCGCGCGGCAGCACGGAAGTGGTCGGATACTGTGCCGCATCGAGCATGCGGGTCCATTGACCCTGCTCGTAACCGATGGCCCGCTCGCTGCCCACCATGAGCACCGGAAATCCGGCCGAGGGAATGTTCAGCGCCTGCAGGGCCTTCAGATCGGCTTCGGTTTCGATGCGCTGTTCACGCACTGGGACGCCTCGCGAACGCAGCAGGGTGCGTCCTTCGTCGCAGGGCGCGCATCCCGCGGTGGTGTAGAGCACGACGGGGGCGCCGCGAACCGCCTGCCGCAGCGCAGCGGGCCAGGCGGCCTGTGCCGCGGTGCTGCCGGCATTCATGGCCTTTGCAGGGACCCGAAACGCATCGGGCGTTGCCGTATTCGAAGCCCCCGGGGTTTGACCGGCACGCGCATCACCCGGCTTTTCTGTGGCCGAGCCTCGCGATAGAACACGCGCTCCGGCGGGCGGCGGCAGATCGCTGTAATGCACCACGCCATCGCGCCCCACCCACTTGTACTGGGCCTGAGCGACCTGCGGCCACAGGGCGCACAGCGTCAGCGAAAGGGCACACTCTTTTACGAAGTCAGGCCACCGAGATGCTTGACGATGGATCGGTTTCATCCATGCCATTGTGGCGAAGCAGGGCATCGATGCGGGGCTCACGCCCCCGGAACGCGCGAAACGAGTCGATGGCCGGTCGACTGCCGCCCATCGACAGAATCTCATCCAGAAAGCGACGCCCGGTCTGCGGATTGAAGACCCCTTCTTCCTCAAAGGCAGCGTAGCAGTCGGCAGACAGCACCTCGGCCCACTTGTAGCTGTAGTAGCCCGCCGCATAGCCGCCGGCAAAGATGTGCGAGAAGCTGTTCTGGAAGCGGTTGAATTCCGGGGGCAGCACCACGGCCACCTCCCGACGCACCTCGTTGAGCAATTGCTGCACGGAGCCCGCCTGCTCGCTCGTACCGCGATCGCCAAACTCGGCATGCAGGCGCATGTCAAAGAGGGCGAACTCCACCTGCCGCAGCGTCTGCATGCCGCTCTGGAAATTGCGTGCAGCCTTCATGCGCTCAAACAGGCCATGCGGCAGCGCGGCTCCGGTGTCGACATGGGCCGACATGGATTGCACGATTTCCCATTCCCAGCAGAAGTTCTCCATGAACTGGCTGGGCAGCTCGACCGCATCCCATTCCACGCCCGAAATGCCCGCCACGCCCAGCACATCCACCCGCGTGAGCATGTGGTGCAGGCCATGGCCGAACTCATGAAAGAGCGTGAGCACATCGTCATGCGAGAGCAGGGCAGGCCGATCACCCACCGGCGCCTGAATGTTGCAGGTGAGGTAGGCCACCGGCGTTTGCAGGCCTGTGGCCAGCAGCCGCCGACCGCGGGCGTCGTCCATCCAGGCGCCGGGGCGCTTGCTGGCGCGGGCGAACATGTCGAGATAGAACTGGCCCAGCAACTGGCCGGCCCGCTCGATGCGATAGAAGCGCACCTGCGAATGCCAGGTCTCAGCCTGATCGGCCGTGATGCGCACATCGAACATGCGTTCGATCAGGCCAAACAGTCCCTCGAGCACGCGGGGCAGCTGAAAGTACTGCTTGACCTCGTTGTCCGAGAACGAATACCTAGACTCCTTGAGCTTTTCGCTCGCCCAGGCCAGATCCCAGGCCTGCAGCTGCTCGAGCCCGAGTTCGCGGGCCGCGAAGGCACGAAGCTCTTTCATATCGCGCTCGGCCGAGGGCTTGGCTCGCGCAGCCAGGTCGCGCAGAAAGCTCATGACAGCCGCAGGCGAGTCGGCCATCTTGGCAGCGAGCGACACCTCGGCAAAGCTGGCATGGCCAAGCAGCTTCGCCTCTTCAGCCCGCAGCGAAAGGGTCTTGGCAATGATGGGGCCGTTGTCCTGTGCGGGATCAGGGCCGAGCTCGGAGGCTCGCGTGACATAGGCCCGATAGAGCGACTCGCGCAGTGCCCGGTCTTCGGCGTATTGCATGACCGGAAAGTAGGACGGGAACTGCAGCGTGAAGCGCCAGCCTTTCACGCCGGCGCGCTCGGCCTCCTCGCGGGCGGCATCGAGCGCTTCAGACGGAATGCCCTTCAGGCGATCCCGATCATTGATGTCCAGGGTCCAGGCCTTGGTGGCATCGAGCACGTTTTCGCTGAACTTCTGGGCCAGCAGGGCCTGCTCTTCCTGGATGTCGGCATAGCGCTCGCGGGCGGGCGAGACCAGTTCGGCCCCGCCCAGGCGAAAGTCACGCAGCGCGTTCAGGATGACCCGCTGGCGGGCGGCGTCGAGTGCTGCAAATTCAGGGCTGTCGTGCAGGGCCCGGTACTTGGCAAAGAGCGCCATGTCCTGGCCGAGTTCGGTCCAGAACTCGGTCACCACGGGCAGCGCCTCGTTATAGGCCGCCCGCAGGGCTTCGGAGTCGGCTACGCCATTGAGATGACCCACCATGCCCCAGGCGCGCGCGAGGCGCTCGGTGGCGGTTTCCAGTGGCTCGACAAAGGCCTGCCAGGTGGCGGGCGTGGCGGCATCGCAGGCACGCGTCACCGCCGCGCGCGCCTGCTCGATCAGCAGGGCAATGGCAGGCGCCACATGGGCCGGATCGAAGGCGGCAAAGCGCGGCAACCCGGAGAAATCCAGCAGAGGATTGGTCTCGGTCGATGTCATGGTCGGTTTCTCTTGATTGAAGACTCGCCTTTCGGCAGTCTCGATGATCAGTGAGCCAGTCGCTCCGCGGCCTCGATGGTGTTGACGAGCAGCATCGCACGGGTCATGGGGCCCACCCCTCCCGGCACCGGGGTAATCGCCCCGGCCACCTGACTCACCCCTGCGAAATCAACATCGCCACAGAGCTTGCCCTGGGCATCGCGATTCATGCCCACATCAATCACGGCAACCACCACATCGGCCTGACGCACCTGGGCGGCCAGATCGCGGGTGCGGCTGTGGCAGATGGTGACGGTAGCGCCTGCAGCCAGCAGCATCAGCGCCTGAGGCTTGCCGACGATGTTGCTGCGACCAATCACCACGGCATGCGCACCCTCAAGCGGCGTGCCGGCATGCTCGAGCATTCGCATCACGCCATAGGGCGTGCAGGGCCGAAAGAGCGGCTTGCCGGTCATGAGCAGGCCGACGTTGCTCACATGAAAGCCATCGGCATCCTTGGCAGGAGCGATCGCTTCGATCACCCGATGCTCGTTGATGTGGGCTGGCACGGGCAGTTGAACCAGAATCCCATGGACTTTCGGGTCGGTATTGAGC
>Ga0255097_1000750_pt1 | contig 12584 bp, 12 predicted proteins | sample Colum_Atlam_RepB_2_FD_188436 | JGI IMG/M metagenome (GOLD analysis project Ga0255097, IMG submission 188436) | Freshwater microbial communities from Columbia River, Oregon, United States - Colum_Atlam_RepB_8d | ecosystem: Environmental > Aquatic > Freshwater > River | place: USA: Oregon...
GGCCTGCTGCCGCACGTAGTTCAGCGGCGGCAGCATCTCGGTGAGTTCCGGCGCCGGTGCCGGACGCTGGGCCGCCGCGGCCCCCGGCGCCGGCACCGTGGCGGCCGCCAAGGGCTTCTTCTGCGGCGGCGCCGCCGGCGGAATGCTCAGCGGCGGAGGCGAAGGCGCGGGTTCGTCCCAGCGGGCGGGCGGCGGTTCCGGTTCAGGCGGGATTTCCGTCACGGCCATCGGCGGCGCGGCGGCGGGCGACGGCTCCGGCGCGGTTTCCGCGCGCATCGCGGCCGGCTCGCCGCCGCCACCGAAATACAGCGCGGCGGCCAGCAGCGCCAGCAGCAGCGCGGCGGCGACCATGCTGTTGCCGCGGCAGCCAGGCCGGCCAGGCGCGCCGCGGCAACAGCATGGACTCCGGCACGAGCGCCGCCTGCTGCGGCGCCAGCGGCTGCGTGCGCTCGTCGTCCGGGTCGGCGAGCACGGCCGTCGGATCCTGCGTGACGTCCAGGTCCAGCGGCGAGGCCGCCAGCCCCGCCGTCGGTACCGGCCGCGGCGCCACCAGGGTCTGGCCGGTCAGCGCACGGCGCCAGTCGGCCACGCTCTGCGGGCGCTCGGCGATCGGCACGCGCAGCGCCCAGTCCACGGCGCGCAGGAAATTGGCGTCGAAGCCCCGTGTCACCAGGTTTTCCAGCGGCTCCAGCGGATCCTGGCCGAGGCGGTCCACCGCATCCGGCGGCTTGTGCCCGGTGAGCGCGCGGTAGACCACGCCGCCCAGCGCATAGATGTCGCTCCAGGGGCCCTGGTTGCCCTTCTGCGAATACTGCTCCACCGGCGCGTAGCCGGCGGTGAGCACGTTGAGCATCGAGCGGCTATGGCTGCCCAGTTCGCCGCGCGCGGCGCCGAAGTCGATCAGCACCGGCGTGCGGTCGTCGCGCAGCAGGATGTTCTCGGGCTTGAGGTCGCGGTGCAGCACGCCGGCCGCGTGCACGCTCTGCAGCCCGTCGAGCAGCGGCAGCAGCAGCGCCTCCAGGCGCGCCTGCTCCGCGATCAGGGTGCCGCGCAGCTCCTCCGCCAGCGAGCGCCCGCGGACGTAGTCCATGACGATGTAGGCGGTGCCGTTGGCCTCGAACAGGCGGTGCACCTGCACCACGTTGGGATGGTTGAAGCGCGCCAGCAGGCGCGCCTCGTTGAGGAAGCAGCGGCGGCCCCAGTCGAAGGCGGCGGCATCCTCCTCGGAACGCACGGCGATCTGGCCGTCGGCCATGCGCAGCGCGAACTCCACCGGCAGGTATTCCTTGATCGCCACCTCGTGGTCGAGGTTGGTATCCAGCGCCAGGTAGGTCACGCCGAAGCCGCCGGGCTTGCCCAGCACGCGGCGGATCTCGTACTCCATCAGCCGCGTGCCCTCGGGCAGCACGCCGCCCTTGCCGGCGCCGGGCATCCTGGGTTCGGGGGCGGTTCGCGAAAGGTCGGTCATGCGGCGGGTGGCCGGCGCGCGGGGCGGCCGGTGCGAGGAATCGTTCTGTGTCCCCAGGGAATCTGCTTCCGATCCTACCTCAGGGCGGTGTCCGGACGCTGCCGCCGCCTGCAACCGGTTTCGCCGGGCGGGTGCTTCGGGCAAACTGCCGCCCCCGGCCCGCGGGCCGCCCGCCAGATTGTCTCCCCCATGGATCGCTACGCCGTCATCGGCTCCCCCGTGAGCCACAGCAAGTCGCCCTTCATCCACGGCCGTTTCGCCGAGGCCACGGGCCAGTCCATGAGCTACGAGGCCCTCGAGATCGCCCCGGAGGCGCTGGCGGAGCGCCTGGCGCAACTGCATGCCGACGGTTACCGCGGCTTCAACGTGACCCTGCCGCACAAGCTGGCCGTGGCCAGGCTCTGCGGCCAGGTCAGCGAGCGCGCCCAGCTGGCCGGCGCGGTGAATACGCTGCTGCGCACGGAAGACGGCTGGCAGGGCGACAACAGCGACGGCGAAGGATTCGTCACCGACCTGCGCCGCAACTGCGGCATCGCGCTGGCCGGCAAGCGCGTGCTGGTGATCGGTGCCGGCGGCGCGGCTCGCGGCATCCTCCAGCCGCTGCTGGGCGAGAAGCCGGCCGAGCTGGTGCTGTCCAGCCGCAACCCCTGGAAGCCGGAGGAGATCGCCGAGCAGTTCAAGCCGCAGGGCCGGATCACGCCGCGCACGCATGCCTCGCTGAAGGGCGACCTCTACGACGTCATCGTCAACGCCACCTCGACCGGGCACCAGGGCTTCATGCCGAAGCTGCCGGGCCAGCTGCTGGCCACGGGGGGCGCCTGCTACGACCTCAGCTACGGCATGGCCCATGAGCCTTTCGCCGACTGGGCCCGCGCACAGGGCGCGGCCCGCATCGCCGACGGCCTCGGCATGCTGGTGGAACAGGCCGCGGTGAGCTTCGCGCTGTGGCGCGGGGTGCGTCCGGAAACCGCGCCGGTGCTCAAGGCCCTGCGCGCCGGCTGAACCCGGCGGCGGCATTCGCGCCGCCAGCCCCCATCCGCTACCCTTCGGCGGTCCGTCTTCTTCCCAGGATCGCCCATGCGTACGCCGCCCCGCCTGCTGCTCGCCGCTCTCGTCCTTGCCGCCGCCCCGGCCTTCGCCGAGGAACCGCTGGACGCGCCGCCGCGCGGCCCCGTGTTCGAAGCCACCGACGACCCGGTGAAGCTCCGGCAGCAGCTCGCCGACCTGCAGGAACTCTCCAACGGCATGCGCGACCAGATCGACACCACGCAGGCCGCCGCCGATGCCGCCCGCGAGGAGGCCGAGGTGCTGCGCCAGCAGCGCGATGCCCTGCAGGCCCGGGTCGCCAACCTGCAGCGCCATGCCCAGGTCGATGAGCAGGCGCCTGCGGCCGCCGCCAAGGACGCCGAGCTGGCCAAGCTGCGCGCCGAGCTGTCCGCCGCCCAGGCCGCCCGCGACAATTCCTCCGCCGACGCCCGCAACCTGGCCAAGGAACTGGCCCTGACCCGCGCCGACCGCGACCGGTACCAGCGCAGCAGCATCGAGGACCGCGCCAAGGTCGACCTGCTCAACGGCGACCTCAACGCCTGCCTGAGCGGCCGCTGATGGAGGCCATCGGGCCACGCAGCGCAGCGGCCGAAAGCCTCTGGCGCGACGGCGACGCCGCGCTGGCCTCCGGCCAGCTGGAACAGGCCTACCGCTGCTACACGGCGGCGCATGACCAGGTCACCGACTGCCCGAGGCTGCACCTGGAGGCGCACCGGCGGCTGCGCCGCGTGACCCGCCGGCGCGATCCGCGCGGCGAATACCTGACCGACACCCTGCTGGTGAAGCTGGCGCCTTTAGGCGTGTTCGAGCTGATCGCGCTGTATTTCCGCTCGCGCGTGGCGGGCAGCGCCGAATGCCGGCGCGGGGCCTGAGCGGCCGCAGGCAGCAACGACTACCCTTTGGGGGTGAGCTCATGCGGTCCCATCGCAGGTAAAATCCCGCACCGGGAGAGAACCAGCATGAGCACCGATCCGAATCCGCAGAACCTGGCGGCCATCGCCGCCGCCGACATCGCACCCCGCGCCAAGCCCAGCAACTACCCGGAGCCCTTCGCCTCGCGCGTCTCGGGCCGGCAGAAGCGCGCGCTCGGCGAGGCCTTCGGCCTGCGCAACTTCGGCGTCAACCTGACCCGCCTGCAGCCCGGAGCGATCTCGGCCCTGCGCCACAGCCATTCGCGCCAGGATGAGTTCATCTACATCCTCGAAGGCCACCCCGTGCTGGTCACCGACCAGGGCGAGACGCCGCTGGAGCCGGGCATGTGCGCAGGCTTCCGCGCCGGCAGCGGCAATGCGCACCACCTGGTGAACCGCGGCGATGAGGTGGTGGTGTACCTGGAAGTGGGCGACCGCACGCGCGGCGACTCGGTGAACTACCCGGACGACGACCTCGCCGCGGTGATCGGCCCCGACGGCGGCTGGCAGTTCGCGCACAAGGACGGGCGCTCGTACTGAGAGCCCCCGTTCTCCTCGCGGGAGCGGCCCCCGGCCGCAAGCCAGGATCGCGGCCAAGGGCCGCTCCCTCGGATCCTGCTCAGGAATGAGCGGCCTGTGTCGGCGACAGCGCCGGCCGGTCTCCCAGCATGCGTTCCAGGCGCGCATCCTTGCGCTGCCACAGGCCGTTGACCCAGGCCTGGAAGCGCGCGCGGAATTCCGCGTCGCCGTCATAGTCGCCGTGCAGCAGCTCGGCCGGCAGCGGCAGCAGGTCCACGTGCATCGCCAGCTGGTCCTGCTCGCCGCAGAGCCAGCTCCAGATCAGGCCCTTGCCGCTGGGCTGGTAGGCGATGGTCACGTCGATGATGCCGGCAAACTGCTCGCCCATGGCATTGAGCGTGAACGACAGGCCCGCGGCCTTGGGCTTGAGCAGGTGCTTGTAGGGCGAACCGCTGGCGATGCGCTTGGCCTCGGTGAAACGGGTGCCTTCCAGGAAGTTGACCACCGTGACCGGCTCGCTGCGGTAGATCTCGCAGGCGCGGCGCGTGGTTTCCAGGTCCTGCCCCCGCAGAGCCGGGTTGGCGGCGACGGCCTCGCGCGAGTGGCGTTTCATGAAGGGAAAGTCCATCGCCCAGCACACCAGCCCGATGATCGGCACCAGCAGCAGCTGCTGCTTCATGAAGAAGCGTGCGAACGGCGTGCGCCCGTGCAGCAGGTCGAACAGCACCAGGATGTCGGCCCAGCTCTGGTGGTTGGAGATCAGCAGGTAGCTCCTGCCCGGCTCCATGCGGCCGCGCACGTCGATGTCCCACTGCATGGGATGGATGAAGCGGTACAGCAGGTGGTTGCTGCCGACCCACTGCGCGGCGATCCACACGCAGTAGCGGCTGGCGGCGCGCTGCACGGCCGTCACCGGCAGCAGCTTCAGCAGCACGCCGGGCAGCATTGCCGCGAACCAGAACAACAGCACGGCGAGCATCATCGTGAACTTGATGATGCCGACCAGGTACCCGGGCAACAGGATCGAGAACATCCGCCGATTCCTCCCTTTGCCAGAACTCGCCTGCCAGAATCGTTCGCCCGCCAGCTTGGCCGACGCCGCTGACCGCAGGCTGAACGCCAGGAACAGGCCTCTACTTGTGGTACGCCGGGCTCAGCTGGCGCACCGCCTCGATCATCGCGCCGGCATGCTCCGGAGGCGTCTGCGGCAGGATGCCGTGGCCGAGGTTGAACACGTGCCCGGGACCATGGCCAAACTCCTGCAAGACCCGTGCAACTTCCGCCTCGATGCGCTCCGGGCGGGCGAACAGCGAGATCGGATCGAGGTTGCCCTGCAGCGCCACCTGCTGGCCGACGCGGGCGCGCGCCACCGACAGGTCCGTGGTCCAGTCCACGCCCAGCGCGTCACAGCCGGTGGCGGCCATGCGCTCCAGGTGCTGCCCGCCGTTCTTGGTGAACAGGATCACCGGGATATGCGGCGCCACGCGCTTGAGATGCGCGACGATGCGCTGCATCGGCTGCAGCGAGAAGCGTTCATACAGGCCCGGGCTCAGCACGCCGCCCCAGGTGTCGAACACCATCGCGGCATCCGCCCCGGCGGCGATCTGCGCCTCCAGGTAGAGGCTGACGCTGGCCGAGAGCTTCGCCAGCAGGCTGTCGAGCATCTCCGGCGCGTCGAAGGCCATGCGCTTGATGTTGGCGTAGTCGGAGCCGCCGGCGCCTTCCACCATGTAGGTGGCCAGGGTCCAGGGGCTGCCGGCGAAGCCGATCAGCGGCAGCTTGCGGCCCAGCGCGGCGCGGATGGTGCGCACCGCGTCCATCACGTAGCGCAGCTCGCCTTCCGGGTCCGGCACGCCGATGGCCTCGATCGCGTGCGCATCGCGCAACGGCCGGTCGAACACCGGACCCTCCCCCTCGACGAAGCGCAGGCCCAGGCCCATGGCGTCGGGAATGGTCAGGATGTCGGAGAACAGGATGGCCGCATCCAGCGGGTAGCGCGCCAGCGGCTGCAGCGTGACCTCGCAGCAGAGTTCCGGGTTGCGGCACAGCGCCATGAAATCCTTGGCCTTCTTGCGCGACTCGCGGTACTCCGGCAGGTAGCGGCCGGCCTGGCGCATCATCCACACCGGCGTGCGGTCCACCGGCTGGCGCTTCAGGGCCCGCAGGAAACGATCGTTATCAAGCTGCACGGAGAGCCTCGGCAATTTCGGTCTGGATGGCCTGCGCCATGGCGCGCGGGTCGGCGGCGTCGCGGATCGGGCGGCCCACCACGAGGTAGTCGGCACCGGCGCGGATCGCGGCGGCCGGCGTCATGATGCGCTTCTGATCGGCCTCTACGCGGTTCTCCACCGGGCGGATGCCGGGAGTCACGCAGATCAGCTCGCGCGGAGCCTCGCGGCGCAGGCGCTCCACCTCCAGGCCGGACGAAACCACGCCGTCGCAGCCGGCCTGCAGCGAACGCCGCGCCCGCGACAGCACCAGCTCGGCCACGTCCACCTGGAACCCCAGGTCGTCGAGGTCGCCCTGGTCCAGGCTGGTCAGCGCCGTCACCGCCAGCACCTTGGTGTTGCCGGACTTGGCCCTGGCGGCGGCTTCCATGATCGACTGGTTGCCGTGGATGGTGCAGAAGTCGGCACCGCGCTCGCTCAGGTTCTTCACCGCGCGCGCCACGGTCTCGGGGATGTCGAAGAACTTCAGGTCCACGAAGACCTTCTTGTCCTCGGCCTTGAGCCAGTCCAGCAGTTCGAAGAAGCCTGGCGCCATCAGCAGTTCCATGCCGATCTTGTAGAAGCGCACCGAGTCGCCGAGGCGCAGGACCAGCGCGCGGGCTTCGGGGGCGGCGGGAACGTCGAGCGCGGCGATCAGGCGCTCGTTGGTGGGGATGTTCTTCATCAATAGCCTGTAAGCAGAAAATCGAGGGCGTCGAGGATGTCCTGGCGGACGGCCCCCGCATGGGCCACCGCAGCGCCCAGTTGCGCCAGCGGCAGCGAGCCGATTTCGGCGGGCGACAATACATAGTCCGCCCCGGATACTTCAATCAGCGGATTGAGCCGCTTGGCACGCGGGCCGAAGTATCCCGGATCGACCAGCGGCACGACCACGCGCAGGCCGGCGTTGACCACATCCGACTGCACATCGAGCAGGTAGGGCGCGTGACGCGCGCTCGCGCGCGGGTTGCGATAGACCGAGAACTGCGCCATCAGAAGGAAATCAGGTCGGCGTTCAGCGGCCCATCCCGCTCGATGCGGGCGTTGAAGGCGCGGATCGCCTCGGCGTTCTCCTCCTGCCAGCGGCGGCCTCGCTCCTCCTTCAGCGCCTGTTCGAGCTTCTCTTCGACGAAGCGCGAAAGGTTCAGCTTGGCCGCGCGGGCATCGCGCAGCAGGCTTTCGCGGACGGTGAGATTGACGCGGCGGCGCGGGTCGGGACGGGCGTAGGAGGACATGGCATACACTCCGGCGAATACGCCCTGATTATGCGCCGTTTCATGCGCATTGTCTCCGCACCGCTGCCGGCTGCCGGCCTACCAGTAGGTCTTCAGCCAGCTGCCGAAGCCCTTGGCACTGAGCCACAGCCACTGGCCCACGCCCAGCGTGGGTGTGCCATCGTCGGGCATCGGCGGCGATCCTGCCGGCATCGGCTCGGGATCGAACTCCCCGGGCTCGGCCGGCCGCGACAGCGCGGCGCCCGGCTTGCGCGGCAACTCGCGCGGACGGACCTGCAGCCAGCCGCGCATGGCCAGGGCCTGCGCCTGCCACAGCGCGCGGCCGTCGGCGGTCCATTCGAAGCCATGCCGCGTGCCCGCGAGGTCCGCCGCAGTCCGGTCCAGGATCGGCCCCGGCATCGCCGAGGCGTCGTGCCGGCGCAGCGCCTCCACCAGCCCCGGGGCCTGTTCGCGGGCCAGGGCGAAGACCGACAGCACCAGGCGCGCCGGCAGCGCATGGCCATCGGAGCTGACCAGCCGCAGTTCCAGGGACAGGGTCTGCGGCATTTCCGGATCGGGCTGGGCCGGCGCGTAGCTGGCCGGATCCAGCTCCCGCAGCCGCCAGTGGGCCGGCGGCGGCTGGCCGAGCACCTGCATCAGCAGGGTGGCCACCGGGCGCTGCGGCGCCAGGGGCATGGCGGGCGCCGGGGTCAGCCGGGGCAGCGACGGCACGGCCGGCGGGTCCATGGCTAGCGCGAAGTCCGGCAGCGCGGCCCCGGGATTCAACCGGGTCGCGGTGGGCTGCAAGGCGGCACTGGGGAGATCGATGCGCATGGCCGGTAGGGATCGGGTGTCCGGGTAGCGGCCATGTTTTCCGTAACTTTAGGCCGGGCCCTGGCGGGGTCCCGGCCCCGGTCGCTTGCGGACCGGGCCCTGCTGTCATTTTATACCTACAGGCTGTAGGTGAAATAGCACAAATAGCCCCTGCTTCTTGTCCGCAGCGGCTAGGCCGCGCCGCCGGACAAGGCCGTGACCTTCGCCGCGCTGGGCGAGCCCTGGGCCTTCAACTCCTGTGCAAACAAGGTGATACGCCACTCTTCCAGCACCCAGCGGGCCTCGTGGAAGGGGCCGGGCAGCTTCGCGGCCAGGGGCTGCACCTGCCGGGTCAGTTCCTCGTCGCGGGCCGGCTTGTTCTGCAGGCGGTCCAGCCGCACGCTGATCGCCCGCAGGTACACCGCCACGCGCGGCCACTGCGGCTCCGGGATGGCGTCGAGGAAGCCTTCCGCGAACAGGCTGTCGAGCTGCTGGCGCAGGTCCGCCAGCGGCGCCGGCCAGCGGCTGCCCAGGGCCGCCAGCTTCCTGCGCAACTCCGCCGCGGTGCCGAGCCAGGCCGCCAGCTCGTCCAATCGCCTGTAGGCCTCGATGCTGAAGGCGCCGCGCTTCTCCAGCGCCTGCTGGAAGCCGGCCTTGTCCCGCACCGGCGCGGCCAGCAGCACCGCATCGGCGGCGCGGCGCGCCAGCGCATCCGCCACCGCCTCGGGGGCCAGCTTCAGGCTCATCAGCTGCAGGCCCAGCTTGCTCTTCACCGCCTTGAGCAGGTCGCGGGTGCGGTCCGGCATGCGCGCCAGCAGCAGCGTGCGCGTGCCGGCACGGTGCGCGGCGGCGGCGGCCTCGGGCGATTCGAACAGGCGCAGGTGGGCCTTCTCGCCTTCCGCCTGCAGCGCCGGCCAGGCCTTGGCCCCGGCCATCGGCACCGTCTCCGGCAGCTTCTCGAAATCCCAGTCGGCCAGGTTGTCGCGCTTCCACTGCTTCAGCGCATCGTCGCGCGTCGCCGCCGTGTTCAGCGCCTGGCGCGCCTGGCCGGCAAAGCGGCCCTGCAGCGAGGCCAGCGTGCTGCCCGTGCCCAGCAGCCTGCCCTGCGCGTCTTCCAGCTGCAGGCGCGGCACCAGGTGCGGCTCCAGCTTCTCCGGCGCGAAGGACTCGTGCGTGATCGCGGCACCGGTCATGGCCTTCAGCGCCTCGGCCATGGCCTCGACGATCGGCCGCTCCGGCGGCGGCTCGAAGCGCTCCGCCAGCGCGCGGGCATATTCCGCCGCCGGCGTGCAGTAGCGCCTCAGCGCATTGGGCAGCGTGCGGATCAGACCCTCGATCTTGGCCGTGCGCAGGCCCGGCACCAGCCAGTCGAAGACGTGCTCCGGCAGGGTGTGCACCGCCGCCAGCGGCACGTGGAAGGTCACGCCGTCGTGCTCTTCCCCAGGCTCGTGCGAATAGCTCAGCGCCAGGCGCTGCCCGCCGACGTCGAGATGATCCGGGAACTGCGACTCGACGTTGGCATCCGCGCCGGGGCGCAGCACGTCGGCCTCCTGCATGCGCATGCGCGACTGCGCCTTGGGGTCGTGGCGCAGCCAATCCTTGAGCTGGCGCGTGGTGCAGATGTCCTCCGGCAGGCGCTCCAGGTAGAAACGCTCCAGCTGCTCGTCGTTGGCCAGCAGGTCCGGCCGGCGCAGGCGCGCTTCCTTGTCCTGCACCTCCTCGATCAGCGCGAGGTTCTGCTCCAGGAACGAGGGCTTGCGCGACATCTCGCCGCGCAGCAGCGCCTCGCGGATGAAGATCGCGCGGGCTTCCGCGGGATGGGTGGCGCCGTAGTTGCGCTGGCGCGTCAGCAGCGGCAGGCCCAGCAGGCTGACGTGCTCGGTGGCGGTGACCTCGCCTCGCTCGGAGTTCCACTCCGGGTGCAGCACGTTGCGCTTGATCAGGTGGGCGCCGACGCGCTCCAGCCACTCCGGCTCCACGGCCGCGTTGGTGCGGGCAAAGAGCTGGCTGGTCTGCGCCAGCTGCGCGCTCATCAGCCACTGCGGCCCCTTCCTGGCCAGCGCCGAGCCGGGATGGATGCGGAAGCGCCGGTTGCGCGGGCCCTGGTATTCGCCCTTCTCCGGCAGCTTCAGGCCGATATGGTCGATCAAGCCGGCGAGCAGGGCCTCGTGCAACTGCGGGTACAGCGCGTCCAGGTCCTGCGGCTTCAGCCTCGCCGGTTCGCCCTTCACCCCCAGCATGTCGCGCAGCTGGCGGTAGACCTGCTCCCATTCCTCCATGCGCAGGAAGGACACGAAGTGCTCGCGGCAGACACGGCGCAACTGGCGGTTGGAGGATTCGTCGCTCCAGGTCTTCCAGCGCTGCCAGAGATTGAGCAGCGTCAGGAAGTCCGACTTCGGATGCTGCCAACTCTTGTGCGCGGCACGCGCCGCGTCCTGCGCATCCGGCGGCACTTCGTGCGGGTCCTGCACCGACATCGCCGCCGCCAGCACGCAGATCGCGTCGGCCTGCGCCTTGCCGCGCCCGGCCAGCGCGATGCGCGCCACGCGCGGGTCCAGCGGCAGGCGCGACAGCTCCTCGCCCAGCGGCGTCAGCTTGCGCCAGTCGTCCAGGGCGCCGAGGGTCTGCAGCAGCCGGTAGGCATCGCTGACGTTGCGCGAGTCCGGCGCATCCACCCAGGGGAAGTCGTCCACCTCGCCCAGCCCCAGCGCGATCATCGACAGGATCACGCCCGCCAGGTTGGCGCGCTTGATCTCCGGATCGGTGAAGGCGGGGCGCGCGGCGAAGTCGTCCTCCGCGTAGAGGCGGATGCAGATGCCGGGCCCCAGGCGCCCGCAGCGGCCGGCACGCTGGTTGGCCGCCGCCTGCGACACCGGCTCGATCTGCAATTGCTGCACGCCGGTGCGCGGCGAGAAGCGGTTGAGGCGCGCGGTGCCGGTGTCCACCACGTAGCGGATGCCCGGCACGGTGACGGAGGTTTCGGCGACATTGGTGGCCAGCACGATGCGCGGCTGCCTGCCGGGCGAGAACACCTTGTCCTGCGCCTGCGCGGCGAGGCGGGAATACAGCGGCAGCACCTCGGCGCGCGGGAAGCGGCCCGTGAGCACGCGGTCCGCGTCGCGGATCTCGCGCTCGCCGGGCAGGAAGACCAGCACGTCGCCATTGGGCATCGGCCGCCACAGTTCCTCGATGGCCGAGGCGATGTTGCCCTCCAGGTCGCTCTCGTCGGCGGGCGCGCGGTAGCGCTGCTCCACCGGATAGGTGCGGCCGGAGACGAGCTTGATGGGGGCGCCGCCGAAGTGCCGCGACAGGCGCTCCGGGTCCAGCGTCGCCGAAGTGACCACAACCTTCAGGTCCGGACGCTGCGGCAGGATGCGCTTGAGCCAGCCCAGCAGGAAGTCGATGTTGAGGCTGCGCTCGTGGGCCTCGTCGATGATGATGGTGTCGTAGCTGGTCAGCAGGTGGTCGCGCCCCAGCTCGGCGAGCAGGATGCCGTCGGTCATCAGCTTGACCAGCGAGCGCTCCGACACGCGACGGTCGAAGCGCGTCTCGTAGCCCACCGTGTCGCCGAGATTGCCGCGCAACTCGGAGGCGATGCGGTTGGCCACGCTGCGCGCCGCCAGCCGGCGCGGCTGCGTATGCCCGATCAGCCCGCGCGTGCCGCGCCCCAGCTCCAGGCAGAGCTTGGGCAGCTGCGTGGTCTTGCCCGAGCCGGTCTCGCCGCAGACCACCACCACCTGGTGATCGCGGATCGCCTCCAGCAGTTCCTGCCGCGCTTGGACGACCGGCAGCTCCTCCGGATAATTCAGGTCCGCCGGCACCAGCAGCTTGCGCTGCTCCACCCGCTCCCTGGCCTTCTCCACGTCCTGCTGCAGGCGGGCCACATCCATCTTGCCGCCGCGCTGCGCCCGCTCCACCAGCTTGGCGAAGCGCACGTAGTCCCGGGCCAGCAGCGAGTCGCGCTGTTCGGCGAGGGCGGTGGCGACGAGGTCGTAGGGGCGGGCCATGGGGGGCGCATTATCTACGATGCCGGCGCTGCCGTGCCGCCGTGTTCCGGTGAACCGTTCATGCCGAGTAGCCTCGTGGCCCGCAGGGCCGCGTGCGGATCGAGGCACGCCCCCGACCCTCGGCTGGGCACCTCGATACGCACGCTTCGCGAGGCTACTCGGTGTGAACGGAATGAAGGGGCGGCGGGTAGGAGGCCGCACTCAGTGCTTCGAGCTTCAACCCCACGCCCGTCACCCGCCGGCTCCGCGCCTCGTCCAGCAACCACGCCAGCGTATCCGCCGCCCGCTGCACCGACAGCCCATTCGCATGGATGTTGGAAATGCAGTTGCGCTCCGAATCCGCCCGCCCCAGGCGCGGCTCCCAGGTGAGATAGACGCCCAGGGAATCCGCCACCGAC
>Ga0255097_1000753_pt1 | contig 12553 bp, 9 predicted proteins | sample Colum_Atlam_RepB_2_FD_188436 | JGI IMG/M metagenome (GOLD analysis project Ga0255097, IMG submission 188436) | Freshwater microbial communities from Columbia River, Oregon, United States - Colum_Atlam_RepB_8d | ecosystem: Environmental > Aquatic > Freshwater > River | place: USA: Oregon...
CTCCCGTGCTCATCACCACAAAGGCCGGCAAGTTCTGGGATTCAGATCCGAGGCCATAAATCACCCAGGAACCCAGGCTCGGCCGGCCGGGCTGCGAGAAGCCGGTGTTGAAGAAGATTTGTGCCGGCGCGTGGTTGAACTGGTCGGTGCGCACGGAACGGACGAGGCAAATGTCGTCGACGATCTTGCTCAGGTGAGGGAGGACCTCCGAGATCTCCGTCCCCGATTGGCCATGGCGGGCGAATTTGAAGCGTGGCCCCAGCACCGCGGCGTCGGGTCGGATGAAGGCGTAGCGTTGGCCTCCGATCACCGAGGGTGGCAATGGCTTGCCCTCCAGTTTCGCCAATTCCGGTTTTGAATCGAACAGTTCCAATTGGCTGGGCGCTCCACCCATGAAGAGGTGGATCACCCGCTTGGCTCGGCCAGAAAAGTGCGGGGTTTTCGGCGACAGCGCGGAGGTCGATCCCAGGTTGGCAGCGGACAGCCGGTGGCCCAGGCGGTCGGTGAGCAATCCGGCGAGGGCGATCTTGCCCAGACCCACACCGCAATCGCGGAGGAAGTGACGGCGGCTGACGAAGGATGGGGGGAGGTTGAAGGGGTTCATGGCGTGGGGATGAGTGGTTTGCTTCAACCCTTGGTGATCATTTCGTCGAGGTTCAATAGGGCCCGTGACAAGGCCGCCCAGGTGGCCCGTTCCTCTACGGAGCCATCGCCGGGGCCGGCGACAGCCGCCGCGTCCAACTCTTGGGTTTGGAAGCGTTGGAGTTGGTTTTTCCAGAAGATTTCGAGGGACTGGAGTTCCGCCTCTGTGGGAGGGCGGGTCATGCAGCGTTGGAAGGCAGACTGGATGCGTTGGGAGACCGATCCGGGTTGTCGGGCCAGATGCCGTCCCATCGCCTGAGAGACCTCGATGAAGAACACGTCATTCAGCAAGGTGAGGGCCTGCAGAGGCGTGTTGGACGTTTCCCGACGGGCCAGACACGACTCACCGGTCGGGGCGTCGAAGGTGTTGAACATCGCGAAGGGCGCGGTTCGTTTGGCGAAGGTGTAGAGGCTTCGGCGGTATCGATTTTGCCCTTCGCTGGTTGGCCAGGCAGATCCGCCCCACGCGGCTTCCATCACGCCTGAAGGTTGAGGAGGGTACACCCCGGGGCCGCCCATGGTGTCGGAAAGGAGTCCGCTGGCCTTGAGCGCGGCATCACGTATGACCTCCGCATCCAGGCGAACGGATGGTCCGCGTGCCAGCCACCGATTGTCGGGATCTTGGGTCAGGTGTTCAGGTCGGATCCGTGAAGACTGGCGGTAGGTGGCACTCAGGGCGATTTGCTTGTGGAGTCGCTTGAGGGACCAACCGTGTTCCATGAAATCCACCGCCAACCAGTCGAGCAATTCCGGATGGCTCGGGCTATCGCCTTGGTACCCGAAGTCTTCGGTGGTGCGCACCAGTCCCTTGCCGAAGAAGGCCTGCCATTGGCGGTTGACGGTGACTCGGGCCGTCAACGGATTGTTGGTGGATACCAGCCAGCGGGCCAGGCCCAGACGGTTCCGCGGCAGAGTCGGCGGCAGCGCAGCGATCGCGGAGAGGACACCCGGTTCCACCCGATCGGTGGGCTGCAAGTATTCGCCGCGGCGATGGAGGAAGGTGGGTCGCGGATTGCCCGGTGGGCGTTCCTGCATCACCAGGGTGGTTTTCGGAGTCGGACGTTGGCGCAGCTGGGCGATGCGCTTCTGAGACTCCCCGAGTTCGGGTGTGGTCAGCAGGAAGTGGCGGCGAAGCTGTGAGCGCTGAGTTTCGGTCAACGAGGCATCGGCAATGAGTAGGAGAGGTTCCAGTTCAGGAGGTAAATCTCGCGCTTGGGCTCCGCCGGATTGGGTGGTGACGGACACCCGGAAACGGCCGAGCGAACAGGCGTAATGGCGTCCGAAGAGGAGGGATAGTTTGAGGTCGGCGGTGCCCGGGATCGGGGCCTCTGGAACGAAGACCGCCTCATGCCTCTGGCCTTCGCGGCCGGCCGTGGACCAGCCGGTTTGCGGGTCGCCATCGACCGCCAAAGCCGCCGTTGCTTCGGACCCGAAGGCGTTCTTGCCGAAGCTCTGGGAAGACGATTTCCAGCGGACCGATTGGCCGCCTGCGATCAGACTCAGTTCGCCGAGGAAGAAATCCCCCTTCGGCCCTTCGTAATAGGCCATGCCGGGTCCGTTCTTCGGCAGGTGTGGATCGGGCAAGGCTTCCAACCGCACCGCAGTGACGGCCTCGGATGGCGCGTTGAAGGTGAGTTGATACGTGTCGCTCTTGCTGATGTCGCCGCTGGCAAGAATGGATGCGTCTTCCTGCACCGTCAGCAGCGGGAGGTTGGATGTGGCTGAGGAGGGACGCAGGGGCGTCCAGCGAACGGCCGAGCCGCGCGCTTTGCCGAGCCACCTCTGGAAGGCGGCCTCGGCGGCCGATTTGCGCCGTTCCGCCACAGAACGCCCATCGGCGACGGTTCGGCCGACTTGGATGCGGGGCCGACCGATGAGGTGTTGCGCAGCCTGTTGGTGTTCGAGGGTGATCTCGAAGCGGATGCCCGAAGGAAAGGACACCTCTTTGCGAAACCGCACGGTCAGATGGTGAGGTTGGTTCAGTTGGTTGCCCCCCACATCCACCGCCCAACCCGTTTGGAGTTGGTCATCAATGGCATTCCCGGCTGGGAATCCCGATTGCTCCACATCGGCTTGCGCTTGATGGAGGACGATTTTCTGAATCCGGTCTGGGGCATCCAAAGGAGCGGCGGTGACCTTCAATTCACTCAGGACAAAGTTTCCGTGTGCCACCCGGCCGGGGCCTTTCTTGGGCAGAGCCTCATCCAACAGGGTATCGAGTCGGAGTCGGTCAATAGGGGTTTCCCGGGTGGTCACCACCAGAGTCAGCGTGTCGGTTTCCGGGGTGACTCCGGTGAACAGCGCGGACTGGTCTTCCATCGGGCGCACTGTGGCTCCTTTTTTGGACCGAGCCTCAGTGAGGGTTGGCGTGGACCACACGGCCTCTTCAATCGGGAACTGCTCCGCCAACGTTGCGGTCAGGGATTCCGCCTCCGACAAGCGGGCCTGATACTGCGCTTCTTCGGAGGGTTCCGGCAGTTCCATGTCGGGTTCATCGGTGTTGTTCAGGAAGGCCATCAATTGGTAGTACTCCCGATGCGGGATGGGGTCGTACTTGTGGGTATGGCATTGGGCGCACCCGACGGTAAGTCCCAGCCAGGTGGTGCCGGTGGTGGCCACGCGATCGGTCATCGCATGGAAGCGGAACTCGAGCGGGTCGATGCCACCTTCTTCGTTGAGCATCGTGTTGCGATGGAACCCGGTGGCGATGCGTTGGTCGGGAGTGGCGTTGGGCAACAAGTCGCCGGCCAACTGTTCGATGGTGAACCGATCGAAGGGCATGTCGGCGTTGAGGGCCCGGATCACCCAATCCCGCCACGGCCAGATGCTGCGGGTACGGTCTTTTTCGTAGCCGTTGGTGTCGGCGTAGCGAGCCAGGTCCATCCAGCGGCGGCCCCAGCGTTCGCCGTAGCGGGGCGATGCCAGCAGTTGGTCGACCCAGCGTTCATAGCCGGAGTCGCTGGGATCTTTCAGGAAGGCTTCCACCTCGGCGGGCGTGGGTGGGAGACCCGTCAAATCGAGGGACACGCGGCGGGCCAGCGTGTAGGGGTCGGCCGCTTCGGATGGAGACCATCCGTGCTGCTGGAGTCGTTGAAAAACGAACTGATCGATCGGATTCCGCGGCCAATGAGACGTTCGGGTTGTGGGAGGCTTGATCGCCTTGGGACGTTGGAACGCCCAGTGGGGAACGTATTCGGCACCGGCGGCGATCCAGGCTTCGAGGGTCTTTTTCTCGGCGTCGGTGAGTGTCTGACGCGTGCTCGGAGGCGGCATGACCTCGTCGGGATCCCGGGAATGGATTCGAACGACCAGTTCGCTGGACTGGGGCTTTCCGGGGACCAAAGCGATCGCGCCGGACTTGGCTGCGTGGATGGCGGAATCACGCACATCGAGGTGCAAGTTGCCCTTCCGCGCGAGGTCGTCCGGACCGTGGCACTTGAAGCAGTGCTGGGAAAGGATGGGTCGGACCGCGGTGTTGAAATCGGGCCCTTTCGGCGTGGCAGCCGTCAACGTGAGACAGAGGCTCAGTGCTTGAGCGGCCCGAGCCATCAGACCCGTGATGGGTCCCGGTTTTGACAATCGACGGTTTTCCACGGCTTTTCTGACGATGAAACCCGTCCTCAAAGTCAGGCCAGCAGAAAGTTTTTCGGGTGCTCGGGCAATCCTTCCCCGGATTTGGCCCCTGTGAAGATGGGTTTTGGGCTGGTGGTCGTGTGGGTCGTGCTTTGACCCGGGCTGCGGAGTTGTTGCAGGATTCCTCCATGCCTGTGGTTCGTTTGATTTTCTTGATGCTCGCGCTCGGATGGACGGGTTGGTCTGCCTCGATTCCGGACTTCATCCAAACTGCCCGGGATCGGCATGGCGCTGCTGGCGAAGGAGCCGCCCGTTTCTTGGTGGAACACATGACCGAGGCGGATCGTCGGGATCTCAGCAACAAGTTCCTTCTGGAGAACCTGGATCTGGCCCTGCGCGCCCGGAAGGAGTTCCCCTGGGCGGCAGCAGTGCCCGAGGCTGTCTTCCTGAATGATGTGCTGCCCTATGCGGTGTTTGATGAACCCCGGGACCCATGGCGCGCCGAGTTGTTGGCCTTGTCGCGGGATTTGGTGAAGGAATCCCGCACGGCCAGCGAAGCGGCCCAGGCCCTCAACCGACAGCTCTTCAAGTTGGTCAACGTTCACTACAACACCGGACGCAAGCGCCCCAATCAAAGCCTCAAGGAATCCAAGGCCCTCGGCAAAGCGACGTGCACCGGGTTGTCCATCATTCTCGTCGAAGCCTGTCGCTCGGTGGGTATTCCAGCCCGCGCCGTGGGAACTCCGATGTGGACCAACGAGCGGGGCAACCACACCTGGGTGGAGATTTGGGACGGCGACTGGCATTTCGCCGGGGCCGACGAGTATGACGCCGCCGGGCTAGATCGGGGATGGTTTGTCGGGGATGCCTCAAAGGCCCGTGCCAATGAGCCGCGCTATGCCATTTATGCGACTTCCTGGAAGCGCGAGGGGGCGTCCTTTCCGATGGTTTGGGCCCGCAACAGCACCGATGTCGCGGCGGTCAACGTGACCACCCGTTATGCCAAGGCCGATGCCGCTCCGGTGGTCATTGCCTCGTTGGGCGTGCGTTTGTGGGACCGTTCTGGCGGAACACGCCTCTCGGCCAAGGTCTGCGTCCTCGATGGGGTTCGCCGATCCTGCGCCTTGGCCGACACCAAGGCGGGCACCGCTGACTTGAACGACATGCCGCGTTTCAGTTTGGCCCCGGGCGCCCAGGGTTGGCTCCGCTTCACGGTGGGTTCCGAGATTCGTGAAATGCCCTTCGGACCGCTGGCCGAGGGAGATTCCACGGTCGATGCCCGATGGGCCGATCTCACACCGGCTTCGGCTACCGTGGATGCCTTGCGTGAATGGTTGGATCTTCCGACCAACCGGCGTCCGGCCGATGCCACGGTGTTGTCCCAGGCGCTTTCCAAGGTCGACGCCGAGCGGGTGCTGCCCATGGTGGCCGCGGACCGCCTCGCCGAATTGGCGGCCGATCGGACTCCGGAAGTCGACAAGAAGGAATTGGCGTTCGAGGGCAAGACCCTCCGCTGGCTCGAGAAGGAGTTCGGCAAAGCCCCGGTCGGGCAGCGGAGCTTGTGGATTTCCATGCACGGTGGCGGCGGCGCGCCCAAGCAAGTGAACGACCAGCAGTGGCAGAACCAGATACGGCTCTACGAACCCGCTGAGGGATTCTACCTCGCGCCTCGAGCCCCGACCGACACGTGGAACTTGTGGCATGAGGGGCACATCGATCCGATGTTCCAGCGCCTCATCGACGATTACGTTGCCGTTCGGGGCGTGAGTCCGGACCGCGTGTACTTGATGGGCTACTCCGCTGGCGGCGACGGTGTCTGGCAATTGGCCCCGCGCATGGCCGACCGGTTCGCTGCGGCTTCTATGATGGCGGGTCATCCCAACGAGGCCTCGCTCCTGGGGCTCCGGAACTTGCCTTTCGCCATTTTCATGGGCGGCAACGACGCGGCCTACAACCGCAACCGGATTGCCTCCGAACGCGGTGCCGAACTCGATCGCTTGGCCCGCGAGGATGCCGGCGGGTATGTCCATCAGGTGAAGATTTACGAGGGCCTGGGCCATTGGATGAACCGCAAGGATGCCGAGGGGGTTCCCTGGATGGCGGGGTTCGTCCGCAACGCCTGGCCCAACAAAATCGTCTGGCAGCAGGACGACGTGGTGCATCGCCGGTTCTACTGGCTGCAAGTGCCTTCGGAGACTCCCATCCCCGAGCGCGCCCAGATGGTGGCTCAGTTGCAGGGGCAGGAGATCCAACTGACAGGACAAGTTCCGACGAGCCTGCGCCTGCGGCTCTCGGATCGGTTGTTGGATCTGGATCGACCGGTGCGGGTGGTCGCCAATGGCAAGGAGTGGTTCAGCGGTCAAGTGACGCGACAGGCACGGGTGATCCTGACGTCGCTGGAAGAACGGGCCGACCCGGTCTCCGCCGCGAGCGCTTGGGTGGAGATGAAGTGAGGCCGCAAAGGTCGCAGGGATAGTCGCGGGGATGGGACTTTCAACCCGGATTCCCATCGCCGATTCCGCCGCGGTACACCCGCGGAAGGCGTCCCCGCAGGCCGGTCAATACATCGTAGGTGACCGTCCCGCGCAGACTGGCCAGTTCTTGGACGGTGATGCGCTCGGAGCCCTGACTGCCGAGCAGCACCGCCTCGTCGCCGATCCGCGCCTCAGGCACCGTGGCCAGATCCACCATCAACGCGTCCATCGTCACGCCCCCCACGAGCGGGACGCGGTGGCCGTGCAGCAGCACATGCCCCTGGTTGCGGAGCCGCGGGTAGCCGTCGCCGTAGCCGATCGACAGCACGCCGATCCGGCACGGTCCTTCGGCGCGCCAGCGCATGCCGTAGCCTACCGTGTCGCCGGCCTCGAGCGCCTGGATCGCCGTGATCCGGGCCCGCAGCGACAGCACTGGGGCGATTCCGTCGATGCGCCGGCAAACCTCCGAGGGATAAACGCCCTGGGCCAGCAGGCCGATGCGCACGCGGTTGAAATGGGCGTCCGGCAGATCGAGCACGCCGCCCGAGTTGCAGTGGTGGATCCAGCGCGGACGGATGCCTTCGGCGGCAAGGCGGTCTAGCACCGCTTCGAATCGGCCGGACTGGGTGCGGGCGAAGCCCTTGTCGAGTTCGTCGCTCTGGGCGAAATGGCTCAATGCTCCGCGGAACTCCAAGGCTGGCAGTGCTTTCAGCTTCGGCGCCCAGGATTCGACGCTCCTCCAGGAGAACCCGAACCGGTTCATGCCGGTGTTGATCTTCAGGTGGATGGCCACAGGTCGGCTCCGTTCACGGGCAGCCTTCGAGAAGGCCTCGGCCAATTCGATCGATCCCACACAGGGTTCCAGGTCCAGCTCCAGCACGTGCGGCACTTCCTCCGCGAGCCGCTCGCCCAAAATCAAGAGGGGCGCAGTAATGCCGGCGTCGCGGAGTTCTTGGGCTTCTCCGAGTGTGAAGACAGCGAGGGAATCGGCCTGATGATCGAGCGCCACCCGCGCGGCTGGTACGGCACCCAGTCCATAGGCGTTGTCCTTCGCGACAAACATCAACGAGACCGGGGCCGGGACTTCTTTGCGGAGGATTTCCCAGTTGCGTGCGAATTGTTCGAGGTCCACCTCGACCCAGGCGGAACGGGGGCGGGAAACGGTTGCCTTCATGCGTTGCCAGGAGGCCATAGCGATTGCCCCACATCGGTTCGATAGTAGCTGCCGAGCGAGCGAATTTTTCGGATGTCGGCGTAGGCCTTAGCGATGGCTTCCTCAAGAGAGCCGGCCAAGGCCGTGATGTCGGCGATGCGGTGACCGGTTGCTTCCAGTCCGCCCAGGGCTGATTCGGCCACTTCTTGCCACCAAACCTCGCCTTGAAAGGAACCGTCGACCGTCACGGGAACCCGAGGTCCGGTGAGTTGGGTGAAGGGGTATCCGTAGCCGGCCAGCGTGAGGTTGCAGCCGAATTCCTTTCCAGGCCGCCATTGGGGATTCAATGGCAAGCCCAGCGCACAGCGACCGAAGGTTTCCAGCGGGTTGGCCAGCATGGAGGCGATCATGGGCCCACTGGTGACACCCAGCCGCACATTGTACTCGAGCACATGCCAGCGATCGTCGTGACGGATGGCCGTGACCTGCACGGGCCCACGGAATCCGACCTCGCGGAACCACGGGCGCAGGGGTTCCAGGAGTTCGCGAGCCAGTCCGTAGCGGTCGCCCGGATCGCGCTCCACCAGCCCGCCCAGCGGTGCGCCAGCCACAATGCCCAAGTTGCCGTCGAAGGCCCGCTTGTATTCCTGGTTGGTGACCAACGAATGGATCTCACCGTCGCTGACCAGCGCGATGTGCCCGGCCTCGCGGCGTCCGAGATATTCCTGAAGGAAGATGCCCTCGGCATCATCGATACGCGGTAGCCAAGCCAGCGTGTCTTCCGGGGTTTCGCAGACGATGGTGTGGATGGGGCTGGTCGGCGAGCACAGCGGATTTTTCACCACGAAGGGGCGTCCCTCGCGCCGGACCAGAGCTTCGGCCTCGGCACGCGTGGGGATGAGGTGAGATTGCGGGAAGGGGATGTCAGTTTGCCGGCACAGTTCTCGGGCAAAATCGCGCTCGCGTTCGAGGCGCAATCCTTCGCCAGTCGGGCAGAGAATGGGGATGCCCAAGCCCAGGAGTTCCGCGGTCCAGGGCCGCAGAGCCCATTCCAGCGACATCGGGATCAGGAAGTCGGGTCGATGCTGCCGGAAACCGGGGCAGGGGTTGGGCACTTCGACGCTGGAAACGCAGGAACCTTCCTGACGCGGCCCATAATGGGCGTAGTCGCGGGTGAGGTAGGCCGAGACCTCCGCGCCGTCGCGCCCCAGGTGACGCATCAACGCCTGAGTGAAGGCCCCCACTCCCAGCAACGCTACCCGTTGGAATGTCGGTTTACTTGCTTCCATGCCATCGAATCAACGCCTCAACGGTTCGGCTCAGAGAGTGAGTTGAAAAGCAGGAAGATGCCCGGAGTCACACTTTTCATTCTTCGCTAGATCCCGAGTGAGTTGACGGACCGGTGGAACGCATTGGGAAACGGGAACTTACAACATGGAATTGACGGGTCGGCTGGGATTGCCTCTTGTCGTAGCAGTCCCTCCGATGCCATGAAGCCATCCACTCGTCCTTTCCATCGTGCCCGTGCGGGTTTCACTCTCATTGAGTTGCTGGTGGTCATCGCCATCATCGCGATCTTGGCCGGCATGCTCCTGCCGGCCCTGGCGCGGGCCAAGAGCAAGTCGCTGACGATTAGTTGCAACAATAACCAGCGCCAGATGGGACTGGGGATGCACATGTATGCCGACGACAACCGGGACAATTACCCGGTGTACAACGACTGGGGCACCCTGGGAGGCAAGAAGGGTGTCATGTCGCTGCACGGTGGATTGACCGGTGCGACCAATCGTCCGTTGAACATCTACGTCCCGGCGTTCGCAGCGTTTCAGTGTCCGGCCGACAAGGGGGATTCCCTCTGGAAGAGCACTTTTCCGAAAGGAATCCGCTCCTGCTATGACGCCTGGGGCAACAGTTACCTGACGGTCTGGTCGGTGGCGACGTTGCGTGTGAAGCATGTGACCGGGGATTCCGCCAATCCCAACAGCCCTCAGGGACGGCCCATCAAGACGAGCGAGATTGCTCTCGGGCCGTCGAACAAACTCATCCAAGGCGACTGGCCTTGGTGGGCCGATCGCGACAAGAACGACATCGCCAGCCAGTGGCACAACGTGAAGGGGCAGTACCGCTTCAACGTGTTGTGGGGCGATGGGCACACCGACTTCTTCCGCTTCCCGAAGGAGGCGTCCCAGTGGAACTACACTGGCCCGGCGCCGGATCCCAACTTCACCTGGTGGTGATCCGCGTTTTGCTGGAGCCGGATCTATGGCGGCGCATCCTTGGCAACGATCCTCAAGACTCGACCGGATTGATGGGCATCCTGATCGAGTCGGGGGCGTTGCTTCTGGAGGTCTAGCAGGTTGGGGGCTTTTGCTCAAAACCTGCCATAGGCGTGCTCAAGATTCTAAGGGGTTACCGCTCGGGTTAGTCATCATTCAACGGCGTCGAAGCCGGGAGGTCGAGCAGGTTGGCCCGGTCACTGCACCGGAGCGGGCGTGGTAAGTCCCTTTTCTAGGGCTCGCCTCCGAGATGTCGGCAGGACGTTGGTCTCTTTGTGGTTGGGGCGATGCATGTACTGGATCCACTTGGGGAATTCCTCGAATCCATCGGGCTCGGCTTTCAGTGACTCTATTTCGATCCGGAACAAGCGGTAGACCCAAAAGAAATGGTCGCGCCCGTCGGTGGATTCGGTGCTGGGCGCTCCCACCATGCCGGTGACCACCCAATGTCTTGGCGCGTTGAGTTTGAATTGCATCAGGCTGTCTGTGTCGAAGCCGAATTGGGAGAGTTCGTGGCTCCGGTGACCGTCTTTTCCAGAAAGCACGGAGTTTATGGTCTGGCCAATGGCCGCCAAGCCGCAGACATGGGGATCAAATCGCGGAATTTAGTCCGGGCGTCCGTCGCCATTCAGTTCGGCGGAGGCCAGTTGGACTTCGGCATACTCGGTTGGATCGGGGACCACAGACTGATGGGTGCTGCCCGCTCCTTAGACGGAAAGTGTCCAACGTTTCCCGCTCCGTGCCACGGTTCTGGTCGTGGTCGTGATCGTGGTCGGTGAGCCTCTGGTTTTCGGTCTGAACCTTCAATCGCTGCGTTCGGCAACTTCGTTTGTGGTGCCTTGGGCCGGTTTTTGGAGAACCCACTCCGTCCAATTTACTCGGCGAGGTGTTTGGCGCGAGGTGGAGGGTGACCATTCGGTTGGTGCTGCATGCCCCAATGCTCCGTTGGCGAGAAGGCGGATCACAGCGATGCGGTGCAACGCTGTTGGAGCCATGGGTGCGTCGGGGATTGATGACGACCGAATGGAGGGCAAGCCTGAAGGTCGTGCGGCGTGATACGGGGAACAAGTCGAGGTTCTTGGGGTTGTCGTTTTGCTCCACGGGGTGGTTTGCGGGGGCTCGGAGGACTCCGGGACGGCTCAGCCGGAACGATTTGAGTTGGATCGGTCGTGTTGGCTGCGCCCTCTTCCGCAAGCGCTTCGCTATTTGCTCGTTACGGGCCTCAAGCACGATCCTCAGCGTGGACCGCGCTTCGCCCTCGCCTTGTCTTGCGAAAGAATTCGCCACGCTATCATTTCCCCCCAACTGAATCGTTCTCAGATGTTGGCTTAGAGGGCGACTTGGAATTTGTGGAGGCTGGATGCCCGCGCGGCTCTGCGGAGCAGATCTTTGAGTGTGGGCTCGCTGCAGAGGGCGTTGACCCGCTCGCGTACGGAGTCGGGCACCTGGCCGAATCGGGTGTCGGGGACGTCGAGATTCGCCTCGTGGGCGTTTTGGAGGATGCCTTTCTCTAGTCCTTCTTTGAGGGCGAGTTCTTCGAAGAGGGTGATGTGGGGCATGTTTTTTTCGGGTTGGCGTTGTCGGAGTTGGTTTCTGAATTGGATCTTAAGCTCGTCGGGCAGGGGCATTAACCAGTCGATCAAGCGGAGCAATTGGAGGATTTTTAATCGGGTATATTCCTCCTTGGTGAGTTTGACGGTCAGGTCGAGGCGGCAGTCGATGAGGTTCTGGGGGTTCCGGCGGTGCTGTTGGATGCCGAGGTGGGCGGCGATGACGAAGAAGGCTTGTTGGTGCTGGTAGCGCGGGTCGTCAAGTTTGCCTTCGAAGTCGATCGTTTTGCAGATGCGGAAGTGGAAGGCGATGCCGCAGCCGAGGGATTGATAGCGGTACGATGTGGGGCGCCACTTCCGGCTGGTGTCTTCGAGAATGGCCAGGTTGACTGGGCTGACGCCGTGTTTGTTGAAGATGCGATAGTGGTAACTGAGAAGCCGCCGTGGCAGCTGGGGGTCGTTTTGCATCTGGACCTCGATGTGGACCTAGAGCCACTGGTCGGTGCCATCGAGGAGGCGGACCTTGAGGAGCTTGTCGGCCCGCTTGGGCCCGACCTCGGAGTCAGGGGTGATTTTCGCGGAGTTCCTGCTCGAGATGTCTGGGCTCGACCGACCAATCGATGCTGGCAGCGACATCGGGAAAGGTGACTTCAAGCAAGGATCTGGGGACCGGGTTGAGTGCGTCCTTCCAGGGACTGTCGTGATTGAGCGAATCGGCCATTTCCCAGTGATTCGCTCGGATCCGACCGGAACTTTCAGGAGATTCATCGCTCGCCCCGCCGGAGGTAGCTTCGACGGTTGCCACGATGTCGCCCGGTGCCCTCACCAGGCGACATCGCGTTTGGGGTTGGGCGGGAACGCCGGGTCGGGGAACCGGGCCTACAG
>Ga0255097_1000754_pt1 | contig 12549 bp, 14 predicted proteins | sample Colum_Atlam_RepB_2_FD_188436 | JGI IMG/M metagenome (GOLD analysis project Ga0255097, IMG submission 188436) | Freshwater microbial communities from Columbia River, Oregon, United States - Colum_Atlam_RepB_8d | ecosystem: Environmental > Aquatic > Freshwater > River | place: USA: Oregon...
TGCGACGGTGAGGCTGACTCGGCCCGCATCGGGTGATTGCCCGGCAGTGATGCTGGCTGTAGCCACACTGGTCAGGCTGGAGGAGGCGCTGCGAACCTGGAAGTTGGCCGGTGTTTGCAGGGCGTCCAGCGCATCCTTGAAACTGGAGAGCTTGGCTTGGAAACTGGCCAGGGCGCTGATTTTCAGGCTGGAGGTTTGCAGCTTGTTGTCAATCAACCTGACGGGCCTTTGCTCCACCGCCATCAGCTGGCTGACGATACCCGCGACATCGATCGACGACCCGCTGCTGCCGGTCGAGCTGGTGGAGCTGGTTGATGAAATAGCCACGGAGAAATTTTAGAGGGCCGGGCGGGCCATCAGGCTTTTTGGTGCACCATGGTGCTGCCCAGCTGCTCAAAACTGCGGGCAATACGCAACAACTCGTCCGAGGGCAGGGTTCTGATCACTTCGCCGGTATCCGGGTTGATGATCTGTACCGAGATGTATCCGGTCAGGCTGTCCTTGGAGACATTGACCTGACGTTGCATGGATGAAACAAAGTGCTGAATTTGTTGCGCGGCCACCTCCACCGCTTCGCGGGTGGGGCGAGTCACTTCTTCAACGTGGGTTTCAACTTTGACCGGGGTACTCGCGACCTTGGCCACCGCCTCGGCATCGGGGCGGACGACAGGCTCCGGTACGGTGGAGACCGTCTTGTAGGCGCCGGCTACATTGCCGGCAGCCGCTGACAATGGGTTCATGGTCATCTCCTGTACTCAAGCTGTGCAGCATCGAATGCCGCACAGCTTAGCACGCTTATTTCAACAACGTCAAAATCACATTGGGCATCTGATTGGCCTGAGCGAGCATCGCGGTAGCGGCTTGCTGCAGGATCTGGCCCTTGGTGAGATTGGCGGTTTCCGCCGCGTAGTCAGTGTCCATCACTCGGCTGCGAGATGCAGCTAAATTATTGGCAAACTCAGTCAAGTTAGACACGGTGTACTCAAGCTGATTTTGAATGGCGCCAAGTTGACCGCGTTGAGTCGTGATGGCATTCAAATAGGCTGCTGCAGCACTCTGTACGCTAGTGAAGTTAGTCGTGGTGGCTGTCGCCATAGCAGTGGTAATTGCACCATCCAGTGTGACGCCTGTCGCAGAGCCTCCAGAGGCCGATGCAGTCACACCCATCTTGCCAAATGAAGCGGTCGTGATTGCGATTTTGTCGGTAGCTTCATTGCTGACCTGAATATTCGTGTCGGCAGTTTGACCAAAGATCAAGGTGTCCGTGTATTTTGTACGGGACGCAACAGAATTGATCGCGGTTCGCAATGCATCCAATTCGTTAGTTACAGATTTACGTTGATCACTGCTCATGGTTTCGTTAGCACCCTGCGTCGCCAACATAATGATCCGCTGTGCCATTGCCGACACGGACTGCAATGCCCCTTCTGCCGTCTGCGCCATCGAAATCGCGTCGTTAAGGTTGTTGATACCTTGTTTGACACCGTTCAATTGCTTTTGCAGGTTCTCACCCACGCCCAAGCCAGCGGCATCGTCCTTGGCGCGGTTGATGCGCAGACCGGAGGACAGGCGCTCAACAGACAAGGCTAGGGAGTTTTGCGCTCCGAGCAAGCCCTTTTGGGCCATGAGGGAGGCTTGGTTGGTATAGATGACGGCGGGCATGTCGTTTCTCCTACGAGTGACTGTTCAATACCAGGCTTGGAAGGAGGATTCCTTCAACCCTTACACACACGGTTACGGCAAACCTACGCAAAGTGTTTAGGACATTGGCTCACGTGGCGCTGAAAAGAGACAAATACCCTCTGAAAGAAGAAATAAGTATTCTTTGCCTTCGTGGTCTATGCAGGCTAACTTGGTAAGATCGTTTGCAAGACCGCCCTCAATGAGCACCTTAAGCACTTTTGTCACTCGCCTCAAGGCGCCCTCGGCGCAGGTCGCAGTGCCTGTGCTGGTGTTGCTCATCCTGGTGATGATGCTGGTGCCCCTGCCGGCTCTGCTGCTGGACCTGCTGTTCACCTTCAACATCGGCCTGTCAATTTTGGTGTTGATAGCAGCCCTGAACATTCGCAGCTTCAAGGATTTCATCGCCTTTCCGACCCTGCTGCTGGTTACTACATTGCTCCGCTTGTCACTCAATGTGGCATCCACGCGTATCGTGCTGCTGAACGGCCACACGGGAGCTGATGCAGCGGGTCAGGTGATCGAGGCGTTTGGCAAATTTCTGATCGGCGGCAGTTTCACGGTGGGTATCGTGATCTTCATCGTGATCACCATCATCAATTTCGTGGTGATCACCAAGGGCTCTGGCCGGGTGGCCGAGGTGTCGGCGCGGTTTGCGCTTGACTCCATGCCCGGCAAGCAGATGGCCATTGATGCCGATCTGAATGCTGGCCTGATCAAACAGGAAGAGGCCAAGCAGCGGCGTGCGGATGTCGCTCAGGAGGCGGACTTTTATGGATCGATGGACGGTGCCTCTAAATTTGTCCGTGGAGATGCGATTGCGGGCATCCTGATTTTGTTGATCAACCTGATTGGCGGTATCACCACGGGTGTCCTGGCCCACGATTTAAGTTTTACCAATGCATTGCAGACCTATGGGGCACTGGCGATTGGCGATGGCCTGGTGGCGCAAGTGCCGGCTTTGATCATTTCCACCGCCGCCGGTATTTTGGTGACCCGGGTGGCCACCGAGGACAATTTTTCGGACCAGCTCACCAACCAGTTCAAGAACAACCAGAGCGCCTTGCTGGTGGCGGCGGCTGTACTCGCGAGTCTGGGGGTGTTGCCAGGCATGCCACATCTGGTGTTCTTGGGCTTTGCGGCTTTTTTTGCTGGCCTGTCCTGGTTGCTGAGAAAGCAGATCGAGCGAAGCGCTGTTGTGGCCGCTCAGGCCCCGGGCACAGCTGAGCGACAGGAGTTGGGATGGGAGGATGTGCCCGTTGTCGAGCCCCTGTGCCTGGAGTTGCCCTACCGGTTGATTCCCATGGTGGACAAGGGTGAAGAGAGCGATCTGATCAAGCGCATCCGCGCCATCCGACGCAAGTTCATTGCTGACATCGGTTTTCTCACACCGTCTGTACACATTCGGGACAATCTCCAACTGCCCGCCGAGACCTACCGCTTTCTGATCTACGGCGGCGAGGTGGGGCGTGGGCAGTGCTTGCCTGATCGCCTGCTGGCCATTGCGCCCGAGGGGGCAGAGCCCATGCCGGGTTTGCAAGTGCGTGACCCTTCCTTTGGCATGCCAGCCACCTGGATCGAACGTTCATCACGGGATGCCGCTATCAGCCTGGGCCATACCGTGGTGGAGCCAGCCGTGGTCATGGCCACTCACCTGGACACCCTGATTCGCCGCCACGCCAACGAGTTGCTGGGGCGGCAGGAAACACAGGAGCTGCTCGACCATTTCAAGAGCAGCTTCCCCAAGCTGGTGGAAGATGTGGTGCCCAAGATTGTGTCGGTCGCCTTGCTGCAGCGCTTGCTCGAATTGCTGCTGGAAGAGGGCGTGCCGGTCAAGGATTTACGCACCATCATCGAAGTGGCGGCCGAGCATGCCCCCAAGACCCCCGAAGCCCTGGATATCCTCCCCCATGTGCGCATGGGACTGCACCGCATCATCGTCCAGCGCGCCCTGGGGGACAGTACCGAGGTGAAGGTGCTGGGTATCCAGCCCGAATTCGAGCGTCTGATCGAGCAGGCCATTGGTTCTGCCGCAGTGGCACCGGATGGTGTCATCGAACCTTCCCTGATGCGTCTGCTGGTGCAGGAAATCGCGAGCGGAGTGGACGCCATGGAAGCCAAGAATCTCCCCCTGGTGATCGTGAGCAGCAGCAAAACGCGATTGACCTTGTCTCGCATCGTGAAGAAGGTGCGCAGTCAGGCCTCCGTGCTGGCATTGACGGAATTGCCCTTGACGATCCATCTGAGTTTTGAGCGAATGCTGTGTTCGCAGGCGGCCAACCCGTGACCCGCCCCAGTCCTGAAGAATTGGCATGAACCCACAAAAATTCCTCGCCCCCAATGTCACCGAGGCGCTCAAACTGGTCACCCAGCAGCTGGGCGGAGAGGCCATTGTGTTGACGACGCGCGACACGGCTCAGGGGGTGGAGATCATCGCCATCACCCCGGGTGATCTGGCTCTGCTTTCCGAGAGCCGACTCGATGCTACGGGGGGGCGCAAGGCACCGGCACAGGGGCCGACGCCCTCAGCAACCCCAGAGCCAATGAAGGGCACGCCGTTTCTCAAATCGCCCTCACCCCTGGCGCCGGTGCCCGCGGCGGCGGCGGCCAAGGCGGTCTCAGCGGCTGAAATGGATCACCTGCTGGCCGAGTTTGCCCAGGTCAAACAGTTGCTGCAAACCCATTTGTCCGAAAAGGTGTGGGGTGAGATGCAAGAGCACTCGCCTCGACAGGCCGAAGCCTTGCGCTTGGTGTTGCATGCGGGGTTTTCTCCCTCACTCAGTGCCGACATGGTCAAGGCCATTCCGGCCGAACTGCCCTCACCGGTGGCGGTGCAGCAGGCGTTGCAGCAACAAATAGAAGCTCGATTGCAGGTGGTGGATCCGCTGTCCGTGTTTGACCCCGGTGGCATCTTCGCCTTTGTGGGGCCCACGGGTGTGGGCAAGACCACGGCGATCGCCAAGATCGCCGCCCGCTGTGTCTTGCGTTACGGGCGCGATCAACTGGCGCTGTTAACGACCGATACCTTCCGCATCGGCGCTCAGGAGCAACTGCAGGTGTACGCCAAGATCATTGGCGTGCCGGTGGCCACTTTGCGCGACACTGAAGACCTGGCGGCCAAGATCAAGACCCTGGGACAGCGACACATCGTCTTGCTGGACACGACCGGGGTGAACCAGCGCGATATTCGCATGCTCGAGCAGTCACAACTGTTGCAGCAGGGTGCACCCGAACTCAAGCGGATCCTGGTGGTCAGCAGCACGACCGACTTGCGCACGCAAGAGGATGTGATCCTGATGCACCAACAGGCCGCTCGCAGTGTGCGAGGCGGCATCCTGGCTGCCCTGATCACCAAAACCGACGAGGCGGCGCAACTGGGTCCGGCAGTCGACTGTCTCATCCGCCACCAGTTGCCCCTGATGTTTCTGGCCAATGGCCAGCGTGTCCCGGAGGACCTGAGTCCAGCCAATCTGCCCTACCTGAGCTATCGGGCCTTGCATCCTCGTGCGTTGGGGGACGACATGGCGCTGGGGGATCAACAGTTGCCTGCGCTGATGGCCGATCAACTCAGTCAGTGGAAGCCCCTGCGCTGAGGTGACCATGCATCGAGATACCCAACAAGACCAGGCTAGCGGATTGCGCGAGTTGTTCGCGCCGGCCGTACCACCGCAATTCCACGCCTTGTCGTGCCCGCGTCGAGAAGCCCTGGTGTTGCCCATCGCCCAGGTGCTGGTGCATGCCCTGGTGGAGCGAGGGCTCAACATGGCCTGGATCGATGAGTTTGATTTGTCGATGCGCCAGGACTGGCCACTGCCGTGTCCGGTTCGTTTCGATCTCTCGCAAAGCTTGATGAACCATGTGCCACTGGCCTCGGGCTTGCAGTCGCTCAATCCGCACCTGTGGTACGCGCTTTCGCGGCGACTGGCACGCGTGCCGGCCAAGGTCTTCCCGACCTTGATGCAGCGCTTGCAAGACAGCGGCATCGTGTTCGATCGGGTGCTGTTGTGTCTGGCGAGCAGCCTCGCGCGCTCCTTGCATCACTACCACGATGCCATCCATCACACGGTCCTCACCGCCTGTGGTGAGGACGACCTGAACCAGACGCGCGACTGGATGGTGAAAGTGCAGTCCCAACAGCGTGCCGCCAGCTGGAGTGTGGTGCTGGTGGGGGGCGATGCCGACCACAGTGCTTTTGCGCGATTGGCTGAGTCGGTGGAGCCCTTGCTGGGGCAGTCGGTGAAGTTGCTCGGCCATGTCTCGTCGCAATTCCCCCCGGGCGCCTTGTCCAGCGCCTGGGAGCATCCTCTGGAATTGCGGGATCTGATCCTGTCGCACCTGTGCCAGCGGTGAGATGACAGCCTATCAAACGCTTGACCCGAACGAACTGATTCGGCAGCACACAGGCCTGGTGCGCCGCATCGCCTCGCACATTGGCTCACGCTTGCCGGCTAATGTGGAGCTGGATGATTTGTTTCAGGAGGGTATGACCGGGTTGATCGACGCGATTCGCCGCTACAAACCCCAGCCCCATCTGTCCTTTGAAGCCTATGCCTCGACCCGCATTCGAGGGGCGATTTATGACGCTTGTCGGCGCGACGATCTGCTGCCCCGGCACCAGCGTGACAAGCTGGACCATCTGGAGCAGACCACCCGTCGCCTGGAGCAAGTGCTGGGCCGCCTACCTTCTGAACTGGAAGTGGCCAACGCGCTGGAGATGCCCTTGTCGGCCTACCACGAGATAGTGGACTCGCTGGTGAATGTCATGCCGCTGGATGATGTGCCCGAGGACATGCTGCCCACCGATCCCTTTGGCGACCCGATGCAGCTGCTGGCATCCCGCCAGTTCATGCTGCGCATCGTGGACATCCTCAAGCGCTTGCCCGACAAGCAGCAGATGGTGATGGCCCTGCATTACCAGGAGGACTTGTCTTACCGGGAGATTGCCGCGGTGATGAACCTCACGCCGGGTCGTATCAGCCAGTTACACACCGAAGCGATGGTTGCCATTCGCGCCTTGATCGGCACGGCCTGACCCGCTGGCTGCCGGGCGAGCTCAGAACTTGCCCAGCAAGCTACCTGTGTTCACCATGGACACGCCACCTTCGCTGGAATAGGTGGCTGCAGCAGACGATTGGGCCGCGTACGCTTGCAAGGCGGCATTTCGCTGCATGGCCAGGCGGATCAACTCGGCGTTGACGTCGTAATCCTGCCGGGCACGCTGAAGTTTCTCCAGCGCTTGTTCGCGCAGGCTTTCGGGTAACGCCTCGATAGCCGAGCGCAGACCCGCGACCCCGCCGGGAAACGCGTTGAGTTTGTTGACGGCCAACTGGGTGCTGACCAGGGCTGGCTCCAACTCGGTGAGTCGTTGTTGCTCCAGCAACTGACGCAGGCCAGAAACGGCCTGTACTACCTCATCGAGCAGGGGATCAATCGTCATGAAGCCGTGTGCTGGCGCAGGTCTCAGCGCCGTGCGGTGTGGGTGCCGGCGATGGCTTCACGCAAGATGTTGGAGGCCACCTCGTCAAAATCGATCTGAAAGCTGCCGCTGTCGATGCGGTGGCGAATCTCGTTGACCAGCTGGGTGTCAAAAGCGTCGTGGACCGCACCGGACTGCGCGGCTGCGGCAGTGGCACTCAGTGACTCGCTCACATGCAGTTGTGTGGCGGGTTGAGGCGAAGCAGGCTTGTCAGGGCGTCCAGCACCCAGAATGCCTGCCTCAGGCGTAGGCATTCCCTTGACGGGCGTTGTCAAGGGAGTCTGGTGTGTGCTGATTTTGTTAACCATAGGGTTACACCTCAGTCCAGAACGGCTTCCACTTTACCTGGCGAAACAGCTTTTCCCTGCAGGATCTTTCCTTCCAGGGTTCTCACACGCACTGTAACACCAACGGCGGCGTCAGCCAGTGCGTATCCCGTGGTGATCATTTCAAATCCCTGCCCTTTGAGGCTCAGGCTGACAAGGTCACCCGATCGAATAACGGACACCGCACGAAAATCGTTTAGGCGCAACACAGAGCCGGCGGCGACAGCCCGAAAGAGCTCCAGCCCTTCCAGACTCTGAAGTTCCTCGGCCAGGGGGTCGCTCCAGCGGGCCACATCGCCTTCTCGCCACTCCAGATCGTCCGCTTGCACCACGCTGCCCGGTCGTAAGGCCCGTCGGGCCACGGCATAACGCCCAGTGACTTGTACATACAAGGCCACGGCTCTAGACCATGGGGGCGAGGCGCTGTCACAAGCCAGGCGTAAGGTCAGCGCTCCCCAAGCTCGATCCTTGCGCGGTAGTTCCACCGCAGGGGCTTGGGGGCAGGCGGGCAGGCGTTGAGCCAGCGGCTTCCATTGGTATTGAAAAGCGCGCTGGCGCAGCGAGGGGTGCTGATGCAGGAATTCGCGCACGGCAGTGTCCGCCTGGGACGTGATGCCGGAGGGCAGAGGCTGGGCAGGTAGCGCCACACAGCACATCCCGAGGAGGGTGGCCATCCAGCCGTGTTTCATCCGAGCCGATCGAACCATAGGTAAAGGCGACCCTCCCCATCCAGCGCCACGGTCTTGACACCCGGGGGTGCTGTGACTCCGGGGGGTATCGTGTGCAGGTTCATGGCGTGGCTGCCTAGCCAGGCCTCGGTCTTGAGAGTCAGGGACTGATCACCCAAGCGCAGATTCAAGGGAATGTCGGCCTGGGGGGTGGGCGAGAGGGGGCCACCCGGACATTGCGCCGCACTCACGGCGTAGCGCTGACCCGCCATCATGAAGGCCAGGCAACTCATGCGTTTGAGACTGCAGGGCAGGCGCAGGCGATAGCCCTGGGGCAATTCGGTCATGCTTCCCCCGAGCCGGTGAAGGATCTTGCCAGATGAGTGGCGTTCGTCGGAGGTCAATGCCAGGCCAAGCCAGTCGATGAACAGCATCAACCCACGGCACTCGACCTGGATGCTTTTTGATCGCAGTGCCAGGGGTTGCAATTGTTGCAAGCCACGAACGATGTCTTGGTCTGCCCAGGCATCGTCCACCTGGTGGTGGGCCTGGTTGTAGAGGTTGCGCAGGGGAACCTGGTCCAACCGACAGGTGCGGTCTTGGAGTTCTGCCAAGACCGCATCCAGTGCGCGTCTGGCCGCTTCATCACCTTGGGCATTGAGCATGCGTGCGTGTTGTAGCAAATCCATGCCCTGCTGACGCACCGGGTGTGCCGAGGTGGAGTCGGCCGACAGCGCACCATAGCCCGCGATCGGGGTGAGTGAGGACGAGGAGGCATGCAACCCACTCCAGGCGGGTTGTGCGAAGGCGGGTGCATGGACCTGCCTTCGCCACTCATCCCACTGGGAGGCCGCCTCCTGGTCATCGGGAAAGTGGGCTCGCTGTGCTTGTGCTCGCAACAGGCGCTCCAGCGCCACCACCACCTCCTGTGCCAAGCCCAGCACGGCGGGCTGTCCCAGGGAGAGTTGTTGCGACACGGCCTGCACAACATCGGCTTGCGTGGTCATGCCCAGGCGCGCCAGCGCACTGACCAGATCGAGGGCATGCAAAGCACACTGGGGCATGTCCTGCAGAGGATGATGCAAGCTCTGGCGCAAGCCGTCCAGGGCCCGCTCAGCATCGGCCTGCAGCAAGGCCCAATGATCGTGGCGTGAGGCGTCAGACATGCTTCAGGGGCGCAGACCTAGATACCGGTCGATGTGGGGCGAGCGCTCTGGCGGCGCTTGATCCAGGCTATGCGCCAACAAATTCCTCGCCTCTTCGACCTGCGTCAGTGCCGACTCCAGCAGCAAGCGCCAGGGGCCATAGGGGTCTTGCGAGGCCTGCTGTTCTCGGTATTGGCTGAGTTGATCCACACGGGACCTCTCTATGGCCTGGAGCTGTTCAAAGAGCCGGCCCAGCCGCGATTCCAATTCGCGGTGCTCTTGTGACAGTGGGTGTAACTCATAGGCCAGGTCATCGAGTGGATCGCCGCGACCGAACTTGACCTGCAAGTTGACGAGTCGAGCTTGTAACGATTGCAGTTGCAAGCTCACCGCGGATTGCTCGGACAGCACCGGTGTCAGGGCCGGGCTGATCAAATCCAGACGATGCGTGTCGGCCGAGGTGACGTGACCCAGTCGTTCCGTCAAAGGCTGCCAGGCCTGTTGCAACGATTCCAGGGCATCGCCCAAGGACTCGATGGCCTGTGCCGCTTGCTCGGCTTGTTCGCGGCGAACTAGCAGCACCGACAACCATTGCTTGTGCGTCGCGTGGGTTTCTCCTAGGGACAGTTGCCAGCACCGCCAGCCCGCTCCCAGGCCCAGCAGCAACAGCAGCAGGGCGCACAGCAGGGTGGCTGGCACGTCGATGTCATAGCTCAACGTGAGCCAGCCCCGGGCCGCGGCCCAACTGCCCGTGAGCCACAGAACCGTGGCGAGCAACAACGCGACCGAGCCCCAACGCCATGGTCGAGCGTCCATGAGCCAGGGGGAGGTGTCTGGGGAGGTGTTCATCATGCGCGACTGCAAGGAGTCCAGATGGGCCAACGCATGCCGTCCATCTCCACGTGCCCGGCTTCAGGGCTGGCCCTGAAGGGACCGCGGATGCCTTCTACCCGGCACCCGACGCTGGGCGTGCTGGCTTGCGTGTCCGCCCCACCCGGCTGAAAGGCCACGACCCACGTCCCGTCGATATCTTGAGGTTCACCAGGGGGCAGTGCTTGCTCGGACTCGAAATGACGGGGTAACCAGTCGATGAGTGGCATGAGAAAAACCGGGACCCCGGCATGAACCTGAATGTCCAAAGGGGCAATCATCGTGTCATCACGATGAGATATTTGAGTACTAAAGACCGCGTGAATGGCGGTGGTTGGAAAGGCCGCTCGGGTGTCACCTATCCAGACACCCAGCCATTCGGGGTGCTGCAGCGCATCAGGAAAGGGCGTGGCCAACATGTTTGGAAAATTCTAAATTATTTACAATGATATGTGACGTGCGCTATTATGAAAAAGTGACAACTTTTCGCAGTGCGTCTCGTGTCTCAACTTTGCGTCAGACCTTATGTTTTAGGCGATGCGGACAACTGGCCCAACTATGGCTACATCTGAATCGACCTCTCCTCCCTTAACTGAAGCCCTCTCATCAAGCTGGCAGTCACAAATCCAGCAGCGGTTTCAGGCGCTGAGTCTCAACCAGCGCATCATGTTTGGTCTGGGGTTGCTGGTCATGGCGGGACTTCTGGTCTTCTCGGCCCTCTCAAGTCGAAGCCACCAAGGCTTCAAGGTGTTGTATTCCAACGTCAGTGACGCCGATGGTGCGGCCATCATCGCGTCGCTGCAACAAATGAACGTGCCCTACCAGTTCACCGAGGGGGGCGGCGCCATCATGGTGCCGCAGTCGTCGGTCTACGAGACCCGCTTGAAACTGGCCGGACAGGGCTTGCCCAAGGGGGGCAACGTGGGTTTTGAGCTGCTGGAGAACCAGAAGTTCGGAACCAGCCAGTTTGTGGAGCGTGTCAATTACTTGCGTGGACTCGAAGGTGAACTGGCCCGCAGCATTTCGTCGCTGGGTCAAGTAAAGTCCGCCCGTGTCCACCTCGCGGTGCCCAAGCAGACCGCGTTTGTTCGTGAGCAGGAGCGGCCCTCGGCTTCCGTCGTGGTCAAGCTGCATCCCGGGCGTGTGCTGGACCCTGCGCAAGTGGCCGCCATTGCACGCTTGGTCAGTGCCTCGGTGCCGGGCATGCAGGTGCAGGATGTGGCCATCATGGATGCGGACGGCGGCGTGGTCTCGCCCAACCCGTTGCGTCAAGCGGGCCTGGATGCTTCTCAAATCAAGTACACCGCCGAGCTCGAAGCTGCGCTCACCCGCCGCCTCGGCGTAATCCTGGAGCCCCTGGCGGGCAAGGATGGCTTCCGCGCCGAAGTCACCGTGGACATGGATTCGATGAGCGAGAAAAAACCTCGGAGACCTTCTCCAAAAATTCGCCGCCCAATGCGCAATCCATTCGCAGCCAGCAATCCATCGATGCCGGACCCGCACGCGGAACCAGCGGTGGTATTCCTGGGTCGCTGACCAACCAGCCGCAGCAACCGGCTGAAGCCCCGATCGTCAATGAAGTGGCCACGCCGGCTTCGCCCGCCAACGCCCAGCGCAACCTGCGTGCACCTGGCGAAGTGGAGACGGGGGTGTCGGTGAGTGACAACAGCCCCTTGCGCAGCGAGCGCACCGTCAACTATGAAGTCGACCGCGCCATCGAGCGACTCAAGTCCAGCAAGGGCAATGTTCGTCGTGTCTCGGCGGCGGTGGTCCTGGACCACAAGCTCTCGGGGACCGCCAAGGTTCCCTTCACCCCCCAGGAAATCACCCAAATCACCAGCTTGGTGAAAGACGCCATCGGCTTTCAGCAAACCCGTGGCGACACGGTCAGTGTGGCCAATTTGCCCTTTTCTATGGAGGCTCCCGTGGAAACCCCCAGTTGGACTCCCGAGCTGACGTCTCAGTTGTTGAGTTATGGCGCGATCGCCTTGGCGGTCTTGTTTGGCTACTTTGCTGTCTTGCGTCCCTTGTTGCGTCCGCCGCCCCCTCCGGTGATTGAGCCCGTCATGCCACCCCCAGAGCCAGAACCTGTGGCGCCCCCCTTGAGCGCGCGGGATCGGTTGCGGCAGGAAATCGCGGAACGGGATGAAGAGTGGGCGCTACAAGAAGAGGCCTGGAAAGCCGAGGCCGAACAGCGCGATCGCATGGTGCGTGCAGAGGCGGAGCGTCAAACCGCCAAGGAAAGTCAGAGCAAACGACTCTACGATGAATTGCTGGACTACGCCCGCAGCTACGTAACTCAGAACCAGGACAAGGCGGCATTCCTGTTGCGCGCTTGGGCTGCCGAGTCCAAACCCGGGTCGGGAGAACGCTCATGAACGATG
>Ga0255097_1000763_pt1 | contig 12453 bp, 12 predicted proteins | sample Colum_Atlam_RepB_2_FD_188436 | JGI IMG/M metagenome (GOLD analysis project Ga0255097, IMG submission 188436) | Freshwater microbial communities from Columbia River, Oregon, United States - Colum_Atlam_RepB_8d | ecosystem: Environmental > Aquatic > Freshwater > River | place: USA: Oregon...
CTTCTATCCTTGCTTTGTTCACCGCACTTGCTTGGGCGTTGAATACTTCAGAGAGCTTTGCAGCTATCCTCTTTGCGGCGGTGTGCGTCGGCGGCGCCCTTGGCGGCTTGACGCTGGCCCTCATTGGCGGCGAAAAGCTTGGACTCACCATGCCTGGCTCAGGCCATGATAGCCGGCCGTTTCAGCCGGGCTTCCTCGGCGACGTCTTCATCGGCTTGATGGCGGCTCTGGTGATGTTCGGCATTGGCGGCGGCGTGGTCGACCTGCACCCGTTTACCTTCGACAAATCCAAACAAGAGTTGCTGGCGGTTTGGCTGCGCAATTTCTCGCTGGCTTACCTTTCAGGATTTCTCGGCCTGAATCTCATCAAGGCTTTGTCCAAGACGGTCATGGAAAAGGCGCAGATCGCCGCGAAGCTGGAGGACGTTGGGAAGACGAAGACCGATACAGCCTACTTGCTGGGCCTGCAGGCCCTTGACGCTAAGCAGTACGACGCGGCCGAGAATTACATGCGTCAGGCATTGGAGACGGAAGGCCAGCAAAACATCCGCGCCTACATCGGCATGGCGCAAGTGCTGCGACGGAAAGGTCAGCTGGGTCAGGCCATCTCTTCCCTGAACGAGGCAATCAACCGACGCGCAGAGGAGAAGATGAAGTCGCGCGTCGCCGTGGCATACTTCAACCGCGCTTGCTACCTGACCATCTGCGCCGAAACCCCGCCGAACGCGGATCAACTAACCAAGATTCTGGCCGATATCCGAGAGGCCTTGAAACTTGAGCCCACATTTGCTGTCGATGCTAAGGACGATGAGGATTTCGCGAAGCTCCATAATCTTCAGCCATTCAAGGACTTACTGAAGGAGTACGGGGTAACGTGAAACGTGCTAAAGTATTCACGAATTAGGAGGGTTTCCGAATGATCTCTGACCGCAAGACTGTCTAAGCTTCTCAACTCCCAGGAACAATAACGGGCGCCCAAGGCGCCCGTTTTCATTTGTCCGACGCCATCTAGGCCGCACTATTCGCAGCTGCAGGCGTTGCGAGTGGCGCCAGCGCATCCTGAGGGCGTGGGCCGTAGAACATCTCGCGATAGACCTCGTACGCCCAAAGCGCTCCAAACGGCAGCAACAGTGGAACCATTCCAACTGCGACGAATGCCGGCACAGCGATAAACAGCTGCGCGATGTTTTTCTCGATCGCCTCTTCGGAACGGATCGAGGCGGCCGTCCAGGTGATGTCGAACTCCGCAAAGAGAAATCCCGCAAGCGGAGAGCAAAGCCTATCCCGAACAGGCGCCATGCTGAAGACGCCCATAGGGAAGAACAGCATTTTCGACGCCATATTGAGGAGTGCCACTCCGATGAGGGTAAATGTGAGCGCAATGTTGAAGTCCAGCAGACCGGAGCCCGGGTCCAGTCCTTGGGCTGCACTCCTGTATCTCAAGCACGCCACGATGGTCGCCGCTGTGATTGCAATTGTTGCGACCGGAACAATTCGCTTCAATGGCCTCACTCCGCGTGCGGAATAGAAGAACGCGCCGATGAGGCTCAGGGCGGCCATAGCGAAGCACAGCAAGAAATCGTCGCTCAACAAGCCAACTGCAGGCCCAGCAAATGCGATCACTGCTGCACCGAGTGGGCGACGGCGAATCTCCTGCAACGCAGCGCGCTGAGTACGCCCAGCCCACCCCTCTTCAAGCAGCTTCGGCTCAACATTCATTAACTCATCTTCTCCCTGGATGCACCGCTATCCGGCACGCTTGTACGTGTCGGAACCTGCTGCTGTATGTAACTCGGCCGATACGGTGCCGGCGCCGGCGCGGGAAGATCCGGCATCTGCGTCTCGCCCGCGCGCCAAGACCAGGACGCCATCTGGCTGCCGGCGATCAATTCCGCGACGGCACCCATGTAGTCGTCCTCCGCCCCGGGCGGGACCACATACAGCGCAGTGACGGGCTCCGCGTCGGAAAGCACTGCGGACGCCAGAGGACGATTGCTCGGCAGGTTGTACCTAAGCCCTTTGGCAAACCGCCGTCCCTTCTCGATCAGGTGATCCACGAGTTGCTTGTCATACATGCTCTCGATCGGAATCCACTGGCTATTACATGCGATCAACGCCGACTCCTCGAGGCTGGCGACGCCCGTCGCATTCACCCCGAAGGTGCCGATCAGCACCAGGTGAACATCCTGCGCAGCGTCCCAAAGACCCATCTCGACCTGAAAGCGCTTGAGCAGACGCTTGTGCATGTCTTCGTTGAGCATGAACGCCATGTCGGGCAGGTGCTTCAGCACGACTTTGTAGCCGTACCTGCTGGGCCCGATCTCCTTGACCTCGCCGACGACGACGTTGAGGCGCCGACCGGACTTATGCGCGCCGGCAATGCGAGCGAAGTGTGCACGGCGGCGCTCGTTGATCGCATCCTTGTCGTCAGCTCGGAAGGATTCCGGAATGAACAGGATGTCGCCCAGCTCCTGACCCTTGGCACGCATGTTCTGAGCGTGCTGCAGCAGGAATTTGCGGATCGTGTACCAGCTCCGCTTCCCCTCCATCTGCGGGCTCCAGCGGTTGAACTGGGCTTGCTCCCAGAGGTAGTGCAGAAGTCCTCTCAAGGTGAGCTTGTTGCCATCTGTCTTGACGCTATCGCTTTCGACAGATGCACCCGTGGGAGCGGCGCGCGTGCCACCCTTTGAGAGGGAGAATCCCAGCTTGAGAGCCGTGTAACCGTCGTCGACGTTCTCCTCGATGGCGGTCCCCATCACCTGGCCGAGACCCGAAAGCTCCGGCGGTGCCTCGTATGACTCGCACCCGGGGGAATGCACGGCGCCCGTATTTGGCATGCGCTTGATGAAGTGACGCCCTGCGATTTTGGCGACGTACATTTCCACGCCGCCGGCGTTGCACATGCAACGCGGCCGCTCTTTTCGAGCGTAAGCCGCCTCCAAGGCGGCGGCAAACTCCGGGCTGTCTGCCTCGACGTTGCGCTCGGCAATCCGATAGTGGCCCATCGCTACTCCCCTTTCTTTCGCTCTTGCCGGTATTGCCACGGTGGCATGAAGATGGACGACCAGGCTCCAGCAAGCTTCGCGCGAGCCAGATCCTGGTCCTTCACGTAGTCCGTGGAGAATGCTGTTGCCGCGAGGGCCCAGCCTTGCTGCACCTGGTAACGGCCGAGATCCCCGTCCGTCCCCTTGAAACAGCGCGCCACAATGCGCTCATATGACTTCTTCCCGGTCGGCCTGCAGGAGATCGTGGAATCTTTGATGTAGTCCGAGAGCGCGAATGCAGCTCGTCTGCCACAGGGCCATTTCTTGCCGGCGAATTCGCACTGCTGCGAAGACTCGAAGGCGTCGACTCCGAACAAGCGAATCCGCTTTCCGGAGATTTCAAGCGTGTCCCCGTCGATGACGGTCGCCTGTCCCATCACCATCTCGCCGGCGAGCAAATCGATCATGTAGGCCCCGCAGAAAACTACGGCGAGTACCAACAGCACCTTACCCAGAAGCATTGTGGGCCTCCACGGCTACAGCTTGCGGCTTCGTAGTCTTGGCTCGAAGCGCTTTCCAGCGAGCCAGGACCTTCCCGGAATACGCCCTGTAGGTCGCGATCTTCCTTGCTCTGCGTTCGGCCGACATCTTCGGAGTCAGGGGACCTGCGTTGTAGGCGCCGATCGCGTACCAGGTGTAGCCGAAGCGGCGGACCTCCATGGACAAGATCCAGGCACCAACCTGGATGTTGGTGCAAGGCTGCTCTAGCAACTCCTTCTCACCGATACCGAACGGCGCGAGAGTGGGTAGCCAGCTCGAATTGATCTGCATGACCCCGAGATCGCGGGTTCCATCGGTATTTTTTCCGACCGCACCCACGACGTAGTTCGACTCTACCTTCCCGATCGCGTACAGCAGCTCTACGGGGAGGTTGTACTTGTTCGCGGCCGCCGCCCAACAGTTGAGGGCGGCGGCCGCGGTGGCTGTTACGAGCAGGCCCATGCCGTGTCTAGCGGGCGCAGACGAACGCCTGGTACGGCATCTGGGTGGGTTCCTTCCAGAAGTTCACGATCGTTGCGCCTTCGGCGAACAGTTGGCCCAGCTGGGCTTCCGCCTGGCCGCGGCCCTGGAATTCCATCAGCTTGCAGCCCGTCAGGCTTCCTGCTTTGGCGTTCTGGGAGAGCGAGGCGGCACCGACAACTGCGGCGCCGATGACCAGGCCAGCCGCGGTGAACTTGACTACCTTTCTTGACGACATTGGTAACTCCTTGTGTTTCAGTTGGAGAAGAGGCGAAGCAGAAGGACAACCGCAGCGAGAACCGCCACGGCGCCCAGGACCGTGACCCGCGACCCGGCGCCGAGTGCCCCCCGCTTGTGCTTTTCGATTTCCGATCGCAGTTCGCCGCGATTCGCTACGCCGGCTTTGATGACAAAGACCGACTGCCCGTCTTCGCGCACTGCATGAACCACGTCGCCACAGGCGATCGCGTCCTGCAGCCGCTGCGACATGGCTTTTCTGCCGGCAAGGGATAGCGACGCCATGGATGCTACGCCGAAGCGAAGAGCTTTTCGTAGCCCGGCTTCACGGCAGGGATCGCATCGAGCGCGTCCTGCTTGGGCTGCAGCTGAGGGTAGCTCTTGAACATCGCCCCAGCGATGGCGCCGCGAACCACACCCAGTGCGGCAGCATAGCTATCGACGCCCTCGACACGCTTCTCTGCGACGATCTTGCCGGTTGCGAGATCCACGAACACCAGGCGCCCCTTCAGGCGGTTCCCCATCGAGATCCGCTCGGCAAAGTTGCCGTTGTATGCGTCCTCGCGGAATTGGACCGCGAGGACGCGGCCGCCGCAGCTCTGGACCGAGACGCAGGCCTGCAGGGGCGCGCTGAAGATTCGGCTGTGTTCGCTGACCAGGTAGCGCAGGTTTTCAGCGAACGCCGTTTGCGTGGCCTCCGGCTGCGGGCCTTCCCGGCCCTGGAGTTCAGCGAATGCGACGACAGCGTTGTAGCCCGAGAACACCGGCTCGGCATCCTTCACGCTCTTGACGCTCTCGTAGGCGCTCTTGGCACCGTACCCGGCGCGGACTGCGCCATATGCGTTCTGTGCCATGTCCAGCTGAGCGCACCCAGCCAGGAGAACCCCTATCGCCGCCGGCAGACCGATGACACCTTTAACCTGTTGGATTCGCATACGTTTTCCCTTGCTGAAATTTGGTGTAGCGCCTTTCGCTACACCTCCTGACGGTATACAATACTAACGAATTGCATGCAATACGCGCGTTTTGCGTGATGTGCGCAGAACTGGCCCTCTTCGGCCTGTGGGTTCGGCCCCACTCCCGGAGGGTTGAGGGCCGAATCCTCGGCCGAAAGGAGGTCCAAAATGACTGCTCTGACTCACACTGCTGACGTAAACTCGGTCCTGCTGGCACCCCGTTGCGCATGTGCAACGGCGGCGGCGGAGGGACGTATGTCGCGAGCACTCCGGATCACCTGTCAATTCAGCCTGGCCGTGGGCCTGGCGATGTTCGCCGCTGGCTTCGTGCCGGGACTCGTCCATCCTGCGGTGATGTTCGTCGGCTTCGCGCTGTGCTTCGGCAGCGCGGCCGCCCTTCGTGGCGGCCTTGGCGCCGGCGACGACGGCCCTGTGGAGCCCGATGAGCCCTTTGCGGGCATCAACCCGGCGACCGGCCTGCGCATGACCAAGGCCGGCGTTGATGTTGGCGGCAGCCCCTTCGGCGTCGACAACTCGCGGCGGGACTGAGGCTCGCGTAAGAAAGGCCCGCAGACGTGCGGGCCTTTTTTGTTGCTCGATCTGCACTGTCATCCTCACCGCGGCGGCGCCATACCGCCGCCCGTGGCCCACCCAGTTGGCATTCCCGGGTCCGGCGGAGGCGCCTCTCTGCTGTTGGCGAGCGCATCGTTCATGGCCGTCGATCGAGTTGCGGACCGTTCGGCCGCACCCTCGACCGCAGACGCGCGCTGCTGGATGAGCTGTGCGGTGCGTTCAGCAACGAACTGGTTTGCGACAGGATCGTGGACGTTCAGCGGCTCGCCAGGCGTTCTCTGCGACCATTCCGCGACGGCCTGCGACCTTGCCTCGGAAATGGAATCGCGGAACGCAACGGTATTTAGGTTATGCCGGACTTCGGCGGCATCCGTTGTACCGCCAGAAGCCTGACCGCCCGCCGACAATCCGGCGCCACTACGACTGCCGCCGAGGCCGAGCGAGATATTGCCGCCGGCGTTCCAGCTATAGCCCCTGGTATCCGTATTGGCAGCCGAGGCCGTGTAGCCTCTGGCCGCCATGCCTTCGCCCAAAGTCTTTGCGAGCGAGTCGTAGTTGGCGTCGTGCTTTGCACCCGCCAACACGTTGCCCGAGTAGGCGCGGAGAACTTCATTCGACAATGCGCTCGTGTCGTTGAAGAGGCCAGTGCTGCCGTTGAGCTGTGGGCCGTAGCTTCTCGTGCTGGTCTGGCTGACGATCTCGTCGTTGCGGTAGCTCGAAACCGAACCGTTCTCGTCCATGGCGAATGAGCCAGTCTGCGTGCGGAACTGGCCTGACAGGGTCGCCGCCACAACTCCGCGATTCTGATCGAAGGAGAACTCGGCCCGAGCTGCACCTTTGCGGCGAATGCCCGCCGCAGTGTCGGCGCTCATGCCGTTGCGCTGCGCGTTGTCCAGGAAGCGATCAAGCGCAGGGCCGGACAGCGTCGCCTGCAGGTTGCCGTTCGCCATCTTCTCGAAGGCGAGCTGGTTCTGCAGGCCGTCGCCAGCGATCTGCCGAGCCGCCGACTGACGCACTTCCGCATTGGCGAGATTGCTGACGGTGCTTTGCGTTCCGATCCTGTGGCCGACGCTGGCAGCTCCGCCCAGCTTTGCTGCCGCGTCGCCGGCGCCGGCCGACTGCGACTTGCTGAGTACGTTGCCCTGGATCATGTCATCCATGCCGTGCGCGGCAACGGTGCGGTTCGTGCCTTCGGCGCCGACAATGGCGTCCCGGCCTTGCGCGACACCCACGTTCTTGGCGCCGGTCGACGAACCCGCGATCGTCTGATTTCGGGCCAGCTCCATCGTGTGGCCGGTTTCGTACATGCCTTCGGCCCGGGTAGGATCTCCTCCCGTAGCGCTCGCCAAGCCCGATTGCGAGGCATTCTGCTGGATGGCGAAGTTCCCCATCTGCGCGGTCGGGGTGTCTCCCTGCATTTTGGACGCGACCCGCTGATCTGCGTAGGAGCCTGCCGCCGCCTTCCGGGCATCGACCTGGGAGCGGGCAATGTCGCCGTCTGGGGCCCCAAACAGCGCCTGTGAGCTGCGCTGGCCCTCGATGGCCTTCATGGTGTTGTCCGCAGCGCCCGCCGACGCGGCAGCGGAGATCACCGCCGCCGGCGTGGAGCCCTCCGCTCGCGCAATACGCTGATTACCCTCCATCGAGCCGATGGACTTCATCGAGCTATCGACATCGGCGTCATGCGCCGTTCTGCGCGCAGCGCCGACAGAAGAGGTGCCCAGCTGGCCTGCAACCGCGCCGAGCGCGTCTACCTGGCCCATTCGGGCGCCGGCCGCCTTGGCGGCACTGCCCCCGTAGAGATTATCCAGGCCTTCGCCGGCACGGCCACCGGTCGCAATCGCAGACTCGACGTAATGACCCTGTTCGCGACCCTCAATCATGCCGTTACGGGCCGCGGCGGACATGGCGGTCCCCGCGCCGACCGTGGACACCTGGGCGACAGCCGATGTCGAGTTCAGCGAAGACGACATCGTTCTCTGCATGCCTTCCGATGTCATGGTGCCGACGCCGGCCTGGCCGCCCTTGCTGGCGACATCGCCGCCGGCGACTTCCGCAGTGTTGAACGCACCCGCGCTGATCTTGAACAGCGCAGTGCAGATCACGCCTGCAATCCCCATGGCGGCCATGCGGTACTTTCCGTACAGCGCGAGGGCCTTTAGCGAAGCAGTAGGGGCCAGCATCATGGACTCGAAGCCCATCCGCTGCGCGCGGATCGTCTCGAAGGCCTGCGCCGCCACGTCTCTTGCCATCTGTACGCTGACAGCGTCGCAGATTCCCCACATGGTCATGAATACCAGCAGACCCACGACCAGGCCGATGGCCTTGTAGACGAGGTTCGTCGCGACGAACAGCAGAACGATCGGAATGATGCCGAGGACGATTCCCAGCATCATGGCGCGGATGCGTGGCACCCACTGTCCCGAGGCCTCCGAAGCACCCACGCCCTCGGCAATCATTGCCCGGTTCACCAATGCGCCCTGAGCAGGCGTGAGGTCAGGGCGCTGCAGCATGTTCTGGATGCCCCTGGCGATCACGAAGTTTCTCAGGAAGACGCCCGAGTTCGACGGCGCCACGCCAAAAAGCTTTGCGGCTTCCAGCTGCATCGTTTCGCAGCGGGTGTTCTGAGCCGCATCCGTCGTGTCGAAGCCTGCTTCGGCGCAAGTGCGCCTGAACAAATCCGCAACCTGACCCCCCGACACATTGTCCAGAATCGGGCGCAGATAATCCCATGAGTCCTGGCAACTGCCAGGCACACCGCCACTGTTGTTGGACGGATAGTAGGTGGTCGGCCAGGACGGGTGCGTGTACTTGGCGAGCGTATCGCGCAGGTCGTCGCTGCTCCGCAGCAGCTCGTTCATGTTTGCGCCGTTCTGTCCGGTCCCGGCGGCCGTGAAGCCACAGTCCATGATGTACTGACCGATCGTGCGTTCGAGATCCGCGTCAGCCTGGCTGACCGTTGCGTTGGCGAAGATTAGAGAGAATCCTGAGGCTCCGACGTCCGTTCCGTAGGGGTTTGCACTGGCGGTGTCCACGACCCGCGTGACCTCCCGCTCCACTGCGTTGAGCGCTCCCGCAAAAAACACGATCAATTCCGGGATGTCGCCTACCGCCTGGTTCTTGTTCAGGGTGGCGTCGTAGACGAAGATCCGCCCTTTCGGCACCACGGCTCCGAAGAACAGAGCCAATCCCACAGCGAGCGGGATGAGCATGCTCATCGGATTGTTGGCTTGCTTCGCCGTGCCCTGGGCCGAGAAGTACGCGGCAGCCATGACAATCGATGCAGCCATGAAGCAGCCCGCGATCATGACGAACACCGGATCGCTGGTGATCAGCGCCAGGCGCTGAAAGGCCATCACGGTCTCATCGAACGCGTCGTAGACGACGTACTCCATGTCCGCTGCGGCCGCCAGAGTCGGCAGCAGCATCAGCCAAGTGAAAAGTAGCTTACGCATGGTGTGCCTCCGATCAGCGCATCAGCGAGCTGTTGTTGCTCAGGCTGTGCTGTCTGCGATCTTGCAGGAACTTCGCGTAGGCCATGTTCGCGTTCAGCTCCAACTGGTACTTCGAGTAGTTCGCCTTGGCTATCTCGCGATAGCGCAGCGCTCGCTCGTCCATCAGCCTGATCGCCTCGAAGGCTGGCCTAAGGAATTCCGCGTCGCACTTGTTGTTGTTTCCGGTGCTGGTACGGGCATTGTTGCTGACTTCGTCAGCCTTGCTGAGCACCAGACGGCTCATGTTGTGAATGTCGTCCAGCATGTGGAACGCATAGGCCGCCGCGAGCACGTCGCGGCTGTTCGCAATAGCCTCATCGACGTAGTTTTCCTTCACCGCATCGCGGAGGACGTTTAGGACCGAGAAGGGCGCGGCATTGATGAATGCCATGTCTTCGGCCGAAAGCGCGCCGCCGCCGGCGCCGGTCGCGCGCAGCTTGTCCGCGATCGACTGCAAACGATCCGTGATTTGGTCCGCGACCGAGCTGCTTGTCGCAACGGAGCATGCGCCGCCGGCGCCGACAGCCTTTTTCTCCAGCTTTCCAGTCAGCAGATCAAAGCCATCGACCGGGTCGTTGCCCCTGCAGGCCGGGACGGACTCGACCTTGTAGTTCTTGTAGACCGAGTCGTAGCTCACATGCACGTCACCGATCATGCCTCGCATCAGATCAGAGTAAGTGCCGAGACTGACCAGCTCGGCCACGTTCTTCACCACAGAGCCATTTGTGAAGACCGTCTTGAAGACTGTGGGGCATTCCGAAACCAGCTCGGTAGTATCGACCGGCGCCTTGCCTCCCGAGGAGCGGACTGAGTCATCCACGCCTTGGGCGTTCTTCGCGAGGCCCTGGGCGATCGCGTAACCCTGCATGGCCTTTTCCTGCGCATCCTTGAAGATCGAGAAGTCTCCCTTTGCCGGGATTGCCGCAATGCCCTTCGCCATGCGGCAATCATTCAGCTGGATGCTGTTCAGGTAGTCAGTGATCTGCTCCATGGACTCCATGGTGGTTTGACAGACCTTGCAGTACTCCGACATCGCCATTGAGAAGGCGATCGCAGGCGCCGCCTGGATCGCGCGTTCCAGCTTCTGGACCAGGTACTCAGGGTCCATGTAGGTGAATCCGCCCCCGAAGAGATCGATGCCGCCGCAGCCGGCGCTGAAGCGGGGTGAGCTGACCGATACCGGGTAGTCGTTGGTCATGCGCCAGCGGGCCTGGAACGAGCCGCCGGTGTAGTAGCCGCGCTGCTGGGTCTTCAGCGAACCCGGGCTCGTTGTCGTCGACTGATCGAACCAGTCGTCAACGACGTCCGCCCGGCTGTCCATCGGGGCGACCAACGCCAGCATGCTCGCCAGAACGCCAAGTGCGGCGGAGCGGACTGCGGACCAGCTCATCTTCGTTTCGATCTTCATGTTATTGCCTCGTTGGGTCCAGTAGGCCGCCGTCTTCGTGCTCTTGCATCGTGAACTGCTCGGGAGTGATCTCTTTGTGAACCATACGGATCGCCCTGTAGGTGTTTTCCTCGAGGCGAGGCACCGACTCCACGCCAACAGCAATCGGCATGAAGTCGCCCGTCTCGGCGAATACTACGAAGGTGGTTGGGGTGTCACCGGTGCCGAAACGCGCGACCAGGTCGGGCCGGTCGGCAGTGTCGAATTCGCGCACCGTCCATCCGTGCTTCTGCTGGAAGAGCTTGAGGGTGCCCCGCTGCGCCTCGCAGAAGCCGCAGCCGCGCGACGTGAGCATCACGATGCCTGCCTTTCCGCGCTCACGAGCCAAACGCTGCTGGACGGTGGCCTCGCGCTGCGCGACCCTGGCGTTCGTGCCCGGTACGTTCGTTGGGTACGCTGCGTTCATGTTGAGGCCGGGGTTCTTCAGCATCACCAGCTCAGTGACGTTCATGAACGCCCTGCTGCGGCGGCGGGCGAAGTCCTGCAGCTGGAAGTACCACTGCACCTGCTCAGGCTGCATGGTGTACAGCGCATACTGCCGGTACTCGCTGATCAGCTTCTCGACCTGCGTTGGGTGCATCTTCAACAGTTCGGCCTCCTGCGGAGGCGGCGGCAGCGGCTTGACCTCCTCAGCCTTTATTTCCTTCTCTGCAGGCTTCGGCTTCTCGTAGAACCAGTACCCGCGCTTCTCGGTGGTTTCGGCCTTTGCGCTGGTCCGGACTGTCGCCGCCGGCGCGTCACGTTGCGCGTGCGCAACGCTGGCACCCAAGACGACAGCTGCTGCCAAGAGCAGGGCCCTCACAGCAGCGGCCTCACGCGCTGGACCTTGGATTCATCCAGCAGCCCGAGATAGCGCGAGTCGAAACTACGGGGATGCGTCCCCATCACGAAAATCTTGCCGGCTGGGATTACCCCTTCCACTGCGGCAACGGCAATCGGCCGACCGTCCGATGTGCTTCGGATGACGGCGCCGAGTACCGCGCCGTCGCAGCTGAATTTCTCGCCGTCGAAATGCACGCTCTCGCCTGCGACGCAGGCGACCTGCTTGGTCAGATGGCTCGGGCGGCCTTCGTTGATGATCGGATGCTGAGCCTCGAAAACGACGTAGTCGCCCTTCGACACTTGTCCGCCCTCGATCCAGGCGAGCGTCACCGGCACTGACTCTCCGCGAACCCAGTCCAGCCGGTCTCCGACGTAATCGATTCCCACGACGATCATTGCCAGGATGGCGACCCGGATCACAGTCAAGCTCACTTTGCGCAGCTTCGGGTTGGCTTCCTCGTTCATTCCTTAACCTCCAAACTTCTTGATGACTTCGGCGGGCACGTCGCCGCCGTTCCGCTTTATTTGGTTCAGCGCGAATCCGACCGAGACGTTCCCGTAGACGATGACTGCCGACTCGAAGGTTTGGCCGTCGCAGTGCGACAGCTCCTTGACGCCAGGCAGCCAGGCGATCGCCGGCACCCTGTCGATCCCCAGACTGCGGTACACCAGCGGATCAACGACGACCTCGACGGCGCGGTGTCCTCCTTTCATGTCGGAAGGCACCTTGCGCCGCATCCTCTCGATCAGGCTCCCTGTGGGCGTCACCTTCTTGGCGCCTCCTACGAAGCCGCGGAGGACAACGATCGCCTCCTTCTTGCCGTCGATCTGCGCCATGTACTCCCGCCAAACGGTTTCGGGAACGGAAGATGAGAGGGCGATAACGACCCGGCCGGCGACGTCTGGGGGGGACTTAACAG
>Ga0255097_1000766_pt1 | contig 12448 bp, 8 predicted proteins | sample Colum_Atlam_RepB_2_FD_188436 | JGI IMG/M metagenome (GOLD analysis project Ga0255097, IMG submission 188436) | Freshwater microbial communities from Columbia River, Oregon, United States - Colum_Atlam_RepB_8d | ecosystem: Environmental > Aquatic > Freshwater > River | place: USA: Oregon...
GCCTGCGCGCGCGCGTGCACGAAGCCGAGGCGCGCGAGACGCAGGCCGGCGCCCTGGCGGCCGATGCGCAGCGCGCGGTGGACGAATCCGTGATCCAGTCCTGGGAAGCGCTGCAGGCGGCGCGCGACCGCGTGCCGGCCTACGAGGCCCAGGTGCAGGCCGCGGAGTACGCGCTCGACGGCGTGCGCAAGGAGCTGCAGGTGGGCAGCCGCACCACGCTGGACCTGCTCGACGCCGAGCGCGAGCTGCTCGCCGCGCAGGTGAATCTGGCCAACAGCCGCCGCGACCGCACGGCCGCGGCGTATCGCCTGCTCGCCGCCTGCGGACAGCTGGAGCTGGCGGCGATCCGGTAGCGCCTGCATCGGAACCTGCCGCCGCCCTCCGTTCGCACTTCGGCAGGCTCGGTGCGAACGCACCTTCTCCTTCATGGGCGCTCCAGGCGCGCCTGCCGAACCCTGCTTCGCTTCCCCGGGGTAGCGTCCCGCGCCGCAATGGCGTAAGAATGCGGGGCAGGACCTGCCACAGGGAGTGGCGGGCCATAAGAAGAAGGGGAGTCGAAACCGTCCGTCGCCGCCCGGCGACCGCAGGCCCGGACCTGCGCGCAGCGGCAGGGCAGCATGCCCATAGTGCGGACACGCCTGCGCGGACGTCGCGGGTTCTCCCAAGAAGGTTTGCCCGAAGGATTGCGACGACATGCCGCACGTGACGCTGCGCGATGGTGCGCGGATGCATTACTGGGACATCGGCCGGGGCCCGGCCTGTGTGCTTCTCCATGGGTTCGGCATGCACGGCTGGATGTGGCTGCCGCTGGTGGCGCCGCTGGCCCTGCGCAACCGCTTCATCCTGCCGGACCTGCGCGGCTTCGGCCGCTCGCACCTGCTGCCCATCCGCAAGTACAACGCGCTGGAGCAGCATGCCGATGACCTCGAGGACCTGCTGACCGCGCTGGACCTGAAGCAGCCGGCGCTGGCCGGCATGTCGATGGGGGCCTGCACCTCGCTGGAGTACCAGCGCCGCTACGGCTTCGACCGCGTCTCCGGTTATCTCAACATCGACAATCCGCCCTGCGTCACCGGCAAGCCCGGCTGGCCTTGGGGCCTGTTCGGCGAGCGCCACGTCGCATTCCGCAACGAGCTGCGCGAGCTGATCGCCGACATGGGCGAGCACGCTCCCTACACGCGCTTCGAGGAGCTGCCGAAGACGCTGCGCGGCCGCATGTGGCAGCACCTGGCGCAGTTCGGCATGGACGCGGTGGAGAACCGCGGCCTGCAGCGCCTGTTCAGCCTCGGCCGCTTCGAGCCGCTGATCAAGCGCCTGGCGGGCACCGGCCAGTGGCGCGTCTATCTCGACATCATGCGCACCTACGCCGAGCTGGACCACGACTGGCGCGACTCGGTGGGCCGCACCCAGGGCAAGATCTTCCGCGTCTTTGCCGGCACGCATTCCAGGCTGTACCCCATCGAGGGCCAGATGGCCTTCGCCCGCTACGTGCCCGACGTGGAGATCGTGCGCTTCGAGGGCGCCGGCCACTGCGTGCAGTTCGATTCGCCGGCGCTGTTCACCCGCGAACTGGGCCGCTTCCTGGACGACGTGCACCGCCGTCCGCAGCGAGTGGCCGCAGAGCCACAGCGCCTGCGGGCCTGAACCGCTATTCTTTTCCGGTGCACAGGAGCAGTAAGCTCCTGTGGCCGGGAGAGAAGAGATGAACCGACTGCAGAAGGAGGCCCTGGACCAGGGCCTGAAGCTCCACGAGCGCATCGCGGCGATGGCGGACAATGCCTTCGACTGGCTGTTCCTGCGCGAGACCCTGATCAAGTCGGGGCTCACGCCCTTCGAGACGGTCTACGCCGGCGACCCGATGTCGCTGCGCTACTACCCGCCCCCGGCTGAATCGAGCATCGAGCTGGCCGACGGCAGCCGCATGGGCGTGCGCGAGCAGCGCCATCCCGTGCCGCTGGTGCTGGTCCCGCCGCTGGGCGTCACCACCGAGACTTTCGACCTGCTGCCGCAGCGCAGCCTGGTGCGTTACCTCTCCGCGCGCGGCTTCCATGTCTACCTGATCGACTGGGGCAAGCCCGCGAAGCGCCACGCCGGCCTGGGGCTGAAGGACTACGCCATCGACATGTTCGGTACCGCCCTGGCCGAGGTGCGCGCGCATTCCGGCGTCAAGGAGGTCTCGCTGATGGGCTGGTGCATGGGCGGCCTGCTGTGCCTGATGCACATGGGCTTCTCGCAGGACAAGCACATCCGCAACCTGATCACCATCGCCAGTCCCATCGACCTGCGCGGCGGCGGCATCGTCGCCCGCAGCGCCACGGTACTGAACACGCCGGCCAAGCTGGTGCGCCGCTTCAGCTCGCTGCGCCTGCACATGCTGGACCCCATCCGCCTGCACGCGCCGGGCTGGCTGACCACGCTGGCCTTCAAGATGACCGATCCGGTCGGCGCCATCACCACCTACTGGGACCTGCTGGCGCGTCTCTGGGACCGCGACTTCGTCGAGAGCCACTCCACCACCGCGGACTACCTGAACAACATGCTGCTGTATCCCGGCGGCGTGATCCAGGACATGGTCGTGAAGATGGCCATCGACAACCAGCTCGCCGCCGGCCGCATCGAGGTGCGCGACCGCGTGGCGGACCTGACGAAGATCAAGGCCAATCTGCTGGTCTTCGCCGGCGACAGCGACATACTGGTGCCGGCGCAGATCGCGCGCCGCAGCATCGACGTGGTGGCCTCCAGGGACAAGGAGTTCCGCGTGGCCCCCGGCGGACACATGGGCGTGATCCTCGGCAGCGGCGCGCCGCGGTCCGTGTGGGAGGCGAGCGCGCTGTGGCTGGACGAGCGCTCAGGCCTCGAGGAAGCGCCCGCCCGGGAAACCGCCGCCACGGCGTCGCTGCGCCGCGCGCGGCGCTCGCGCATCGCCGACGATCCGACGCTCTAGGGAAACTCTGAAGAAGCTGCCGTTCGCCCTGAAGTCCGGAGCCCGTCGAAGCATCGAAGGCTTGACGGCAACTCGTTGACCAACGCAGCGGAAAGCCCGCCCATGCTTCGACAGGCTCGGCACGAACGGGCTTTTTCAAAGCTTCCCTAGGGCCCGCCATCCCTTCCTGTGCGGGGATGCCCTGAGCCGCGATCGGCATTCACGTGGGCCGGCGCATCGCGGCTGAAGCCGCTCCCACATGCTCCCCCTCCGGCTTCCGCCAGCGCGTCTCCAGCAGCAGGCAGACCGGGATCGCCGGCAGCAGCGGCAGCAGGAACCAGATCGCGCGCCAGGCCAGAAGCGCGGCCAGCACCTGCACCTCGGAATAGACCGGACCCAGCAGGGCCAGGAACACGGCTTCCACCACGCCCAGTCCGCCCGGGACGCGGATCACCAGCGTCGCCAGCGTGGCAAGGTAGTAGGTGCCCATCACGGCGGCCAGCGGCATCGGATCGGGCATCAGGCTGTAGATCGTCACGGCGATCAGGCCCCAGCTCAGCGCCGACAGCGCGACCTGCAGCAGGGCCATCGGCAGCGAGGGCAGCCGCAGGTGCAGCTTGCGGAAATGCCAGTCGCGGCGCTTCGCGAACGCGCACATCGCCAGCCAGGCGGCGAGCAGGGCCAGCAGCAGCAGGCCGGTGCCGCGCAGCGCCGGCGCGTTCACCGGCCACCGTGCCGGCAGCTCCGGCGGAGCTGCGACGAAGGCCAGGCCTGCGATCAGCAGGTAGCCGGTCCAGTTGGTTGCCAGCGCCAGCGCCAGCACGCGCAGGATCTGCCGCGTGCCCAGGCCCTGGCGCGAGTAGAGCCGATAGCGGAAGCCCATGCCCCCGAGCATCGCGCCGAGGTTGAGGTTGAAGGCATAGCTGACCCCGGCAATGGCCAGCACGCGGCGGGCGGGCAGGTGGTGGCCGGCGTAGCGCCGGCCGATCAGGTCGTAGGCGCTGAACACGAAGTGGCCCAGGGCGGTCAGCAGCAGCGCCTGCAGCAGGATCGGCGCCTGGTAGCTGCGCAGGGCCAGGCCCACCGCCGGCCAGTCGATGCTGCGTGCACGATCCGCCAGCAGCAGCGCCGCTCCTGCAAAAAAGGCGAAGGCGATCAGGCGGCCGGCCCGCCGGCTCCAGCGCCGCTTCCTGTCCATGGAATCGATGCTCCTTGTCGGCTATTGGAGCCTTGCGGGCTGCAAGGGTTCCCCGGCGGCGCTTCAGCGACGGTTCATCGGCAGGGGCCGACCATGGGCCACGGACTTGAGATGCGAGTGGAACATGGATGCTCCCGCACAGCAGGCCCTTTCGTTCAGGATTCTTTCCCTGAATACGCACAAGGGGTTCTCGGTATTCAACCGCCGCTTCGTGCTGCACGAACTGCGCGAAGCCGTGCGCAGCGTCGGTGCCGACATCGTCTTCCTGCAGGAAGTGATCGGCTCGCACCAGGAACACTCGACGCGCTACGAGAACTGGCCCAGGGTTTCGCAGTACGAGTTCCTGGCGGACACCATCTGGAAGGAATTCGCCTATGGCCGCAATGCCGTCTACCCGGGCGGCGACCATGGCAATGCCCTGCTGTCGAAGTTCCCCATCCTGAGCTATCGCAATCTCGACGTTTCACAGCGCGGTCCGGAGCGGCGCGGCCTGCTCCACTGTGTGCTGGGGCATCCGGACTCCGGGCGGGAGATCCATTCCATCTGCGTGCACCTGGGCCTGCGCGAGTCGCACCGCCGCGAGCAGTTGCGCCTGATGTGCCGGTTGATCGACGAGTTGCCGCCGGAGGCTCCCCTGCTGGTGGCCGGCGACTTCAACGACTGGCGCCAGCGTGCGCACGAACTGCTGCACCGCTGCTCCAGCCTGCGCGAAGTCTTCCTGGAGGCGATGGGTCGCGCGGCACGCAGCTTCCCGGTGCGCTGGCCGCTGCTGTCGCTGGACCGCATCTACGTGCGCAACGTCCGGGTCCTGCGGCCCGAGGTGCTGCATCGCAAACCCTGGGCACATCTGTCCGACCACGCCGCGCTGACGGCGGAGATCCAGGTATGACGGCCGAATGCTGGCGCGAGGGCAACAGCCTCCGGCTGCTGGAGAACGGCGAGGAATTCTTTCCCCGCGTATTCGAGGCGATCCGCGCGGCGCGCAGCGAGGTGCTGGTCGAGACCTTCATCCTGTTCGACGATCCGGTGGGGCGCGACCTGCGCGCGGCGCTGATCGAGGCGGCGGGCAAGGGCGCGCGCGTCGAGATCCTGATGGACCACTACGGTTCACCCGATCTCTCGGACGAGTTCGTCGGCGGCCTGACCGAGGCCGGCGTGAAGGTGCACTTCTTCGATCCCAAGCCCAAGCTCCTGGGCTATTTCCGGGTCAATCCCCTGCGTCGCCTGCATCGCAAGCTGGTGGTTATCGACCGGACCATCGGCTTCATCGGCGGCATCAACTACTCCTACGATCACCTGCGGGAATACGGACCCCAGGGCAAGCAGGACTACTCGGTGGAAGTGGCGGGTCCGGTGGTGGAGGACATGCGGGAGCTGATGGAGGAAGCGCTGCAGTCGCCGGAGCGGCAGTCGCGCCGCCGCCGCTTCTGGCGGCGCAGTCCCGCGCTGAAGTCCTTCCCTCCGGGGAGCGGCGGAGCCCGCGCCATGCTGGTGGTGCGCGACAACGAAGAGCACCGCGACGACATCGAGCGCTACTACCGTTCGGCCATCCGCGGGGCGCAGCGCGAGGTCATCATCGCCAACGCCTATTTCTTCCCGGGCGTGCGACTGCTGCGGGAAATGCGTGCGGCCGCGCGCCGCGGCGTGCGCCTGGTGCTGATCCTGCAGGGGGCGCCGGACAAGGCGATCATGCGCTGGGCGGCTATCACGCTCTACGATTACCTGTTGCGCTCCGGCGCCCGGATCTTCGAGTACTGCGAGCGCCCGTTGCACGGCAAGGTCGCAGTGATCGACGAGGACTGGGCCACCGTGGGCTCCAGCAACCTCGATCCCCTGAGCCTGGCGCTGAACCTGGAAGCGAACCTGCTGATCCGCGACCGCGACTTCGCTGCTCACCTCCGTGAGCGTCTGCAGCATCTGATGGATCACAGCTGCCGGGAGGTGCCGCCGCCGGCCGCGCCCAAGCCGCGCTGGTGGAGCCAGGCCTCGGCCTATCTCGTGTTCCGCCTGCTGCGCCGCTTCCCTCGCTGGGTCGAGGCGCTGCCGCCACACCGTCCCCAGGTGTCGGCGGCCGCCGTTGCGGAGGAGCGCAACGCAGCGTAGCCGCGGCCGGAGGAGGCCCTTCTTCTGGCCATCCTGGAGGCGGGCGGTTAGGCTTGGCACTCCGCACCCCTGAAAAGCGCCAGACGCATGAACCACAGCGCCATCGAGGTCGCCGCGGCGATCATCTTCGCGATCGCCTTGCTGCACACGTTTACCGCCAAGCTGTTCGAGCGGCTGGCGCACCGGCATCCGCGCCACGCCGGCCTGATGCACCTGCTCGGCGAGGTCGAGATCGTCTTCGGGTTCTGGGCCGCGGTGCTGATCGTGGTCATGGCCCTGATGGTCGGCGGCTCCGAGGCCGTGGGCTATGCCGAAAGCCGCCACTACACCGAGCCGCTGTTCGTGTTCGTGGTGATGGTGGTGGCCGCCTCGCGGCCGGTTCTGGAGTCGGTGCGGCGCGTCGTGGCGGCAGTGGCGGCCTGGCTGCCGATTCCCACGCGGCTGGCCCAGGTCTGGCTCAGCCTGTCGCTGGTGCCGCTGCTGGGCTCGCTGATCACCGAGCCGGCCGCGATGACGCTGGCGGCGCTGATGCTGCTGCGCACGCTGTTCCTGACGGACTTGCCGGAACGGCTCAAGTACGCGGCCCTGGGCGTGCTGTTCGTCAACATTTCCATCGGCGGCACGCTCAGTTCCTTTGCCGCGCCGCCGGTGCTGATGGTGGCGGCCACCTGGCAGTGGGACTCGATGTTCATGCTGACGCACTTCGGCTGGCGCGCGGCTATCGCGGTGGTGATCAACGCGACCGTGATGTGCTGGTTCATGCGGCGGCCGCTGGCCGAGCCCCTGCAGGAAGAGGGCGCGGCGGCGCCGGTGCCCCTGCTGGTCAGCCTGATCCACTACGCCTTCCTGGCGGGCGTGGTGGTGTTCGCGCACCACCCGGTGATCTTCATGGGGCTGTTCCTGTTCTTCCTCGGCTATGCGCAGGCCTACAACACGCACCAGAGCCCGCTGATCCTCAAGGAAGGCCTGCTGGTGGGTTTCTTCCTGGCCGGCCTGGTCGTGCTGGGCGGCATGCAGCAATGGTGGCTGCAGCCGATCATCTCCGGGCTGTCGCCGCTGGCGCTGTTCTTCGGCGCCACGGCCCTGACCGCGATCACCGACAACGCCGCGCTGACCTACCTGGGCTCGCTGATCACAGGGATTTCGGACGAGGCCAAGTACATGCTGGTGGCGGGCGCGGTGACCGGCGGCGGCCTGACCGTGATCGCCAATGCGCCGAACCCGGCGGGCGTCGCCCTGCTCAAGAACGGCTTCCGCGACGGCTCCATCGGGGCGGGCGGCCTGCTGATGGGGGCGCTGCCGCCAACCCTGGTGGCGCTGGCCTTGTTCCTGATCTGAGCGGCAGGCCACCGAGCCGGTAGCGGAAATGCGGAAAATACAAGCCTTGCCAGATGCCGCCTGCCGGCCTATGGTTCACCTCAGTTGGCGAGTAGCTTGATTCCCGGCTCGCGGTGATCTCCCAAGGGCGCCCCCGCCGGCTACCTCGCAACAGGAAGCTACTCGCCAACCCTTTCCCCCATCCCCAGACGGCGCCGCGCGGCCTCCGCCGCACGGCGACGACGAGCTTTTCGATCGCATGACCGCTACCGCAGAACGCATCCTCCGTACGATCTCCACCGACATCGCCGCCCGCCCGCAGCAGGTTTCCGCGGCCGTCGCCCTGCTCGACGAGGGCGCCACCGTGCCCTTCATCGCGCGCTACCGCAAGGAAATCACCGGCGGACTGGACGATACCCAGCTGCGCCTGCTGGAAGAGCGCCTGGGCTACCTGCGCGAGCTGGAAGCGCGCCGTGCCGCGGTGCTGGAGTCGATCCGCTCGCAGGGCAAGCTGAGCGAGGACCTGGAGGCCCGCATCGCCGGGGTGGAGACCAAGGCGGAGCTGGAAGACCTCTACCTGCCCTACAAGCCCAAGCGCCGCAGCAAGGCCGAAATCGCGCGCGAGAAGGGCCTGGGCCCGCTGGCCGAGACGATCCTGGAGGACCGACGCGTGGTGCCGGCCGAGCTGGCCGCGCAGTACCTCAACGCCGAGGTGGCGGACGTGAAGGCCGCGCTGGACGGCGCGCGCGACATCGTCATGGAGCGCTTCGCCGAGAACGCCGACCTGCTGGGCCGCCTGCGCAGCTACATGAAGGAGCGCGCCGTGCTGCGCGCCAAGGTCTTCGAGGGCAAGGAAGAGACCGGCGCCAAGTTCTCCGACTACTTCGCCCACCATGAGCGCTGGGCCACCGTGCCGGGCCATCGCGCGCTGGCGATGCTGCGCGGGCGCAACGAGGAAGTGCTGGCCCTGGAGATCGAGGTCGATGCCGAGGACGCCTCCACCTGGAAGCCGGTTGAACGCATGATCGCCGAGGCCTTCGCGGTGGACCCGGCCAAGGGCGCCGCCGACGCCTGGCTGATGGACGTGGTGCGATGGACCTGGCGCGTCAAGCTGTCGTTCTCGCTGTCGATGGACCTGATGACCGAGCTGCGCGAGCGCGCCGAGGAAGAGGCGATCCGCGTGTTCGCGCGCAACCTCAAGGACCTGCTGCTGGCCGCGCCGGCCGGCTCGCGCGCCACCATGGGCCTGGACCCCGGCATCCGCACCGGCGTGAAGGTGGCGGTGGTGGACGGCACCGGCAAGCTGCTGGAGACCGCCACGGTCTATCCCTTCCAGCCGCGCAACGATGTGCGCGGCGCGCAGGCCGAGCTGGCACGCCTGATCGCCAAGCACCGGGTGGAGCTGATCGCCATCGGCAACGGCACCGCCAGCCGCGAGACAGACAAGCTGGCCGGGGAGCTGCTGTCGGCGCTGCCGGCCGGCGCGCGGCCGACCAAGGTCACGGTCAGCGAGGCGGGCGCGTCGGTGTACTCGGCCTCCGCCACCGCGGCGGCGGAGTTCCCCGACCTGGACGTGTCGCTGCGCGGCGCGGTGTCGATCGCGCGGCGCCTGCAGGATCCGCTGGCGGAGCTGGTGAAGATCGAGCCCAAGTCCATCGGCGTAGGCCAGTACCAGCATGACGTGGACCAATACCGCCTGGCGCGCGCCCTGGACGCGGTGGTGGAGGACGCGGTGAATGCCGTGGGCGTCGACCTCAACACCGCCTCGGCCTCGCTGCTGGCGCGCGTGTCGGGCCTGGGCGGTTCGCTGGCCGAGGCCATCGTCCTGCACCGCAACAGCGTCGGCGCCTTCAAGTCGCGCCGCGAGCTGCTGGAGGTGTCGCGCCTGGGGCCCAAGACCTTCGAGCAATGCGCCGGCTTCCTGCGCATACCCAACGGCACGGAGCCGCTGGATGCCTCCTCGGTGCACCCGGAGGCCTACGGCCTGGCCGAGCGCATCGTCGCCGCCTGCGGCCGCGACCTGCGCGCGCTGATGGGCGACAGCGCGACGCTGCGCAAGCTCGACCCGAAGCGCTTTGCCGACGAGCATTTCGGCCTGCCGACGGTGCGCGACATCATTGCCGAACTGGAAAAGCCCGGCCGCGATCCGCGCCCGGAGTTCCGCACGGCGAACTTCGCCGACGGCGTCGACGACATCAAGGACCTCAAGCCCGGCATGATGCTGGAGGGCACGGTGACCAACGTCGCCGCCTTCGGCGCCTTCGTCGATATCGGCGTCCACCAGGACGGCCTGGTGCATGTCTCGCAGCTGGCCGACAAGTTCGTCAAGGATCCGCACCAGGTGGTGAAGGCCGGCGACGTGGTCAAGGTGCGCGTGGTGGAGGTGGACCCGAAGCGCAAGCGCATCGCGCTCAGCATGAAGAAGGACGATGCCGGCGTGCCGCGCGGCGGCAACCCGTCCGAACGGCCTTCCGGCCCGCGCGACCGCGTGCCGCCGCCGCGTCAGCAGGCGCCGGCCAAGCCGCAGCAGGGCTCGCTGGGCGCGGCGCTGATGGAGGCGCTGAAGAACAAGTAGGCAGGCACAAGAAAACCGCGGTGCGCTGTGCGCGCATCGCGGCTTTTTTGTGCCTGCCCGGATACCGGCTTTCGCCGGTATGACGGTCGAAGGTGGCCCGTTTTTCGGGCAGCGAAGCCGGTAGCGTGTTTGGACGGTGCTTCCCGGCTCGCCTCTGGCAAACCGGGCTGCGGCTCTGATGGAAGCGCTGAAGAGCAAGCAAGGATCGAAGCCGTTCGCCCTGAGCTTGTCGAAGGGTGAACGTCCGCTGACCTTGGCGGCCGGCCCGTTCATGCTTCGACAGGCTCAGCACGAACGGGCTTCAGAGGGCGGTCAGACGGCTTCCGCCACCGGAGCGACCAGCACCGCCGCCTTGCCCGGCCGGCTCGGCAGCGCATGCCGCAGGATGCGCCAGATCACCTGCCCGAACTGGCTCCACATCGAGCCGGTGTTGTAGTTCTGGCCGTAGCGGGCGCAGATCGCGCGCACCTCCGGGGCCACCTGGGCATAGCGCCGCGCCGGCATGTCCGGGTACAGGTGATGCTCGATCTGGTGGCTGAGGTTGCCGGTCATGATGTGCAGCAGCTTGCCGCCGCTGAGGTTGGACGAGCCGCGCAGCTGGCGCAGGTACCAGTGGCCGCGGCTCTCGTTCTGCAGAACGCTCTTGGGGAAGGTCTCGGCATCGGCGGTGAAGTGGCCGCAGAAGATCACCGCGTAGGTCCACAGGTTGCGCATGCCGTTGGCCACCAGGTTGCCCAGCAGCACCGGCAGGAAGAAGGGGCCGGCCAGCAGCGGGAACAGCACGTAGTCCTTCAGCAGCTGGCGGCGCATCTTGCGGCCCACCGGGCGGAACTCCTCGCGCAGCTCGGCCTTGGTCTTGCGGCCGCTGAAGACCTTGCCCAGCTCCAGGCGCTGGATCGCCACGCCCCACTGGAACAGCAGCGCGAAGATCACCGCGATCAGCGGCTGGAACAGGTAGAACGGACGCCAGCGCTGCTCGGGGAACAGGCGCAGCAGGCCGTAGCCGATGTCGTCGTCCATGCCGCGCACGTTGGTGTAGGTGTGGTGCTTGTAGTTGTGGGTGTAGCGCCAGTTGTCGCTGGTGCCGACGATGTCCCACTCGTAGGTCTTGCCGTGGAGGTGCGGATCGCGCATCCAGTCGTACTGGCCGTGCATCACGTTGTGGCCAAGCTCCATGTTCTCCAGGATCTTGGACAGGCCCAGCAGCAGCGTGCCCAGCACCCAGGCCGGCGGCAAGGCGCCGAAGAACAGCAGGGCACGGCCGGCGGCCTCGGTGTAGCGCACGGCGGCCACGACGCGGCGGATGTAGCGCGCGTCCTCGGCGCCGACCTGCGCCATGGTGCGGGCGCGCAGCGCGTCGAGCTCGGCGCCGAAGGCGTCCAGCTCGGCAGCGGACAGGGGACGGTTGAGAGCGGCGGAGGTCATGATCAGAGGTCCAGGGTGAGGTCGCTGCGGGCGGCGCTGATGCAGATGCGCAGTTCGCTGCCCGGTTCGGCAATGGTTTCGCCGCTGTCGAGGTTATGGCCCACGCCTTCGACGAGGCGGCAGGCGCAGGTGTTGCACAGTCCCATGCGGCAGCCCGAATCCGGCCGCAGGCCCTGGGCTTCCAGCGCCGGCAGCAGCGGGGCGCCGGCCGGCACTTCCAGCGTCTGGCCGCTGCGGCGCAGCTGCACGCGCACCGGCGCGCCGGCGGCGGCGGCTTCCGGCGGGGTGAAGGCCTCGCCGTGGAAGCGCTGCGCGCGGCCCTGCGCCAGCGCGCGGGCCTGTTCGACGAAGCCGCGCGGCCCGCAGGCGAAGACCTGGAGCGCCGCCAGCTCCGGCGCCACCTCGTTCAGCAGCGCGGCGTCGAGCCGGCGTCCGAACTCCCCGGCCAGGCGCAGCGGCTCGCGCGTCAGCGCGAAGTGCAGGCGCAGCCGCGGCTGCCGTGCCGCCAGCATGCGCAGCTCCTCGGCAAAGCACAGCTCGTCGCGGTGCTGCGCCCAGTAGACCAGCGTGGCCTCGGCCTGCGGGTTCTGCTCCAGCGCCAGGCTCAGGGCCATCAGCGGCGTGATGCCGCTGCCGGCGGCCAGGAACAGGTAGCGGCCCGGCCCCTGCGGCAAGGTCATCCCGCCGTAGGGTTCGCCCAGTTCCACCACGGCGCCGGGGCGCAGGGCGCATAGCGCGGTGCTCAGGCGGCCGCCCTGGACCTGCTTGACCGTGATGCGCAGGCGGCCGTCGGCGCGCGGTGGCTGCGTGAAGCTGTAGCTGCGCGTCAGGCGCACGCCGTCCACCTCGGCGGTGAGGTTGACGTGCTGGCCGGGGGCGAAGCCGCGGAAGCGGCGGTTGGGCTGCA
>Ga0255097_1000770_pt1 | contig 12422 bp, 8 predicted proteins | sample Colum_Atlam_RepB_2_FD_188436 | JGI IMG/M metagenome (GOLD analysis project Ga0255097, IMG submission 188436) | Freshwater microbial communities from Columbia River, Oregon, United States - Colum_Atlam_RepB_8d | ecosystem: Environmental > Aquatic > Freshwater > River | place: USA: Oregon...
TCCCCGACCTCACCCACCACCCCCTCACCACCACCGACTCCGGCCTCCAACACCACATCCTCACCCCCGGCAGCAGCACGAAACCCTCGCTGTCCTCGCGCGTCCGAGTCCACTACGCCGGCTGGACCATGGAGGGCCGTTGGTTTGATGGCACGCTTGGCACTAGCGGCCCCGCAGAGTTTGCTTTGTTCAATGTCGTCAAGGGCTGGGGTGAAGGGCTCCAGCTTGTGGGGGAGGGTGGCAGTCTATTGTTGGTTATCCCGCCGCAGCTGGCCTATGGCGCGCGCGGTGCGCCGCCGCGCATTGGGCCGAATGAGACGCTGGTCTTCCGCGTCGACCTCATCAAAGTCCTTTCGAATCCGGCCTAAGATTGCCGCTGCGCCCGCCTGCGGCTACCCTCTCACACCTACTATCCCGGCGCACGGCCGGGCGAACTCACAGCTGGGCGTACGCACAAGGAACGACAGATGGCTCAACTGACCGCGATGGAACTGCGCAAGGGGATGTTGGTGGACAACGCAAACCGCGTGTGCACTGTCATCTTTTGGAACCTGTGGAAGAGCGACCGGCGCAGCCGCGTGCAGCTGAAGGTGAAGGACCTCCTGACGGGGCGCATCACCGAAATCACGGCCCAAGGCGACGACAAGTACAACGTCCTGGACTCGGAAGTGATCCAGCTGTCGCACAGCTACACCGATGGCTCGGAAGAGGTCTTCTACACGCTCGACGGTAGCGATGAATGGCGCTGCCCGTCGGTCGGCCTCGAAGATGTGCTGCGTTGGAACGCCGAGAGCTACACCGGTCGCATTGTCGACGGCAAGTTGCTGACGGTGGACGCGCCGGCCAACGTCGTGGCCGTGGTGGCGGAAACGACTCCGTCGATCAAGGGCGTGCTGAACGGCCTCAAGGACGCGGTGCTGGACAACGGCATCACCGTGAAGGTCGGCATGGTGGTCAACGTCGGCGACAAGGTCCGCGTGGACACCGAGACGCTCGAGTACAAGGAACGCGTCAACAGCTGACGCGTCTGCTCAACTCACCTAGGCTTCAACTACTAGGCCCCGATGTGCAGCCGGCATTCCGGACAGCGCACGGGGCCTTTTGCATACACATGCAAACAGGCCGGGCAGGTGCGCGTGTCGGCGTCGAGATTCACCACCACAGCAGCACTGGCGCGCCCGCGTTCGTCGAGCTCATCGAGGAACGCATCTTCCATCACGCGTTGTGCCGCTCGTGCATCGTGGCCCGCGACCGCGAGCCAAAGTTTGGTGCCTCACGAGGAGCCGCAACTCCCGCCCGGTGGCGCCACCAGCTCGCTCTCGATGGCCTGGGCCCGCAGCCGCCGCTGCAAGGCGCGCAGTTGGTCCATGCCGCCTTGCGACACCACAACTTTGCCCGGCGGCAGAGCAGCAGGGGATCCGGAGCCTGAATTGCACGAGCTCATGTAAGAAAGTCTACCCGCTCTGGCTGGCACTTGCCGAGGGCTCCGCCTCCGCACTACGCTGGCAGGCGCAACATCGGCTTCCGCACCCCTATGACAGGCACTAGCGTCCCCACTCTTCCGCCCGGCAGTTCGTCCACCAGCACCGAGGGCGTGCGCGTGCAAGCCATTGCCCAATGGCTGGAGTCGGAATCGGATCCCGACCAGCGCCATTGGCTCTACGCCTACACGATCACCATCGTGAACGAGGGCAGCACACCTGTGCGCTTGCGTTCGCGGCACTGGGTCATTTTGGACGCCAACAACCACCGCGAGGAAGTGCGCGGTCCAGGTGTGGTCGGCAAGACGCCGCGCCTCAATCCGGGCGAACGCTTTGAGTACACGAGCTCCTGCCCGCTGAACACACCGTGGGGCACCATGGAAGGCAGCTACAGCTTCGAGCGTGACGATGGTTCGCCGCTAGAGGTAGCGATCGGGCGCTTCTTCTTGGTGCCGCCGAAGACGACGAAGTAGTCCGCGCTCGCGTTACGGGCGCACGTGTCGTTGCGCGTAGGCCGTCGCTGCGGCCGCAAGTCCTGCTGACACGATCAGGGCCAGCACATGCTCGGCTCGCGGCAACAGTCCCATGCCCACGATCATCGTGGTGGCTGCTGCGGGCGGATGCGGCACGCGCAACGACATGAGCGCGAGCATGGTGGCCGCGAGGGCGACAGAACCGGACACCAGCAGCGCGGGATTGGTCAAATTCACCAAGCTGCCTTGTGCGCCTCCGGCAATGGTCTGCACACAGATCCAACCCAGCACGCCGCCCAGCGCATGGCCGAGCAAAATCGACTTCGGTTGTGCGCCCAACGACGCGGGAGCCAGCAGCACCACCGCCGCACTTGCACCGATGGCGGGGAACAACAAAGGTGCCTGCAGCCAGAGCGACAGCGCTCCCAAGACCAGCATCGCCAGCAAGGCGAAACCGATGGCCGCCGCCGTGCTGGCGTTCACGGCAGGAACAACTTCCGGTTCGAGAGCTTGCGCGGCAAGTACTCCTCGATCACGAAGTTGAGTCCCCACTTGGCGAGGGCCTGCTGTTCGGCGCGCACACCCATCGAAAGCATCTGCTCCAAGGCCTTGACCCACGGCTTGTGCGCGACGAAGAACGGGTCATTCTTCAACGCATCCTTGGCGCGCTTGATGTCTACGTCCTGCAACGGGTGCGTGGCATCCTGCAGCTTGAAGTCGATGATGTCCTGCGGCGTGACGCCCAAGTATTGCGCTTGCGGCACGCAGAAGAAGCGGTTGATGTGCGCCGCGTTGCCCGAGCCGACCTTCAGCGTGCGGTAGATGTTGGCGATACCGTACGGATCGCAGTCCACGAAGGCGTAGACCGGCAGCTTCTTCTCATCGGCCAAGCGCCGCACGAAGCGTCGCGTGGCGCGCGTAGGCACACCAGCCGTTTCGACCAGAATGCACTTCGCTGTCTTCCAGAACTTGTGGTTGTTCAAGCGTTGGAACATACCGCCGGTCTCGATAGCGAGTACGAAGGTCGCATCGGTCTCGAACTTCAAATGCTCGACCGAGTGCGGAATGGTGTACGAGCCCGAACCGAAGGCCGTGCAGTCGATGCGGATCTCTTGCGCTGTTTCGGGATCGCGGTCGATCACCACCAAGTTGCCCGCGATCGAGCCGCCGTGTTCCTCAGGGAAGAAGCGCAGTTGCTCACGCGACAGCCCGTCCAATGACGCCAGTGCTTCGATGTCATCGAGCACCGTGTCCGACTCGGGCTGGTCGTTGAACTTGCACTCGCCCCAGTTCTTCGAGACGTAGTACGCTTCCCGCTTCGTGGCGAAGTCGTCGTTCTCGACCATCTCTTTGCTGATCGCCATCAAGCGCAGGGTCTGTGCAAAACTCTTGACAGTGTTCACCGACAAGGCGCGCGCCTTGCGCCCGCGCCCCAGTTCGAAGTAGCCGATCTTGGCGTCGTACTTGACGTTCGACAGCGAGCGTGTCGGGAAGCGCAGCTCCGGCAGCGTGCGTGCGTCAATCTTGTTGCGCACCAACCCCGCGGTGCCTTCGATCAGCTTCAGCGTCTTCTTGTCGAGCTCATCGAGCTTGCGCGGCGCCTTCTTGATCTTCGGAGCGGGGACGGGATCCGGCTTCTTCTTCTTATCGGCCATGGTGAGGCGCACACCTTGCCACTCTTCGCGCCCGCGCTCAATGCTCGGGGCATCAAGGCTCTCGCATAGGGGCCGCGGTAATGCGAGCGGGGCCGCACCTCCGCGTAGGAAGTGCGACCCCGCTCCAAACTCAGCCCGTGACGATCAGGGCGTCCAAACGATCTCGAGACCGTTCGTCAGGTTGAACACGCTCGGCGTGCAGAACGCGACGGCGTTGCGGTACCACACCTGGTAGGTGCGCGTGCCGCCACCAGCCGGCAGCTGACCGCGCACGGACACCGGAATGTCCGCCGTGGCGTTGCCGTAGGCCGATGCACCAGCCGAGTTGGTCTTCGTGCCGAGGCGCACGATCGTGCCACCAGCGCAACGCAGACCGTCACCGAACACGACACCGAGACCACCCGACAAGCGCGTGGTGCCCTGGAAGTACAAGCAGGTGCCCGTCGGGCTCATGCCGGTACCACGCAAGGTCAGCGAGTCGGCGGTCATGCTGGCGTTGCCTTGGGCTTCCAGCTTGGCGCCGTTCACGTTGACCGAGTTGGCGCAACCGCTGCCCGTTGCACCGACGTTACCGCACGGGCAAGCCGTGGCAGTGCCATCGCCGAAGCAGTAGGCCGTACCCACCGCACCGTTGCAGTCAGCACGGAGCATCCACACGCCGGGGAAGCCGATCGAGTCCATGTCGGCCAGCGCCACCGGGTTGGCCAGCAGGTTGACGATGTCAGCCGGACCGGCGGCGTTGCCCGCGATCCACGCACGACCGTTCGACGAAGCCGGGCAGCCGGTTTGGTCGAGAGCGGCCGGGAAGCTACCCGCCGGGTGAGTAATCGAGATGCCCACGAAGAACACGCCCGACACCGTCACCGGCGTGGTGAAGGTGAAGACATCGAAGATGTCCGCCGACTGGTTGATGACCACACCCGCGGTTTGCGCCACGAGGATGGCGTCGCTCGGGTTGCTGTCGTCCGTCGGGTCGTCCCACACGCAGGCCGTGACCGGCGTACCGATCAAAGCCGTGCTCGGGAAGAGCGGCGTGTCAAATGCAGCTGACACAGAGTTGAGAGTGGTCGAACCACCAGCCGAGCCGAAGCGCTGCAGCCACACAATGCCGCCACCCGCACCGAGGCCCAGCGAGTTCTCCGAGCTGCCATCATCATGCTGGCAACCCGTCGGGGCCACCACCGGGATGAAGCTCAGCGTGCCCGGACCACCACCGGCGCCGGGGAAGGCACCGATCTGGATGGTGTAGGTCTGACCCGCCGTAGCCGGGAAGCACAACTGCGACTGCAGAGCGCAGGCGTCGTCGTTGCACGCCAGAGCGGCGCCCGTCGGGCAACCCGCACCTTGGTACACGGCGAGCTTGGTGTCCGTCGCCGAGCCGCACATGCTCACTTGGTACTGGTCCGAGGTCGGGGCCGTCCAAGTGAACCACATGTCGTTGTCGATCACCGTGCTGCCGAAGAACAAGCACGCGCCGTTGTCCTGGCCTTCGCAGCCAGTCGTGGCGAACGTGGTATCCACAGCGTGCGGGCCGTTGCCCACGAGCGTGGTCGGGGTCGCGCAACCATCGTTACCGGTGGTGCCGCTTGCCGAACGCATCTCGAAGGTGCCGCTGGTACCAGCAGCGCCACCGAGCGGGTAGAGACCGATCTGCAGGGTGTAGACCTGACCAGCAACGGCGTCGAAGCACACTTCGGAGGTCAAGCCACACTTGTCGTCATTGCAGGCGATGGCCGGCGTGGTCGGGCAGCCGTTACCCGAGTAGACCGCGATCTTGGAATCGTTGGTCGCGCCAGCGCAGAGCGAGAAGACGACCTTGCCGGTGGACGGGGCCGTCCAGGTGTACCAGACGTCCGAAGCCACAGCCGACGAGCCGAAGAACAAGCACGCGGCTTCGTTCTGGCCTTCCGCACCGGTCGAGGCCGCGAGGTTGTCGAAGGGGAACAAGCCGAAGCCGTTCACCGCAATGGCCGCGTTGCAGGCATCGTTGACAGCCGGAGCGCTGACATTGACCGACAACGCACCCGGGCCAGCCGAAATGCCGTTGTAGGAGCCCACTTCGAAGAAGTAGCTCGAGCCAGCGGTCACGGAGAAGGTCAGTTGCGACTGCAAACCGCACGAGTCGTCATTGCAGACGATTTGCGTGGTCGGGCAGGCGCCAACCGCAATGCCCGTACCATCCCACACGGCGAGTGCCGTGTCGTTCGCGGCTGTACCGCAGACCGACAGCGTGGCGACGCCGCTCGAGGGCGCCGTCCAGCGGTACCACAAGTCGGCACCGATCGCGCCGCAGGTACCCGTCGGGAAGCCCGTGGTGGCGCCCGTGTTGTCGTAGTTGAAGGGGCCCGGACCGGTCAAGGCGACGGCTGCGGTGCAGTCATCGTTGCCCGTCGGAACCGTAACGGCGATGTCGATGGCACCGATGTAGCCAGCACCATTGTTCCATGTTCCCGCTTGGATGAAGTACGACTGGCCCGCAGTCACCGGGTAGCTCACGCGCGACTGCAAACCACACGAGTCGTCGTTGCATGCGAGCTGAATGCTCGGGCAGCCACCGGCGGGAACGCCCGCTCCGTCCCAGAGAGCTAGCACTGAGTCGTTCCCGACTAGGCCGCAGGTCTGGATCGAAGCGATACCTGTGGCGTTGGCTGTCCAGTAGAACCACACATCCGTACCCATCAAACCACAGGAGGCCGTCGGCGCGCCCGTGGTCGCAATCGTGGTGTCGACAGAGAACTGACCGACGCCCGAAATGGCGTTCGCCGTCTGGGCCGTCGAGCAATCATCGCTACCGCCTACCAAGGCCGCGGTCAGCGGGATGGGACGGACCGAAAGCGAGGTCTGCGTCGACTTTTGGATGACGGGCTTGACGTTCTTCGGCGTCGGGCCCTTGTTGGATGTGCCTTGCGAGGTCGTGAACTGTGCTTGGCTGATGCCGGAAAGGGCGATCGCCATACAGCCGACTGCGAGCAGAGAGATGCGCATGAGGGGGTCTCGCGAGAGAGTTTGGGGATGAGCTCCGTCCGCGCGGGAGAGGAGCATCAGAACGATGCAGTTGCTTCCGGAGATGGAAGCACTTGCTCGCTTAAAGGTAAGGCAAAGGTTTCCACATGGGGCAAGTAGATGAAAAAAAATCGCGGAATTCCCGTCTGTATGGCTTCACATGGCACTTAACATGTCCGGCTTTTTTTGCGGCGGCGCACTTGCAACCGCACTCCAAATGTCGCAGGGCCCCCTAAAACGAAGCAAGCCACGAAGCGCGCGGCTTCGTGGCTTGCCAGAGACTCAGGTGGATTCAGATCACGGGTTCCAGGTGATCGTGTACCCGTTGGTCAAGTTGAAGGTAGCCGCCGTGCAGAAGGCCGCCGCGTTGCGGTACCACACTTGGTAGTTCCGCACGCCGGGTAGCGTGACTTGACCACGGACCGAGACCGCAAGGTCACCAGCCGCGGGGTACTGCGAAGCGCCTGCTGCGTTCAGCTTGGTGCCCAAACGCACGACCGTACCGCCCACGCAGCGCAAGCCGTCACCGAAGGGTGACGCGATTTGCGTGCTGCCTTGGAAGAACAGGGCGTTGCTGTTCGGCATGCCGCTGCCTGCGAGCACCACCGAGTCAGCAGCCAGAGATGCGCTGCCCGTGGCCGTCAGGTTCGCACCTGCCACGTTGATCGAGCTGGCGCAGCCGTTGCCCGCAGCACCGAGGTTGCCGCACGGGCAAGCTGTGCTGGAGCCATCGCCCGAGCAGTAGGGCGCGCCCGGAGCGATCGGGCACGAGGTCGTGATCGAGAAGGTACCCGAGCCAGGAATCTCGCCCGGCCAGCTACCGATTTGGATCAAGTAGGTCTGGCCCGCCGTCGCACCGAAGGTCACTTGCGAAGGACCGCCGGCCAAGCAGAAGTCATCGTTGCACACGATCGAAGTCTGCGCTGTCGGGCAACCCGCGCCCGCATACACGGCGAGCTTGGTGTCATTGCCCGTTTGGTTGCACAGGGTGACCGTGACGGTGCCGGTGCAATTGCTGGTCCAGCGGTACCACAGGTCGTAGGTGATCATCTCAGCGGCGCAGTTGAGTTCGTCTTGACCGACAAAGCCCGTGGTCGCGTTGAGTTGGTCCCAAGCGTACGGACCGGCGCCGGTGACAACCGCAGGCGTAGTGCACTCGTCGGCGGCCGCCGGTGTGAACGGGTCGATCGTGAACTGACCAGGTGCACCAGCTTGGCCGGGATAGCTGCCGAGCTGCACCGTGTAGACCTGACCGGCGGTGGCGAAGAAAGGCGCCTTGGCCGGACCGCCGACTGCGCCGCACATGTCGTCGTCACAACCGAGCGGTTCGGTGGTCGGGCAACCCGCACCGGCGTAGACAGCCATCTTCATGTCGTGCAAGCCACCGACACAACCATTGACCGCAAACCAGCCCGTGCTCGGCGCGGTCCACTGGTACCACAAGTCAAAGTCGATCACGCTTGTGTTAAAGATGAAGCAGCGCGAGTTGTTCTGGCCTTGTGCGCTGCGCGTGGCGGTGCTTGTGTCGTAGAGGAACGGACCTGCACCCGTAATCGCGAGCGCGGATGCACACTCGTCGTTCGGCAGGGCCGAGCTCACGCTGCAGGTGAAGGTACCGGTACCGCCGCCCGCACCAGGATAGGTGCCGAGTTGAATCAAGTAATCTTGACCAGCGACCACCGTCGCTTGTGCAGTTGTTTGGAAACCGGGGCAAGCGTCATCATTGCAGCCGATAGCCGAGCCCGCGGTCGGGCACGAGGTCGCTTGGTAGATGGCGATCTTGGTGTCCACCGCGCTGAGTCCGCAGGTGTTCACGGACAAGATGCCGGAGGATGTTGCGGTCCACTTGAACCACACATCTTGGTCCACCGTGGTGAAGCCGAAGAAGGTGCACAAGCCTTCCGCTTGGCCTTCCAAACCGGTGGTTGCGACGGTGTTGTCGAACAAGAACGGTCCACCGCCCACGATGACATCCGGCGTGACGCACGAGTCCGCTCCGCCCACCAAGGCCGAGGTCAGCGCCATAGCGCGCGGCTGCGTCGGCGGTGGCTTGGGCGTCGAGTACTTAGTGCCTGCGCCTTGGTCGGCGAAGGTCACGGTAGCGAGGGTCGAGAGCGCCAGTAACGGCAGTGTCCAGCGTGCGGTCATGAAGATGGCTCCGTAAGTTGAGAGTCGTTCAGGAGAGAGGACCTGAACATTGCCTTAGCATAAACAGTGCTCTCCATCTGTGGGGTGGTATGTCCGGTTTCCTTGACGCCCTCTAGTTGCGGATGTGGAAAAGAGTTCCGGCCAGCTGCTGCCCGAAGGGGCGGCAGCCGGCCGGATTGGCAAACATTGCCTTCGATCAGAACTTTGCGGCGATCAAGGTGCCCAAGTGACCGAGTAGCCGTTGGTCAGGTTGAAGGTGCTCACCGAGCAGAACACCGCGGCGTTGCGGTACCAAGCCTGGTAGTTGCGCACGCCCGGCACCGTCACGGCACCGCGCACCGACACGGACAGGTCGCCTGCGACCGGGTAGGTCGAGGTGCCTGCAACGTTGGTCTTGGTGCCCAAACGCACCACCGTACCGCCGGCGCAGCGCAGGCCGTCACCGAAGGCGGCGGCGATCTGCGTGGTGCCTTGGAAGTACAGCGCGTTGCTGTTCGGCATGCCCGAGCCGGTCAGGCTGAGCGAGTCACCCGAGATGCTGGCGTTGCCGCTGCCCGTCAGGTTGGCGCCGTTGGCGTTGATGCTGTTGGCGCAGCCGTTGCCAGCCGTGCCCAAGTTGCCGCAGGGGCAGGCGCCGCCGGTGCCGTCACCGAAGCAGTAGGCCGTACCTGCGATGCAGGGCGAACCGGACTCGGTCACCGAGAAGGTGCCCACGATGTTGGCACCGGCCGTGCCGTAGCAGCCGAGCTGGATGGTGTAGCTCTGGCCGCAGACCGCGTTGAAGGTCACGTTGCTGGACAGGTTCTGCGTGGCGCACAGGGTTGCACCCGCGTCGTCGTTGCACGCGATGGCAGCCGCGGCCGGGCAACCGACACCGTCGTACACCGCGATCTTGGTGTCATTCGCGGTCGATGTGAACTGTCCACAGTTGGACACGGTCACCGGGCCGCTGGTCGAGGCCGTCCACACGAACCACACATCGCGGCTGATCGCCGTTTGACCGAAGAACAAGCACAGCGCCTCGGCCTGGCCCTCGGGGCTCGTGGTCGAGAAGGTGGTGTTGTAGCTGAACGGACCAGCGCCCGAGATGGCGGCCGCTTGCGCGCAGTTGTCGTTGCTCGGCGGCGTCGGGTCGATGATGCTGAAGGTGCCAGTACCGCCAGCGGTCGCGTTGGTCGGATCCTGACCCAGTTGGATCAGGTAGGTCGTGCCGGCTACTGCCGTGAAGGTGGCAAGCGACTGTGCACCGTTGGTGTCGTCGTTGCAGGCGAGCGCGGTACCTGCTGTCGGGCAACCACCGGCCGGGTAGACGGCGATCTTCGTGTCGAGGCCCGTGCTGCCCAAGGTGCTCACGCCGCGCGTGCCGCTGGCCGATGCAGTCCAAGTGAACCAAATGTCGCGGCCGATGCCGGTGTTGGCGCCGCAGAGCAGTTCGCTCTGGCCTTGGGTGCCCGTCGAGGCGAGCGTCGTATCAAAGGAGTGCGGGCCATCACCCGTCAAGGTGTTCGGCGTCGCGCAGTTGTCATTCGTCGGGGGAGTGAGCACGTTCAGCGTGAAGGTGCCTGAGTAGGTGACACCTTCGGTGAAGGCACCCAGTTGGATGAAATACGCCGTGCCCGCGGTGACGGACCAGCTGATGCGGGACTCGAGGGCGCAGGCATCATCGTTGTAGGCGAGGTTCGTGCCGCTCGGGCAAGAGGTGCCGTTGTTCGCGAGCCACGCTGCGGCCTTCGTGTCAACACCACCGGTGCCGCCGCAGGTCTCTAGACGCGCGGTACCCGTAGCCGTTGCAACCCAGTAGAACCACACATCGTTCTTGATGGTGGAAGGTGTTTGCGGTTGGGCCGGAGCTGCACCCGTGGTCGCGCCCAAGGTGCTCACGGGGAAGGTGCCCGTGCCGACGAGCGTGTTGCTGGCAGCGGCTGCGCTGCAGTCATCGCTGCCACCGGCGGCAAGCGAGGCACCGAATCCGTAGTGTCCCGGTTGTTCCATGCCCTTGGTAGGGGCGGAGTTGTCAACCTTTTGAGCGAAGGCCAAGGAACCAACTGCGAAGGCAGTGGCGAGAGTCAGAGTGGTCTGCTGCATGTTCCGAGAGGGGGATTGGCTGGACGAGATCGTGACTGGTCGTGCCACCGAGAGGCGTGCGCGGGCCGAGTGCTCTCGGCCGAGTGATCCCGTCTTGTTCAGGATCGCCAAACTTGCGTATTCCTGCAAGGGCTGATTTCTATGGTTCCCGATTCGCGCATCGGGGTGGGTCTAGGGGCCAAAAACGCGACGGCCGGAGCAGGGCTCCGGCCGTCGCTTGCGAAACCGCTAGGCCTACCTCAGGGCGCCCAGGTCACCTGGTAGCCGTTGGTCAGGTTGAAGGTGCTGGGCGAGCAGAACACGGCGGCGTTGCGGTACCACGCTTGGTAGTTGCGCACCGAGCCGCTCAGGGTGACGTTGCCGCGCACCGACACCGGCAGGTCGCCCTGGCCCGGGTAGATTGAACTACCGGCTGCATTGAGCTTGGTGCCCAAACGCGTCACCGTGCCGCCCACGCAACGCAGGCCGTCCCCGAACGGAGCGGCGATGGCGGTCGTGCCTTGGAAGTACAGCGCGTTGCTGTTCGGCATGCCCGAGCCGACCAGAGTCAGCGTGTCGCCCGCGAGGCTTGCGCTGCCGTTGCCGGCCAGGTTGGCGCCGAAGGTGTTGATGGAGCTGGCGCAACCATTGCCAGTACCGCCGGCGTTGCCACAGGGGCAGGCCGCGCTTGTGCCATCGCCAAAGCAGAAGCCCACGCCTGCGATGCACGGAGCACCTTGCTCCGTGATGGTGAAGCCGCCCACGATATTCGTGGTCGCACTGCCGGAGTAGTTACCCACCTGAATCAAGTAGCTGTTGCCACACACCGCGGTGAAGGTCACATAGCTCGCCAGCGTCTGCGTCGAGCAATTGGTCGCGCCCGCATCGTCGTTGCAACCCAGCGGTGCTGTGGTCGGGCAAACGGATCCGTCATACACAGCGATCTTCGTGTCGGTGCTCGTGCTGGTGATCAAGCCGCAGTTGGTCACCACAACTGTGCCGGAGGTGTTCGCAGTCCAGACATACCAGAGGTCCTTGTAGATACTCCCGCAGCCGGCAAAGCCTTGACCTTCGGTGCCCGTGGTGCCGTTGCTCGTGTCGAACGCAAACGGACCTGCACCGCTGATCACGGTCGCGGTGCTGCAGCTGTCGTTGGTCGGCGGCGGAGGAACGACCTCGACGGCAAAGTTGCCGATGCCACCGGTTTGCGAGTTGTAGTACAGGCCCAACTGGAAGGTGTACACCTGACCAGCCACGGCCGAGAACGCCGTACGCGTCTGCAGGTTGCAGGCATCGTCATTGCAAGCAATGGCCGAGGTCGTAGGGCAGCCTGCGCCTTGATACACCGCGATCTTTGTATCGACCGTCGTCGTGGCGCAGCTCGTCACGGCGTAGAACCCGGTTGCCGGCGCAGTCCATGTGTACCAGAGGTCCTTCTGCAACGCCGTGCCACCGAAGAACAAGCAGGAGGCTTCGGTCTGACCTTGCGAGCTGGTTGTGGCTGCGGAGTTGTCGAACGGCCACGGACCGGTACCCGTGAGTACGGTGGGCAGCGTGCAATCATCGTTGCCGCTCGGGACGATCACATTCAGATTGAA
>Ga0255097_1000773_pt1 | contig 12374 bp, 7 predicted proteins | sample Colum_Atlam_RepB_2_FD_188436 | JGI IMG/M metagenome (GOLD analysis project Ga0255097, IMG submission 188436) | Freshwater microbial communities from Columbia River, Oregon, United States - Colum_Atlam_RepB_8d | ecosystem: Environmental > Aquatic > Freshwater > River | place: USA: Oregon...
GCCGTTGGGACCGCGGTGACCGCGACGACGGCGGCTGGCGCTGAGCCCAGCTGACCCTCCAGTAGGAATCATGACGAGGCGCGTTGGCTACCCAACGCGCCTCGTGCTATTGTCGGCTCCTCACAACCAGCATCACACCAGCCGCGGATGGGGAAGCAGGTCGAACTCCTGCACGGTCCCGCCACTGTAGGTCGCGCGATGCTGCTGCGAACGGACGCTTTCGTCACGACGAAAGCACTCCCGCCACTGTGCGGCGTGGGTCTCTGACCCCGCGAGCATGGGAAGGCGTTGCAGCAGTAGCGACGAGTCAGGATATCCAGCGCGGTTGCAGGCCCGCCGTCCTCAAGGACGGCTTTCGACGGACGATCGAACGGCGACCATGAACCTCCCCTCTCTTTTCCGCGGCGTAACAGCTGCACTGCTTGCGTCCAGCCTCGCGCAAGCGCAAGCGGCGACGCAGCAACAACCAACGCAGCAACAACCACTTGGGCCGTGGAGTCAAGCGGCCCAAGGCTACCAACGCGTGGCGGAGCTGCCCTTCCCCGCCTACGCGGCGTGGGCTCCGCTTGCCGATGGTTCGCGCCTCGTCTTCGATGGCCGGGCCTTGGTGCGCACCAACGGCGTGTGGACCGCCACGGTCGCCAGCTATGCGAGCTTTGTGTTCCCGTCGTTCGTGGTCACCGATGGTGCCACGGCTTGGGTGGGTGAAAGCACCAACGGCGGCCTCAAGAGCATCGACCTAAACACCGGACTCGTGCGTGCCATGAACACCTTGGTGTTCAACTACGACGCGGTGTTGCTGGATGCGCGCACCTTGCTGGTATCGGCTGCACCATGCGGCTTCAATTGCGGCAGCGACCTGTACCAGCTCGACTTGGTCACGCACCAACTGAGCTTGCGCGGGAATGTAGCTGGACCCTCAGGGCCGCTGGCGCGTGATCGCGCGGGGAACGTGTGGTACGGCCAGAACTCGCCGCTCTATCCCGCACCGCCAGCTTCATCACGCTTGCTGCGTTGGAGTGCGGCCCAGGTGCAAGGATCCGCACAACTGTCCGACAACAACGCCACCGTTGTGCAAGCCCAACTCGATGGCGTAGCTGATCTCGCCGTCGATTTGGAAGGCGGCTTGGTGCTGGTGTCGCAGTCGCGCCTCGGCAAGGAGAGCGAGATCATCGCGCTCGACCTCGCAGGACAATGGCAAGGGTATGTCGCGCGCGGCACGCCGTGGTTCTCGGGCTTGGCGCTCTTTGACTCCGCCGGGCCAGGGAGCTTCCACGCGTGGTCCGGAGCGGGCACGCAGCTGTGGTGCGTAGCCAGCGAATTCGTGTGGGGCGGCCCCGACAAGTTGCTGGCCTTCGAACCACGCCGTGCCGTGGCCCACACCACCGGCAGCGGTATGCCGGGCTTGGTGACATGGAGCGTCAGCGGGGCTCCTGCACAAGGCAGCTGGACTCTGCTGGCTGCACCGCGCCAGCTGTGGAGCGGCTCCGAATCCGTCTGGCGCTGGAGCGATGCACCGTTCACATCGGCTATCGCCCCTAGCGCTTGGACACGCATTGCCAAAGGCGGCATCGACTCGTTGGGCAACGCATCGTGTGCGTGGCAATCGCCCGGCCCGCACTTGGCATTGCAAGGCTTGTTGCGCACACGCGACGGGCGTTCTGTCGGCACCACCACTGTCAGTTTTGATTGACATGCAGCCTACACACACACTACTTGCGCTGTGGATCGGGCTGCTCGCCGTGCCAGCGGCTGCGCAGAGTCGTTTTGCCGTGCAGGTTGTCGCCCAAACTTCGGGCATGGGCGGCGGTGGCATCGCCAATCCGCTCAATGCCTTGGGTGCACCGCAGGGCTCTGGCTTGCAACAAGGTTCGTTGCATGTGCACTCCTTGGGCATCGGCGGCAGCTTGACCTTGGAGCTTGGTGTCGATGCGATCGATGGCCCGGGTGCGGATCTGGCCGTGTACGAGAATGGCTTCATGTACGGCGCAGAGGTCTTCAGTGAAGCCTTTTTCGTCGAGGTCTCGAGCAATGGCATCGACTTCGCGCGCTTCCCCTCGCGCTACTACGGTCCTAGTACGGGCTTTGCAGGGGCGCTAGCTGCTCCGTGGGGCACATACAGCGGCATGGGTGGCTGCGTGCCGGTCTTGGCCAACGCGACCACCAACAGCATCAGCCCCTTCAATCCGGTTGTCGCCGGTGGTGAAGCGTTCGACCTAGCCGACCTCAACGGGCATCCGCTGCACACCCAAGGCTTGCTCGACTTGCAGGCAGTGCGGCGCGTGCGCTTGGTGGATGCTGTCGAAGGCGTGTCGGTCGATGCTTACGGCCAACTCGTGTGGGACAACTCGGGTGCCTTCAGCAGCGCGGACGTAGATGCGGTGGCTGTGATCCAAACGCACAGCACCGTGAGCAGCACGCAACCCTCGGTCGATCTGTACTTGGATCCGCTCGGGCACTTGGTGCTGGAGCTGACGGACCCCGACGGCTTCGCTGACATCGTCCAGAGCCAGTGCAAGGCCAGCTACAACCTCGTGCCGATCACCTTGACGCGCTTGCGGGGCTTGATGCCGAGCGTGTCAAGTATTCCTAACGGCCTGCGCATGCGCTCGCTGACCCCGGTGCAAGGCAGCGGCCGGCGCGCCATGCTGTCGGTGTCGGCAGTCGACACGACCGGCGGCTTCAGCGTGGACCAGATTGCGTTGCAGGGCTAGGGAGCCCTCAAGGCGCCAGAGCCAGCAAGCGCAGAGCCGGCCCCGGGCGATTGACGCTCCACAAGGCCGTCAGCGGGAAATCCATCTCGACCGGCAAGAGCATTTCGTCTGCAGTCGAGGATGCCGTGCCGGAGCTGCCTGCGCTGCTGGGATCGATGCGCGCCAGTTCGCGGCCCGTGCTCCACAGGTGCGCGTAGAGGTGGTAGCGGTCCACGACCGCAAGATCACCCGCACTGCGACGGCGCACTTCCAAGACATGCGTGACGGCAACCGACTGCAGCACCGCCTGCGGTGTGGCGCCACGCGCCTGTAAACCTTGCTTGACAGCGATAGAGCCGTCGCGCTCGTCTCCGTCCAACAGCTCTTCGATGCGCACAGCGGAAACGCCGCCCTGCAGGGCACCCGATTCCAGAGCGCTCAAGCGCGCTGCTTCGCGCACACGCAAGTCTTCGCCGCGTGCTTGGCGCAGCTCACGCAACAGCAACAACGACTCGCGATCGAGCTCGACATCGGGACCATAGCGATCGATCAGCACGCGGCCGCGCGGCACAGCACGCGCCAGCTCCTGTGCCACGAGCTGTGCGCCTGAGGCGCGAGTATCGCGGGCTCCGAGCACATGCGTGAAGCGCAGCGCCTGCACCAACGGAAGGCACAAGAGCAGCAACAGCACGACACGCGCGCTGCGTGTAGCCCACAGGCGCTCGGCGGCGACACCGGCCAAGATGGTTGCCACCATCAATCCCGGCAAGAGGTAGCGCACATGGTCGCTTTGGTTGAAGAGAAAGAAGCCGCTCCAGACCACGACGAACAACGCCACGGCCCGCAAGCGCGGCGTGCGCCAAGCCAACACCAAACCCAGCACCGCCAGCAGCACCAGCACCGGGTCATACCCAAGGATCGTGCCGATCAAGCGCTCGGCGGATTCCACGCGCAGGCCGAACACGACGGGCATGCCCCCCACGGTCAGGCCATTGAGCTGCTGCATTTGCGCGCCACCGACCACTGCTTCCGCAGGTGTGAGGCCATGCACCAGCCAATACGGATGGCCGAGGACCACGCTCACCACAGCGAAGGCGAGCACCGCGTAGAAGCCTTCGCGTACGCGCGCCAGCAGCGCCCCACGCCACGGACGCGGCGACAGCAACCACGCGGCAAACGGCAAGAAGAGTGTGCCGAGCCCTGCTTGGTGGGCGCTGAACGCAGCACCGGCGGCCAAGCCTGACAGGACCAACGCGCGCGGCTGTGCGTCGCGGGCATGCACAATCGCCGCCCAGGCCGACAACGCGCCAAAGAACGAGACCACTGCCCACGGTCGCTCATGAGTGGCGAACTGCACGGACAAGAGGCTCGTGGCCGCCAACCAAGCGGCTACCCACGCGCCTTGCTGCAGGCCCGCAGCGCGCGCGGCGCGCCACACCACCCAAGTGGTTGCAGCCGAGAACAGCGCGATCACGACGCGCGCCGGCACAGCGACCAAGGCCGGGTCTTTGGCCACCGCAGCAGCGAACTCGGCCGCGTCCTTCCAAGCACCCCACAGCAAGCCCAGCAGGTACTGGGCGAGATACAGCGGCAACAGCAAGTACGGGATCAGGTTCGGATAAGTCGAGTACTTGCCTACCGGCGGCACGAGATCCCGATCACGCGCCATGCCCAAGGCCTGCCGCACGACATGACTGTCGGGCACGTAGCTGCCGCCGTCACCATGATCGATGGCGTACAAGCGCAGAGCTAGTGGCAGCACCACCAGCAAGGCCAATGCAGCTAGCCAACGCATGCGGGCACGCGCTTAAGCTTCGGGGTCCACTTCAAAGCGCTTGAGGAAGTCATCCGTGCGCGCCACATCGTCGAGCTTGGTCACCAACAGGTCCATGGCCTCGATGAAGTTCATGCGCTGCAGCACGCGGCGCAAGATGTGCACACTCTTCAGGCGCTTGGCGGAGATGAGCTTCTCTTCCTTGCGCGTACCCGACTTCTCGATGTCCATCGCGGGGAAGATGCGCCGGTCCGCGAGTTTGCGCGACAGCACAACCTCCATGTTGCCGGTGCCCTTGAACTCCTCGAAGATCAGTTGATCCATCTTGGAGCCGGTCTCGATCAAGGCTGTACCCAAGATGGTCAACGAGCCGGCGTTCTCGGTATTGCGCGCCGAACCGAAAATCTGGCGCGGACGCTCCATCGCACGGCTGTCAAGTCCACCTGACATGGTCTTGCCGCTGCCACCCTGCAAGTTGTTGTACGCGCGCGCAAGGCGCGTGATCGAGTCGAGCAACAAGATCACATCTTGACCGAGCTCGACCAACCGCATGCAACGCGCCCAGACGGTCTCTGCAAGTTGCACATGGGTCTTGGGTGACTCATCCGAAGTCGAAGCAAAGACATGGGCCTTGGTTGCACTGCGCTTCCAATCCGTCGCCTCCTCGGGACGTTCGTCCACCAGCAGCACGAACAAGTGCACATCCGGATACCCTTCCGTGATGCCCTTGGCGAAATCGCGCAGCAAGGTCGTCTTGCCGGTGCGCGGTGGTGCCACGATCAAGCCGCGCTGTCCGCGACCCACGGGGCACAGGAGATCCAAGATGCGCATGGTCGTTTCGCCCGACGCATCGCCGACCGCGTAATGGAAGTCCGGGTCGATGGTCACGAGGTTCTTGAACTGCGGCGTTTGCTGCGCCTCGCGCGGAGTCTTGCCATCGATGGTGTGGACATCGGTCAGCGCGTACTGGTGCTTTTGACCGCGGCCCAGACGGCCCTCGACCTGCATGCCGTTCTTGAGCTTGTACTGCTGGACCACGCGCTGCGGCACGAAGATGTCGCTCTTCGACGGCAGGTAGTTCGTCTCTTCATGGCGCAGAGTGCCAAAGCCACCCATCTCGAGCATGAACACTCCACCGCCCTTTTGCTGCTGCGCAGCTGCAGGCTCGTGACGCTCGCTACCCCACGGAGCAGGTTCGATGGCGGAGGTGTGCGCTTCGTCCTCTTCGGCGCCGCCCCAACTGGCGGAATGATCGTCCGACCACGAAGGCTCGGGGTGCGCAACGGCAGGAGCCGCGGCCTCCTGCGGACGCTCGTCCCAACGCTGGCCGGGGTGCGACGGCCGTTGGACCGCTTCGCCACCGCCGCCACCACCACCGATGGGGCGCCCGCGCCGTCCGCGCCGGCGTTGGAAGGTGCGCACCTCATCCGGAGCACCAATCGCATCAATGCCGTCGTCGAAATCCTCGCCAGGCAGGGCCTCTACCGGCGCATGCTGCTGCACTCCTGCGCGCGGACGGAAGTCGTCTGGCGTGCCCACAGATGACGTGTTGGCGGGAGCCGTGCCCATGGGCTCACTCGGCTCGTCGCGCGTATCCGCCTCGCGCCCCGTCTCCGTCGTCTCGGCGTTCGAGAACGTCCCGCGCCCGCGGCCTCTACGGCGGCGACGACGCTGACTGAAGTGAGGGTCGTAGCCGAATTCACCTTCCGAAGGAGGTGTGGGCTCGCGTTGCGTGTCGTCAGGCAGCATGTCTTGAGGGAGCATGTCGTCAAAAGCCATCGTTGTGGACCGTCTCGCCCGAGCTAGACCTGTCGACGCCTTGAGATCGTCGACCGGCGCTACGCCAGCGCGTGCTTGGGTAGCTAGGCGTGCTAGGAACCCTGCGCCGAGGAAGTCGAACCGAACCCGACCATAAGGGTTCGCGTGAGAGTCCTAGGGCTGTAGGTACGGCCGAAGGAGCTGCGGCTTCCTCTAGAGCTTGCTCTAGAACCAGTGGAGGCGCAAAGCAATGTGCAACATCGCCGCACCAGATTCCACAGGCTTCCTGCCGTAGGAAACGGCAGGAGATGGTCGGGGCGAGAGGATTCGAACCTCCGGCCTTTGCGTCCCGAACGCAACGCTCTAGCCAAGCTGAGCTACGCCCCGACGATTGGGACGGAGAAGGATAGGGGCTAGGGTCGACCTAGTCAACCGCAACCGCGATTCCACGGCCCCAAAGCGCGTCAATCCAGCGCTAGACGCCGTGGAGCCCCCTTTGGCGACCCAAAACTAGCGGCCCAAATCCACGAACACGCCGCCGTTGTCCTCGGCGATGCGCTTCATGAATTCCTTCTGGAACTCCCCGATGGCGATGGTGTGGATGACGACCTTGCGCAATTCGTTGGCCGCCTTGACCTCGCGCTTGATGTCTTCCGGATCGATGTAGTCCCCCACCGTCGGGCGCCCGTCCGAGAGGAAGAACATCGTGTCCACGCCGACCTTGTAGTTCTTGTCCGGAACCGCGGCACCTGTGGTGGGGCCCTTGTCCTTCTTGGCCGCGTCGATGCCCAACCCAGCCATCAAGGCTCCATAGGTGTTGGTCTTGCCCATCTCCATGTTGGCCGAACCTACGAGCCCCGCCGACGCGAGGTCTTCCTTGGAGTTGCCGCCAATCGCCTCCAGGCCGCGGATCCAATCCTTGGCAGCGGACTTGTTCACGATGTTGGACGGCACGAGGTCCTTCTTCCACGGATCGACCTTGGTGGCAAAGGCCAAGATGTTGAAGTTCACATTCGCATCGAGGCGATCGATGGTGCGCATCAGCTCGGTCTTGACGATGTCGATGCGTTGCATGGACGGGTACTTGCCGTCGCTGAAGCGTTCCTTCTCGATCACTTCGGCTTCCATCGAGCCCGACACATCGATGATGAAGAGGATCGAACGCGAGGTGGTTTCAATGCCGTGATAGCCCGTCACTGCCGTGCGCGGATGCGACCACTGCGGCTTCTTGTCACCGGTGGCGGCTTCGCGCCGCGTGCGGAAGTAGATGATCGCTTCTTCCGTGGGCAGCGTGTAGTTGGCCTTGTTCTGCTCCCACCAAGTCTTCCACTTGAGCGGATCGGAGCCATGCTCTTGGCCTGTCAAATTGGCTAGCGTCTCGGCTAGATCGGGCACCAAACGCCCTTCTTCTTGCTGCATGCGCAGCACCAGCGGTTCGACCGCATCTTTGTGGCGCACAGCTTTCAAAGCTGCGAAGGCCGAGGCGCGCACTTGCCACACAGCATCATTCAGGTTGGCGATCGCCTTGGGCACGACGAGGTCGCTCTTGAAGGAAGCGAGCGTGTCGAGCGCTTGTGCGCGCACAGCAGGCTCCGTGTCCAAGCCCAGCGGTGCGACCTTCTCGGCCGAATCCGCGGCCTTGGCGTTCATCAACAACTGCAAGGCGCGACGGCGCACTTCCCAAGACTTGTCGCCCAACAACTGCACTGCTGCTGCAGCGGCCCCATCGGCCTTGGATTCCGACAAGGCGCGCAAGATGCCAACACGAATGGCCTCGGTCTTCTCCTTCTCCAAGACCGCTTTCAACGCGGCGATCTGCGCCGGGTCCTTCATCGTGGTCAGCACGCGAATCGCAGCGCGCACCACATCCGGATCAGCGTCCTTCAAGATCGGCACGACGAGGTCGACGATGGCGACCTCGGGCAGGTTCTCCAAAGCCAACACGGCTTCCACGCGCGCGGCGGGTTCCTTGTAGGTCTTGAAGTACTTCTTGAAGTTCTGAACCGTCTCTTCGTCAAACGCAAAGAGCGGCCCAGCGAGAGCGAGGAGGAGCGCACCCCAGAGGGGCAGGAGGCGGAGCTTCATGATGGTGTGCGAGGCGGAGAGCCCCGCGACCATCTTAGTCTGCCAAGCGCTTACTGTTTCTTCTGCGGGCTGATTCGGCCACGCACTTGGGTGCCTTCGCGCGACACCGACTCGACGCGCAGCGCCTTGAGCTTGATGCGTGAGCCCTCATCGGTCATCAACAGGACCTCGTCCCCCTGCTGCGACAGGAGCGCGCCGGTGAAGACGCCGCCTTCGCAGACGACGCGCACACGGCGCAGACCAGCGAGAGCTTGCGAGCCCTTATCGCCCAGCACAGGCGCTTGGGCAGTGCTACTCAGGGTCTCCACTCCGCGCACACCATCGGCAGGCAAGGCCATGCGCCCCAGGTCCGTATCGAGCCACACGCTGCCTTCGCCGATCGCATACAAGCGGCCTTCAAAGACCTCTCCCGAACTGACCGTGACGCGCACACGCCCGACCTTGGGGGTCAACACGCGACGCGTTTCATGGATGCGCTCCATCGGCACCGTGGTGTCGGCATGCAAGTGCGGTTGTTCATCCGGTGTCACGCGGCGGGCGCCGACCACATCGCGCACTTCAATGGTCGTAGGTGCCGACACAGTGATGGCAGGCACAGTGATGACAGGCAGCACGCTGGCCGCAACAAGACCGCTGCCAGCAGGACGACGCTGCGCGGGCAAAGAACCGTGGAGTCCCAAGAGGCTCCAGTTGTGACGACGAGCCATGCGCTGCCCTAACATCCAACGCGCACCGAGCGCTTCATGCGTAGGCTGTGCATTCCACGAGCTCGAGTCGAGCGGGATGGAAGGAGTGGTCAGCGATGGAGTGGCAACACTTGCAACGGGGCTGCCAGTTTCCTTGACAGGTGCAGGGTCAGCAGGTGCAGGCTCAACTGGTGCTGGCTCGACAGTCGCGACCTCTACCGGTGCTACAGCAAGAGGTGCTGCTTCCACTGCAGGCGTTGGAACGCGCACGGGTTTCGCAACAGGCTTAGGCTGCGGGATCTGTACGGCAACCTGCGGCGTGGGCTGAGTGGTTTGCCACCAGTACACACCGCCACCAGCTGCGCACAGCAATGCAAGCGCGGCGTACAGCGTCCAGCGGCGCGCAGAGGTCTGCACCGGCTGCGCCGGCGTGCTTAGAGGGAATGCAGCGGCCCGCGTGGCCTCTTGCGGTGCGGCTGCGAGCACCAACGGTGCCTCAGGCTGCAACAACTCTACTGCTGTTGTTTCCGCCGCATTTGACGGCGAATCCAAGAGCCAGCTGTCAACCGCAGCAGGTGCCGTTGCTGTCGCCGTGGTCGCATGACGCCGATGGTGGGCCGCATGCAACTGTTGCGGTGTGCTCACCGCTTGCGGAGTCGTGTTGGGAGCTGTGCCATCGAGTCCAAGGAAGTCGACCGCATCGTCCTTGGCAACATGACTCGCCAGATCGCTAGAGGACTCGATGATGCGCGCACCGCGCGCCGGACGATTGCCGCTGGACAGTGTGTCACCTAACGGCTGCGGATCTTGATCTTGGTGGTGCATGAGGTCCCGCGGCGGCCGAGGCCCCGCTCTCCACCTCATCGGCGCGCATGCGGACGCGGCTCAAACTTCGTCGGAAAGCCGTGGCCATGCCGGCCCATGCGGAAAGAAGTTCCGTGTAGCTCAACGACGCTTCAACACGCGATTGGCTCCCTGACGGATTGTCAGGCCAGCCGCATCGTGATGTTCGAGCAAGGGAATGATCCACTTGCGCGTGGTGCCCAAGGCATCGCGCAAGGAAGGGATGTCCAGCGAACCATGCTTGGTGCAGTTCGCGATGATCGCGTCGCGCGACTCGGCCACCAAGCTCATCGGCAGGTAGAACTCACCTTTGGTGATGGCTTGCGCTTCCTTGGCATCGCATGCGTGTTGCAACACGCGCAGGATGTCCTTGTCGCTGGCCCCCAGTTGCGCCACCAAGTCCACGACAAAGGGCGTTTGGAAACGGCCCGCGACCAGCGCCTGCAGTACGCGCGCCTTCAAAGCCGCGGTCGCCGGATCTAGCTCGGCAGCCTGCTTGCGCCGGATCTGCCCGCCTGCTTCAACCACGATCTCGCCGGCGCGCGCCAGCTCGAGCAACAGCGGGTCCAGAAAGTCAGCGTCGAAGCCGGTAACACGCCGCACATCGCGCACGTCAACCAAGGAACGGTGTGCATTGGCTGCAAAATGCGCCTCCAGCGCAGTCCGCACTTTTGTCAAACTTACTTGCAAGCGCTCGACATGAATCCAGCGCGGCGGTGCACCTACCTTCGCCACCTTGCCTTGGGCTTTGAGGTCATTCAGCAAACGCTCCACTTCGTCACGCGGCCGCTTGACCTCGATGGCCAGATCCTCGGCCACGCTGGTGCCCCCTTGCGCACGTGCCAACACCACTTCGAGGTGCTCGCGCGGCGAGCCCAAGGATGCTTCCGCGCGCGACAGTTCCTCCAGCACGAACTTCTTGTGCCGCTTGAGGCGATGCTTGCTCTCTTCGAGCACGGTGGCCCCGGCCAGAGTCCAAGCAGGCGAGGCCAGGCGCACCACCATGCGATCACCTGGAGCAACGACCAACGGCTCCGCCAAACGCAACTGCGCGAGGCACTCCTCGCCGGGCTCGAGCCGGTCACAATCGAGCAGCACCACCTCGCCCAAGACCTCGGCCGTGCCAGCGTGCACACGCACAGCAATGCGATCCTCCAAGGCTCGCTCCAAGGTATCGAGCGCACGCAAGCGCACCCCCAACATGGTCATGCCGCGATAGAAGCCGGGCGTGGCCGCGACCATGCCGCGCTGCACCTGCGTGTGATCGATGTCAGCGAGATTGACAGCGGAGGAATGGCCCGCGCGAATCAACTCGACCTTCTGTCCATAGGCTTGGAAGCCGCGCACCTTGCTGTGCAAGCCTGCGGGCAGGATCTCGAGCTCGTCCCCCACGTGAAGAGAACCTGACAACGGGATGCCCGTGACCACCGTGCCAAAGCCGTGCGCGCTAAACACGCGCTGGATGGGCATGCGGAAGACTCCCGTGGCCACGCGCGGCTTCGTCGCCGCACAAGCGGCATACAAGGCGTGCTGAAACTCCTGCATGCCAGCCCCCGTGTGCGCAGACAACGGCAGGATCGGCGCGTGCTCCAAAAATGTGCCGCGCACCGCAGTGCGCACATCCTCCGCCGCCAGCTCCACCAATGCCGGTTCGACCATGTCGATCTTCGTCAACGCAATCAGGCCGCGCTCGAGCCCCAAGATCGTCATGATCGCCAGGTGCTCGCGCGTCTGGGGCATCACCCCATCATCCGCGGCCACCACCAACACCACCAAGTCTAGGCCGCTTGCCCCAGCGACCATGTTCTTCACAAACCGCTCGTGCCCCGGCACATCGACGACCCCCACCGTGCGGCCGTCGGGCAGCTGAAAGCGCGCGAAGCCGAGGTCGATGGTCATGCCTCGTTCTTGTTCTTCCTTGAGGCGGTCGGGGTCGATGCCGGTCAAGGTGCGCACAAGCGTGGACTTGCCGTGGTCGATGTGGCCGGCGGTGCCGACGACGATGGGCTGAATGTGCATGGGCAGATCGATACTGGCCCCGACCATTGTGCGCAACTTTGCCAGCGCACGCGACGAAATCGCCCCTACTGGGGCCACTTCTACTGAATTGCTGCGACGCAGGGCGCGGGGCGTTCGTCTAGCAACATATGCACCTGCGCAATGTGACGCCCTTGGACTCGAACTAGGCCAAGCCAGGCACGCTCCGCAGGCCTGCTGACGCTCGACGACCGTCTAAGGCCCGCAAGGCTGGAAGAGTCAGCCGCCAGAGTTCGTCGCACTGGGCGAGCAAAAATGCCTCCCAATCCGTCGCTCATCCCGCAGCAAGTACCAGCCAAGCGGGTTTTCCGTTTCCATTTCTTGCACAATCATCAGGGCCAGTATCACCCATGAGCTCCCCCCTCTTCCTCCCCCTCAAACCCTGGATGCTCGCCCGCTACGGCCGCGAGACCCACCGCCTGTCCCTCGACGCTGGCTCCACCTGCCCCAACCGCGATGGCACTCGAGCCTTCGGCGGTTGCACCTACTGCGATGTGG
>Ga0255097_1000774_pt1 | contig 12371 bp, 8 predicted proteins | sample Colum_Atlam_RepB_2_FD_188436 | JGI IMG/M metagenome (GOLD analysis project Ga0255097, IMG submission 188436) | Freshwater microbial communities from Columbia River, Oregon, United States - Colum_Atlam_RepB_8d | ecosystem: Environmental > Aquatic > Freshwater > River | place: USA: Oregon...
CCCGTGGTGTTTGGGCAGAGGGCGTCAACTTTGATCCGAGTCGGTCCTTCACCGTCGAGGCGTGGGTGCGTTTGGATGAGAACGCAGGCCCAGGGCGTATCCTCGATCAACTCACCGCTGGCGGCAGCGACGGGTTTCTCTTCGACACACATCCCGGCCGTTCGCTGCGTTTGGTCGTGGGCTCGCGCACCATCGTCGCTGACGATGTGTTGCAGGCCGGCCGTTGGACGCATGTGGCTGCGCGCCATGATGTGCGCACCGCAGAGCTGGCGCTCTTTGTCGACGGCAAGTGTGTGCGCGCCGACCGCGATACAGCAGAGACAGATGGCGAGCGCATCACGCGAGCGTGGATTCTTCAGCGTTGGGTGAGCGCGTGTGCTGCTGGTGGTCCGTATCCGATCAAGTTCAACGGTTCGATCTTCACGGTGGAACCAAGCCTGTCAGGCGGACCTGACATGAACCCCGATTGGCGCAAGTGGGGTGGTGACTACTGGTGGCAAAATACGCGCTTGTCGTACTACCCGATGCTGGCGCGCGGTGAGTATGCACAGATGCGCCCCTTGTTCGACTTCTACGCGGGCATGTTGCCGCTGTGCGAAGCACGCGCCAAAGCATACTACGGTGCGCAAGGGGTCTACTTCCCCGAGACCGTCAATGTCTTCGGTTGCTACAGCAACGGTGATTACGGTTGGGATCGCGCGGGGCTGGACCGGTCGGTGGTGCAGTGCCCGTATTGGATGTACGCGTGGCAACAAGGGCTGGAGTTGGTGTCATTGATGTTGGACTGGTACGCGCACACGCAGGACGAGTCCTTTCTCCAAGCGCAGCTTGTACCGATGGCGCGCGCTGTGCTGCTCTACATGGACTCGCGCTTTTGGACGGACGGGCGTTTGGTGATCACGCCTACGCAAGCAGCAGAGACCTACTGGTATGGCGTGGTTGATGACTTGCCGACTGTGGCGGGAATGCGCGCGGTGTGTACGCAACTGCTGGCCTTAGGCGAGCGCGCGGGTGATGCCGTGGACCGGGCCACATGGGCGCGGCTCTTGGCGGGCACGGCAGCGTTGCCCGAGCGCGAAGTTGACGGTGTGAAGCTGTTTGCAGCGGCGCGTGTGTACGAGGATCGGCGCAACAACTGCGAAACGCCTGAGCTGTACGCCGTGCATCCGTTCCAGTTGCTCGGAGTTGGTTTGCCGGGGCTCGAGCAAGCGCGTGAGACCTGGCGTCGCCGCATCGACAAGGCTGCGTGGGGCTGGACGCAAGATGGCATTTGTGCGGCTCGTTTGGGGCTGGCTGATGCGGCCTTGCAGGACCTCGCCACACGGGCGAAAAACGCGCATCCTGCGCACCGTTTGCCGGTGGTGTGGGGCCCCAACTTTGATTGGCTGCCCGATCAAACGCATGGTGGGAATCTGACCTCGGTGGCCCAGGAAATGCTGCTGCAAGAGCGTGGTGACACCATCTTGCTGTTGCCTGCGTGGCCCAAGGACTGGTCGGCGCGGTTCAAATTGCGCGCCGCGCGCAACACCACCGTGGAAGGCGAGGTTGTGCGCGGCGCGTTGCGGTCTTTGCGCGTCGAACCGCCGACGCGCGCAAAGGATGTCAAGTTGGCTGGCAGCTAGCAGCCGACCACAGGCTCAGTCGATAGGGATCTCGCGTTGCACGCGCTTGCCCTTGTCGCCTTGCCACGTGATCGTGACTTTGCGGCCTTCACCGCGCAGGAAGTAACGCAAGCGCACTTCACCGCGACTGGGAATGCCGCGTTCCAAGCGCACGCGTGCCGGGTCGCGCTCCACCAGCTCGATGCGATCCGGGCGGAAACGATCGCTGCGGACGCCCGCAGCAAGCACTTCCACATCCTTGCCTTCGACCGAGACCATATCCAATGCACCGAGCTTCTTGACCGCGGCTTGCGCCGTGCGCGTGGGGATCGCGCGCAAGTTGCGCACGGTGATGTCGAGTGCCTTGACGCCATCGCCCAAGTCCACCAGTTGCGGCTCTTCGAGCGTGATTTCCGGCATTGCGGCCGCATGTGCCACGCAGAAGAGCGCGTTGCGATGCAGCATCTCTTCGATCAAGAAGCTCGGCGGCACACGCCCCGTGTCCTTGCGCCAACCACCGACTTCGACCTTGCCATAGAGCGGATGCTCGACCTCGTGCCAATCGATGTAGCCCGCACCGGCCAAGAGCTTGTCATCAAAGAAACGGCGCTGTTTGTCGCCGTCAGCGAGCTTGCCCCCAGCAACCTTCGAGCGCTCGGGATACATCTGGTCGTCGCTCCACAGCTCATTCGTGAACGACAGGATGCCCAAGCCTTCGTAGGTCCAGTTCACGAAGCCGCCGTAGACCGTATAGAGATCTTTCCAGATCACCATGTAGCGGTAGAACGGCAACATCAGCTCGCCATCGCGACCTAGCTCGTCGTACACGCGCACATCGGCAGCTTCATACGAGCCGAAGCCTTCTGCACCCGGGCCGCGCAAGATCATGCCGCCCATGTTGTGGAAGCTCTGTACCGCTGCGATGTTCGGCCGCCCTACGATGAAGTTGGCGATGGCGCGCGTTTCAGGCCAAAACAGCGGGTACGGACCAGCACCGCGCTGCACATGCTCCGGTTCCCACATCGAGGGCCACGCACGGTTCATGTCGTAGCCACCGACACCATCTTCGTCGACGCGACCATCGCCATCGTCGTCAAAGCCTTCCGAGCCCAGATAGATCCAATCACCCTTGCGGCCCTCATCATTCGCCGGCACGGGGATCAGCACGCGCGGATCATCCGGATCCAGACGGTGCGTGCCTGCTCCGGGCACATACTTGCGCATCTGGACGATGTGCCCGTCTCCATCAAGGTCGTTGGGCCCATCCTCGTCCAGACGCCCATCGCCGTCATCGTCTTCGGGGCGGGCACCGGTACGCGACGAGGAGGCGTTGTGCGCATCGGCAAACCAGCGCGCGCGACCATCGGGGTTCACCATCGGCAACAGGTACCAAGAGCTGCGCTTCAGCAAGGCCGCGATCTCGGTGTTGCTGGTGCTGTTCTCAAGCAAGTACCACGCGAGGTACACAACTGCTTCGCCCCCCTGCACCTCGTTGCCGTGGATGTTGCCATCCACCCACATGGCGGGCTTTTGATCATGCGTGCCCGTGCTCTCGTCGTTCAGGATCCACAGCTTGAGTGGCCGATCCTCATACGACGTGCCGATGCTTTGCTCCTTGAGCAGGTTCGGCCACTGCTGCGCGAGCTTGGCCATGAGCGCATCAACTTCTTGCGCGTCATAGAAGCGGTTCCACGCGATTTCCGTTTGGGGACGGAAGCCCGTAGGCAGGCCGGGGAAACCACGCTGCGGTGCAGGGGCTTGTGCGAAAGCTGTGCTCGCCAAGCCACACACCAAACTAGTCAGCGCCACAGTTGCATAGAGCTTGTTACGCATCACTGCACCTCCATCTCGATGCGCATCGCGCCTGCATGCGGAGTGTCAATCAGCACCACCAAATCCTCGGGATCGCAACCACGCACCAGCCAACGCACTTCTTGACGACCGCCGAGGCCATCCAGATTGCCGATGAGCTGCTCGACTGGTCCGGCCAGACGATCGGCATCGTCAGGCAGCTCGAGTGTCAAGCGAATCGGACGCACGGCGTTGGTGCGCACGCCGAGGGCGCTGCGGTAGGGGAGGATCGAGTCGTTCTGCAGCACCAGATCCACTTGCAGCAGGCCATTGCCCAGATCCTTGGCTGTGAACGAAGCTGCGCGCACCCGCGGCAGCGCCTGTGCAATGCCTGCCAACAACTTGGTCTGCTCGCCAGCCAAGCGTGCGCGCTCGGCTTGCGGCGGTTCGATCAACGCGAAGGGCGCGAAGCCGCCGATCTCGACGGGGCCCAGATCCGGATGTTGGAAGCGTCTCCACGGCACGAAGCGCGCGGTCTCTTTCTCGCGATCGATCCAGCGCAAGCGCTTGGCATCCAGTGAGGGTTCAGCAGGTGCAGGCTTCGCCGACGCAGATTCCGGCTCGAGTAGTGCCGCTACATCGGTAGGCATGCTCCACGGCGCGACAGCGAAGGTCCACAGCCCGCGCGAGGCTTGTAGCCATGCTTGGAAGGTGCCGTGATCGCCGCCACTCGCCTGTCCGACGAGCTGCGCACCACTGCGTTGGATGGTCAGGGCATGCGCATCCGCATCCGAGGTGGGCACGCCTTCCGAAGGCAAGGAGCTACGCCGTGCGGCTTCGTCACGCGTCTTTTGCCGCTCGGCGCAGTTGTCCCAGTCGCCGTACACCACCACAGCGGCGAGTTCCGGATGCGCCAGCACGAAGTCGCAGAGTGCTTTGGACTCGGCCATGGCGGTGGGCCACGGCCCGCCTTCCAGCGTGTGTTCCCGCCAACCTTGCGGGAAGTTGCGGTTCACCACGAGGTCAAGCTGCGGATCCTCACCGGTAGCGCGATCGCGATCGCTATCGCGACCTTCGGGCATCACACGCCAGGCACCTTGTTCGCCGCGTGCGCGATCGGCCTTGCGCATCGCACGCGAATCGCGCGGATCGACGATCCATTCACCCGCGGGGTCGGAGATGCGCAGCATGGTGATCATGCCATTGCCATCCAAGTCCGAGGGTGTGTCTTCACCGCTCGTGCCATCGCGGTCGTCATCTCCGCTTGACAAGGCTGCCGGCAAGGTGGCGCGCGACTCGCTCAATGGCTGTGTAAAGCGTACTTCACAGGCATCCGGATTGGCGCGGGGCACGATCCAGAAGGTCGTAGAGCTCAGAAGCGCCTTGGTGGCAGGATCCGTGGCAGTCAACAAACCACGCGCGGCCTCGAGCGCGAGCGTGCTGGTCCACGCCTGCGGGCCATCGATGGCGGCCACGACCAGCACCGCCGGTCGTCCGGCTGTCAGCTCGCCACGCGCCACGCGCAACGCATCAACACGCCGGCCTTGCGGCGATTCGTACAACGGCACCAGCGACACTTCGCGCGGGAACTCGCCGGCGAGGCGCGCACAGGCCACTTGCAGCTCGCGTTGGTCAAGCAATGCGCCAGTCGCTGTGGTGGGCGCGGACTCTGACTGTGCCAGCGACAGCAGGAGCGAAAGCGGTAGCAGCGGGAACGGGGTCATCCCCATGAGAGTAGCGTTTCAGGCCGACAAAAACGCTTCGATCTCACCCATGCGTGCTTCGCCGTCGGCCAGTCCCAGTTCGACCAAGCGCGACAAGTAGTCCGGCTGGAACATCACCAGCGACAAGAGGTCGTTGGAGCGCGTCTCCTTGGTGCCCAGACCACGGGTCAAGAAGCGGAATGCTGTCGGGAGCTTGGGCTCGTGTTCATTGGCGAGCTTGCCCAGATCGCGGGATGGCCGCACCACGAGCAAGTCGATCGGGCGTTGGCCTGCGCGCTGGTCTTCGGGCAGCCCGGCGACAAGTTGGTTGGTCCGCTCCAACTGCAAGGCATCGCTATCGAACTGATCCAGGAAGATCGAGTTGAAGACAGCACCCATGACTTGGGCTGCCGGCGGGTAGTCTTCGATCACAGGCACTTGGCGTTCGGCGCGGGTGCGATGCGCGCGTGTCGAGATGGCGAGGATCTTGCGCGCACCCAGATGTACTGCCGGTGACAGCGGCGCAGTCAAGCGCATGCCGCCATCGCCGTGCCATGTGGATCCGATGCGTACCGCAGGGAAGAACATCGGCAACGCAGCCGAGGCCATGATGTGTTCGACGGTGAGCGTCGAGGGGATGCAGACGCGATGGGCGCGTTCCCACGGCTCGACATTGTGGCCTTGCACCCATGTGATCGACTCGCCGGTCGAGTACGAAGCCGTGGTGAGCGCCACCGCTGTCAAGCGGCCTTGCGCGATGTTCGGCTCCACACGCTCCAGCACGCCACCTTCGCCGCCCACGAGCGTCTGCATCAACTCACGCAACGGAGCGGTGTCGACGAAGCCTTGCGCGGTGCTCGCCCGTCGTGCACCACCGGAGACGAGCTTGAGTCCGGTGCGCAACACACGCCCCGAGAGCGACCATGCATCGACGCGGAAGATGCGGTCCACGGTCAGCGAGCGCCACAGCTCGGCCAGTTCGTCCATGGTCGTGCCGAATGCATCGACGCTGGACGACATCCACGCGGCGTTGATGGCACCGGCCGAGACGCCGGTGATGATCGGGACCTCGAGGTGCGGATGACGGCGCGCGATCGCCAGAAGCAATCCAGCTTGGTAGGCGGCGCGGGCACCACCACCACTCATCACCACTGCGAATCCGGACCCTTGGGCCATGACGGACGAGACTACAGGAGCGGACTTGCGGCTACCATCTTTCGCCCCATGGAAGCCCCGCTCGAAGCAGCCTCACTCGCCCCGCAGCTGTTGCGAGAGAATCACTGTCCGCTGTGCGGCGCCTGCGGGCATGCGCTGCGCCTTGTGCTGCCTGACAAGCGGACTGGACACGAGCGTGCAGCGGCAGGGTGGCCCTTGATGCGCTGCAACTACTGCAATGTGCTGTTCCTCGCCCAGCGTCCGCCGTGGAGTGGCGGTGCGGAAGCCGCTAGCGATCGTGCGGAGGATGTGGGGGATGTGCAGGCTGTACAAGCCGCAGGCGGGGCTACGCCGCAGGTTGTGGTGGCTTTCGGGTCAGGGCTTGGGCGCGAGTTGGAGGCGTGGCGCAGCCACTATCCCCACGCGCGCTTGATCGGGCTCGACCGGGATCCGAGCTGCACGGACGCGCTGGTCGCTCGCGGGTTCGAAGCCGTGCAGGCACGCATGGAGGATGCAACGCTTGCTTGTGCCTCTCTCGTCGGGCAGTGCGATGTGGTCTTGTGCATCGATGCGCTGGACGAGGCCGATGATCCGCGCGCAGCGTTGCACGCGGCGCGCGCCTTGTTGAAGACCGGAGGTTTCCTCGTGGTCCGAGGCATCGATGCAGGTGGCGCACAAGAGCGGCGCTTTCGTTCAGGCGCATGGCATGCGTACGCAGCTCCGATGCGCGCCTATTACTTCAACCCGTTCAACTTGGCGCGTCTGGTGGGCAGTGAGGGCTTTGAGAAGGTCTCGGTCGACTCTCTGCCGGATGCGCGCGGTTGGATCCGGTCGTGGCGCGCGGCGTTGACGCTGCAAGGCGCGGATGCAGGCGTCCTAGCGTGGTTTCGCGAAGATCAAACCTTGTTGCGCTGGTGGTACACGCGCAAGGACCGGCGTGCGGCGCGCCAAGGAGCGCGCACCACCCGCATGCGCCTAGTCTCGCGCGCGCGTGCGGAAGACCAGCGCGTGGAAGGCAATGCCTTCGCTCCCAAGGCGGCGCCCAAGCCCGCCCGCTAGCGGTTTGTCCTAAGATTTTGACAGCTGTAGCGACATGTGACGGTCGCTGTCAATGCTGATTTCTGCAGCATCCAGCCCACACTCGTCCGCCAAAGCGCGCAGCTCGAACGGGGTAAACGCAGCACAGAGCGACGCACGGAACAGCTCCTGCTGGTCGGCCGTACCGCCACCGGCGTGCAGCGCAACCAACTCGGCGACCCGTCCCTGTGACCAAGGTCGCATCAAGTCACGGATCAGCAACACACCGCCGGGCTTTAGCACACGCGCGGCTTCGCGCAGGAATGGGCGCGGATCCGGAATGTGGTGCAGGATCGTGTTGCTGCACACCGTGTCAAAACTAGCTGACGGAAACGGCAGGCCTTTGGCATCGCAACGCTGGAACGCGAGTCGGGCAGCATGCACAGAATCACGACGCTTCGCCTCCGCATAGCGCAGCATATGATCCGCCAAGTCCACACCGACCACGTGGACTTCCGGCAGGGTCTCGCACAGCAACACAGGGATGTGTCCGGGGCCGCAACCAATGTCCAGCACGCGGCCATGGGCGCCCAACTCGCTCAAACGCCGCACAAAAGCGGCGTTCGGCGTCGAGTGGTCCATGGCGTCATAGCTGGAGGCCTCTTCGGCCGTGTCCATGACTTCGGGCTCGAGTACGCGTGTGATCATGTGTTGTGCACCTCGGGTCGTGATTGCAGTTCGTGACTTCAGGGGCGCACGAAGCTGTGGCCATCCAAGGCCCACTGTGCATTGAACCAACCCGCTGCCACAACGCCACCGTCGCCGCGTGTGTGCACCGCGCCATTCCACACGGCATAGTCGGGGTAGCCCACACCGGACACAAACGGCGCAAGGTTGTTGCCGGCGCGTAGGCCTTTCATGCCTGTGTCGCCAAAACCGGCTGCCAACGCACGCACCTTTTTACCCGCTGCCATCAGCGTGCAGGGGCGCACAAAGACCGCGCCCAGATCGTCGCCTTCCCATGTCTTATCGCCGAGGCGGATGGACCCGCGCTGCACCAAGAGCGGTGACCCAGCAAAGACGCGTGACCAGAGACGATTGGTGTCGGCATTGCCGTAGAGAACGAGGTTGCGGCCAGCGTACTTGGCTTCTTGAGCAGCCAGCAAGCTGTCAGTCACGATCTCACACGTGCCATTGCCGCGGTACCACCACACCTGCTGGTCATAGCGCGCACGCGCAATCAGCTCGGCAGTCTCGTCGGGTGTGCCTGCAGTGCCCACCACGAGCACAAATGCTCGGTCGAAGGCGCGCTTGAATGGACCAGACAGCTCCGGCGTCTTCTCGCCCGTTGTGGTGTCGACCTCGGCATCTACCGCGCGCCACATGCCATCGAAGCGTGCGTAGTGGCGCGTATGCAGTGCCAAGATTGCTTGACCATCGATGGTCAATGCGCCGTTCCAACCCGGCAAAAGGCCGCCCAAACGCAGGCGACGCACATTCGTCGTGGTGATGCTCAAAGCACCCGTTTCAGCGACATCCGCGTCTACATGGAAGGGGAGGCCATAGCGCTCTAGCTGGCGTACTTCGATCCACTCATGAGTGGAGTCCACGCTTGGGTCTACCCCTTGCCAGTGCAGGCTGCGTGCAGGTTCTCGTCGATCCTGAGCTTCAAACAGCTCGAAAATCCCGGGCCAATCGACGCAATCCGCACCTTGCGCTTGGTCACCATCCCACCAATGTCCTGCACCTTCCTGCAAATGCACTCGCGGCGCCGCGCCTGCAGCAGTCAGGGCGTCGATCATCGTGTGCGCTTCGGACACAGGCACATTGTCATCGGCCGTGCCATGCACGATGTAGGTGGGGACTTGTGTCAAGTTCTCTAGCAGCCCGAGCGTGTGCGAGGCACCATCCGCTGCGTGCCAGAGCGTGCGCAGCTCACCCTGCGGTCGCGCAGGATAGCTGTCGAAGCTGACCCAGCCGGCGCTCGGCGCAAGACCCAAAAAGCGATCCGGGTCATTGGCGCCCAAGTGCCACGTCCCATGCCCACCCATGGAGTGTCCAGCCAAGTAGACACGCGCGTCGCAGCACATCGCGCGCGGTGCCGACATCCATCCCGCGGGCATGCCACGGTGCTCACGCAAGCCCGCGGCCAAAGCCTCGTAGGCATCAATGCGTCCCCAATCCTGCCAGTCAAAACCATACGGCCGACGGTTGGTGGCGGCGATGTGCAGCCAGCCCGCTTTGGGCGCATACGAAGTGATCTGGGACCATGGATCCACGCTGGCGCCGTGCAGCGAGAGCAAAGTACGCGGATCAGGATCCTTGGGGTCCACCGGCGGCAGCAAGCCCAAGACCTGGATGGAGCCATCGATCAACGACTCATAGGTGGCGAGCCGTGGCGCCGTCTCCGTGCGGACGGCGAGCTCGAACGAGTGCAGCTTGCGCGTGGTGCCCGTGTCGACCGCAAAGGCGAAGCGCACCATGCCCGGCGTCTTGGGCGCCTGCTCATAGCCCCACAACGGAACGGCTACTTTTGCAAGGCCCAGCGGTGGAATCGTCGGGATTTGCAGCGCGCGAGAGATAGGTGCCACGCGCGCAGGCTCACCCACCGCTTCAAGGATCTTGGGCGCCAAGGGACGCGTGGTGGCATTGAACAGCAACACTCCTGCGCGTGGTGCATTGCGCTTGCGGTCGCTGCCTGTCACGAGATCCGGCTTGGTCACATCCCATGCACCGAACACGATCTCGTCGCTCACTTCGCGCAGTCGAAAGGAAGCGTTGCCGCGCGGGCCAGCGATCCAAATGGAGTTGGTGCCACGCTTCAACAGCACAGGCACGCCCGGCCATCCATAGCCGTAGACATCACCAACGAAGGGCACTCCGTTCACAAACCCGCGTGCGGCTCCCACGAGTTGGGCCATGACCACGCGTTCGTTCGGACTGTCTACGCTGGTGTGCGCCCACGCAAACGCGCTAGGTAGTGCACCCTCAGCACTGGCTTCCACGGTCGCAAAGCGTCGCTCCTGACCATTCTCACCGCGCCATACGCGCGTGGTGTCCGGCGTTTGACCTTCGACGATGCAGGCACCAAAGATGGCATCGGGTCGGAACGGTCGGCGTCCTGCTTCGTCGAGCGCTTCAATTGCTAGCCACTGACGCGGGACGACATCTTGTTGGGCGGGAGCGATCGACAGGCACGCGAGGAGTGCAGCGATCACTTGCCTCTCCCAAGCACGCGCTCAATGCGCTGCTTCATGTCGGTAGAAGCCCAGATCGGTACTTCTTGTTCGCGCAAGCGGTGTTGCTCTTCCAGTGTCGTGCGCACCGCGGGGCCGCGTAAAGCCAATTTGACAAGCGTGTAGGTTGCCCGCGGATGTGCTGTGTAGGCTTGCAGCCTCGTCAAGGCCGTATTCATCGCGTCTTCTTGCACGATTTCATCCAGCAAACCTAGGCGCAAAGCTTCTTCGATGCTGACGAGCTTGGCGCCGAATACTACGCGCTCGACATTCTCCGGCGGCAAGCGGTGGCGCACGATGCGCAAGCAAGCCGGCGGAATGGACGCACCGATGGCGAGCTCATTGAGCCCCATGCGTGCGCGCTCGCTGGCAATGCCCAAGCGCCAGTCACAAGCTTGCGCCAAGATGCAACCACCCGCGATCGCGTGCCCGTTGACCAGCGCCACTGTCGGGGCCGCGTGCAGGAAGAGCTTGGTGGCCACAGCCTCGAGCTTGGTCAAGAAGCGTTCGATGCCCGCCTTGTCCAAGGCAGCGATCTCCTTGAGATCGACTCCCGCGGAGAACGCATCGCCAGTACCTGTCAGCAGCACAGGCTGCCCGTCAGCACGCTGAAGTTCGCGTTCGAGGTGCTCGAGCAACGCCGTGCTGAGGGCGTTCTTCCCAGGGTGGTCCATCCGGATCTCGTACATGCGGGTCACTTTACAAAAGAACGGCCCACTCTTGCTGTTGCTGTTGATTGCCCGACAATCGCAGCGATGAACACCGCCCGCCGCCACTTTGCCAGTGACAACAATGCCCCCGTGCACCCGGAGGTATGGGAGCTGATGCGCTCCGCGGACAGCGGCCACGCGCGGGCGTATGGCGATGATGACTGGACGCGCACGATGGAGGATCAGGTGCGCCAGCACTTCGGACCGCACGCGCGGCCTTACCCGGTGTTCTTGGGTACCGGTGCGAATGTCACGGGCTTGCAGGCTCTCCTGGATCGGCACGAAGCGGTGATCTGCGCGCAGCATGCGCACATCGCGGTGGACGAGTGTGGTGCTCCGGAGCGCCACTTGGGAGCCAAGCTGCTGCTGGTGTCTACGCCGGATGGCAAGCTGCGGCCCGAGGATGTGGTGGCGCGCTTGCATGGCTTGCGTGACCAACACCATGTGCAACCGCGCGTTGTTTCAATCACGCAGTCGACCGAGTACGGCACGGTCTACACGCCGGCGGAGATCCAAGCCTTGTCCGACTGCTGCCGCGCACATGACTTGTACTTGCACTTGGATGGTGCGCGCTTGGCGAATGCGGCTGCTGCGTTGGGCGTGACGATGCGAGCGCTGACCACTGATGTGGGTGTGGATGTGTTCTCGCTAGGGGGCACCAAGAATGGCGCGATGCTGGCCGAAGCGGTCGTGTTCTTGCGCCCCGAGATCGGCGCGCACTTCCGTTTCGTGCGCAAGCAGTCGATGCAGCTAGCTTCGAAGATGCGCTATGTCTCGACGCAACTGACCGCCCTGTTGTCGAATGACTTGTGGCGGCGCAATGCGAGTCATGCCAACGCCATGGCTACGCTGCTGCGCGAGCGCGCGGCGCGCGTGCCCGGTGTCCAGTTTGCTTGGCAGACACAAGCCAATGGCGTCTTCGCGATCTTGCCCAAGGAGTGGATCGCGCCACTACAAGCCGAGAGTTTTTTCTATGTGTGGGATGAGGACCGCGGCGTGGTGCGTTGGATGTGCTCGTGGGACACCACAGTCGCCGATGTCGAGCACTTCTGCGCTGCGCTGGAGCGCATGGCTCAGTTGACGCCGGCTGTGCGTGCGTAGAGACCGCTCAACGATCCGTTCAATTCGGCTGGCGCATCCCCTATAGCGCTACGAATG
>Ga0255097_1000777_pt1 | contig 12328 bp, 11 predicted proteins | sample Colum_Atlam_RepB_2_FD_188436 | JGI IMG/M metagenome (GOLD analysis project Ga0255097, IMG submission 188436) | Freshwater microbial communities from Columbia River, Oregon, United States - Colum_Atlam_RepB_8d | ecosystem: Environmental > Aquatic > Freshwater > River | place: USA: Oregon...
CCGCGCAGCCCTTGCTGGCGTGGGCGCGGATGCCTACGAACTGCGGGCGCTTCCGCCATGGGCGCGTGAGGCCTTGCAAACGCATGGGCTCGCGAGTGTGGACCTTCCTACCCCCAACCAAGCGCGCTAGCCATGCACCTTCCTCTGTGGCATGCCGGACTTCTGGCGCTGTATGGGTTGAGCCTGCTGGGCGAGGGCCTGCACCTGGCGCTGCTGGTGTTGGCAGTTGTTGCGCTAGGCGCCATCCTGTGGGGCACCCTGCGCAGCCGCAGCTGGTTCGTATGGCTGGCCGCAGCGGCCCTCTGTGCCTCTCTCGCTGTGCGCGGCCCCGCCCCCGATGCCCTCGACCTGCCGTGGATGCTGCTGGTACCCCCTTGGGCGGCCTTGCACCTCAAGTCCCGTGCGTTTCGTACGCTTTCTTGACGCTTCGCACACACACTTCAGGCGTATCCTGCGTATCCAACGCACCTGCCATGAGCCCGACCGACACTGACCTCAAGCTCGAACCCACTCTGCGCCGGATCCTTGTCGTCGAAGACGAGGAAACGCTGGCCGCGGGCGTGCGCGAAGCACTGGAACATCAAAAGTACACGGTCGAGACCGTGGGCGATGGCTTGGCCGCGTTGCACAAGATCCGCGAAGGCGCCTTCGACTTGATCGTGCTCGACCTGATGCTGCCCGGCATGGGCGGGCTCGACATCCTCAAGACATTGCGCGCCGAAGGCCGCGATGTGCGCGTGGTCATTCTGACGGCTCTGGCATCCGAGCAAGACCTCGTACGCGGCTTTGAGTTGGGTGCCGATGACTACGTCAAGAAGCCCTTCAGCCCGCGCGAGTTGCTGGCGCGCGTCGAGGCCCAGTTCCGTCGCTCGGCCACGCGCACTGCGACTACGGCCGAGATGATCGAACTGCCGCACGGCATCAAGGTCGATCTGCAGCGCCTGGAAGTGCACCGCGAGGGACAAGTGCTGCCGCTGACGCCGCGCGAAGGCGACATTCTCGACTACTTGATGAAGAACCGCTCGCGCGTGGTGACGCGCGATGACCTGCTGCTCGATGTGGCACTACAAGAGCGCCAATGTCGAGACGCGCACGGTCGACATTCACATCGTCGGCCTGCGCCGCAAGGTAGAGCCGAATCCCAGCCAACCATCGTTCATCCAAACGGTGCGTGGCAAGGGCTACCGCTGGTATGAGGATTGATTCGCGCCGCGCGTACACGATCGACGGCGTTGGTGCTGTACGCCGTCTTGCTGGTGCTGCCCACGCTCGTGCTGGGCGGTTTGCATTGGCATCAACTGTCGCTGGATCACGACAGCCTGTTGGCTGCGGTTCCTGGTGACGCGCGCGATGCAGGCCGGCGCTTAGAAGATGCGTTGGCGCACAACTTGGACGAGTTGCTGCGGCACGAGAACGAACGGGCGTTCTGGGAGTACAACGCGGCCTACTTCCCGCCCGGCACGATTGGTGCGGCCATTGCGCTGGTGCCGTCGCCTTTGGCGCGCACCGAAGCCACTCCGGGAATCCTGGGTTGGTACAGCCACATCGCCGACCTCGATCGTTTGGACGAGTCCCTGACGATCCTGTGCGGCGCGCGCGAAGGCGAGGCGGAGACCGAGCGACTCAAGCAGGACTTGCGCACCTCGGCCATCGAGCTCGTCGGTAGTGAGCTGCGCGAAAGTGTCGTGCAACGCTTGCTGCGCACGCGCCAGACACGCGACATCTCGATTGCCTTGCCCGTGCTCGCGGTCAACATGTCCGACGAGCAGGATGTGGAGTGTTTGCGCGACGAACTGGCCGCCTTGCGCGGCATGGAGTCGCGTCTGCATGACATCACCGTCTCGGACTTCCATGTGCGCTTTTGGAGAGAGCGCGACGGGACACCGCGCATCGCCGCCACGCGCAATGTGAAGGTGCCGCGGGCGCGCTTGTCCACGACCACACTGCCCACTTGCTTCCGCCAAATCGGACGCAGCACGACTCTGCGCCAGGGATTCTTCATCGATCCAGACTGGCTCTTGGCCAAGCTGCCGGCCGCCGCAGCCGCACAGGTGCTGGTGGGATCCCAGCGCTATGTGCCCGCTGGCGAGTCTCTACCTGCGGGTGTCACCGCGGCCGTCGCCATCCAACCTCTGCACGCCATGCAGATTGAATGCTTGGGCCAAGGCGATCAGGACTATGGCTCGGTGCGCATCGCGGTGGACTTGCGCGGGCTGCAAGAGCGCATCCACACCCAAACTACGCGCTTCTTCATGGTCGCGGCCATGCTGGTGCTTTCGCTGGCAACGGGTATGTGGCTGTTGCTGCGCAGCGTTGCCAGAGATCTTGACAACGCTCGGCGCACGGAGAACTTCGTGGCCGCCGTGACGCACGAGTTGCGCACCCCCGTGGCCGCGATCAAGCTGCACGGCGAGATGCTGGCGGATGGCTGGGTCGAAGACGAAGCCAAGCGCGCGGAGTACTACCGCCGCATCCTCAAGGAGAGTGGTCGACTCGAGCTGCTGGTCGAGCGCGTCCTAGAGAAGGCGCGCTTGCAACAAGATGCAGGCAAGGCCGAGCCAGGTGACCTCTCGGCACAAGTGCTGGCGCTGGAGTCGTCGTTGCTGGCCTTGGGGCCTGAGGGTGTAGCAGACCTGCGCTTTGAGATCCCGCAGGATGTCCCGCCCGTGATGCTGACCAACGAGGGCGTGCGTTCCATCGTGACGAACCTCGTCGAAAACGCGCGCAAGTATGCGCCCGTCAGCGCCGGCGCCGAGCCGATCGTGGTGCGCGTGGCCCATGACAAGGACTGGGCTACGCTGGAGGTGCTGGATCGCGGCCCTGGCATCCCTGTGCAGGAACGCGAGCGCATCTTCGAGGCCTTCTACCGCCTGGGTTCCGAACAACAGCGCCGCACCAAGGGCACCGGCTTAGGCTTGCACCTCGTGGCCCTGCACGCGCGGGCGATGGGCGGCAGCGTGCAAGTCCTTGCTCGCGAAGGCGGTGGCGCACGCTTTGTGGTGCGCTTGCCGCTCGCAACCTGAGCGCTCGTTCCCGCTGCGCGCACGGAAGATTTTTCCGGCTGCCGAGTTCAGCCCAAGCGCCGCGCCCAATTGGCCGAAAGAGACCTGTCCCCCATGCAGGTCATCGTACTAGGAGCCGGACTGGCCGGCCTCGCCGCCGCTGTACGCGCAGCGCGCGAGGGTGCTGCTGTCGTGGTCTTGGAAAGCGAAGCGCATGTGGGCGGCATGGTGCGTTCCGAACAAGTGGGCCCGTGGCACTTGGATCATGGTCCGCACCGTTTCTGGTCGCGCGACCCGCACGTGTTGGCGCTGGCCCGCGAGATGATGGGCGCGGATGTCGTCGAGAGTGAACGGCGCTCACAGATCTTGTTGATGGGCCAGCGGTTTGCCTATCCGCTGCAACCGCTCGATGTTGCCCGCAAGCTGCCCGCCGGAGTGCTGGTGCGTGGAGTGCGCGACTGGGCGCGTGAACGCGTGCAGCAGCGCCTGCACCCGGACACCGACACCGACTTCGAAGCGTGGACTGTCAAGCGTTTTGGACGCACGCTCTACGATGTGTTCTTCGGCCCCTACACCGAAAAGGCTTGGGGCGCGCCGTGCAACACCATCAGCGCCGACTGGGCTGCGCAACGCATCTCGCAAAGCGGCTTGTTCGATGCGGTCAAGTCCATGCTCGTGCCATCACTGGGCGCGCATCAGCGCTCGCTGGCAGCGCGCTTCTTGTATCCCAAGAGCGGCGGCATCGGCTCGCTAGCGCAAGGCTTTGCACGGCACCTGCACCAACTGGGCGGGCGCATCGAACTGCACACCACCGTGGAGCGCGTAGAGACGCGCGCTGGTCGCGTGTCCGCTGTGTCGGGCTGTGGCCCTGCAGGCTTCTTCCGCCACGAGTGTGATGCTGTCGTTTCGACCATTCCTTTGCCGCGCTTGGCGCAGGCGGTGGATCCCGCACTAGGCGCCACGGCCCGCAACGCAGCCGAAGGTTTGCGCCATCGCGCCGTGCGCTTTGCGCATGTGGAAGTGGCCCGCCCGCAAGTCAGCCCCAACCACTGGATCTACTTACCGGAGCGCGAGCTCGAGGTGCACCGCGTCACGGAGTTCAAGAACTTCAGCGCCCATGGCTTGCCCGGCGATCGCACAGCTCTGTGCGCCGAGATCACCTGCGCGCAAGGCGATGAGCTTTGGAACCTGAACGATGCGCACTTGCATGCGCGTGTCGAGCGCGACCTCGTGCGCGCGGGTCTTGTGCAGCCCGGAGAGACCTCGCTCTTGGCGAGCTCGCGCTTGGCCCATGCGTACCCCTTCTACGACTTGGGCTACAAAGCGCGCGTCGAGACCACGCTCAAAGCCTTGAAGGCGCTGACGAACTTGCGCAGCACCGGCCGCCAAGGCTTGCACCGCTACAACAACATGGACCATTCCATCGCCATGGGTTGGCACGCGGCCAAAGGCCTTGCGCGGCTCTCGGCCTCGGCACCTGTAGCGCAGCATGAGCGTGTAGGCACCGAGCAAGTGTGGTTTGGATGAGCTCGTCCGGCACTTGCCCGCTCTGTCGCTCCACTCAGTCGCGCCTGCACTTGCGTGATGGCGATTGGTACTTGATGCGCTGCAAGGAGTGCGCGCATGTGTACCTGGCCAATCCGCCCAGCGAATCCAGTCTGCTGGCCGAGGTCTACAACGAACACTACTGGAGCTCGGCTACGCCGGCACTCCGCGGCTACGCCGACTACTTTGGTGACGATGGCTTGCACTTGGAGACGATGCGACGGCGCGTCGACATGCTGGGCATCCAAGCCGGCGAACGGACCTTGGACGTAGGCTGCGCCTCGGGCCTGTTCCTTGCGGCCGCACGCGAACGCGGCGCCGAAGTGGAAGGTGTGGAGCCCTCGACCAGCGCCGCTTTGCGCGCGCGCATGCGTCTGGGTGGCGCACGCATCCACCAAGGTGTGCTGGCGACGCGCCCCGACGATGGCACGCGCTTTGACTGGATCACCTTCGTGGACAGCCTGGAACATCTGCACGATCCGCTCGCAGCACTCGTGCAAGCGCGCGGCCTGCTCAAGCCCGCGGGCCGCCTTGCCATCTTGACCCAAGATGTCAGCAGCTGGACCGCGCGCGGTTTGGGGGCGCGCTGGCATCACTACAAACAACCGGAGCACCTGCACCACTTCTCGCCGCGCACGCTGCGCCGGGCCTTGGATGTGTGTGGCTACGAAGTCGAGCACCTCACGCGCACCGCCAGCGGCAAGTACGTCACCAAGTCCTTCGTGACCGAACGCGTGCAGCACATCCAGCCGTGGCTGGCGCCTGTGCTGCGGCCGTTGTGCGCCTTCGCCCCCGAGCGTGTGTGGGCGGATCTGCGCGACAGCTTCTGGTGCATCGCTGCTCCGCAGAAAGGAGCGGCCTAGTGCAGCCCGAAGCAGTGCAGCAGTTCGCGCAACTGTCTCAAGAGCATTGGTGGTTCCGCGGGCGCCGTGCGGTGTACAGCGCCATCCTCGCCAGCTATCGCGGACACGCGCAACCTCATGGAGTCGCGCTCGACCTGGGTGGCGGCGCGGGCTCGATGACCGCGGTGCTGGAGCAAAGCTGCGAGCGTGTCATCACCTTCGATCGCGAACCTTCCTTGCTCACACACGCAAAGGACTCGGTCGCCGGCGACTTGAGCCAGCTCCCCTTCGCGGACGCATCCTTTGATGTGGTCGCGGCCTTTGATGTGTTGGAGCATGTGCTCGACGAAGGCGCCGCGTTGCGCGAGATCGAGCGCGTGCTGCGGCCCGGTGGCCTGTTGATCACTAGCGTGCCGGCGCACAGCTGGCTCTACGCCAACAACGATCGCGTCGCGGGTCATGTGCGACGCTATTCGCGGGCTGACTTGGAACGCACACTCGCCAGCCGCCGTTTGCGGGTCGACCATGTGACCCACGCGAATGTGCTGCTCTTCCCGCTGATTGCACCGGCAGTGCTGGCGCTGAAGGGACTGGAGCTGGTCGGGTGCTTTGGTCGCAACCCGCGTCACACCAACTTGTCGCTCAAGCTGCCGCGCTGGATGCAGACAGCCCTCGAAGCAGTCTTCCGCGCGGAAATCCCGCTGCAACGGCGCATGGCAGCACCGCTAGGACACTCGCTGGTAGCGATTGCGCAACGCACGCAACCGCTGTACACCCGCAAACAAGTCGTGCGCCAAGTCCCGCGCGCTACTGCACGCGGGCTGGTGCCTACTGCGGCTGCTCGACGTTCAGCTTGAGCTTGTAGCGCGCTGTCAAGGCTTCTTGACCCGAGACTTGCTGGGTCATGAAGTTGCTGCGCTCCGTCATGGTGGTCATGCGACCGACCGAGGCCAGATCACCGGGCCCCATGCGCGACAACTGCGGGTCACGCACACCGGCAACGCGCACCAACCACGCCGTTGAACCTTCGCGGTCCATCTCGGCGCGCAGCACGGTCTTCTCGGTCTGTGACCAGACCGCAAAGTTGTTGCGCAACCAAGTATCGAAGGCGTTCTCGCCTTCCTTGGCCACGCCCGTCGGACGCTCGGCCCACTCACGCACGGTCGGCACCAAGCCCAACTCCGTGGCAGCAGCGACAAAGCCAGCTTCGTCCGCCTCGGCCTTGATGCCCGGCGTGCCATCGGCGTTCTTGACGATGAAGCGCTCGTGCAGGCCGTTGAGCTTGGCCAAGGCCAACTCTTGCGCCTTCTTCTTGGCCCACGCTTCCGTCACGCGATCAGCAATCTGATCGAAGGGCGGCATGGCCGCGCTGTTCTTCTGCAGCACCTTCGACACCACGAGGCCCTTTTGATCGACCGTCACCGAGTCAAGCAGACCCGTCTTGGTCGAGTACAGAATGGCTTCAAAGGCGTAGCGCGAGGCAGCCGGCAGACCCAAGTTGTTCCACGAGTCGAGCGTCAGCACATCCGTTTGGCTGCGGAAGGCCAGACCCAACGCAGTGGCCTCGGCGCCGAAATCCACGGCTTCGCCCTTGGCTTCGCGCTCCTTCATGTCCTTCAACCACGCGGCCAGCGAGTAGTACGCCTTGGCTTCGCGCGTGGCATCGGCCTTCACTTCGTCGAAGGGCAGAATCAGGTTCTCGATGCTCGGCACCATGCCTTCGGGGAACGAAGCACGGCGGAAGCGCGTGAACCCGTAGTCCTGGTGGTACTTGCGAGCGAGTTGCTCTTCGGTTTGGTCGGTAGGCAGCGGGTACTTGGCCCACAAGGCCTCGCCCGCGAACGCGCCCTCGCCGTGCGCCGCGACAGCCAGCTCTGCGCTAGCCGCATCTTGCGTCTTGTAGGCGTCCTTCTCGGGCTGCGACAGCGCGTCAAACCACGCTTGCAGGTCGGCTCCTTGCGGAGCTTGGGCACGCGCCTCCACCATCGAGTCGACCACCGAAATGGCCAGACCTTCGAGGCGGAACTCCTGGTGCTGTCCGCGCCAGCTCTTCTCCACCGCAGCGATGTCCGGCACATTCAGCGCGGCCGACAACAACTGTTGGTAGCGCACATAGCGCAAGGCACGGCGCAGCATGGCCTCGAAGTCTTTGGCCGAGAGGCGATAGCTACGCAGGAACTGCTTGTACTGATCCGCTGTGGCACCGCCCACGCCCGCGGGGAAGCTGCGCTCGATGAAACCGAGCAGGTCCGTGTCGGCCACGCGCACGCCGGCGGCATCGGCCACATCGTCGATGACAATGAAGCGCGCCGTTTCCTCGTCGCTCACCGCGCGGCCGTCATTGGCGCCGAACAGGAACCCACCGATGGGCGCCAGCTTGCGCTTCTCGGTCATGAAATCCTGCGCATCCATGCTGCGCGGCTGGCCTTCGACCTCCCAGGTCAGGTAGGCCTCGCCCGGCATATCGCCGCCGGTCAGGGCCGTCAGCAACGGGCCCGTGACTGTAAAGGTGGTCAGCAGGATGATGACCAACAGGAAGGTCATCAGAAACCGCGTCCGGCTCTTCCCAGTCGGAGCGACAATGAGGTCGTCGTCCTTCTGCAGGTCGCCTTGGGTGGCGAGCGGGGAATCGGAGGTCGGGGCCTTGGGATCGTGCGGCTTGTCGGTCGACATCGTGTGGCTTCTAGTGCGAAGAGTGTAAGGGTCGGCACGCCGCGGCGGCAAGTTGAGTCCTAAGTGAGACTTGTGGCCTCACTTGTGGCCTTTAGGACGCGTCCTTGGACAGTTCGGCGTCGCGGGGCAGCTCGTCCAGCGAGCTGAGCCCAAAACGATCGAGGAACTGGCGGGTGGTGCCGTACTGGAGCGGGTGCCCAGGCACATCGGCCCGTCCGGCGACCCGAACTAGGCTGCGATCGACCAGCATGCGCAGGATAGGACCGGCCTGCACCCCGCGGATGGCCTCGATTTCGGCCTTGGTCACCGGTTGGCGGTAGGCGACGACGGCCAGCGTTTCGAGGGCTGCACCGCTCATTTTTTCGATCTTGCGGGCCTTTTCGAGGCGCTGGACGACCGAACCAAGGTCTGCCACGGTCAGGATTTGCCAGCCGCCGGCGATTTGGCGCAGCTCGAGCGGCAGCCCGGTGGCGGTCAGGCGTTCGCCCAGGGCTTGAAGGGCGGTGCGCACGCGCGGCAAGGCCGGGCGCTCCAGCAGCTGTTGGAGCCGGCGCTCGGTCAGCGGGTCCGGCGAGGCATACACCAAGGCCGTCAGGGCGCGCAGGAGGGATTCGTCGTCCAGCAGTTCGCCGGCGCCCAGGTCATTGGGCCCGGCTTCGGCGCTCCCGGCGTCCGTCGGCAAGCCCACGGCGGGAGCCGCTTCCGCAGCCACCACATCCGTAGCCACCTCCACCGGCGGTACTTCGGGCGGGCCCAGCTCTAGCGCCAATTCCGCCTCTAGAGCCTGCTCGTTCGCCGCCGCCTGCGGTTCGCGTTCCTCGTCGTGATTCATGCCGTGGGTTCCTAGCTAGCGACCTAGTTGTAACAGGTCAGCGCCCCTCTTGTCCCACGAGGCGCAAGAACGGCTGGAAGTCGACCTCATAGCGCAGCTGCATGGCGGAGCGCCATTGGGCCATCTCCAGCTCGTCCACTGGCCGTTGCGCGAGGTCCGCTTCCACGGCGGCGGCGAGCTCGGGCCAAGCACCTGTCAAGGGAACTGGACGCGACTCGACCAACATCCACAACTGCCGGCCGGCTTCGGTCAGCGGGCCGACCACCTTGCCGACCTCGCCCGAGAACGCGAGCCGCCCAATGGGCGAGTCGCTGCGCACGACAGGCGGGATGCGTCCCCCATCCGCGGACGAAGCATCGGCCGAATGCAGGCGCGCCAAGTCGGCGAAGTCCTTGCCCGCCGCGAGACCGGCCTTCACCACGGCGGCTTGCGTGTCGTCCTTGGCCACGATCAAGCGCACTTCGCTGCGCTCGGCACTCAACAACCACGCACGAGCCACGCGCTCACCTAGTTGCTGGCGCAGCGCCACATCGCGCAGTTGCTGGCGATAGCGAATGGGATCCAGCCCCATGACGCGATCGACATACGAGTCGAAACCCAGCTTGGGGTTCTTCTTCTTGATCTCGCCTTCCATCTCGGCGACCGTGCGTTCATACGCGGCCGTCGTGAAGGCCGGCTCCACACGCACCTGCAAGCGTTGCGCTTCGGCTTCTACGATGCGCCCCAAGGCAAGGTTGTCGAGTTGCTTGAGCACCTCGTGATTGCGGGCGTAGACCCACTGTGTCAAAAGTTCCGACACGTACACCGGGCGGCCAGCGACCACGGCGACGATAGGTTCCACTGTGGCCGCAGCGGGTGCAGGCTTTTCAGTTGCAGGCTTTTCAGACTCAGTCTTTCCAGGTGGCGTAGCAACAGCTGCCGCCGGCACAGGGTCTGCCACCGGCTCAGGTGCGCTGACCGTGCGACGCGGATTGGGCGCAGCACACGCCCCCAGCCCCAACAGCACAACGGATAGAACCTTCATCAGCGGTACGACACGCGACGCACGATGCCGATGCCGTGACAGCCCACGCACTCGGCGAAGGTGTCGGTAGGAGCTGCTTGCTGGGCCGCGCGACCGCCGCCTGCTTGGGCTTGGTTGTTGACGGAGTTCGCACCCACGATCGACATCTGGCGTGTGCCCGTGCCGCCGCATTCACGACACGGCGAGAGCAACGGTTGCGGCCGCACTTCGAACACGCCGCTGTTCTCGGCGTAGTAGGCCACGATCCAGTTCTGACGCGCGGTGGACGGCAGCTCCTTCCAGAAGGCCTCACGTTCGTCTTCGTCGTCCGCGCCGCCTTGGGCACTGCGCGCCAGTTGCTGGTTCTCCAAGAAGCGCGACAAACGCTGCTCCAACTCCATGCGCTCCTTGTCGCGCTCATTCACCGGCGCGTCTTGCGGCTTGGTCTCGCCATCCGCTCCTTTGAGTGCGGCCTGCTTGCCCAAAAGCCAGGTGCCTTGACCGTACGAAGCGCGCAACCAACGCTCTTTCCTGCGCGCAGCAAAGGCGCGCCGCACCACTTCGGCTGTGGCTTCTTTGGTGGACTTGGCGAGCTCCTTGACCACACCCGCGAGCACATCTTCTTGCAGCTTGCCTTCCAAGCCGGCCAACACTTCGGCCAGCGTGGCGCGCACGGACAACTCGCGCGCCACTTTGCCCAGTTGCGCGTTCCACAAGCTCCACACACGCTCTGTCACCCAGCGATCGCGCGCTTTGACGGCACGATCGAGAGCACGCTTCGCATCGGGGCGCAGCGGGCTATCGGCAAAGCGCGTGGTGAAGGCATCCGCGGCTGCGATGGCATCGTCAAAGCGCTTCTTCACCACGAGCGCATCCACGTTAGCCAACCACTCGATTTGGTCGGCGCGCGCAGCCTTCTCTGTCGCACGCGCGAGTCCAGCCTTCACCTCATCGGTGCGGTGCGAAGGATCGAGCTCTTGCGCCTTGGTCCAATGCTCCACGGCGCGCGCGAAGTCGAGGATGCGCTCGCACCATGTGGCCAACTCCACTTGTCCCAGCGCGGTGCTGGCATCGACCTCTGCGGCTTTCTGCGCGTAAAGCTCGTCCTTGGTGTACACCTCGCGAGCCGGCACTTGCGTGGGAGCGGGCGAACCCGCGAGACGCGCCTTCGGCAACGGAATGGTCGCCGAAGCAGTCTTGATCAGGATCGTGTCACCTGTGCGTGACAGGACCACGCCGGTGTACTGCTGGCCTTCGGTCGTCGTGAGCGTTTCCGCGTCTACGTAGACTTCGTCCGCGGCAATCTCGACATAGCCAAAGCGGGTCTTGAGCTCCTTCTCTTCGACCGGGTCCAAGAGGCTCCAACCCAGACGATGGCGACCACCGGTGTCGGCGCGCACGAACACCAACGACTCGGGTGTGTGCTCCGAGATGCCGCCCCACAAGATGGAGCCGTCGCGCAAGCGCAGCATCATGGTGGCGTCTTGCTGAGCCGCAGCGAAAGGAGCCAACACCAGCAGCGCAAGGAGTGCAGAGAGTTGCAGGATCTTCATGGTGGGTACTTGATTGGGCCTCAGTTCGCGGCGCTGGACTTGGGTGGTTGCGCCAAACGGCGACGCAAGCGTTCGCCAAAGGGCAGTTCTTGTACGAGCAAGGTGGTGAAGCGCTTGTCGCGGCGCACGCCAGCCGACAGCCACGACACTTCGACATCGACGCGCCATTGCGTGGTGCGTTCCGGGTTGCGCGTGGGCTTGGCCGAATAGACCAAGCCATCCAGCACACCCAGCGGACGCGCTGTGATCTCTTGCGGATCTTGCAGCACGCCCTGTTCGTCCAGCGGGAAGAAGCTCTCTTCCAAGTCGGCGATCACGGCCTCCACGGCCGAGGCGCCTTCCATGCGCAACTGCGCGGTGCGCGTCAACGCTGCGCCAAAGGTCAGCAAGCCCAACACCGCGGTCATGCCAACCAACAGAATGGCCATCGCCACGAGCACTTCGAGGATGGTGAAGCCAGCGCGCGCCGATCGAACGGGAAGCTTCATAGGTTCCAGTCCTCGCGATAGCCGCTGACGACCACTTCGCGCACCGTGGGCTGACCCCAGTGCACCATGGAGCCTTGGGCGTGCGTCAAGGCCTGCGTGCCACGCGCCGCGCGACGCACCGTGAGCTCGGGTCCGGAACGCGTCACGACTTCCATCCATTCGCCATCGATCAACACATGCGCGTTGTCGGTATCCGGCAGGTGGCGCGCATCGTCGACCGTGAAGCTGGTCTCCTCGGTCGCCAAAGGTCGCAACAAGCGCGTACGCCGCAAGCGATCTTGCGGACGCTCGATCTCCAACTCAATGCGCACGCGCCTCGGCAACAAGGGCCGGTCCTTGACCTTCGGTGCGTAGTCCCACGGCGCATTCCACGGATGAATGTCGCGATCG
>Ga0255097_1000779_pt1 | contig 12312 bp, 12 predicted proteins | sample Colum_Atlam_RepB_2_FD_188436 | JGI IMG/M metagenome (GOLD analysis project Ga0255097, IMG submission 188436) | Freshwater microbial communities from Columbia River, Oregon, United States - Colum_Atlam_RepB_8d | ecosystem: Environmental > Aquatic > Freshwater > River | place: USA: Oregon...
CCTCCGGTGGCGGCCGCTCCGCCCCGGCCCCGGCCAGCGCGCCGGCCGACAGCGGCTTCGAGGACGACGATATCCCGTTCTGAACGGCGGGCCGCAGGATCCACGCTGCACGCGGAAGGCAGGAGACGGAAGTCTCCTGCCTTTTTCGTTTCCGCTGCCGCGGACCGGATGGTGAACGTGGCGCCGCTCTGATGTACGACGAAGCCTTCAGGCGGCGAGTTGCCGTCGGCGGTAGCGCGCGGCGGGTTCGGAGCGGGAAAGGCCGGGGCCCAGGGCCTTGCGGGCGGCCTCGTATGCGTTCCAGTCGCGGGGATCGGGCAGCGCGGGGAGGGTGACGGTCTCACCCTGTTCCAGCCCCGACAGCGCGGCATCGACCATGTCCTCCGCGTCCATCACGATCTCGCCTGGCAGGTGCTCGACTGGCGTGCCGGCGACGCTCCAGAAGCCGGTGGCCGTCGCACCGGGCAGCACGGCCTGCACGCGTACCCCCTTGCCGGCGAGCTCGTTCTGCAGGGATTGCGTGAACGCGAGCACGAAGGCCTTGCTGCCGCCGTAGACGCCGTTCAGCAGTTCGGGCGCGACAGCGACGATGGAAGCGATGTTGACGATGGTGCCCGCGCCGCGCGCCACGAAGCCCGGAGCGGCGGCATGGGCAAGACGAGTGAGCACGTTGACGTTGAGCGTGATCATCCGCTCCATGGCCCAGATGTCGGACTGCAGTAGCGGAGCGGTGGACCCGACGCCGGCATTGTTGACCAGCATCGTGATGGCGGGGTCGGTCTTGAGCGCGAACTCGACGCGATCAAGATCGGCCGTGTCAGTCAGATCGGCGGCCATCGTCTCGACTTGCCGGCCGGTGTCGCGGGTCAGTTGCGTAGCCGGCTGTTCGAGCTTGTCCGCGCTGCGCGCGACCAGGATGAGGTCGTAGCCCTGTCGGGCCAGGCGATCGGCATAGATGGCGCCGATGCCGGACGAGGCGCCGGTGATCAGGGCGATGCCTTTGTTCTGGTTAGTCATGGGTGTTCTCCTTGGGTCGGGGACTACGGCCTCCGCGGATGCGGAGGCCAGGGGGCATGGTCATGCCAGCTCGAGTGCGACATCGATGTTGCCGCGCGTGGCCTTGGAGTAGGGACAGATCTGGTGCGCCGTCTCCAGCAGCGACTGCGCGGTCGGGCGGTCCAGGCCCGGCAGCCTGACGTTGAGGCGCGCCGCGAGGAAGAAGGCTTCACCAGCCAAGCCGAGATCCACCTCGGCGTCCACAGCCGCGTCAGCGGGCAGGTCGACCTTGGCTGCCTGAGCCGCCTTGCCGAGGGCGCCGAGGAAGCAGGCCGACCAGCCGGCGGCAAAGAGCTGCTCGGGATTGGTGCCGGCGCCATTGCTGCCAGGCACCGAGAGATCGACGGCCAGACGACCATCGGAACTGCGCGACTGGCCGCTGCGGCCGCCGGTGGTATGGGTCCTGCCGGTGTAGATCACCTTGTCGATGCGGTTGCTCATGAATGTGTTCCTGTTGGGGTGCGAGGGGCCATTCGGGTTGAACGCCGTCGGGTGATGGCAGGTGCCCGGCGGCCTGGGGACTGTCAGGGAATCAGCCGGTCGATCTGCGCCTGCAGTTGCGGGCCGAGCAGGAGGATTGCGGGGATGACGATCAGGTAGGCGGTGCCCCAGGAACGCAGCCAGGTCAGGGCGAAGCGGTCCGAGAAGCCCAGGTTGAGGGCGAGCAGCGCGAACGAGATGATTCCAGTGGTCACCACCCCCATCGAGAGGGCGAAGGCGATCCTGCGTTTGAGTTGAGTGCTCATGATTGTCTCCGGCGATAAATAAATACCAATCGGTATAATTTGGAACAAATGAAAATCAGCTCAGCCCGGAGATGATCTTTTCCACGGCAGGCATCACGGTCTTGCGATACCGGGCGTTGCCGGTGAGCCGCGAGATCATGATGGCCCCCTCGATCATCGCGATCAGCGTCACGGCGGTCTGCTCGGCGTCGATGCCGGCGCGGAACTCCCGGGCGGCGATGCCGGCCTCGATGACCGTGACGATGCTTTTCTTCCAGCCGCGGAAGGCTTCCGCAGCCTTTTCGCGCAAGGCCGGGTGGGTGTCGTCGGCCTCCACCGCGGTGTTGAGCAGCGGGCAGCCGCCCTCGGGGAAGTCGGGCGGCAGATTCTCGTAGACGCCCGCCAGGGCCAGCAGCTTCTCGCGGCTGGTCCGACAGCGATCCATGGCGCCGCGTACCGCGCCCTGCGTCCGCTGCCAGTTGTGCTCGAAGGCAGCCAGTGCCACTTCCTCCTTGTTGGCGAAGTTGCCGTAGACGCTGCCCTTCGTCAGTCCTGTGGCTTCCGTCATGTCGGCCAGCGACGTGCCGGCGTAACCCTTCACGTTGAAGATTGGGGCCGTCCTTTCCACGATGAGCCGCCGGGTGCGTTCTGCCTTGTTCATGGAGTACAAATTATACCGTTCGGTATATTCTGTCAAGGCCCTTGATGCTCCGGCGGCAGAGTCAGGCCTTGCTGCGTCTCAGCGTGCGGCGGAAGCGCTGCTGCAGCGCTTCCAGCTCGCCCGGCCGGAAGCGGAAGGCCTCGCCGCCGCGCACCGCGCCGAGCACGTAGTCGATGAAGCGCCGCACGCGCAGCGGCTGCCCGCTGCGCGGCGGATAGTAGAGGTAGACGCCGTGACGCTCGCTCAGGTGTCCGCAGAGCAGTGGCACCAGCCGCTGTTCGCGCAGCAGGGCCGCGGTGTTGATCGAGTCGAGCTGGCCGATGCCCAGGCCGGCCGTCACCGCCAGCGTCTCGGCCTCGAAATCGTTGGTGTGGAAGGGTGCGCGGACACTGCGCAGGCGCAGCTCGCCGTCCTCCATGAACTCCCAGGGCTCGATGCGGCCCGAGTTCGGCTGGCGCGAGCCGGTGCAGGCGTGCCCGTCCAGGTCTTCGATGCGCTCGGGCATGCCATGCCGGCGCAGGTAGTCCGGCGCGGCGCAGACGATCAGCTGCATGCGGAACAGCTCGCGCACCACCAGCTGCCGCTCGGGCGGATGTCCGGCGCGGAAGCCCAGGTGGATGCCGGCCGCGACCAGGTCGGTATAGCGGTCCTCCAGCAGCAGCTCGAACTCCACGGCCGGATGCTCGGCCCGGTAGCGCGCGATCAGTTCCACCAGGATCTTCTTGCCGACCAGCGGCGGCGCCGCGATGCGGATCAGGCCGCCCTGCTCGCGGGTCAGTTCGCTGGCGTCGCTCCAGGCCTCCCGGATCGATTCCAGCCCCGGCCGCAGGCGAGGAAGGCCTTGCCCTCGTCGGTCAGCGTGCTGCGCCGCGTGCTGCGGTGGAACAGCCTCAGCCCCAGTTCCTTCTCCAGCTGCCGGATCGCCTTGCTCACCGCCTGCGGCGTGGTGCCCTGCTGGCTGGCCGCGCGGTTGAAGCTGCCCAGCTCGGCGACGCGGGCGAAGGTCTCCATGGCTCCCAGGCGGTCCATGACATTATCAACCGTTGGTTGTTACTGATACTCAAGATTCTATCTACTTCGGTTGCCAGGGGTCACCTATCGTTCGCTCCAGCAGCGCAGCCCGCGACTGCAAGCCATACCGGAGCAGAGCCATGAACACCAACCCCAGCAGCAGCACCTCCAACATCGCCGGCAAGGTCGTCGTCATCACCGGCGCCAGCAGCGGTCTGGGCGAGGCCACCGCCCGTCATCTGGCCGGCCTCGGCGCCCGCCTGGTGCTGGGCGCGCGCCGCGCCGGGCATCTGGAGCGCCTGGTCGCGGACATCCGCGCCGCGGGCGGCGAGGCCATCGCCACCGCCACCGACGTGACCGACCTCGGCCAGGTCCAGGCCCTGGTGGCTCATGCCACGGGGCACTACGGCCGCATCGACGTGATGGTGAACAACGCCGGCTACATGGCCCTGGCGCCGATGGCGCGGCTGAAGGTGGACGAGTGGGACCGCATGATCGACATCAACATCAAGGGCGTGCTCAACGGCATCGCCGCGGCGCTGCCGGCCATGCAGGCCCAGGGCAGCGGCCACATCATCAACGTCGCCTCCGTCGCCGGCACCAAGGTGTTCAGCCCCATCGGCGCGGTCTACAGCGCCACCAAGTTCGCGGTGCGCGCCATCAGCGAGGGGCTGCGCGCCGAGGTCGGCAGCCGCATCCGCACCACGGTGATCTCGCCCGGCGCGGTGGCCAGCGAGCTCAAGCACGGCAGCAGCGACGCCGAATCGGCCAAGGCGGTGGGCGAGTGGTACAGCGCCAACGAGATTTCCGCCGACTCGGTGGCCCGGGCGATGGCCTTCGCCATTGCGCAGCCGCCCGAGGTCGACATCAATGAAATCCTGCTGCGCCCGACGGCGCAGGAATTCTGAGACCCCGCATCCAGGCTCCGGCGGCGCTGCCGCCGGAGTCTCGCCGGAGAAGCAGCATGAAGACCGCTTCCATCGCCATCACCCTGCTCGTCGCACTCGGCGGCACGCCGGGCGCCTCCGCATCCGACACCGGTACCGAGGCCCGCAACAAGGCCATCGTCGCCGCCAGCTTCGAGGCCTGGAGCGCCGGCACCGGCAGCCCCTTCGCGCTGCTGGCCGACGACGCCATCTGGACCATCGCCGGCCACTCCGCCGCCGCCGGCAGCTACCGTGGGCGCGAGGCCTTCCTGCGCGAGGTGATCGGCCCGTTCAACGCGCGCATGAGCCAGGGGCTCAAGCCCGTGGTCCGCAGCCTGGTCGCCGAGGGTGATCAGGTGGTGATCCGCTTCGACGCCACCGGCATCACGCGCGACGGGGCGGCATACCGCAACAGCTATGCCTGGTTCCTCGAGATGCGCCAGGGGCGGGTGACCGAGGCCACGGCCTTCTTCGACAGCATCGTCTTCGACGAGCTGTGGCGGCGCGTGCCGCCGGGGCCGGCGGCTCCCTGAGCGTCCGGGGATTCCAGGGGCGCCGCCGGGCTCCTGCCGCAGGGGGAGCCCGGCGGCGCTCCCCGGCGGATGGACGGAGCCCCGTCCGCTCAAGACTCCTGCGAGGCTGCCGCTAAATCCGGCAGGAGACTTCCCGGCCCCATGCCCGCGTCCTTTGCCCAAGCTGTGCGTGAACTGCTGAAGCTGGCCGGCCTTGCCGGCCTGGTGGCGGCAGGCTGCTGGCTTGCCACCGTGCTGACGCCGCCTGAAGGCCGCATCGCCAGCGTCTGGCTGGCCAACGGCCTGCTGGTCGGCCTGCTGCTGGGCATGCCGACCGCGCGCTGGTGGCCGGCGCTGCTGGCCGGCTACCTCGGCAATGTCGCCGCCAACCTCCTGACCGGCGACCCCCTGGACCTGGCGCTGAGCCTGGCGCTGTGCAACGGCCTGGAGGTGGTCCTGGCCGCCAGCCCCCTGCAGCGTCGCTGGGGCAGCGGCTGCGACCTGCGCCGCGGCGCGGTGCTGCGCGACTTCGCGCTGTTCGCGGTGCTGCTGGCGCCGGCGCTGTCGGCGCTGCTGGCGGCCACGATCCTGTCGGAGCACTCCGGGGTGTCGCTGCTCTGGGTGCTGTCCATCTGGTTCCCGGCGGACGCGCTGGGCATGGCCATCATCGCGCCGCTGATCCTGGTGCTGCGCCAGGCGGAAACCGATGCCTCCCGCCCGCAGCTGCGGCGCTGGCTGCCCGACATGGCCCTGCTGCTGGCCACCGCGCTGGTGGTGTTCGGCATGGGTCTCGGGCGCTGGCTGCCGCTGCTGCTGTTCCTGAGCTTCCCGCCGCTGATGCTGATGGTGATGCGTCACGGCAACCGCGGCGCGGTGGTCGGCGTGCTGGTCCTGGCCGTGTTCGCGATGCTGTCGCTGATGGATCCAGGCCACTCCGCCGACGCCTGGGGCAGCCTGTCGCCGCAGGCCCGCGCCCTGCTGCTGCAGTGCTACCTGGCCTGCGCCTCCGGCCTGGCCCTGACGGTCGCCACGCTGCTGGAACAGCGCCGCGGCTACGAGCGCGAACTGCAGCAGGCCCTGCGGCGACTGAGCTCCATCGCGGACCATGTGCCGGCCTACATCGGCTATGTCGACCGCGACCTGCGCTACCGCTTCGCCAACCGCCACCACCGCAACGGCTACGGGCTGGAGCCGGAGGGCATGATCGGGCGCGGCGTGCGCGAACTGTTCGGGGAGAGCACGCTGGCCGACTTCGCTGGCCCGGTGCGTGCGGTCCTGGAGGGGCGCCCCGTGCGTTTCGAGCGCAGCGCCCGCGAACTCGAGGGCGAGGTCTACCAGCGTGTCGACCTGGTGCCCGACCGCGACGAGCAGGGCCTGGTGGCGGGCTTCTACACCCTGGTCCTGGACATCACCGAGGGCAAGCGCGCCGAGCTGCGGCAGGCCGCCAGCGAGCGGCGCCTGCGCATGATCGCGGACAACCTGCCGGTGGTGATCGCCTACATCGACGCGGGACGCGTCTACCGCTTCTGCAACCGCACGCACGGCGCCTGGTTCGGTGCCGCCCCGGACGATGTCGTCGGCCGGCACATGGAGCGCGTGCTGCCGCCCGAGGTGATCGAGGCGCAACGCTACTACGTGGACTGCGCCCTGCACGGCGCGCGCGCCGAGGGCAGCTTCTCGCTGCAGCTCGGCGGGCAGCTGCGCCATGTGCAGGTCTGCTTCGTCCCGGACCGGGGCGAGGGCGGCGTGGTACGCGGGGTCTACATGATGATGAGCGACGTGACGCTGGCCAAGCGCGCCGAGCAGCGCCTGCAGCAGCTGGCGCGCTACGACCCGCTCACCGGGCTGGCCAACCGCCGCGAACTGCACGAGCACCTGGGCACCGCGCTCAACCGCATCCAGCGCTACGGCGGTTCCCTGGCCCTTCTGTTCATCGACGTGGACCACTTCAAGGCGATCAACGACCAGCATGGGCACGCCGGCGGCGACGAGGTGCTGCAGGAGATCGCGCTGCGCTTGCGCGGCGCGGTGCGCTCTACCGACACCGTGGCCCGCGTCGCCGGCGACGAGTTCGTGGTGATCCTGGAGCAGCTTCGCTCTTCCGAGGAGCCGCAGTTCGTCGCGCGCAAGCTGCTGGCCGCCATCGGGAAGCCCTTCATGCTGGACCGCGGCATGCTGCAGGTGGGGGTCAGCATCGGCATCGCTCTGGGCAAGGCCGGAGACAGCGCCGACATGCTGCTGCGCCGGGCCGACCGCGCGCTCTACGCCGCCAAGGACGGCGGGCGCAACACCAGCCGCGTGGCGGACTGAGGCGCCGGGGGCTTCAGGCGGCCGGCGCCGAGTAGCGCTGCCGGATCTCCAGGAACAGTTCGAGGTTGTCCAGGAACAGGTCCACCAGCCTCGGCTCGAACTGCTTGCCGCGCTGCCGGCGGAAGTAGTCGGCCACTTCGCCGATGCTCCAGGCCTCCTTGTAGCAGCGCGAACTGGACAGCGCGTCGAAGACGTCGGCCACGGCGGTGATGCGCGCGAACAGGTCCGATTCCTCTCCACGCAGGCCCATCGGATAGCCGCCGCCGTCCCAGTGCTCGTGATGTTGCGCCACGGTCAGTTCCGACTGGCGCAGCAGCGCGCCCTCCTGTCCCTGCAGCATGGCCTTGCCGCGGGCGACATGGCTTTCCATCAGGCGGCGCTCGTCGTCGCTGAGCGTGCCGGGCTTGTTGAGAACGGCGTCGGGCACGGAGATCTTGCCCAGATCGTGCATCGCCGCCGCCACGCCGAGCGCGTCGATGGACTCGCCGGACAGGCCCAGCAGGCGGCCCATCAGCATGGCGTAATGCGATACGCGCTGCACATGGTTGCGCAGCTCCGGCGAGCGTTCCTCGATGGCCGAACTGAGCAGCAGGATCAGCTGGCGCTGCGAGCGGCGGATTTCCTCGTTCAGCGCCAGGTTCTCGAAGGCGATGGTGACATTGCGGCAGAACAGCTGCACCAGGCGCACATCGGAGGGCTCGAAGCGCGATTCGCTGCTCAGGTAGACCACGTGCTTGCTGCCGGCGCGGGTCGAGAAATGCACCGCGAAATGGTGCTCGCCCACCACCATCATGCCGTCCATGAAGGCGCGCTCGATATGCGCCATCGCTTCCGGCGGCAGCACCTCCTCGGCCATGCGGCCCTCGGTGCCGAGGTAGCTGCCGGTGCCGGCGACGATGCGCAGGGAGCCGTCGGTGTACGCGGCGGTGACGCCGGTGCTGACGATCACCGCGTCGCGGCGCGCATAGAGCAGCGCGGCAAGCTGCTGCAGCAGGCCGTGCTGGAGCTTCTCCAGCGACTGCTCCTCGAACATCGAGGCGGACGCGGTGATGACCTGCTCCAGCCCCAGCCTTGCCTGGTCCATCGCCACCAGCTCCCGGTGCAGCGACAGGCCGGTATGCAGCAGGGTATAGAGCTTGGTGGTGGTGAGCTCCGTCTTCTCCTTGTAGTCGTTGATGTCGAAGCGCCGCACCACCTCGTGCTCGGGCGCCTGTCCGGGCTGGCCGGTGCGCAGCACGATGCGTACGAAGCGGTTCTGCAGTTCGTGGCGGATCGCCTGCACCGCATCCAGGCCGGCATGCTCGGTTTCCATCACCACGTCCATCAGCACCATGGCGATGTCCGGCTGGTGGCGCATGATCTCCACCGACTCGCGGCCGCTGTAGGCGTCGATGAACTGCAAGGGGCGCCCATGCACCAGGATATCGCCCAGCGCCAGGCGCGTGACCCGGTGTACCTCCTCCTCGTCGTCCACCACCAGGATCTTCCAGGGCTGCGCGGCGGCATCATGCGGAGGCGCCGCCGGCTCGGCGGCGAAGCTCAGCAGTTCCTCGGGGGTTTCGAAGTTCATGGTTCGGTTCCTTGGCGCCGCGTCTGGGGCAGCAGGATCGTGAAGCAGGTGCCGTGGCCGGGCGCGCTGTCCACGCCGATGCTGCCGCCCAGGGTCTGGTGTACCAGGTTGAAGACGATGTGCAGGCCCAGTCCGGTACCGCCCTGGCCGCGCCGCGTGGTGAAGAAGGGGTCGAAGATCTTGGCCAGGTTCTCCGCTGCGATGCCGTGGCCGTCGTCGCGGAAGCGCACCCGCACCCCCGTCTCCGTGCTATCCACCTCGATCCGCATCAGGCCGGCCTGGCCCTGGTCGAAGGCATGCGAGAGCGCATTGACCACCAGGTTGGTCAGCACCTGCGACCAGGCGCCGGGTATGGTGTCGATCTCCAGCTCCGCCGGGCAGTCCAGCTCGATGCGGTGCGGCGTGGTCTTCATCTTCGGACGCAGGCTGACCAGCACCTCCTCGAAGTAGGACTTCAGGCGGATGCGGCGGCGTTCCTCGCTGGACTGGTCCACCGCCACGCGCTTGAAGCTCTGGATCAGCTCCGCGGCACGGCGCAGGTTCATCAGGATGATGTCGCTGGACTGGGAGACCGACTGCAGGAAGCGGTCGAACTGCGACTTGGTCAGGCCGCCGGCGGCGACGGCGCGGGTCAGGTTGCGCACCTCGGCGTCCAGGTGCGAGGCGGCGGTCACGCCGATGCCCACCGGCGTGTTGATCTCGTGCGAGATGCCCGCCACCAGGCCGCCGAGCGAGGCCAGCTTCTCGGCCTGCACCAGCTGGCTCTGCGCCACCTGCAGCTTGGCCAGGGCGGCGCTGGTTTCGTCGATCTGCGCCGCCAGCGACTGGTTGAGGTTGCGCAACTCCTGCTCGGCGCGCTTGCGTTCCGTGATGTCGATGATCGAGGCCAGCACGAACAGGCCCTCGGAGGTCTCGATCGGGTTGAGGCCGATCTCGATCGGCACCTGGCGGCCGTCGCGCATCTGCCCATGCAGGTCGCGACCGCTGCCCATCGCCCGCGTCTGCGGCTTGCCGAAATAGCTCTCGCGCAGGGTCGGGTGGCCCAGTCGCCGTCCCTGCGGCACCAGCATTTCCACCGGCATGCCGATCAGGTCCTCGCGCTGGTAGCCGAACAGCTTCTCGGTCTGCGCGTTGACCAGGCTGATGCGCCCGCCGGCATCGACCATGATCATGGCGTTGGGCGCGGCTTCCACCACCAGGCGGAAGCGTTCCTCGGAGCGCTTGCGTTCGGTGATGTCGCGGGTGACCTTGGAATAGCCGGTGAGCGCGCCGGTCTCGTCGAACATGGGGGTGATGATCACGCTGCCCCAGAAGCGGCTGCCGTCCTTGCGCAGGCGCCAGCCCTCGTCCTCGAAGCGCCCCTCGTCCCGCGCCCGGCGCAGTTCGCGGTCGGGGCGCCCGGCCGCGATGTCCTCCGGCGGGTAGAAGGTGGAGAAATGCCGGCCGAGGATCTCGGGTTCGGTATAGCCCTTCAGCCGCTGGGCGCCGTCGTTCCAGGACGCCACCAGCCCCTGGGGGTCGAGCATCAGGATGGCGTAGTCCTTGACGCTGGACACCATCAGCCGGAAGCGCGCTTCGCTGCGGCGCACCGCGTCCTCGATGCGCTTGCGCTCGGTGATGTCGATGATCGAGGCCAGCACCAGCGTGCCGTTTCCGGTCTTGAGTGGGTTGAGGCCGATCTCGATCGGCACCTCGCGGCCGTCGCGCGTCAGGCCATAGAGATCGCGGCCCATGCCCATCGAGCGCGTGCGCGGGTCCCGCAGGTAGTCTTCGCGCTGCTGCGGATGCTGGCCGCGGTTGCGCTGCGGCACCAGCATCTCGATGCGCTGGCCGATCAGTTCGCTGCGTGGATAGCCGAACAGCTTCTCGGTCTGGGCGTTGACCAGCGCGATGCAGCCGTCGCTGCCGACCATGACCATGGCGTTGGGCGCGGCTTCCACTGCCAGGCGGAACAGCGCCTCGCCCTGCGGACCGGACGGCGAATCGCCGGGCCCCACGAGCCCTCCCTGCGTTGCTGCACTGCCTGCCACGATTCCCCTCCTGGCGACACGGGCCCACGGAGCAGACCTGTGCCGACCGTAGCGGCGGCGGAAGCGGGGACTCCAGCGTCAAAACCTACCGCGGCCTGTGCATAAGTGGCGGGCGGCAGCCCCCGCCCGACGGGCGGGGGCATTCGTGAGCCCGGTAGCGAGGCGGGCGGGAGCGCCGCTCAGGATGCGCGCAGCCGGCGCGTGCGGAAGGTGTTCCAGCCGTTCTCGATCATGCCGATGGCGAAGGACTGCAGGCCCGATTCGCGCGGCCGCGGATTGCGGCCCTCGCCCATGCGGCGCAGCTGGCGCGTGTACCAGGCCACCTCCATCAGCGCCATGCGGTCCACCATGCCGATGCCGGTGCTGATCGGCTTGATTTCCTCGCGCGGATCCTCGCCGCGCAGCAGGCGCGAGGGCAGGTCCGGCTCCACCGCCAGCAGGCGTCCCAGGCCGATGAAGTCGATGGCGCCGCTGTCCAGCGCCTGCGCCATGCCGGCGAGCGAGCGGAAGCCGCCGGTGAGCATCAGCGGCAGTTCCACCGCGGCCCGCACCTTCTCGGCGAACTCCATGAAATAGGCTTCGCGCGCCACCGTGCTGGCCTTGCGCTCGATGCCGGTCATCGCCGGTGCTTCGTAGGTGCCGCCGGAAATCTCCACCAGGTCGATGCCGGCCTCGGCCAGCGCGCGTATCGCATCCAGCGACTCGTCCTCGGTGAAGCCGCCGCGCTGGAAGTCCGCGGAGTTCAGCTTGATGCCGATGGGGAAGTCCTTGCCCACCTGGCGGCGCATTTCCGCCAGCACCTCCAGCACGAAGCGCCGGCGGTTCTCCGGGCTGCCGCCCCAGCGGTCGCTGCGGCGGTTGTGGTGCGGCGACAGGAACTGGCTGACGAGGTAGCCGTGCGCGCCGTGGATCTGCACGCCGGTGAAGCCTGCTTTCCTGGCGATGCGCGCGGTGTTGCCGTAGCGCCGGATCAGGTCGAGGATTTCGTCGTCGGTCAGCTCGCGCGGCGTGGCGAAGAACGCCGCCATGTCGGAGCGGAAGGGAATCGCGGAGGGCGAAACCGTCTCGCGGTTGAGGCCGCGCGGCGACTGCTTGCCCGGGTGGTTGATCTGCATCCACAACTGGCCGCCGCGGCGCGTGCCGGCCGCGGCCCAGCGGCGCAGCGCCGGCAGGTCGGATTCGTCCTCCACCACGACGTTGCCCGGCTCGCCCAGCGCGCGGCGGTCGATCATGACGTTGCCGGTGATGCACAGGCCGATGCCGCCGTCGGCCCAGCGCGCGTACAACCGCTCCAGACGCTCGGTCGGGCGGTTGTCCAGGGTCCCCAGGGCCTCGCTCATCGCCGACTTGGCCAGGCGGTTGGGCACCAGCACGCCGTTGGGCAGCCGGAAGGACTGGGCCAGGGTCTGGGCAGGGGACTTCGTGGCGTTCTTGGATGGGGTCTTGGAGCGGGAGGCCATGGGTTCGGGTCGGGGGCAAAGATGGCCAGCAGGGTAGGCCCGGAGCATTCC